>ERZ1027032.1033-NODE-1033-length-9548-cov-4.574634_pt1 | contig 9548 bp, 7 predicted proteins | sample MGYA00519445_ERZ1027032 | MGnify/ENA primary metagenome ERZ1027032 (study PRJEB26926, sample SAMN06164888) | human gut metagenome | biome: ENVO:00009003; feature: ENVO:2100002; material: ENVO:00002003 | host: Homo sapiens | place: USA | collected 2012 ... | reverse complement strand
TACGAGATCTAGTACGGTCTCGTGGGCTCGGAGATGTGTATAAGAGACAGGACCTTAGAAGCCATGCACGGCACGGTAAAGCCGTCGATGGTGTTGAACCGCGATACCTCGCCGACGGCAACCGGCGACTGGAAGAAACTGAGCGAAGTCCCGGCAGAGGAACTGAAGCTGATGCGAAAGGACGACCCGCAGCAGTACCGCAGGCTGTACAAGGCAGAATACGGTGTGGACTGTCCGGAACTTAACTGATTGTTGAACACAAATTAAAACACGAACATGAGAAAAGAAATCGTAAAATTCGTAACCGGCACACTGGTGAATGTGCTGATGAGTATCGTTATCCTGGCTTGCCTTGGAATCTCGAATGCAGGATTCTGGGGGCTGATTGTGGGCGTGGTGCTACCAATGGCACTGGGCAAGTTCCTGCCGAAAGGTGCAGCCCTGGAAGGTGTATATACCGAAGTGTGGACGGGTGAGCTGGTGAAGCAGCTTCGCGGGGGCATGACCGCCTCATTCCTGGACGGTGTGTCCGATTATTCGGCTGCGGTGAACAACGAAGTGGTACACCTGGTAGATGTGGGCGGCGACCCGGACGTGCTGATTAACAACACCACGTATCCCATCGCCGCACAGGAACTGGAAGACGGAGATATTGCGTTGGGCCTTGACAAGTTCCAGACCAAGAAGACTCCGGTATCGGACGACCAGCTCTTTGCCATCTCCTACGACAAGATGGGAAGCGTGATTGAGCGTCACGGCGACGCTATTACCATCGCCAAGTTCAAGAAAGCGGCTCATGCACTGGCTCCGAACAGCAACACGGCGAAAACTCCGGTAGTGCCCACTTCCGGTGAAGATGACAACGGACGTAAGAAATGTACCCGAAAGGATATTATCGCCTTGAAACGCAAGCTGGATGCCTTGCAGGTTCCCACCGCAGGCCGACGTCTGGTTCTCTGCTCAGACCACGTGAACGACCTGCTGGAAGACGACCAGAAGTTCCGTGACCAGTATTACAACTACACTACCGGAAAGATTGCCAACATGTACGGATTCGAGGTGTACGAATTCGAGAACTGTCCGTACTTCACCAAGGAAGGCACAAAAGTTCCGTTCAAGAACTCACCTTCGGGCACCGACCATCAGGCATCCTTCTGTTTCTACACCAAGCGCGTGTTCCGCGCGCAGGGTAGCACCAAGATGTATTACCGCGACGCACAGACCAACCCGGACTACCAGCAGAACGAAGTGAACTTCCGTCACTACTACATCGTACTTCCGAAGAAGATGGAAGCCATCGGGGCCATCTACAGTTATGACGGTTCTACTGCACAGACATCCGACCAGGAGGGAACGGCTGACAAGAACTGGGCTGAGACCAGACGTGAAGCTGAAGCCGCTAAAATGGCCATGGCTATGTCTGAAGGAGGAGAGAATGGCGTGAGCGGACTGGAAGAAAAGTTACAGGAAGACCCTGCAGCCGGTGAGGAACTTGAAGCATAAGGAGGAATAATTCATGAAACACTTTACAATGGGTGAACTTTGTGCCAGTACCACCGCCGACGCTCATGGAATCAAGAATACACCGCCTCTTCAGGAGGCGGGTAATCTGAAAGCCCTTGCCGACAATGTGCTTGACCCTCTTCGTGAATGGTACGGAAAACCTATTACTGTCAATTCAGGATACCGTTGTCCGCAACTGAACCGGCTGGTAGGAGGTGCGGCAAGCAGCCAGCATCTGAAAGGAGAAGCTGCCGACATTACAGCAGGAAGCAAGGAAGAAAACCGTAAGCTCTTTGATTACATCAAAAGCCATCTTCCTTTTGACCAGCTTATCGACGAAAAGAATTATTCCTGGGTGCATGTGTCTTACAAGCGCGACGGAAACAACAGAAAACAGATTTTAAAACTTTAAAGCACAACAAAATGAAACGGATTATCTTATTTTTCTGCCTGTGTCTGATTACAACACTGGCTTCATTTGCGCAGACCGTACTTCCGGCTGCAGAACCTGAAACATCGTTCCTTATCGACCTGGGAAGCTTTACGGGAATCGTAGCCCTGGTTTCTACCTTGGTGACACAGATTCTGAAAGTTGTTCCGGTTATTTCCGCAAGCAAGCTGGCCAAAATTTTGATTTCATGCGGTGTGGGCATGGTAGTATGTATTATTGTCTGGCTGTTGCAACTCACTCCGTTACTTACAGGCTATATCTGGTGGCAGGTGCTGATTTACGGACTGGCGGCCGGACTCAGCGGATGCGGATTCTATGATGTGATTAAGGCTATCGGAGCACTGTTTAAAAAAGAGTAGAGCATTATGGACTTGACCCTGTTACAAACACTGATGGAATGGCTGGCTCCTGCCGGCTGGCTGGTAACTGCCATTGCCTGGTGGCGTGACAGGAAAGTGTACCAGGTCCGTGCAGTGAAAGAAACCGAGGGCACTTACAAGGCTTTATATGACGACCTCAGTGCAACGGTATTGGAACTAAGTAAACAACTACGAAAACAAAACGAACGGAATATCAATCATGAAACGGCTTTACGCAAACTACATACCTGCAGGTATGCTGACCGCTGTCCTGCTATCATCTGGATGCGCCAGCAGCAGAAAGGCCAGCTCGGAAACCGTCCGCTCGGACAGCCTCCGAACGAGCGTAACCGAGCAAACAATTTACGAGCCGGTCCCGAAGAGGACGGCGACCTGCTCGGTGAGTGCGGAGCAGTGGCTGAACCTGAGTAAGCTTCCTGCCGGATTCGGGCTGAGCTATCGGAACGACGGTCTGAACATAGATATAAAGTCAGACGGAGAAGGTGGCGTGAACGTCACAGCTACAGCCGACAGCACAGGAAGACAGGTTACCGTCAAGCATACTGAAACGGAGCACCGGATACGGGATGAAACTACCAGCAATGAGGTGAAAGAAAGACGGCCCGGCTTACAACAGTGGATTGCAGGAACAATTATTGCGGTGCTGTTACTTTTTCTTATTTGGGAACTGATTAAAAAGTATTTAAACAAAAATCAAACTCTATAAATATTATGGCAGATACAAGCAACGGAATTATCTATGGAACCGCCGAGGTGAAGTTCAAAGCGACCGAAGGAATTGATAAAACAATCGGTTGGCTGGATGAAAACGGGATGCAGCCTGCGGGAAACGCACCTTCATTTATGGATGTATTCGCCGCTCAGGTTACCGACGGACCGGTAGATTCTATCTTGCAGAACCCAGGATCGGATGCCTTCACCATGAATCTGATTCAGCTCAAAGCGCAGAACCTGGTAGACATCTTTGGAGGAACGGCAGAAGATGACGGCTCATATACTCCTCCTGCCAACTTCGTGGCAACAGGCGTGCTGACCATCAAGACGCATTCCGGACACAGCTTCCGTGTATTCAACGCCCGACTGAGCCGTAACGGATGGAAGAACGGTCTGAACATGCAGAATGTATTCGCGTTTGGAATCAGGGTAGATATGCTGAAACCAGCCGACGGAAAAGAAAGACGCTGGAGAATCTATCCACCGGGTGTGGTTCCTGACACATCTGACGCAACCGCTGATGCAGAAGAGTAATGAAGACACAGGATATTGAACTGCTGGCAGGCGTCTCTCTCAGTGACGGGGGAATCAGCCTGCCGCTTCATACGGTACTTCGGAAACGTCCGTTCCGCATTACGATGAAGACACCTACCACACGCAGCCTGATACGAATCAGCAAGCGTTATCTCCGGATCGGGGTGACTACGGAAGAATATGATGCATACGACCTGGAGCAGCGTATCCGGTTTGTCTTCCTGCATGGAAAGGACATCAGCCGTATTGTGGCATACGGAATTGTGAGAGGGCCTGTACTGGGAAGAGTGCTGAACCGCATAGTGGCCTGGATGCTACGGGAACTAATGACACCCGACGAACTTGCAGTCGCCTGGAGACAGGTGCTGAACAGTACATCTACCACGTCTTTCGGGATTATTATCGCATCGGCAGCAGCTCTGAACAAGATGCAGCCCTTAGCGAGCCGGAACGAGAGCGCAAACGACAAGAGGAGTTAAAGAAGGGACATACGGAACCTTCGCATAGCCTTTTCGGCGTAGTAGGTCAGATTGCCACGGAAACAGGATGGAGCATTGACTACATTCTGGACAAGGTAAATGTAGTTACCCTTCAGCTCATGATGGCAGACATGCCTCACTGGGTTCCTCCGAAGAAACCGGACTTGAATCAGCAAATCCGTGAAATGGAGGAACGTGAAAAACAAAGAAACAGTCGCACACAAACAACAGAAAACACCAATCAGACAAAGGGAATGAACCCGATGGAGTTCTTTACCAATTATGCGGTAAAGGACTGATTATTCATCATTATAAATTGGAATCATGGCAGTACCCGTTGAACTTGAAATCTTCATGAAAGACTTGACCAAGGCCGGATTACAGAGCGTTGGCAAGAATGTGGATGATGTGGAAAATCAGACTCAGAAACTGATTGACGCATTGAAACTGGTACGTGCCGAACAGATTAAACAGCTTGAAGCGAACAAGCAGGCCGGAAAAAACTACACTCAGGAGGCTGCAAACGTGCAGGCTTTGACGGGCCAGATTAACGGATTGAAGGCCGGACTGAAAGACTTGCAGAAAACCAAAGAGGAGGTTGCAAAAACTCCTTCAATCGACATCGACACAGAAGCCGTTACCCGTAAGACAAACAACCTGAAGATGCAGTTCAGCCAGGTAGCAAGAGAACTTCCTTCGCTTGCCATGGGTCCGCAGATGTTTATCCTCGCTATCTCCAACAACCTTCCTATGCTGGCAGATGCCATTGCCGATGTGCGCAAGCAGAACGAACTTCTGGCCGCATCAGGACAAAAGGGTGTGCCGGTATGGAAACAGCTTGGAAAAGCATTGCTTTCCCCTCAGACAGCCTTAATCGCTCTAATTTCATTGGGTATTGTATATGGAAAAGAAATTGGTAATTGGGTTAAAAACCTTGGTAAAGTAAAAAAAGAACTATCAGAAACTCAACAGCTACAGGAATCATTGAACACTTCCAGAAGAAAAGGTGGAGAAGCTGCGTCTGAAGAGTCTGCAAAACTTAGAATTCTTTATACAGCCAGCCAGGATACATCAAAATCCATGAGAGAAAGGAATAAGGCTGTAGATGAGCTTCAAAAAATGTATCCGGATTATTTCGGTAAACTAAGCAATGAAGCCATTTTAGCGGGGAATGCCGCATCTGCATACGATGAACTGACTAAGGCAATTATACGTAAAGGTCAGGCGCAGGCTGCAGAAGATATTGTTGCAGATTATTCAAAAAGAAACTTTCAGTTGCAACGTAGTATTAATGCTGATACAAATTGGACAAATCAAAATAGAACTGCATACGAAGCCGCTTTGAAAGAACGTGATAAGATGTGGGAAAACTATCGTAAGGTAAACCAAGGAAGTTTCATTGTAGATAGTGCTGCAAAATCATGGATTAGCAATACAGCGGAAGGAAAATTGATTGAAGAATACGAGCGTCGTATGTCAAATATAAAGAAGTATTCTGAAGAAATTGCAAAGAACAACAAAACAGTAGAGGGTATAGTCAAACAGATAGACACATCGGCTTACACCACTGATTTCTCTGGTAGCTCCAAAAAGCAGAAAGAAGAGAAAACCGACTACGCCTCCCAGCTTGCCGATGCCCGCGTAAAAGCACAGCATACTACGGAAAAACTCCGCATACAGATTATGCAGGAAGGTATTGCCAAGCGTATGGCAATGGCCAAGCAGGAATACGATGAGTCTGTGGCTGACATTGACAAGCAGGAACGGGATATGCTTGCAAAAATGGATCAGGCACGAAAGCAGGGTGACAATATCCCACAGAGCCAGTACGACGATGTTAAAAATACGGCGAACACCAACCGTATGCTGGCAGAACAGGTGTATAACGAAAAGATATATCAGATTGAACAGGAATATCGCGACAAGGCCACGCAGAGCCTTATCGACTACAATAAACAATACGGAACGTATCAGGAGAAACGTCTGGCCATTGCAATGGATTACGCCCGAAAGATTGCCGCTGCGGAAACAGAAGGAGAGGCCGACGTATTAACCCGTGAACGTGACGACAAGCTGGCCAGCCTGGACTTTGAGGAAATGAAGAAAGGGATGGACTGGGACAAGATTTTTGGTGAATTGGAGCGTGTGTCTACTGATACGCTGGAAAGTCTCCGAGAGAAGCTGAAACAATACCTGGAAGGAATAGGCGATGACATCAGCCCCGAATCTTACAAGGAGGTAATGGATGCTTTCAATAATATAGATTCCGAGCTGGCAGACCGTTCCCCGTTCGAAACGATGAAGAAGGGGTACGAAGATTACAAGTCTGCGATGGAGGAAGTTCGCTCTGCACAAAATCTGTTGAACCAGACGCAGATGGGTGGAAGCGTAATTGTGGAAGAATATGACGAAGCAACCGGAACCCTTACACGTAAGCTGATTACTCAGGCAGAAGCGGAGGAAAGACTTCGTGCTGCTCAGGATAAACGATATAGTGCCCAGAAGAATCTGACGGATGCGGCCAATTCTATCGGACAGAAAGGAATGGCAATCGTCAATGCTGGAAACGACATAGTGGATATGTTAGGAAACTTTGGCGTAAAAGTTCCGGAAGCGGTGAGTGAGACATTGAACGGAGTCAGTCAGGTAATGAGTGGACTGGAAAGCATTGATTTGACAAAACCATTCAGTGCTATTACAGGGTCAGTTAGTATATTGACTGGTATAGGTAACACCATAGCCGGACTGTTTGGTTTCGGAGGTGCTGATTATTCCGGGTACGAGAATATGAAATCAAAGTATGAAGGACTGATTGACATTTGGGATTCGCTTATCTCCAAGAAACAGCAATATATAGACATTGATTATGGTGTAGAAGCTCAGAAAGCAGCCGAGGAAGCTAAAAAGCTGGTAGACGTGCAGATTGAACGCCAGCGGCAGTTGATGGAAGCTTTGTCAGGAAGCGGCGCAAGCATCGGTAGTCACTCTCTTGGATACAGGGTAAACCGTGGAATGAGTGCGCAGGATTGGGCAAGGCTTTCGCAGCTTACTGGCGCAAATATGCAGGGATTTGGTGACGTGATTAATTTGGATGCGGATGTCATAGGTAAAGTTCTTCAAGACGAAAAGTTTGTGTCGGTACTGACCGCTGTCAACTCTGAGTTTGTGACCTACATTCAGAATATAGACAAGTATAGCGAACAGTTGAAGGAAATAGCTGATCAGGAAAAAGAGGCATTCACTGGAGTAAGCTTTGATGAATTCCGTGACAGCTTTGTGAGCATGATGTCGGATTTGGATGCTACCAACCAGGATTTTGCAGACAATTTCGAAAAATACCTTCAGAACGCCATATTCTCTTCTCTGATTGCTGGAAAATACAAACAGCAAATTCAGGAATTATATGACACATGGGCTACAAAAGCAGAATCAGGAGGTGAACTGACCAAAGATGAAGCCGGTATATTAAGAAACAAATATCAGGATATTATTAATGATATGCTGGCAGAAAGGGAACAGATAATGAAAGATTTCGGTTGGGAATCTTCATCTGCGGATTCCGGAAGCAGCCAGTCACCCAGCAGTGGTGCACTGACCACCATGAGCCAGGACAGTATATCCACTTTTGAAGGTATAGGCAGGAACATGCAGACGCATCTGGCCAATACGGACAAGTTTGTGCAGGAAATCCGAAACACGCAGAAGCAGGACAGCCAGACGCTGGCCACCATAGCCGGGCACACGGCACATCTGGTGGAGATACACGATATATTGAGTGATATGAAATTGAACGGAATACAGCTGAAGTAGCTTAATTTTTAACTATTAATTATTAACTGAAAAGTGGACCTGACTGGATACCTTACAATCAACGGAACGGACGCATGGAGGGAATACGGTGCCTTCCTGGGCGAAACGGAAGCAGGCGGACACGTGAACATGGATGCCCTGCTGCGGATGCCAAAGGCGAAGGATATTACTACCGTCGATTTCCGAGAAAGGAATGGGGTAGAGCTTCCTCAGAACCCGAACGTGAAGCTGGGTAGCATCGAACGTACCTTGCAGTTCTGGCTTCGTGGAAACTCCGCATCCGACCGACTGGACAAATACCAGCGCATGATGACGCTCATCACGTCGGGTATGCTTGCAATCGCCGTGAAGAATTACCGGACCTACAATTTGGTTTACCAGGATATGCCGGCAGACCCGGAATGGTACGAAAGCTACGAAGGAGACCGGTACTATGTGCTGTTTTCCGTAAAATTCATGGAGCCGAATCCCTCGGTTTAAACGACGTTTAAACAATTGTCAACTGTCAATTATCAATTATCAATTGTCAATTAAAAGAAGATGGAACTGAAAATATACGACAAGACAGACAACCTCCGCCTGACGGCCAGTCCGAACTCTTCTTCCAGTGTCACGGAAGAAATAGGGGGAGAATGCAGCGTATCTGCATCCTTCACCCATACCGAATACGTGCCGCTGGATGTGGATGACTACATCGAGCTGGAAGGCGTTCGCTACAGATTGAAGTCCCGTTACCGCCCGAAGCAAAAGAACACGCAGACTTATGAATACAGCGCGAAGTTCTATGCACCGATACATGATGCGGAAGATACACTGATGCTGTTCCAGGAAGGTGGGACCACGTCTGAATTCAGTTACGACGGTGGACCTCGTGAACACCTTCAGCTTTGGATTGATAACATGAATCGTCGTGCCGGTGGTAACCTGTGGAGCATCGGAACGGTTATTACCGCCGAAAACAAGGTGATTGATTACCGGAATGTGAAGTGCTGGGATGCGGCTTTCGGCAGCAACGGCATCGCCGCCACATTTGATACGGAAATGTGGGCAGACGGTTATGTGATTAATCTCTGCAAGGCTGAACGTGGGGAAGTGGTGGAGCTTGGCTACCTTCAAGGACTTACCAATCTGGCACAGGAAGATAACGGGGAAGTGAAATTCTTTACCCGTCTGTTCCCGTTGGGCAGCACACGCAATATTGATGCGACAAAGTACGGGTATTCCCGTCTGCAACTTCCAAGCCGGGAAATATATGTGGACAAGAACGTAGACTTGTACGGAGTGAAGGAAGAAACGGAAGAAGCTGCGTTTGCTGAGATATATCCTCAGTATGTAGGTACTGTTTCATCTGTACGTACGGAAGAGAAAACCAGCGAGGAAGGACGGAAGTACACCGTATATTATTTCAAGGACAACGGCATGAACTGGAATCCGAAAGACTACGAGATTCCGGATCTGGACTATATGTTACAGTTCCAGACTGGCGAGCTGGCAGGACGTGGAACTGACGGTTCTTTCCAGGCTGCATGGCATGAAGATACACGGGAATGGGAAATCATCAACGTGTACCCTGATGAAACGACTCAGATTCCTGGAGGTGTGATTATACCAAATCCAGGTGACAAGTATATACCATGGAACCTGTCTCTTATACACATCTCCGAGCCCACGAGACCG
>ERZ1027032.1027-NODE-1027-length-9571-cov-7.243485_pt1 | contig 9571 bp, 7 predicted proteins | sample MGYA00519445_ERZ1027032 | MGnify/ENA primary metagenome ERZ1027032 (study PRJEB26926, sample SAMN06164888) | human gut metagenome | biome: ENVO:00009003; feature: ENVO:2100002; material: ENVO:00002003 | host: Homo sapiens | place: USA | collected 2012 ... | reverse complement strand
ACAAGTTCCCCGGCCTGTGCACCCCGGATGACAGCTACCACGGCATCACCTACGCTGAGCGCTTCGGCAAAGAGGGTGCCTTTATCACCAAGGCGACCGCGCAGCTGATGCGTGATTTTGGCTCTATGCAGTCGCCCATGAACGCCTACATGCTGAACCTCGGTCTGGAAAGCCTGCATGTCCGGATGCAGCGCCACTGCGCCAACGGTATGGCCGTGGCAGAGTTCCTTGAGAGCCATCCCAAGGTGGCCTACGTGAACTACTGCGGTCTGGAGTCCAGCCCGTACCATGCACTGGCGGAGAAGTATCTGCCGAATGGCAGCTGCGGCGTGGTCAGCTTTGGTCTGGCCGGCGGTCGTGAGGCTGCAAGCATCTTTATGAAGAATCTGAAGCTGGCAGCCATCGAGACCCACGTGGCCGATGCCCGCACCTGCTGCCTGAACCCTGCATCCAGCACCCACCGCCAGATGAACGATGAGCAGCTGAAGGCTGCTGGTGTGCCCGCAGAGCTGGTGCGCATGAGCTGCGGTCTGGAAAGCAGCGAGGATCTCATTGCGGATATCGCACAGGCGCTGGATAAGATCTAAAAGGCAAACGGACTCGCCCTCTCAGCTTCACTTCGTTCAGCAGCTCCCCCAAGGGGGGGAGCCGCTGGCGAAAAAGTAAATTTTGTGGTTTTGCCAAGGCCTCCCACTTTGGGGGAGGTGGCACGGCGTAAGCCGTGACGGAGAGGGCGAGGCCGCTATCAATATCCGCACCAAAGGAGTACGACACTATGCCGCTGATCATTCCCAAGACTCTGCCTGCCTACGATGCCCTGTACAAGGAGAACGTCTTTGTCATGCACCGCGAGCGCGCCCTCGCCCAGCACATCCGGCCGCTGGAGATCCTGATCCTGAACCTGATGCCCACCAAGATCACCACCGAGACCCAGATCGCCCGTCTGCTGGCAAATACCCCGCTGCAGGTGCACATGACCCTGCTGCAGACGGCCAGCCATGCGGCGACCCACGTTTCGGCGGCACACCTCGAATCGTTCTATAAGAACTTTGACGAGGTAAAAAACAACCGCTACGACGGCATGATCATCACCGGTGCACCGGTGGAGACCATGGACTTTGAGCAGGTGGATTACTGGCAGGAACTGTGCGAGATCATGGACTTCAGCGAGACGAATGTCTACTCCACCCTGCATGTGTGCTGGGGCGCGCAGGCGGGCCTGTACTACCACTACGGCGTGCACAAGCAGCTGCTGCCGGAAAAGATGTTCGGCGTGTTCGAGCACCGGGTCGTCCGCCCGTCGAACCCGCTGGTGCGCGGCTTTGACGAGGTGTTCTATGCGCCCCACAGCCGCCATACCGGCATCAGCCGCGAGGATGTGGACAACTGCAAGGCTCTGCGCATCCTTGCCGAGAGCGAAGTGGCCGGGCCCTTCCTCATGAGCACCGAGAACGGGCGGCAGATCTTTGTCACTGGCCACCCGGAGTACGACAAATACACGCTGGATTCGGAGTACCGCCGCGATGTGGACAAGGGCCTGCCCATCCATGTGCCGGTGAATTACTACCCGGATGATGATCCCACAAAGCCGCCGCTGTTCCGCTGGCGTGCCCACGCCCACCTGCTGTATGAGAACTGGCTGAACTACTATGTCTACCAGAATACCCCCTATGATCTGGGCGAGATCCAGCGCGTAAAGCACGAATAAATGCAAAAGAAAACCGGTATTGCGTCAAAATTGGGCGATACCGGTTTTTGTGCTATACTGTTCCTGCGGCCCTTCTCCATTCCCCTAACCGCGGAAAGGAGGTGAACCCCTTGGAAACTCTCTCTACATTTATTCAAACCGTTGCCGCGCAGGTAGTTGCCTACTATCTGTGCACATGGATCGACGGTAAGATCGGCAAGGGCAGCAAACACTAAAAGAAGCCCCCGGTACTGACACTACCGGGGGCTTCGTGTTTCGGCATGAACCCGATGGATTCAATCTCTCTACATTGCCTATCTTTAGTATATGCAGTTTCGGGCAAAAGTCAAGCGATGAAATGCAAATTATTTTTTACGCCTTACCGGCTTTTTCTTGCGCACGCTGTAGCCAAAGGTGCCCAGCTTCCGGCCCAAAGCCAGATAGTCGCCGTGACTGTAGACGATGAGTTTTGCCTTTTCGAGACACAGCTTGCCGCTTTCGTCCAGCAGGCTTTCGTCCACATCACAGGCCACCACTTCGGCAAGGAACAGATCGTGGCTGCCCAGCGGGATCACCTGGGTCACTCTGCACTCAAGATTCACCGGGCTTTCTTCCAGAATGGGGCAGTCGGTCAGTACAGTGCCGGGGGCAGCGTGCAGGCCGCAGGCGGCAAACTTGTCCACGTCACGGCCGCTTTTCACGCCGCACCAGTCCACCGAACGCACCAGCGCTTCGGTGGGCAGATTGATGGCAAACTGTCCGCTTTCCTGAATGAGGTGGTGGCTGTAGCGCTCCGGCCGAACGCTGATGGACACCATGCTGGGCTGGGTGCAGATGGTGCCCGTCCAGCCGATGGTGATGAGATTGGGCTTTTCCAGCCCGCCGCAGGACACCAGTACCGGCGGTTCCGGGTTCAGCAGGGTGCTGCCGCGCCAGCTCTGTTTGCTCATCCGTGATACTTCCTTTCGTAGGGGGCCCAGGTGCGCTCGCTGATGATGTAGCGCGGACGGGCCTTGGTCTCCATATAGATCTTACCGATATATTCGCCGATGACGCCCAGACACACCAGCTGCACGCCGCTCATGAAGCAGACAATGCACACGATGGAGGCCCAGCCGGCCACGCTGCTGCCCATGGCGGCGCACACGATGGCCCAGATGACCCCGATAAAGCCGACCAGGCTCACGACGATGCCTGCCCCGGTAATGATGCGGATGGGCTTGTTGGAAAGGCTGGTGATGCCGTCAAAGGCCAGTGCCAGCATCTTGCTCAGGGGATAGTGGCTCTCACCGGCAAGGCGCTCATGGCGCGCGTAGGTGACAACATCGCTCCGGAAGCCCACCAGAGGCACCATGCCGCGCAGGAAAATGTTCACTTCCCTGTAGTCGGCAAAGCTTTCCAGCACACGGGTGCTGATGAGGCGGTAGTCTGCGTGGTTGAACACGATGTCCGCGCCCAGAGCGTTCATCACATGGTAAAAGCCCTCGGCGGTGAACCGCTTAAAGAAGGTGTCCGTATCGCGGCGGCTGCGCACACCGTAGACCACCTCGGCACCGTCCAGATACTTTTTTACCATCTCGTCCATGGCGTTGATGTCATCCTGACCATCACAGTCGATGGAAATGGTAATATCGCAGGTGCCGCTGTGCAGCGCCTCCATCAGACCGGCCAGCACGGCGTTCTGGTGGCCGCGGTTGCGGCTCTGGGCGATGCCGATATAGTGCTCGTCCTGCGCGGCAAAATTCTGGATCAGTTCCCATGTCTTATCCTTGGAGCCGTCGTTCACGAACAGCACCCGGCTCTTTTCACTCACAAGGCCCTGTGCGGCCAGAGAATGGATCTTTTCCAGAAACATGGGTGCTGTGATGGGCAGCACCTGCTCTTCGTTGTAGCAGGGGATCACGATCCATAAAATCGGTTTTGACATATTTAAAAATACTCCTTAAAAATAATAAGATAATGCCGCTGACGGTTACGGCCTTCCAGTGAAAAAGAGTTTTAGAAAAATCTGCAGATTTTTCTAAAACTCAAATATAAAATTTCCGCTGAATACAGCCAAAGCGCACGCGGCGGCTATTCAAATGGTTACTGCACCATCTGCTTCAACACCTCGGGTTTCAGCAGTTTGAAGCTGCTCTTGTAGGTGTCCAGCAGGCCGTCCCGCTGCATCTGGCTCAGCTCACGGCTGAGGGCGCTGCGGTCACAGTTCAGGTAATCTGCCAGCTGGATGCGGGAGAACGGGATGCTGAAGGTCAAGCTTCCGGCCCGTTCGCTCTCGCTCAGAAGATAGGCGCACACCTTGGCCCGCAGGCTCTTGAGCACCAGCAGGTCTACCCGGCGGGAGAGGGAAAAATATTTATCGCTGATGGTGCGCACCAGATTGCGCAGCGCCAGCTGATGCGCCGGGCTGCCGTCCGACAGCAGAAGCTGCTCGTAAGGGATGAGCAGCACCTCACAGGGTACCGATGCCACAACCGTGACCGGGCTGGTCCGGCTGGAACCGCCCAGCACATCGCCGAACACCCCGCCCGGCTCCATGTGGGTGATGGGGATGCGGGCGCCCTGCGGCCCGGGACGATAGGCTTCCAGCTCGCCGCTCAGCACAATGCCTACCCGACGGCTGGGTTCGCCCGCCAGCACAAGGGCCTCGCCCTTGCCGTAGCTGCGCACCACGGCGCCCAGCTGGCTCAGCAGGGTCTGCAGCTCTTCGGCGGTCAGACCATTGAATAATGAGGTGGAGCATAACAGCGAAAGATAGTTTTTCATCGCAAATTTGTGGGAAAGACCTGGGGTCTCCACAGCCCTCCTGCAATTCCGTTGCACACGCAACGGTATTTTTGATTCTATTATAGTAAACTTAGACCCGCAAAGCAAATGATTTTGCAAATTTGCTTTGTAAAAAATATAAAAAGACAGTCCGATGATTCTGTGCAAAGTTTTGCGGCACAGGAATCGTGCCGTCTGATGAGGAAAAGAGGGAACCCCGCATGAAAAAACTGACATCTGTGCTGCTGGCTCTGGCCCTTGCGCTGAGCCTTGCCGCCTGCGGCGGCGCAGCATCCAGCTCCACTGCTTCCAGCGCTGCCTCCGGCGAAGCCGTCTCCGAAGCTGCTTCCAGCGAGGAAGCCAAGGAGCTGTCCACCACCGATGCTCTGCGCATCGCCGGCCTGAAGGGCCCCACCACCATGGGTCTGGTGAACCTGCTGAGCATGGAAGAGGACGGTGCCGCTTCCATGGACTACGATCTGCAGCTCTACGGTGCTGCCGATGAGATCGTGCCCCTGCTGATGAAGGGCGAGCTGGACATGGCTGCCATCCCGGCAAATCTGGCTGCGACCCTGTATCAGAAGACGGAGGGCGGCATTCAGGCTGTTGCCGTCAACACGCTTGGCGTGCTGTACGTAGTGGAAAAGGGCGGCGATACGGTCCAGTCCATGGCAGACCTTGCAGGCCGTACCATCCTGTCCACCGGCAAGGGCACCACGCCCGAGTACGTGCTGCGCTACCTGCTGGCTCAGAATGGCATTGACCCGGACAAGGACGTGACCATTGAATACTACAGCGAGGCCACCGAGGTCACGGCCCAGATGGCCAATACCGAGGATGCCATTGCCGTCCTGCCCCAGCCCTACGTGACCGCTGCAGGTCTGCAGGACGACACCCTGCGTGTGGCACTGGACCTGACCGAGGAGTGGAACAAGGTGGCCGATACCCAGCTCATCACGGGCGTGACCGTGGTGCGCAAGGAGTATGCCGAGGAACACCCGGACGTGGTGGCTGCATTCCTGACCGACTACGCCAAGAGCGTGGAAGCTGCCAATACCGATCTGGACGGCACCGCTGCTTTGTGCGAGGAGCAGGGCGTTGTGGCCAAGGCTGCGATCGCCAAGAAGGCTCTGCCCGAGTGCAACATCGTATGCCTGACCGGCGACGAGCTCAAGACCAACGCATCCGCTTATCTGCAGGTGCTGTTTGACGCCGACCCCAAGGCGGTGGGCGGCGCAATGCCCGGCGACGATTTCTACTGGGCTGCCGAGTAAGCCTTTCCTGAACCGGACCTTCTCTCCGGCCGCTGTGCGATTGGTACGCACGGCGGCTTTTTTGTTTGTACAAAATGCTTGTATCCCAGCTTTTGTGCTCTCTGCACAAATTTCAAGACAATTTTTTGTGAATGAAAATGGATGGAATTGACCGAAAATGATTGATTTTGACGCTATATTTGCTATAATAAAGATGCAATCAACCAAAACAACGCACAAACGGTCACAAACCGTCAAACAAAAATAAAGCCAAAGGAGAGGATGCAGATGCTGGCAGAAGAACGCTTCAGCCTGATCATGGAACAGCTGGACCGCAAACGCACCGTCACGGTGCAGGAGCTGTGTGAGGCGCTGAACACCAGCGAATCCACCATCCGCCGCGACCTGACCGAGCTGGACCGGCAGGGCAAGCTGAACAAGGTGCATGGCGGTGCCACGCTGCCGGACAGCCGCTTTCTGGCAGACGAACCCACCATGGAAGCAAAGGAAACGCTGGCGGTGGAGCAGAAGCGCAGCATCGCACAGGTTGCGGCGCAGCTCATCAACGCGAACGATTTTGTGTTCATCGATGCCGGTTCCACCACGCTGGAGCTGGTGCGGGCCCTGACCGGGGATGCCCTCAAGGCCAGCTATCTGACCAACGGCGTGGCCCACGCCCGGGCGCTGGCCCAGAAGGGCTGCCGGGTGTATCTGCCCGGAGGACTGCTGCGGCCCCAGACCGAGGCCATTGTGGGTGCGCCTACCGTGAGCATTATCCAGCAATACAATTTCACCAAGGCCTTCATGGGCGCCAACGGTGTGGCGCTGGAAGCAGGCTTTACCACCCCAGACCCGGAAGAAGCCGCCGTCAAGGCGGCAGCGGTGCACCGGGCACGGGAAACATGGTTCCTTGTGGATGACGCCAAGTTTGCCCGCATCTACCCGGCGGTCATCGCCGACCTGCAGGGCGGTGCCATCCTCACCAACCGCTGCCCCAATCCGAAATACAAACAGTTCACACTGGTAAAGGAGACGGAAGTATGATCTACACAGTTACATTCAATCCGGCCATCGATTATGTGGTGCGCTTGGAAGCACCGCTGGAAGTAGGCGAGGTGAACCGCGCAGCCGGTGAGGACTGCGTGCTGGGCGGCAAGGGCATCAACGTGTCCGGCGTGCTGGCACAGCTGGGCTGCGGGAGCGTGGCGCTGGGCTTTGTGGCGGGCGAGACCGGTGCATGGCTGGAGCGTGGCCTTGCGGCACAGGGCATGAAGACCGATTTTGTGCATCTGGAGCAGGGCATGACCCGCATCAATGTAAAGATCAAAGCCGGGCAGGAGACCGAGCTGAACGGGGCGGGCCCCGACATCCCGGAGAGCGCCATGCAGGAGCTGGAAAAGAAACTGGACCGCCTGAACGAGGATGATATCCTCATTCTGGCGGGCAGCATTCCCAAGAGCCTGCCGCAGGATACCTACGAGCGGCTGCTGGCCCGGCTGCAAGGCAGGGGGGTGCGCGCGGTGGTGGATGCCACCCGCGACCTGCTGGTGAATGTTCTGCAGTATCACCCCTTCCTCATCAAACCCAACAATCACGAGCTGGGCGAGATCGTGGGCAAGGTGCTGAAAACAGAGGAAGAGATCATTGCTGCGGCCCGCACCCTGCAGGAAAAGGGCGCCCGCAACGTGCTGGTGAGCATGGCGGGGGACGGTGCCCTGCTGGTGGACGAGCAGGGACAGGTACACCGCATCGGCTGCCCCAAGGGAAAGGTTGTAAACAGCGTGGGCGCAGGCGACAGCATGGTGGCCGGCTTTGTGGCTGGCTGGATGCAGACCCGGAGCTATTCCTTTGCGCTGCGTCTGGGCACCGCCTGCGGCAGCGCCACCGCGTTCAGTCTGGGTCTTGCTACCAAAGAAAAAATCGACGAACTGTTGAAGCAGATCTGACCCTCTGTGACGGAGAAGGTTGCAGTTATACAGGAAGGGAGAAAAATCATGCGTATTACGGAATTATTCACCGCGCAGTCCATCGCACTGGATGAGGCTCTGACCGATCAGGAGCAGATCATCAGCCGTCTGGTGGAGCTGCAGGCCACCCATGGCAACATCACGGACAAGGAAGCCTACAAAAAGGCCCTTTATGCCCGTGAGGCGGAGGGCTCCACCTATGTGGACAACGGCATCACGGTGCCCCACGCCAAGACTAATGTAGTCACCCGGCCCAGTCTGGCGGCGCTGCGGTTGAGCAGCCCGGTGCAGTACAATGCCGAGGACGACGGCACCACCGACCTGCTGTTTGCCATTGCAGCTCCGGAAAACGGAAGCCTGCATGTGGACATGCTGGCCCGTATGATGCAGATGCTGATGAACGAGGACTTTGTAGAAAAGCTGAAGGCCGCAAAGACCCCGGCAGAGTTCCTTGACTGCATCGATGCACAGGAGGAGGCTCAGTTCGGTGCGGAGAGCTTCACCCAGCAGGAGATCCCCCAGAACGGCTACCGTATTCTGGCCGTGACCGCCTGCGTCAACGGCATTGCCCACACCTATATGGCCGCGGAAGCCCTGACCAAGGCCGGTGACAAGCTGGGCCTGCCCACCAAGGTGGAGACCAATGGCTCGGATGGTGCCAAGAACGTCCTCACCAGAGAAGAGATCGCAAACTGCGACGGCATCATCGTGGCAGCAGAAAAGAAGGTGGAGACCGCCCGCTTCGACGGCAAGCCGGTGCTGTTCACCCGGGTGGACGATGGCATCCACAAGCCGGAGGAGCTCATCAAGAAGATCGTGCACGGCGAGGTGCCTGTTTACCACGCCGAGGGCGGCGCACAGGCCGCCGAGGATGCTTCCGGCAAGGACAGCTTTGGCCGCACCCTGTACAAGAACCTGATGAACGGTGTCTCCCACATGCTACCCTTCGTGGTGGGCGGCGGCATCATGATCGCACTGGCGTTCCTGCTGGACGATTACACCATCGATCCCTCCAACTTTGGCATGAACACCCCGGTCGCTGCCTTCTTTAAGACGGTGGGCAGCGCAGCCTTCGGTTACATGCTGCCCATTCTGTCTGCTTTCATTGCCATGTCCATTGCAGACCGTCCGGGTCTGGCAGTCGGCTTTGCGGGCGGTGTGCTGGCCATGAACGGCACCAACTTTGCAGGCATTGCAGCGGGTGAGACCACCGGTGTTTCCGGCGGCTTCCTTGCGGCGCTGCTGGCCGGTTTTGCTGCAGGCTACATCGTTGAGCTGCTGAAAAAGATCACCGAAAAGCTGCCTGCCAGCCTGAACGGCATCCGCCCCATGCTCATCTACCCGCTGGGCGGTATGCTCATCATCGGCGCGGTGATGTGCGGCATCAACCCGGTCATGGGCATGATCAACACGGCCATGACCGATTGCCTGAACGCCATGGGCGGCACCTCCAAGGTGCTGCTGGGTGCCATCGTAGCCGGTATGATGAGCATTGATATGGGCGGCCCCTTCAACAAGGCAGCTTACGTCTTTGGCACGGCAGCCCTTGCCTCCGGCAACTATGAGGTGATGGCCGCTGTCATGGTGGGCGGCATGGTTCCTCCCATCGCCATCGCCCTGTCCACCACCTTCTGCCCCAAGAAGTGGACGGCCGACGAGCGCCGCAACGGCATCGTGAACTACGTCATGGGCCTGTGCTTCGTTACCGAGGGCGCGATCCCTTATGCAGCAGCAGATCCCCTGCGTGTCCTGCCCAGCTGCGTGGCCGGTGCAGCGGTGGCCGGTGCGCTCTCCATGACCTTCGGCTGCGCTCTGCGTGCACCGCACGGCGGCATCTTCGTGTTCCCTGTGGTTGACCACGCAGTGCCTGTCTCTTATACACATCTGACGCTGCCGAC
>ERZ1027032.1012-NODE-1012-length-9646-cov-3.588468_pt1 | contig 9646 bp, 8 predicted proteins | sample MGYA00519445_ERZ1027032 | MGnify/ENA primary metagenome ERZ1027032 (study PRJEB26926, sample SAMN06164888) | human gut metagenome | biome: ENVO:00009003; feature: ENVO:2100002; material: ENVO:00002003 | host: Homo sapiens | place: USA | collected 2012 ... | reverse complement strand
GAGATCTAGTACGGTCTCGTGGGCTCGGAGATGTGTATAAGAGACAGATATCAAAAGGAGCGCCCTGTAAACCGATGTTGAGCTTCGTCATGTCTGCTTCGACAAATGTGACCGACTGCACCCGCAACAAACGGGCGTTTTCGCGCGCAACATCCAACGCCGCCGGCGACACATCGATGGCCGTTATATGAGGGAACAGCAGATAGCGCGACAAAGTAATGGCAATGCATCCGCTGCCAGTGCCAGCATCGAGGACCGAAAGGTCTGGCCGTGAGCCTTCTCTGTCAGACACAAGCTCGACAAGCTCCTGAGTCTCAGGGCGCGGAATCAGGACATCGGGGGTAACCTTGAAACGAATACCCATAAAAGTTTCATATCCGAGGATATACTGTAACGGTTCGTGAGCCAACAGACGGTCGACATAGCCTCCGACAATGCGCACACGTGTGTCAGAAATCTCTTTATCACCGTCGACCAGAAGGTCAAGACGGCTCTTCCCGGTGACATCCTCCATAATCAGGCGCGTCATCCAGTCAGCTTCGCGCGCCGAATAGGTTGAGCTTAGCGACTTACGGGTCTGTAAGGTCAGTTGGTCAATGGTCATGATTAAGAAAATCTTCGGGCAAACCCTTTATCAGTTCTGAATTATAGTAACCAACGATTCCCGTCACCTCGCGTCCTGCGAAAGGGGGAAGAAGAGGGTGGCAGTCTTCCGAGGGCATCTCTACCTCGGCTACAATGAGCGGAGCGAGACGTCCCTCAAACTCGTCAACTTCCCAGATATAGCCCTTATACGGGACAATCCAACGCCGTTTGGCCAGACGGCACGATTCAGGAACGAGCGACGCCATCTCGAGGGCATCGCTGACCGGGACGGGATATTCAAACTCCTTGCGAGTGCATCCTTCTGTCAGCCCCTTGACAGTCAGGAAAGCCCGGTCGCCTCGGAGTCTGACGCGCACAGTTGCCTCAGGCGCATCGGAGAGATATGCCTGGACAATCCGGTCTGACGACGTCGCCATCTGACGAAAAGAACCGTCAGACACAAGAAACTTGCGTTCTGTTTCGTTTTCCATTTGTCTCTATAATGTTATTGAAACTCGTCTAAAGTGACAACATCACCGGCGGACCCGCTGACAGACGAGATTTAATGACTACTTTTGCAAAAGTATAAAAAATCAGAAACAGACACAACCCGATTTGAAGAACCTTCTGCTGACAAGACTTCTCCTCATCAGCCTATGTCTGGTGGCGTCGCTAAGCGCGGTGGCGCAACAGATACATATAGCCGGAGAGGCAGTCGACTCGCTGACCGGCAAACCCGTGCCCTTTGCGGCAGTATTGCTTGTGGGAACCACACGCGGCGAACTCACCGACGAAGACGGACGATTCTCGTTTGACAGTCGTCTTACGGCCGATTCCGTTCAGGTCACAGCCATGGGCTATAAGACAAAGCGGATGGCGCTGCTACGCAGAGCGCGGCGTCTCAAGGTTGAATTGGTGCCTGTGGGGGTCAGGCTCAGCGAAGTCACCATCAAGCCTAAACGCGAGAAATACTCCAAAAAGAACAATCCGGCCGTTGCGCTCATGGAGCGTCTCAGGAAAGCTGACGACAAGACAAATCCACGTAGCCGCGACTTCTACAATTACGACAAATATGAGCGAATCACCCTGGCTCTCGACAACTTCGACGCAGGCTCAGAATCTGCCGGAGGCAATGCATTAGTGAGGCGTTTCCCGTTGCTGCGCGAGCACATGGACACCTCCGCGCTGACGGGCGACCCCATACTAAACGTGGCTCTGCGCGAAAAATCATCACACGTCACCCACCGTCTCAGACCGGGCTCAGAAAAAGAGATAATCAAGGGCATCCGACGCGAGGGCATCGACCAGATGCTCGACCCACAGTCGACTCAGACACTCTATGAGGATGTATTGCGAGAAGTGGATATCTATGGCAATGACATCACACTGATGCAAAACCGTTTTGTCAGCCCGCTGTCACGTCTTGCAGCTGACTTCTACAAGTTTTATCTGACTGACACCGTAGCCGTGAAAGGCGACACATGTATTGTGCTGACGTTTGCACCTCATAATCCACGGTCGTTCGGTTTCGTAGGGCGCCTCTATGTGCCGAAAAACGACTCCATCGCCTGGGTGAAACGCATCGAAATGAACACTCCGCGCGACATTAACCTAAACTTCATCAAGAATCTGCGCATAGTCCAGGACTACACTCTGGCACCCGACGGAACAAGGCTCAAGGAGACAGACGACATGATTGTGCGCGCCGGAGTGCTTACTAAAGGTTCGCAAATCTATGCGCGGCGTGTGACGGTCTATGACAGCCACTCATTCCGCGAAGAGCCTGACCCGCGCATATATGACAAGGCAGGAAGTGTCTTCACGCTTAATCACGCAGAGGAGCGCGACTCGACCTGGTGGCAGGCTGCTCGCTTTGTCAAAATTTCTTACGGTGAAAACAGCGTCGGCGCGATGCTCGAGAGGATGCGTCATAACAAACTGTTCTACTGGACCGAGAAGACACTGCGCGTGCTTGTCACCGGATATGTCAACACCGGCAACCCGTCGAAATTTGACATCGGACCGGTCAACACTTTTCTCAGCTTCAACGATCTCGAGGGCACCCGTCTGAAGGCAGGCGGCATGACAACCGCCAACCTCTCACGACGATTCTTCGCCAAAGGCTGGGCAGGGTGGGGAACCCGCGACCACCGCTGGAAATATCTCGCCGAACTGGAGTATTCATTCCGCGACAAGAGCTATCACAGCCGCGAATTTCCGGTTCACTCTTTCAGACTGACCCACACCTATGATATAGAGATGCTCGGGCAGCATTTTCTCTTCACCAATCCCGACAATATCTTCCTGTCGCTGCGACGTGCCAAAGACCACATGATTGACTACCACCGACTGACCAAACTCGAATACACACTTGAACTCGAAAACAACTTCTCGATTCTGGCCAAAGCGGAGCACTCACGACGCATGGAATCTCCATGGATTAAATTTGTCGACGGTTACGACCGCGACTTCGGTCACTTCACCACGTCATCACTTTCACTGACGCTGCGTTATGCTCCGGGCGAAAAATTCTTCCAGACAAAGACAGGACGACTACCCGTCAATCTCGACGCCCCAGTCATACAGATGAGTCACACATGGGCTCCCAAAGGGTTCGCGGGCAACCGCTTCGCGCTCAACGTCACTGAGCTGAGCCTTCAGAAACGATTCTGGTTCTCGGCCTGGGGCTATCTCGACGCCATTGTGCGCGGCGGCCACGTGTGGACACGCACGCCGTTTCCCAACCTGCTTATTCCGAACGCTAACCTCTCCTATACCATCCAGCCCGAGAGTTTCGCGCTGATGAACGCCATGGAGTTTGTCAACGACTCATATGCCTCATGGGACCTCACATACTGGCTAAATGGAGCTCTTCTCAACTACATCCCCTATGTGCGCAAGCTCAAACTGCGCGAAGTGGTGGCTTTCAGAGGTGTCTGGGGTCACCTTAGCGACCGCAACAATCCGGACATCAACAAATCGCTCTTTGCATTCCCCATACCCGGCGCCACACAAAAAATGACCGGGACTCCCTATATGGAAGCCTCGGTCGGACTTGACAATATTTTCAGAATACTCCGGCTCGACTATGTCTGGCGCCTGACATACCGCAACGCGCCTGACTGCGACCGCTGGGGCATACGCCTGGCGCTTCACTTCACGTTCTGAACGGCGGCATGTCCGAGCAGAGTGGCCTGTGTCGCGTCGTCAATCACAACACTGACTGTGGAGCCTATCCCGGCTCCCGGGATGCGGTCGAACACGACAGTCTTGTTCTGGGACGTGCGTCCCACAAACTGGTCTTTTGAACGTTTGGAGACTCCCTCGACAAGCACATCAAAAGTCCTTCCGATGTCACGGCGGTTGCTCTCAAGCGACAGACGGCCCTGAAGGGCAATCATGCGGTTGAGTCGTTCAATCTTAACCTCCTCGGGGATATTATCGGGCATCGTTTTCGACGCAAGAGTACCCGGGCGCTCGCTATACTTGAACATGAAAGCCGAGTCGAAACCAACCTCTTCCATCAGCGACAGAGTCATTGCGAAATCCTCATCGGTCTCGCCCGAGAAACCTGTAAACATATCGGTCGTTATAGTGCAATCCGGGAGCATGCGGCGGATCGCATCTACACGTCCAAGATACCACTCGCGGGTATACTTTCGGTTCATGCGTTTCAGGACGGCGTCCGAACCACTCTGAACCGGGAGATGGATATGACGGCAAATATTTGGATATCGGGCAATCACGGCGATGGTCTCGTCAGACATATCCTTTGGGTGGGACGTCGTGAAACGCACACGCATATCAGGAGCTGCCTGAGCAACCATTTCGAGCAACCGGGGAAAATCTACGTCAGGGTCACCGAAATGATAAGAATTGACATTCTGGCCCAGAAGCGTCACCTCTCGGAATCCGCGGGCACGCAGATCAGCTATCTCGTTGAGGATGCTCTCAGGCTCGCGCGAACGCTCACGTCCACGGGTATAAGGCACAATACAGTATGAGCAGAAATTATTGCATCCGCGCATGATACTGACAAAACCGCTGACTGTATTTCCGGTGATTCGGGCCGGAATAATATCACGATAGGTCTGTGTGGTCGAAAGCTCCACGTTGATGGCTTTCTCACCGGCCTCGGCCGAGGCAAACAGAGCCGGAAGATCGAGGTAGGCATCAGGGCCGGCCACCACGTCGACACCACAGTCGTCGAGAAGTGTCTGACGGACTCGCTCGGCCATACAACCTATAACACCGATGATAAGACGCCGTCCGTGACGCCGAAGCGCTCTCAGGACCTGAAGTCGGGAAAGAATCTTCTGCTCGGCATTGTCGCGTATCGAGCACGTATTCAGTATGACGGCATCAGCTTCGTCGAGATTGTCAGTGCGGTCATATCCTGCCGTCATCATGACGGCGGCGACAACCTCGCTGTCGGCTACATTCATCTGACAGCCGTAGGTCTCGATCAGCAGACGCCGGTTAGTTTGTGTTGTAGTCATCTTTTTCAGTAAATTTGTCGCGGCAAAATCTTTGCCGAAAACTAAGTTATGCTTATATTTGCCACAAAATTACAAAAAAGGCAGAACATACCACGAACAACACCATAATAATAGAACTAACCGATTTGATACATGAAGTTCCCGAAACTTACACCGCGTGAAGCAGCGGAAATGATCAAAAACAATGACAATGTGGGCTTTTCAGGTTTCACACCTCCCGGTGCGCCCAAAGAAGTTCCCGAGGCTATAGCCAAGAAAGCCGAAGAGGAGCACGCCGCCGGCCGCCCCTACAAAATCAACCTCTATACGGGTGCGTCGACCAGCGACCGCGCCGACGGTGTTCTCGCACGTGCCAACGCCATCAACCGCCGCGCGCCCTATCAGAACATTCCGGACCTGCGCAAGCGCATCAACGCCCATGACACTCACTACTTCGATCTCCACCTGAGCGAGATGGCCCAGAAGACCCGCTACGGATTCTTCGGCGACATCGACATCGCAATCATTGAGGTAGCCGACGTCAAAGACAACGGTGAGCTCGTTCTGGGCATGGGTGTCGGCAACATTCCTACATACGCCCGTATGGCCAAGAAAATCATTCTGGAGAAGAATGTCAAACTTCCCGCCGGCATCAACGGCATCCACGACATCTACCTCCCGCTTGATCCTCCGTACCGCCGCGAAATTCCTATCTATAAACCCAACGACCGCATCGGTTCGACCACACTTCAGGTAGACCATGCCAAGATTGTCGGTGTGGTTCACTCAGACGACTACGACAACGCCAAGTCGTTCACAGCTCCTGACGAGGTGACCGCACGCATCGGCCACAACGTATGTGAATTCCTGGAGAACGAGGTTAAACAGGGACGCATCCCCGCTTCATTCCTTCCCATCCAGAGCGGTGTGGGCAATGTGGCGAATGCCGTGCTTTTCGGTCTGGCAGACAGCTCTATCATCCCGGCCTTCGAGATGTACACCGAGGTAATTCAGGACTCTGTCATCGAACTGATGAAACAAGGCAAGTGCAAATTCGGATCGACATGCGCCCTGACTCTGTCAAACAAAACCGAAGAAGAATTCTTCGAGAACATCGACTTCTTCCGCGACAAAGTCATCCTGCGTCCTGTTGAAATCTCCAACTCGCCCGAGATTGCACGCCGTCTGGGCGTCATCGCCATGAACACCGCCATCGAGGCCGACATCTTCGGCAATGTCAACTCAACTCACATCACCGGCATACGCATGATGAACGGTATCGGCGGTTCAGGCGACTTCACCCGCAACGGGTATCTGTCTATATTCTCATGTCCGTCAATCACGAAGGAAGGCAAGATTTCAAACATCGTGCCGATGGTTTCGCACGTCGACCACTCCGAGCACTCGGTAGACATCATCATCACCGACCAGGGTGTAGCCGACCTCCGCGGCAAAGACCCCGTTGAACGCGCCCATGAGATTATCGACCACGCAGCACACCCGATGTACCGCGACCTGCTCCGCGACTACCTGAAGATCGGTCGTCCGGGACAGACTCCCCACCGCATCGAAGCCGCCCTGTCGTTCCACTCGGAATTCAACGCGAGCGGCGACATGCGCAACACAGACTTCAGCCGCTATCTCTGATAAGCTCAACAAAACGCCGCTCTCCGGCATTATATATCCAAAGAACCCTCTGCGAAATGATTTATACATTCAGACTTGTTTCGGATGAAGTGGATAACTTCATGCGAGAGATAAAAATAGACGCCGACACCAACTTCCTGACCCTGCGCAACGCCATATGCGATGCCACCGGTTATGACAAGAACCAGATGAGCTCATTCTTCCTCTGTGAGGACGGATGGGAGAAAAGTCAGGAAATCACCCTCGAGGACATGGGCAGCGACGTCTCTGAGGAGGTCTATCTTATGGAAGAATCGACGCTCAGCGACTTCATCGAAGATGTGGGACAGCGTCTGATTTTTACCTTTGACTACCTGACCGACCGTTCTTTCTTCATTGAACTGAAAGCGGCCGAACCGGGAAAGCATCTGATGGACCCCCTGTGCTCGCGTTCAGAAGGCACCCCTCCGCCCGAAGCTGTCGACCTCGACGACTTCGATGCTCAGATTGACGCTAAGGCCAACACCAAGGTTGCCGACGCAGGTCTCGACCTCGACGAGGAATTTTATGGCTCAAATGAGTATAACGACGACGAGCTTGACATCACGTCACTCGACGAACTTGACCTCGACGACCGTCAGCTTTAATCAATTCGCTGAGACAGACAACATGACGCGGGCATCGTTCAGAAGGCGATGCCCGCGTTTATTGAAAGCACCATAGTGTGGGCGGTGTCAAAGTTGTTGTCCTCACCATTCACCGACAGAAATGAATTGTGGGGCGTCAGGCCATAGGAATACACGAAACTGAACCGGAACATACGGTAGATTGCGCTTACAGAAGCTTCCCACAGGCAGTCGACACGGTTGGGAGAACCTTGTCCGAACTTGACATGATAGCCTTTTCGAGTAGAGTCAGTCGGATCAATCATGGTCTGAAGCAGACCCACAGTCAGAGCGGGCCCCGTCGAAACGCCCAGCGAAAACCGGGGAGTGAAATTGTGACGATACATGACATGAAAAGGGAAATAGAGGCCCACCAGCTCAATGCGCCGGGTAACAGCTTCATTCTTACAGGAGAAGACCTCGCCGAATATGCCGGTCGAGATGCCCAGACCACGCCAGAATACCGGTTCAACAGGAATACCGAAGCGTATTCCCTGCATACGTCCATCCTCGCCGAAGTAGTTGGCGGAGCGTGTCCGTCCCCGTCCGTCAGAATAGCTGTACCACTTCAGCGAATAGCTCAACGAGATGCCCCACCAGCGGCCGCCAATCCAACGGAACCCTTCGGCACTGCTTAAGAGGGCAACCATAAACAGCGCCATGAGCACCAGTGTCAGTCTTTTTCTCATAATCAGTAAGTCAGCAGGGCCATTGATAGTGGCCCGTAATATAGTCGAAACTTACAGTTATAACAACTGAGAGGGGCGTTTTGTCAGATGCAGCCGTAGACTCTCTGATGAATCAGTCGTGTTGCCTTGTCAAGATCGACATCGGTCGATGATGACATAAGCATCAGACGCATTCCTGACTGACCGGGAGAATAAGGGGGTTGGCGGTAGTCATATTGCGGGAAAGCCGTAAGACCATTGCGCTCATAAAATGCCACACGACGCGAAGCCATCGGTTCGAACTCAGGGTCGCCCGTAGGTTCAACTTCGAGGACAAGCGGAGCCGGCGCAATCTTGTCTAGCACCATTCCGATAACACGAGCTCCCAGACCGCCACCGCGGCATTCGGGGTCTACGGCAAAATGTTCGGCATAGACAATGTTTTCAAGCTCCCATAGTGTGATAAAGCCTAAAGGGCGTTGATTATCGTTAACAGCGAGATAGACAGAGAAACAGGAATCAGGCCTATCCATCAGGTCGACGAAGGCTTGCCAGGGACTACGCTCCTCAGGCGGAAAAGAGTTGTGATATAAGTTGTCGACGAATGTCATATAACCACTTTCAGATGACAACTTTATCAGATTTAATGGAGAGATAGGCTTCAATGTCATGTGTTGCAATTTCAATTCGATACAAATTTAACAATTTTTCGTGGTAAAAAAATGTGGAGGATTGATAAAATTAAGTAATTTTGCACAAAAATCTAAAAGCAAATAATTAATTAAGATTTACCATGGCTCGTCAACACTTTGACAATCTTGATTTGAGGATACTCAATGTGCTTTCGCGCAATGCCCGAAAGCCTTTCCTTGAAATCGCACGAGAGTGTAATGTTTCAGGCGCGGCAATCCACCAGCGCATCCAGAAACTCCTTGCCTCAGGAATCATCAAGGGATTTGAAACCATTATCAACCATGAGGCTGCCGGTTATGACACTTGTGCCTACATCGGTTTCTTCCTTAACGATCCGGGACGTTTTGACGAAATTGTAGAACGCCTTCGCGAAATACCTGAAATCGTTGAATGTCATTATACAACAGGTAAGTATGACATTCTAATCAAGGTATATGCGCGCGACAACGAGCACCTGCTCGATTTTATCCACCGCAAACTCCAGACTCTCGGCGTCGGTCGCACAGAGACCATCATATCATTCAAAGAAGAATTTCACCGTCAGGTACCTGTCCGCAATTCTAACACATTTGACAACTGATCGAGACAGACTTAGACATTATCATCCGTCCGGCTGTAAACAATTGTTTACAGCCGGACGCTTTAATTACATCACAACGAGCCAAATGCCCGGTCATCACATAAAACAACAAATATGAAATCAATAAGGAAGACGCACACAGAGCATAATCTGCTGGCGTCATTTGCGGGCGAATCACAAACCCATACACGATACAGACTATTTGCCGAAGCCGCCCGTAAAGAAGGTTACGAACAGATTGCAGCCATATTTGAGGAAACGGCATCTCAGGAGCAAACACATGCAGGTCTGTTTTTCGATCGCCTCGAAGGCGGAATGCTTGAAATCAAAGGTACTTACCCAGCCGGAAAA
>ERZ1027032.1003-NODE-1003-length-9698-cov-5.804314_pt1 | contig 9698 bp, 7 predicted proteins | sample MGYA00519445_ERZ1027032 | MGnify/ENA primary metagenome ERZ1027032 (study PRJEB26926, sample SAMN06164888) | human gut metagenome | biome: ENVO:00009003; feature: ENVO:2100002; material: ENVO:00002003 | host: Homo sapiens | place: USA | collected 2012 ... | reverse complement strand
TCTAGTACGGTCTCGTGGGCTCGGAGATGTGTATAAGAGACAGCTATTATGAAGTCAACCAAAGAAGCGTCAACTTCTGGGAAAACAGATTTGCCAAAGAAATTGAACCATACTGCACCAATTATCTTCCTGATCTACTTCGGCGGATTCAAGAAACCCAAAAACATGAAACGATTTTAACTCTCGATGACAAAATCCGATTAGGAAATTACCTTTGCGCACAATCCTTGCGTGTTCCCGCTTGGATAGATAGAGAAGGGTCAAGGATCAGTGAACAAACTATTAGAAATTTCAAAGCATATGCTTTGACGCATATTCCTCCATATTATTCTGCTAAAGGCTATCAAGAATATTGTAAAGCTGTCCTTCGTGCAAATTTCACTAATGATGAAATCAAGGACATCATTCTCTTTTCTCTAATGGACAGTCCAAATAAGCAAGAGCGAATTGACGCCTTATTGGAAAAATCATGGATTATTTATTGTAGTCCAACTCATCCTTATTTTCTGACAAGCGATAATCCTGTCGTTCGTTATAATCCCGTAAAGAAATCTTTTCGCAACGGCGATAACGGTCTTAAAAATATTGATTCTGAGATTTTCTTTCCTTTATCGCCCTCTGTTTTGCTTCGAATTGTATCTTCCTCGAACCATAAAAGTTTTTCTTCATTCGATAATTGCAAAATCGAACTTACCAACACTAATGAGAGCTTGGATTTTATACTTTACTGCAATCAATTTCAACAAGCTCAATATTATCAACATTTTTTCCTTCCTCCTGCTCTTTGCAAGGTGGCAGAAACAAAATCCGCCAAATGACACCATCCATGTTCCTTGTCTTTAGCAAAAAATGTCAATTGCTTTGGTGCTAAACCTTTTGAGATTGACAAGTTGATTGAGAAGAAAGAACAACTGGTGAAAAAGCTAGAAAGCTATAAGAAAAGTTTGATTTGTGATGTTGTAATTGGGAATGGGAGGTGTAATTTTGAAATATTATGGCATTCGGAAGAAACTTTTTTTCGAAAAACTCAGTTATTATTTTGAAAAATCGAAATGTTACCTCTATTTATATCAGCCATTCAGTAAACAATTTCAGGAAAGGGGAAAGCAAATCTACGATTCAGCTTTTAGTCCCAATCGACATTTTAGGCATGACTGTTCTATCCCGCCTTCAAAACATTGTATTCCTTATTTCATCATTTGTTCTGATCTCATTTCTTGTAAGGATCTTGACATTGTTAAACGCGGTCTAAAAAAACTGCTTTTAGTTTTTTTAAATCACAATTCTTCAAATGATTCTATTGAGGATGAAATAAATAGACTTGATAGGCTTATTTATCATTCTCCAAACTCTTTTCCATCTGCATATTTTGGACCTTTTTCTTTTAAGTCATCCGACTCTCTAAGCTCTAAATTCTCAAATTTTTCCATTTGTTTTAGAATCGTCAATTCTTCTTATTTTTCTGTCGAATTTAGCATTATATTTTCCCCTAAATTCAGGAGCGAGTTATCATCATTTTGTGAAAATAATTTCACTTACTCATATTCATTTGTTCGAAAAGTCTTTTTTTCATCTGATAATTTATTTCATCCACACAAACAGTCGTATTATGCTATTTATAGAAATGAATTTGTGAAAAGCGATACTCTCTATGAAAAAATTTGCTATCTAAAATGGGAGTTTTTCAGTTTTGTACAGCCATTTTTTCAAACATATTTTCATCAATTAAATATCATTCCACCTTCCGTTATATTTTATGATTCAAATGTAGAATACACTGATTTAAATTCTCAATTATTTTGGACCTCTGTAGGAATTCCTTCGGCAATCGACGTTGCTTCTCCATACCACAAAGATTTTTTTGAATATAGCAGATTATTTTTTCAAAGCTCCTTAACCAGTCGTTATAATTACATAGATACAACAAGTTTAATATATGTTGTCAATCCCTCCTTAAAAAAACACACTCCAAGTTATCAAACCACACAAGGATCAATTTGCCTTGATTTCGTTGATACCATCGCACCTTCATTATTTTTACTTTTATTTTTGTCTATGGCCAACCGTATTTCTGAAAGGACAATCCCCTACTACAGAAACCGTTTAAATAAAATCAAACTAAACACACATTCACTAAAAAATTGTCTTTTATTAAGATTTGAATTCGAAAAAAATATTGCTCCTTATGAATCCCTTTTATCCGATTCAACTAGATACTCAAATGCTCAGTTGGCACTTCAAAATCTCCTTTCAAAAGGATCATTGCCATCTGATGATGTTTATCTGTTATCCAATCTTTTATTATCCGAAAAAAATTCCCTCTTAGAGCAGATTACTGAATTAAAAAACGATTTCGACAAAAAAGTAGAGATTCTTGAGCATCTTGTTTCCTATAAACGTGAATCTAGAAATCTTCGTTTTTCATGGCTCAGTGCGATAACAGCAACTATCACTCTTTATTTCTTAATTTATCCAGATAAAACAAAACCTGTTGCACTTTTTATAAATAATTTAATCAGACTAATTACTACATTTCTTTTTAAGGAGGTCTAACCATGCCCCTCAACACCACCGAAAAGCAATTTGAATCGGACATTGCGGCGGCGCTGCTCTCCCCTGCCGGGGGCTACACCCGCAACGGGGATTGCTACGACCCCAAGCTGGGGCTGTTTGTGGATACCCTGATCCGCTTTGTGCAAAAGACCCAGCCCAACGAGTGGGCATTTTTTGAAAAGCAGAACACGGTAAACCCGGTGCGGAAGTTCTGCACTGCCTTTAACAATGCCTGCGATGCGGATGGGCTGCTTTCGGTGCTGCGGTATGGGTTCAAGCACCGTGGACGGCGGTTCCGGGTGTGCTATTTTCAGCCGGAGTCCGCGCTGAACCAGAAGGACGCCCAGCGCTACGCCCAAAACGAGATCACCTGCAACCGGCAGTGGTTCTACTCCGACACCACCCACAACTCGGTGGACATGGTGCTGGCGGTAAACGGCATCCCGGTGTTCGCCTTTGAGCTGAAGAACCAGTTCACCGGGCAGACCGTGGAGAACGCCAAGCAGCAGTGGATGCACGACCGGGACCCCCGGGAGGTGTGTTTCCAGTTCAATAAGCGCATTCTGGGCTACTTTTGCGTAGACCTGACCGAGGTGTGGATGGCCACCCGGCTGGCAGGCAAGGACACCCGCTTTCTTCCCTTCAATCAGGGCTCTAACGGTGCCGGGCGGGACGGCGGTGCAGGCAACCCGCCCAACCCCAACGGCTACCTTACCGCCTACCTCTGGGAAGAAGTGTTCCAGAAGGACAGCATGATGGACATCCTGCAAAAGTTCATGAGCCTGCAGGACGGCAAGACCCTGATCTTTCCCCGGTATCACCAGCTGGACGTGGTGCGCAAGCTGGTGGCAGATGTGCGACAGAAGGGTGCCGGGCAGCACTATCTCATCCAGCACAGCGCCGGGTCGGGCAAGTCCAACTCCATTGCATGGACGGCGTACCGGCTGGCTTCCCTGTTCAACACCGAGAACAAGCCGGTGTTTGCCAGCGTCATCGTGGTGACTGACCGCACCGTGCTGGACGCACAGCTGCAGGAGACCATCTCCGGCTTTGACCACACGCTGGGTGCGGTGGAGGCCATCGGCGAGGACAAAAACTCCGGCGACCTGCGGGATGCCATCAACAACGGCGCACGCATCATCATCACCACGCTGCAAAAGTTCCCGGTCATCTATACTGAGGTGAACAAGACCGCCGGGAAGAACTATGCCGTTATCATCGACGAAGCGCACTCCTCCCAGACCGGCACCTCTGCTTTGAAGCTGAAAGCCGCCCTTGCCGACACCGAGGACGCGCTGCGGGAATATGCCGAGCTGGAAGGCAAAGCGGAGGACGAGATCGACCCGGAGGATGCGCTGGTGAAGGAACTGACCTCCCACGGGCGGCACAAAAACCTGTCCTTCTTTGCCTTTACCGCCACCCCAAAAGCCGCCACGCTGGAACTGTTCGGCACCGAGTACCCGGACGGCAGCCACCACCCCTTCCACATTTATAGTATGCGGCAGGCCATTGAAGAAGGGTTCATTCTGGATGTGCTGCAAAACTACATGACCTATTCCACCTGCTTCAAGATCGCCAAGACCATCCCGGACAACCCCGATCTGCCCGCCAGCCGGGCGGCAAAGCTCATCCGCAAGTACGAGGAGCTGCACCCTTACAACATCAGCCAGAAGGCAAAGATCATTGTAGAGACCTTCCGGGAGACCACCAGCCACAAGATCGGCGGGCGGGGCAAGATGATGGTAGTCACCTCCTCCCGGCTGGCGGCGGTGCAGTACTTCCATGAGGTCAAGCGCTACATTGCCGAGCAGGGCTATGACGATGTGCAGATCTTAGCGGCATTTTCCGGTGCCGTACCGGACGGCGGCGTGGAGTACACGGAGCAGTCCCTGAACGTCAGCGCCGACGGCAGCCACATTGCGGAGAGCCAGACCAAAAAGGAGTTCCACAACAACTTCAATGTGCTCATCGTGGCAGAAAAATACCAGACCGGTTTTGACGAACCGCTGCTCCATACCATGATCGTGGACAAAAAGCTGAAGGGCGTCAAGGCGGTGCAGACCCTCTCCCGTCTGAACCGTACCTGTCCCGGTAAAATCGACACCTTTGTGCTGGATTTTGTGAACAAGGCAGAAGACATCCGGGAGGCATTCCAGCCCTTTTATCAGGAGACGTTTCTGGAGCAGGAGGTCAACACCGACCTCATTTACAAGACCCAGAAGGAGCTGCGGAGCTTTGCCGTTTATTCCGATGCAGACGTGGAAGCCTTTGCCAAGGAGTATTTCCGCAGCACCAAGCAGGATAAAAACGCCGTGGGCCGCATGAGCAGCGTCTTGAAGCCGGTGGCAGACCGCTACAACCAGAAAACGCAGGCCGAGCGGTACCAGTTCCGCCGCCTGCTGCGCAGCCTTGTCAAGTGGTACGGCTACGTTTCACAGGTGGCACGAATGTTCGATGAAGAGCTACACAAGGAGAACGTATTCTGCGCTTACCTGCTCAAACTGCTGCCGCCGGACGAGGTCTCTCCGCTGGATCTGGAGGGCAAATTGCAACTGGAGTATTACAAGCTGCAAAAGACCTTTGCCGGTGCCATCGAGCTGGAACACGCCAAGGGCGTCTACGAGCCAGTCACCCAGAAGGGTGCTCTCGGCCACGACCCCAAGGAGCCGCTGGACGAGATCATTTTGAAGATCAATGAGAAGTTCAAGGGTGAGTTCACCAATGCCGACCGGGTGCTGCTTACTGCCCTGCATGACCGTCTGCTGGCCGATCCGAAACTGGCAAAGCTGGCGCGCAGCTCCGACCCGCAGATCTTTACCGAGAGCATCTTCCCCAAGGCTTTTGATACTGCCGCACAGGACAGCTATCTTGAAGCGCAGGACACCTTCTCTTCCCTGTTTGAAGATACCAGCAAGTACAAGGCTATTATGTCAGCTCTGGCAGAGTGGCTGTATGGAGAATTCCGTAAAAAGTAAAACAGTTTTCCTTTTTATTTGCTTAAAACAGCCTGCATCCACGGGATGCAGTTCAAGGGTTTGGGTGTTCCCAACAAGTATTTTGCAAAGCAAAATAAGCAGATGTATGAAGCCTCTCAACGTGCTTCCCGTATTTGAAAAAAGGACGCCTGTCCTCGGTGTTTCCCGAGGGCAGGCGTCCTTTGATTTTTGCAGGCAACAAAATTTTTATCAGGACAGGATCATGCGGTCGTTTGCAAACTCACCGCCGCTGGCGATCTGGAATTTGGCCAGCAGGTCAGAAACATGCAGATTCTTCTTTTCCTCACCGGCCACGTCATAGATGATGTGGCCCTCGTGCATCATGATGAGGCGGTTGCCATACTTGATGGCATCCTTCATGTTATGGGTGATCATCATGGTGGTCAGGTGGTTTTCCTCCACGATCTTGGCTGATAGGGTCAGCACCTTTAATGCCGTCTTGGGGTCCAACGCCGCCGTGTGCTCGTCCAGCAGCAGCAGCTTGGGCTTGTTCATGGTAGCCATCAGCAGGGTCAGTGCCTGACGCTGACCGCCGGAAAGCAGGCCTACACGGGCGGTCAGACGATTTTCAAGGCCCAGATCAAGGGTCTTGAGCAACTCACGGTACTGCTCACGCTCGGCCTTCGTGATACCGATGCGCAGGGTACGTGGCTTGCCGCGGCGGGCTGCCAGCGCAAGGTTCTCTTCGATCTGCATAGTAGCGGCGGTGCCGGTCATGGGATCCTGAAATACACGGCCGATATAGGCTGCGCGCTGATGCTCGCTCAGGCGGGTGACATCCACACCATCAATGATGATCTTGCCCTCATCCACCGGCCACACACCGGCAACAGCATTGAGCATCGTAGATTTGCCCGCACCATTGCCGCCGATCACAGTGACAAAATCGCCCTCATTCAGCTTCAGGTTCAGGCCGTTCAGGGCAGTTTTCTGGTTGACCGTGCCAGCATTAAAGGTCTTGGAAACGTTCTGGATCTCAAGCATTTTTTGCATCCTCCTTTGCCTTCTTCACCGGCTTCGAGAAGTACTTGCCCTTCCAGTACGGCACGGCAAGGAAAATTGCCACCACGGAGGCGCTCAGCAGCTTGAGCAGGTTTGCGTCAAAGCCCAGCGTCAGCACCAGCTGGATCACAATGTAGTAGATGATGGCACCCAGAGAAACGGCAGCCATCTTGAGTGCAAAGTTGTGGAAGATGCGGCTGAACAGTGCCTCGCCGATGATAACCGCAGCCAGACCAATGACGATGGCGCCACGGCCCATGCCGACATCTGCAAAGCCCTGATACTGGCTCAGCAGCGCACCGGACAGGGCCACAAGGCCATTGGAGACCGCCAGACCCAGCACAATATTGAAGTTGGTGTTGATGCCCTGCGCCCGGGACATTGCGGGGTTGGATCCGGTAGCACGGATGGCGCAGCCCAGCTCGGTGCCAAAGAACCAGTACAGGATACCGATGAGCGCAGCGGTAACGATGATGACCATGATGATGGGGTTATGGAGTGCAAATTCCTTGACCCAGCGCAGGGAGATCAGCAGATTGTACTTATCCACATTGATAGCCTGATTGGCCTTGCCCATGATTTTGAGGTTGATGGAATACAGCGAAAGCTGGGTCAGGATACCGGCAAGGATAGCCGGGATTCCCATAAAAGTGTGCAGGATGCCGGTGACAAAGCCTGCCAGCAAGCCTGCCAACAGCGCCATGAACAGCGAGACCCAGACATTCTGGCCGGACAGCAGGCACATGACGCACACTGCGCCGCCGGTGCCAAAGGAACCATCCACGGTCAGGTCAGCCACATCCAAAATGCGGTAGGTCAGATACACGCCAATGGCCATGATGCCCCAGATAAGGCCCTGTGCGCAGGCACCCGGCAAAGCGCCCGGCAGATTTGCCAATCTTGCAATAACGTCCAAAACAATTCCTCCTGATTCTGATACACTTTTTTATTCGCCCGTTTGAATACGGGAAAGCGGAGAAGAGCGTTCTCAGCCCTTCTCCGCTGATTTTCTATTTTGTTTTCCGAAATACTTTAGCCTTCGATTTCCTCGTAGCCGTCGGGAACGGTCAGGCCCAGATCGTCGCAGATGGCCTTGTTGTACTTCTTGGTCACATCGGTGTACTCGATGGGCATAGAAGAAATATCAGCCTCGCCATTCAGGATCTTGACTGCCATCTCACCGGTGGTGTAGCCCAGATCGTAGTAGCTGATGGAAAGGGTGGCCACACCGCAGCCGGCGCAGATGCCCTCTTCGCCTGCGAACACAGGCTTCTTTGCCGGGCGGCAGATACCGTCCACGATGCCGGTGTTGGCAGCGACCGTATTATCGGTAGGAACGTACAGAGCATCGTTCTCGTCCGCAGCTTTCTGGCAGACAGAGGACAGGTCGTTGGAATCAGAGAAAGCGTACTGAGTAACGGCGACGCCCTTTTCCTCCAGATACTTCTGAACCTCGTCCACCTGATACTGGCTGTTGGCCTCAGCAGAGCAGTACAGCAGGCCAACCTTCTTGGCTTCAGGCATCCACTCCACGATCATCTCAGCCTGCTGATCCAGCGGGGCCAGATCGGAAGTGCCGGAGATATTGCCGCCCACAACGCCATCGAAATCGGTCAGACCCAAAGCCACACCGTACTCGGTAACAGAGGTGCCCAGCACCGGGATAGTGTTGGTGGCAGACTGTGCAGCCTGCAGGGCAGGAGTGGCGTTTGCCATGATCAGATCCACACCAGCAGAAACAAAGCCGTTGGTGATGGTAGCGCAGGTTGCAGAATCGCCCTGTGCGTTCTGGAAATCGAAAGTAACATTCTCACCGAAGGACGCAGTCAAAGCATCTTCAAAGCCCTGAGTGGCGGCATCCAGAGCGGCATGCTGCACCAGCTGGCAGATTCCAATGGTGAATTTCTGGCCGTCAACTGCGGCAGAGGCTGCTGCAGAAGATGCAGGGGCGGCAGAAGAAGCAGTTGCAGAAGAACCGCCGCAGGCAGTCAGAGCAGCTGCAGCACCGCAGGCAGCGGCTGCTGCCAGAAACGAACGACGAGTGATTTTACGCATAATGATCTATCTCCTCTATCTCTTTGCTTACGCGGCCTACAGGTGCCGCGCCAGAAAGCATAGTCTTGTATGCGGGACTCGTACAGTCTCGCTTTACACTCGTGAAGTATAACACACATTTCACAGTAAAACAACTCACTTTTGTCCAAAAACGGCCTTTATTATCGATTGCATTAAATATATCTATCGATTATTTTGATTTGTCATTTTGTTTTTTCTGATATTCCGTCAATTTTATGATTTCGCCATTCAGCCAATCGAGATTGCGCTCCAACTGCGGCAGAAACAGCTGTGCGTAATCGTAGTTAAAGTACAGTGCCTGCCAGAGTTTCGCCTGCATCCGCCGTACCAGCACCGGGCTAAGCAGCATCTCGGCCTGTTCCACTACATCTTCCAGCTCCATACAGCCCAGTGCCCAGCGCACGTCCGTCTGCTCCCGGGCGGGAACATCATAGCGGGACAGGTAATCCTCCACCTTCGCTTCAATCACCCGTCCACCGCAGGCAGTGGGCTGCAGAAAATAGCTCACCTCCCCTTCCCTGCTGATCTCCTGCGCCAGCGGGTAAAGTGCACACACCAGCGGCTCAGCATCATGGATGGCGCAGTGGTCCCCAGTAAGGAAAGGACAATTGTTTCGGTTTTCTTTCACCGGGGACAGCCGCAGCACCGGCAGATGGCTCACTGTGCCGATGCTTGCCCGGCAGAACCCCCGCGCCACCATTTGCGGCGGCAGACGCAGCCGGGCCGCAATGCGCCAGAGATCAAAGCCCGACAACACGATATCCTCCCGCCCCCGGCAGCAATCGCCGCAGCCATTGCACGCAAAGCTGAAATGCGCGTCCCGTGCCAGCAGAGGCATGGCATCGGTACGTGTGAAATCGATCTGTCCGCAAAGGTCGATATGATGGTTCCTCATTTGTTCTTCCTTCTTTCCCTGCAATCCTGCCAGCATAAATTCAAAAAAGCCCTGAGACATCCATCTCAGGGCTTTTTTGTTCAAGTCGGCGACTACCTATTTTCACGCGCCGTTTCCAGCGAACTATCTTCGGCACAAGTGAGCTTAACTTCTGTGTTCGGAATGGGAACAGGTGG
>ERZ1027032.998-NODE-998-length-9744-cov-5.572711_pt1 | contig 9744 bp, 8 predicted proteins | sample MGYA00519445_ERZ1027032 | MGnify/ENA primary metagenome ERZ1027032 (study PRJEB26926, sample SAMN06164888) | human gut metagenome | biome: ENVO:00009003; feature: ENVO:2100002; material: ENVO:00002003 | host: Homo sapiens | place: USA | collected 2012 ... | reverse complement strand
CGAGATCTAGTACGGTCTCGTGGGCTCGGAGATGTGTATAAGAGACAGAGTTTTCTCCGTCTGCAGGCCGTTTTATACAACCGCATCACAACCGTGTTTCGTCCGGGTTTTGCTTACCCTGCCGCATTCTGCAAATTCTTTCAATTTTTGATAAACTTATAGTTGTTTTTTGTTGTGAAATATGCTATACTAGGTTCACAAGATAAAACAATCCTGCGTAAGCCGCCCCGTGCACAGGGCTGTCTGCTGCAGAACCCACCTGTTATACAACGAACCGCTGTATCAGCCTTTCAGGGAGGAAGTCACGATGGACGCCAGCCGTTATTTTACCGCAATGCACAACGCCATGTCTGCCCAGCACCCCCGTGCGCAGCTTCTTTTAACGGTAAAGCTGCAGGATACCTGCGGCAACGATGCCTGTCTGGAGCTCAAGCAGCTGCCCGGTGAGAACACCTCCATCCTGTGCTACTCCACCATGGGTCGCCGCTGCCTGAACTTCCAGCTGTTCCGCAAGGGCTGGCAGCTGTGCCACAATGCTGATGGGCAACTGGTAGGCCGCTTTCCTTCCAGTGCAGACCAGCTCCTTGATGAGACAGATTTCCGCGCCTACTGCCGGGAAGACCGGCTGGATCTGGCACGCACCCAGCGCATCCTGTCTGAGCTGCGCGCCCTTGCAGGAGCCGATCATCAGGGCAGCATCCCCCAGAACGCCCGCACCGGTGCCGTTATTACCGTGGAGAGCTTTGTAGGGGCCGGTGCCCGCTGGACCTACTGGAGTCAGGGCCCTGCACCCAGTCAGCCGCTGAGCGCCATCCTCTACTGGCTGGCAGATTTTCTGGCCGGAAGCGAGCGCCGCGCCTTGCAGGCAGACCCGCAGGCCGCGCACCTTGCGGCCCAGTGGCTGGCCAGCGATACCGCCGTATTCTTCCATCCGTCTGTGCCGCTGACTGCCATGGGCCCTGCCGCTTCCGGCGCAGCTGCAGCAGTCAGCCGCAGCCGTTCGGCTCACGCTTCCCCCGCCCGGAACAAGAGCTGGCAGAGCATTCTGGCTGTGATGGCAAGCATGTGAATCTTCCGCTGCAAAGCAAGGGGCTGCCGCACGTCATCTGGTGCAGCAGCCCCTTGCTTTTCTTTTGATTGCTTTCCGCAGTTTTATGCCAGATACGGGTCCAGCAGGGCATCGACCGTTTTATTGCGCTTGGGATTCGGCTTTTTGACCACATGGCCCCGGCACACCACCAGCTCCAGATGCTGCAGCGCACGCAGGTCTTTCAGCGGATCGTGCTTCGTCACAATAAAGTCTGCGCTCTTGCCCGGCTCAATGGAACCGGTCACATCTCCTACTCCGGCCAGCTGTGCGTTGCGCAGGGTCGCCGTGTAGAGGGCAAACCGATTGCTCACACCGCAATACTTATGGAAATAGCACAGCTCCCTCCAGAAATCATACTGGGTGATATAGGGGCAGCCCACGTCATTGCCCAAGCCCACCGGGATGCCGTTGGCAAGCGCGGTCTTTGCGCTTTCCACCACGCCGTCAAACACGATCTTTCCGTTGTACTGATCCTTTTCCGAGGCACCGGAAATCGCTGTATCGAACAGCGCATAGGGCAGCGCCGGGGAGATGGTCGTGCACAGGAAGGCTCCCCGCTCTTTATACAGGCAGACCGTCTCATCGTCCATCTTTGCACCGTGCTCGATGGAATCCACCCCATTTTCCAGCGCCACCTTTACGCCCTCCGGCGATTCGGTGTGTGCTGCTACGGTGTAGCCCAGCCTGTGGGCTTCGGCACAGACGGCTTTGACCATCTCCGGCTTCATTTTCAGCTCTCCGGGCGTTCCCTTTTCCGTGGCATCCAGCACACCGCCGGTGATCATCAGCTTGACAAGATTCACCTTCTGGCCGCTGGCCTTTCTGAGCTGGGCCAGCGCTTCGGCATTGTTATGGGCCGCAACTGCCACCGAACCCGCCATGTGTCCCCCGGGCACCGAAATGCCCTCGTTGGCGGCAAGAATGCGCGGTGCCAGCAGTCTGCCTGCAGCGGCATCGTCCCGGCAGCGAGTGTCAAAATCCGCAATGCCGCCTACGGTGCGGATGGTAGTCACGCCACCCAGCAGTTCCAGCTTCGCGTAGCTGCACACCAGCCTGTAGGCCACCGCACGGGTCAGGCCATTGCTCAGAATTTTGCGCACCAGCGCAGCATTATCCCGCGGCTTTGCGCTGGGCTTGCCGTTGCCCGCCAGATGCACATGCAGATTGACCAGACCCGGCATGATGTAGCTGCCGTGCAGATCGATGACCTCATAGCCATCCAGATCCACACCCTCATCAACAATGGCAGTGATCTTATCATCCTCGGTCAGCAGGATTTTGTGCGCTACCGGCTGCATCTGCTCGGTGCCATCCAGCAGGATCCCGTTCGTATAGGCACGTTTCATTGGGAACATCCTCTCTTTTTCAGGTTTTTTCGGACAGGAGTTGTTTTGTTCCAGTATAGCACGTTCCGGCAGATGGTGCAATGCAAAAACGGGCAGGAAAGGTTCAGCCCTCTCCTGCCCGCTCGATGTTATTTATTTACTGTGCGGCTGCGCTGGAAGCCACTTCGGAAGCGGCCTCAGAAGCTGCTGCATCACTGGCAGCGGTCTCGCCGCCCTCAACGACCAGCTCGTCCTCATAGTCAAGGCCGTAGGTATCCACCAGAGTCTCCTCATAGTCCTTGTGGAAGAAGTTCTCTTCGCCCAGAGCCTTGATCTCCTCGTTCAGCCAATCCAGAACGGTGGTGTTGCCCTGGCTCACAGCGGGAGCAATGGTGTCCTGACTGCCCAGAGAGGGAATGCCGACCGTGTAACCAGGGTTCTGCTTTGCAAATGCAATGACTTCGGTGTTATCGTTGGCCCATGCCACGCCGTTGCCGTTCTCCAGTGCATTCTTGGCCGTTGCATAGGAATCGTACTTCTGCAGCGGAATGTCGGGGTACTCCTTGGTCAGGTAGGTCTCGGCAGTGGTGCCGGAAATGACGATCATCTGATCGTCAGCGTTCCAGTTGTCCAGAGTGGTGATAACATTGCTGTCCGGAGAAATGACGCCCAGTGCAACGTTCATGTAAGGCAGAGCGAAGTCCACTTCCTCTGCGCGCTCGGGGGTCACGGTGAAGTTTGCCAGAATCACATCCACCTTGCCGGTCTGCAGATACTCGATGCGGTTGGCAGCCTCGGTAGAAACATAGTTGATCTCTACGCCCAGATCCTCGCCCAGACGGCGGGCGAAGTAGACATCATAGCCCTGATACTCGCCGTTCTCGTCCACGTAGCCGAACGGGTTCTTGTCGGAGAAGACACCGATATTGATGGTGCCGGACTCCTTGATCTGATCCAGCGTGCGGTAGACCACGCTGCTGCCGGATGCTGCGCTGCCAGATGCTGCAGTTGCGGTAGAAGCAGAAGAAGAGCCGCCGCATGCGGTCAGAACGGCAGCAGCGGACACTGCGCCCAGACCCAGCAGGAAGGAACGACGAGAAATTTTAGACTGTTTCATAGTGGATTCTCCTTTACAAAATCTTTCCCATTGGCTGCGAAACACCCGCAGTCTTTATCTTGATCTGTGACTCATTTCACAGCATCAAACGTGAATGTGCGCAGGAAGCGCTGCGCGCGCTCGGTCTTGGGCCGGTCAAAGAACTCGGCCGGTGCAGCTTCTTCCACGATCTTGCCGCCATCCAGGAAGATGACGCGGTTGGCAATGGCGCGGGCAAACTGCATTTCGTGGGTGACGATGATCATGGTCTTGCCCTGCTTGGCAAGGTCCAGCATAACGTCCAGCACCTCGCGCACCATTTCCGGATCAAGGGCAGCGGTCACTTCATCAAACAGAAGGATCTCCGGGTGCATACACAGTGCGCGCACGATGGCAACGCGCTGCTTCTGTCCGCCGGAAAGCTCACGCGGGTAGCTGTTTTTCTTGCCAAGCAGCCCCACGCGGTCCAGCAGGGCCTCGGCCTCCTGCTGCACCTCTGCTTTGGGGCGCTTTTGCACCTTGGTGGGAGCCAGCAGGACATTGTCCAGCACCGTCATGTGCGGGAACAGCTCGTAGCTCTGGAACACCATGCCGATCCGCTGGCGCAGCTGGGTGAGGTTTTTACCGCCGTAGGCAACGGTCTCGCTGCCCAGACGCACACGGCCGCTCTGGGTGGGCTCCAGACCGTTCAGGCAGCGCAGCAGCGTGCTTTTGCCGCAGCCCGAGGGGCCGACCACCACGATGACCTCGCCGGGCTTGACAGCAAAGCTGATATCGTCCAGCACCGGGGTCTCGCCGTAGGCTTTGATCAAATGTTCAACGGTCAAAATAGGTTCTGCCATACACGGTCACTTCCATTTCTTTTCCAGATAGCTTGCCAGCAGGCTGATGGGCCAGCATGCAAGGAAATATAGCACAAAAACTGTGAGATAGATGCCGAAGGCTGCATTGGGGCTTGCGGTGCGGTTGGCCTCAATGATCTGCTGGGCCACCTTGATCACCTCTACCACACCGATCATCAGCACCAGACTGGTGGTTTTGATCATACGGGTGATCAGGTTGATGGACAGCGGGATCAGGCGGCGCACCGTCTGTGGGATGATGATGTACCAGTAGGTCTGGATGCGGCTCATACCCAGCGCTTCAGCGCTCTCGTACTGGTGCTTCGGAATGGCGATCAGTGCACCGCGCACAAGGTCGCTCATTTCGGCAGTGCCCCACAGCACGAACACGATGATCGATGCCGTCTCGCCGGAAAGGTTCCACCCGAACGCGCGGGTTGTGCCAAAGTAGACGAGGAACAGCAGCACCATCTGCGGCATGATACGGATAAATTCCAGATACAGCCGCAGGATCGCCTTGATGATGGGGTTGCGGAAGGTCATCAGCACGCCCAGCAGAATGCCGAGCGGCAGGCTGATCAGCACGGATGCCGCGCTGATCTTGAGAGCTACGCCGAGACCTCCCATCAAGCGGGCCATGTTTTTGCCCTTGAACAGGACGTCAAGACCCAAATCCAGCATAGCGCAGCCTCCTTTCGATCAGGCTGCCCACGATGGACACCGGCAGCAGGATGATGAGGTAGAACGCCACCAGCAGGAACAGGCATTCGATGGTCTTGGAATACATGCCGATGAGATCCTTGGCCGTGAACATCAGGTCCATCAGGCTGATGGCGCTGAACACGCTGGTCTCCTTGAGCAGGAAGATTACGTTTGCCATGAAGGCCGGCATACTGGTGGACATTGCCTGCGGCAGGATCACATACCGCATGGTCTGCAGACGATCCATGCCCAGACTGTAGGCACTCTCGGTCTGGATGGGCTCGATGGCTTCCAGACCGCTGCGAAATGCTTCGGCCATATAGCTGCCGCCCAGAAACGCCAGACCTGCGATGCCGCAGATCTCGGCATTGGTCCGGATGCCCACCTTAGGCAGGCCATAGTAGATAAAGAACAGCTGCACCAGCAGCGGCGTGTTGCGGGACAGCTGGATGTAAACACCCACGATCTGCCGCAGCACCGGCACCTTGTCGTATTGGATCACCGCACACGCAAGCCCGATGATGATGGCAAAAATGATGCCTGCAACGCCCAGCCGTACCGTCAGCACGGCTGCTTTCTGGTAGAGCGGCAAATATTGCTGGATCGCATTCCAGTCCATTGCCGGATTCCTCCCTTGTATCCTGATTTGCGGGTCAAAACAAAACGCCCGGAAGCTCCCTCTTCGAGTAAGCTCCCAGGCGGTCAGCGTCAGATCTCTCTGCGTGTTCCCACACAGAATTTGCAGATATGCTCACACGGCATACCATACTGCAGGGCGGCCGGTCCGGGAAGCGTTTGCGGTACAACAACACATTGCGCAACAACACATCATAGCCGTTTCCTCCCTGAATGATCTCAATTTTCGGATTTGCTCGACCCGATGCATGTAGTTTACACCCCATTACCCATTATGTCAATATGATTATGGGACTTCTTTCGATTCTTTGCTCAATCAGCCTAAAATGATATCATCACATGCATAAATTTTATTCATTTTTCAGCTTGACCGTATGCGCCGTGCGGACAGCAAAAGCCCTCCCGTCGGGGGAGGGCCGGGCCGGATTCAGCTTTTCCTGACCGCGATCAGCACGCGGATCTTGCCGCCTGCCGCGCGCAGGCCGCCATCGTACCAGCCGATGAGGGTGTACTCCTCACCGTTCACCTGAGAAAGAGTGGTGGGATAGTAGGTGCCTTTATACCACAGATACACCTGCATCTCATCGGCGGTCTCGTACTTTTTGTTTCCGCTCATGACCGAGGCCGCGCCCACCTTGTCAATGACTACGGGCAGCAGCTGCGTCATGGACTTAACCGTGCCGGAGGTGCTGGTGCCAATGGCGATGCCGCCTGCCAGCACCGGATATTTGGTACTGGTCTTGTAGGTCGTCTGTTTGCCGTTCACGTAGCACACGTAATCTGCACCGCTTCCCAGATAGTTGAGCACGGTGCTCAGGCTGCCGCTGGTATTGTTGGCGCCCAGTTTGAGCAGGTAGCTTGCCAGTTTATCGGTGCTGCCGGTCACGCTTTCCCACAGGCTGCTGCCAATGCTGCCGTCCACAAGGCCCCACAAAAGATCGCCGGTGCTGGGCAGCACGATATCCGCCACATCGCTGATGATCTGGGAATCATCTGTCGTGGTCGTGGTGGTGGTTGTGCTGCCGGTCGTGCCAGTGGTGCTGTCGTTCCCTGTAAGTTTTTTGATCGCCGTGCTGACCGTCATGCCGGAGGAGGTCGTTCCGCTGGTGGTGGTCGTGGTGTTGTTGATGAGGTTCTTCACATCATCCAGTACGCCATAGGTCCACAGATCACCGGTCACATCGTTCAGGATCAGGCGGTCGATCTGGCCGTTTTCGTTGGTGGTGTAGTAGCGCACATCGGCGTCAGAAAGTGTTACCCCCGATAGGCGGCTGGGACTTACCGTCCCAGCCACACCCTCCGATGTCGTATCCAGAATTTCTACGTCGTCTGCAAGGGCAGTGCCGCCCAGAGCGGTGCCGTCTGCATTGATGGTGCCGGAGGTGCTGGTTTTGGTGATGGTCTCTACCTGTTCGCCATCGGCGTTCACCGTGATCTTCACCATCCAGCCTGCCGGGTAATTCAGGCTTTTGTCCACATTCACGGTGCGGGTAACGCCGTCGGTGCACTTGACTGCCACCGCCTGCCGGACGTCCGCACCGTTTTCCTCCACAAGGCTGCGGGCGGCGGTCTGCACCACACCGTAGAATACTTCGTCCGCTTCATCGCCGGTCAGCACCGCAACGGCCTCGTTGTTCATGCCCAGCAGCAGGGTGACCACCTGCCCCACGCCGCCGCCGTTCAGGCTGGACAGCTGTGCCGCCGCCGAGGAGCTTGCAATGGTGTAGCTGGTGCCTGCCACGGTAACAGAGGTGGGTGCGCTGGCGCTGGGCGACACTGCCGTGATGCGGCCTGCTGCCTTGCGGGTGTAGATCCACACCGTCTTTGCGCTGGCATTGTAATAGTATACGTCATAGGCGGAAAGCTGTGCCGAGGTGCTCACACTGCCATTGCGGTAGATGGCCTCCGGCACAAAGGGCAGGCTCTCACCCTCGGATGCCACAAAGGGGCCCTCCAGACTGCTGAGCAGGATGGAGGAAACATCCACCTGACCGTTCGTCACGGTGTAGCCCAGCGTGGTGCCGTACACACTGCCGTCTGCCGTATTTGCGGTAAGGGCATTGTACAGCAACACTGCGCCCTCTTCCAGAGTCATGGTCTGGCCCTGCGTGCAGCCCAGATTGCTCCGCAGGCCGATGGCATTGGCCTTGTTCAGCTGTGCTGCCGGAAAACCTCCGGTCAGGGTGGTGATATCGTAGCCCAGCAGGGTCAGGGCTGCAGTGCAGGCTTCTTCCAGCGTGACGGTGTTATCCGGGCGGAAGGAACCGTCGGTGTAGCCGCTCATCCAGCCCTGCTGCACTGCAATGCGGATATAGGGCGCATAAGCGCTGCTGCCGTTCACATCGGTATACAGGGTGCCGATGCTGCCCTGCGTATTGGCGTTATCGTGGTAGGCAGAAAAGGCCACCAGCAGCTTTGCCAGCTGCCCGCGGGTGAGCGGCGTGCTCGGCCCGGCCGCTTCCCCGGTGGAGAAAGCGCCCAGCGTCACCGCCGTCTGCACCGCCGTGTTGGAGCCCGCTGCCGAAGCCGGCAGCACCAGCACGGACACGCCGATGCACACCGCCAGCAGCAGTGCGAGAAATCGTTTTTTCATAGTTGCCTCCTTAATTTTGGGCTCGCCCTTCGGGAGAGCTCCGGCATTGCGCCGCTTCAAGCGGGCCGTGTCGGTGAGAGGGTTATCAGTCATAGCGCAGCGCTTCGATGGGGTTCAGCCGGGCCGCACGCTTTGCGGGCAGGTAGCCGAACAGCACACCGATGCCCACCGAAATGCCAAAGGCCACAGCCACCGAGCCAAGGGACGGCGACACGGTCATTTCCATATCGCTCATGACCAGCGGCAGGATGCTGTTGGCGAGCGCGGAAAGCAGATAGCCGAGACCGATGCCCAGCACGCCGCCGAGGGCGGAAGTGGTGGCAGCTTCGGTGACGAACAGGCCCAGAATGACCCGTTCCTTCGCACCCAGCGCCTTGCGGATGCCGATCTCACGGGTGCGCTCGGTGACGGACACCATCATGATGTTCATGATGCCGATGCCGCCCACCAGCAGCGAGATCGCCGCAATGGCTGTGAGGATGGTGACGACCATGTTCACCATGGAGGTCATCATATCCAGCATTTCGCTCATGCTGGTGACCATGTAGCCCTCATCGGAATTGAGCAGCTCCTGCAGGCCGTTTTCCAGTACGGTCTTCGCTTCGGAAATGTTGTCCTCGCTGGTCACGGTGACAGCGTAGGAGCTGGCGGTGCTGGTCTTTGAAACGCGGAGCGCCGTGGTGTAGGGCAGCAGAACGATATCATCGCTGCTGCCCTCCTGATCCGAGGTGTCTGTCACCTTGGCTTCCAGTACGCCCACAATGGTATATTTCTCCGAGCCGATCTTGATGGTCTGGCCCACGGCATTGCCGCCATAGGCCACACGGCTGATATAGTCGCCCACAACGCAGATCTTCTTGTTGTCGGTCAGATCCACATAGTTGATGCCGCGTCCGACGCGGACGGTGTAGCCGCTCATCCCAAGATAGCTCTCGCTCACGCCCTTGACGGAGGTGTTGCTGTAGCTGGTGGTGCCCACCTTCACGGTGCCGTTGATGCTGGCTGTCGGCGACACCGCCTCGAACAGATCCGGGTGGGCATCCACGAGGCTGTAAACATCCTCCACCTCCACCGAGCGGGAGCCGTAGCCCATGACCTGCACGCTGATGATATTGGTGCCAAGGTCTGCAAAGCTGGACGCGATGCTCTGGGTCATGCCGTTGCCCAGACCCACGATGACGATGACCGCCGTCACGCCAATGATAATGCCCAACATGGTGAGGAAGGTGCGGAACTTGTTGCTCCAGATGTTCTGGACAGCCTCGCGGAAGGTCTCATAGATCATGATGCGCTCCCCTCCTGTTCCGTCCTGATCCCACAGCCGGGCTGCACCACGGCTTCGGGTGCGTGGGCATCGCCGTCGTACACCACACGGCCGTCCTCCAGTCGGATGATGCGCTGGGCCTGCACGGCAATGGAGTTATCGTGGGTGATGAGCACCACGGTATTGCCCCTGTCTC
>ERZ1027032.993-NODE-993-length-9773-cov-7.601564_pt1 | contig 9773 bp, 7 predicted proteins | sample MGYA00519445_ERZ1027032 | MGnify/ENA primary metagenome ERZ1027032 (study PRJEB26926, sample SAMN06164888) | human gut metagenome | biome: ENVO:00009003; feature: ENVO:2100002; material: ENVO:00002003 | host: Homo sapiens | place: USA | collected 2012 ... | reverse complement strand
CTACACCTATTAAGTCGTCGGCAGCGTCAGATGTGTATAAGAGACAGAAATAAGGGTCTCACTTCGTTTCGCCCCAAAATCTACACCTTCGTTTGATTTTTTTGAGGCTTCGCCTTAGAGCCCTTCGGCTCTCGGTCGCTTCGCTCCCAGAGGGCTTACGCCCTCTTGTTAGCAGTCAATCCAACATTTGCGATCTTACGATTTACTTTTTGTTTTGAATGCAACACAGCTGGCCTACAAGGAAGCGTAAGCCTAGTGGCTAGATGATGGCTATTTACGTTAGAAAAGGCTTGTAGTTTAGCGAATAAAGCTAAAAAGACGGCTTTATGCCGTCAGATCTGTTTATCGGGAAAAGGGGTTATATTACTAGGTTAATAATTAAGTTATCTACTCATATCAAGATCATCTCTTTCAAAGCTTCGTTCATTATCTTCTAGCTCAAGATCTTGTCTTTGAACAATCTTTTCAGCAATCTCAGCACGTTCTTGATCCGTTAGATAATACTCTTGGTCCTGCAATTGAGATCTGTATTTGTTTCTATCTTCAATTACAGCCGTTAATTCTTTCGATAAGCTATCATTTTCTCTAAGTAGACCAGCCATTTCTTCTTTTAGTTTAGCAATTGTAGCCCTCAGACGTTTTACAATTCCTAGACCGAGAATATGCTCTTTGAAATCACTCAGCAACTGCATCAACGGCCCTCTGTCAGCCCTACGGGCCAAATCGTCAAAATCCTTTTCGGGAACAATAACATAGCGTTGTTTTTCCTTGCCGAATCCTTTCTCTTCGATTCGGTAGTTCCGTTTGTCGTCAATCGGTTTACTTGCGATCAGCTGCATCTTCAGCATCGCATTGACCGTTTCATCTTTGATCATTTCGAGGTCAAGTTCTTCGGATTTGCTAGCGATCTCATCGTTCATCTCCTTGATCACTCTAGCTTGTTTCCTTTTACTAGCCTTAAAAGCCTCATCTCGCTTTTGAAATTTTTCTTCTTGCTGTTTAAATTGCTCATTAAGTTCTTGCATCTTCTCTTTGTGGGCTTGTTCTTCACGCTGCATTTTAACAATCTGACTTGATTTTCGATTCTCAATATATTCCATAGCGTCTTTATATTCGCGCATATCCTTGATATCGTTCGTCTGACCAGCTTTTCTATCAATTCCGATTTCATGGACAAATTCATGCAGACGACGAATTTCTGCATCTCGAAACGATTTAAACTGCTCACGACCGCTTGGCCCAAAACCTTCTTGCTCCAGAGCCTTTCGGAAAGAAGGTTGTACTGCAAGTCCATTTTTATATCCAGTTGCCGTCGGAACCACGTTAAAATGAGCATGAGGGGCCCCGGATTCGTCCAAATGGACGATGGCATTATAAATGGTCATGTTGTTATGTCGTTCGTTAAAATCGCGTACGTAGCGTTCTAGAGCCTCTCCCACCTCTTGTTTTTCTTCAAAACTTAATCTCTCCCAATCGGATTTGTTTCCTACGGTCACGATGAATTCTCTTTGAAGGTCCAAATTTTTGGATTTTTGGACGTGTTTATAATAATCATCGATCTTACGATCTTTGCGTTTTTGCTTTGCGTTGTAAGTATTCAGCGCGTCGTCGAACAGTTCGTGATAAACATCTTTGATATCGCGTTTAAAAATTTGAATGTTGTATTTTGATTTCTCGCGTTGAATGTGTTTGTGAGCGTCGCTTCTAAATTCTTTTTCCGTCAGTTCTCTGTTATTGTGTCTGATATTTGTTTGACGTGGATTCGTCTTGAAAGACAATGTCATCGTTTTATCCATCATAAACCTACCTTTTTTAAAAGTTACTAATAGTATGCCATTTTTTGTTAAAAATAAAGACAAAACAGAAGAAAAAAACGCAACACTCAAAAAAGTTAACTAGGCTAATAGTCTAGTTAATAAAAAATATGGATAGATATAGAGACCCATGATTTTTACAATTCATGGAATTATATATAAGTCCATGAAAAATAAAAAATATGGTCTATATAGTTGTCCATGATTTATCTAAAAAATGGACTTATATAGAAATCCATAAGATCATAGAATCATGGAATACATAGTAGTCCATAAAACGATAAAGTTATGGAACATATATAAGCCCATGATTTATCTAAAATATGGTCCACATACAAGCCCATTAATGGACTTAAACGTGGGCCAGTATATAAAACCATTAACAAACTAAAAATGCTCAATTTAGCCCGAAAAACGGCCTATGACGCAGCGCTATCGCTATTCTGCGTCGCTATTGTCGAATAAAGACAGATGTAAAAATAGAAATCTACAGTCGGGATATAGCGGGGAGTTTCTGTTACTCTTTGGCAAAGAGTAACGTTTTTGCACCTTTGACACCACTGCGTGGCGCGCAAAGGTAAAACGCTCCTGCGGAGGGCTGTGGGTTGCACCCCTTTTTTGGCCCATCATGGTCCAAAAAATTCACTGCGTTTTTCGGCCCACAAAGTGGACTCGAAAAAAAAATCGGCGCGAACAACGCACCGAAAAAATTGCTTCACGCAATTTTTGCTTGCCCATTTTTGCTAACAAAATAAGCAAGAATAGGGAAAAGTCTTTAGATCAAAAAACGCATAATATTAGGTTTTGAAGAACCTTGATACTATGCGTTTTATTGTGTGGAGATTTACTTTATTTTCTCCTGAAATTGAGTTTTTACCTAGTATCGTTTTACTTCCGATTAGAGATGAAAAATTTATCAATGAATAGTAAGTGAAATAATGCAAGTATAAATCCCCAGAAACTACCACGAAGAGAGAATTCTTGATGATTAAGAGGAAGCAAATCACGGTTTCCTACATAGATGCATGTCAAAATCACAAATAGAATCCAAAATAAATCAGTCCATTTATATTTTGAAAAATATTTTTTTAACATAATAACACCTTCTTTCTTTACTATAATAACATTATATGATAAAATGTAAACGAATACAAATAAAAAGGAGAAAAGCTCATGAAAACTACTAAATTTTTTGCAGTTGCTATTTCTGCAGGTATCTTAACTTTTAGTCTCGCTTCGCCGTCTCTTGCCTTTGCGCAAAATGTGGCACACCCACCAAAATCTCATGATGCAAGACTCCAGACTAAGCGACTTGTTCTTGAAGAAAGTAAAGTTTATAGTTTACAGGATTTATTCAATTCCTCTAATTTAAGTGTTGAAGAACAAGAACAAATTACTAAAGATGTTTTAAACTTCGTTGAAATTGAAGGAAATTCAATGGATAGAACTGTTATGAGGACTGTTATACAAAGATTAAGTCCCTCAGAAGTTAAAAGGATAGTATATTCTAATGATCCAGTTGGGACTCTAGCAGGAATGCTCCCTCTTGTAGGTAATGTGTATTCAGCCATAAAATATTTTTCTAACGATACTTTTCTTGTAGCGGCTAGACATGGTTGGGGAATGGAATACGTGGTTGCTGTAGATAGAGATAACCCAACATCTACAGGAATAACCTTTTATTGGAGATACGTTAAATAAAAGTTAATGTGACTATAAAAAATATCCTTGCAGCTTGAATTGTTACAAGGATATTTTTATTTTTGACCATGAGATTTCGGAACTTTCTCTTAGGAAAGTATCTTTCCGAAAAATTGGTCTTTTTCTGAAAGAACCATCTCAATAGCAAAACAACCCCCAAACCCTTGGCTCTCAAGGGTTTTCTTATGGTCTATCGTCTACAAAATCAACTGAAAAAGCGTCAGAATGCTCGTCTCAGCACCGAATATGCGCGGTTTTTGAATAAAATGCAATATTTCATCAGGAAAGGAAAAATACTTGCGACAGTTTAACTAATCAGCCAATTAATGAACTTGGGGTGTTCAAGAAATCTTATCAATTAGGGGATAAAAATAAATTGGAAATAAGACCAATTATTAATATATAATTATTTGACTTTTTGTTTTTTAGAGGGTAGAGTCAAATTGAAGATGATCCCGATACAATATAATCTTATTGGAGGTGTTTATTAAAAAGAGAATTTGTTTTGTTGCTTTGTTTTATTAAAGAAAGAGTGAAAACGATGAAAAAAATATGCAAAGTTATTACAATTTCTAAAAAGAAAAAAGTTGATAAAGAACTTATAAAGGTTTTACTTGTATTTGTAATAGGGGTCGTTTTGGTATTATTAATTCCTATACTTTTTAGTCTTTTTATAGTTAAGTAAGTTTGGAATAATAAATAGTAGAGCTTGTTCTGAGGGACAGGCTCTACTGATTTTTTGAGAATCCATCAAGTAGACCATGGAATAAAGTAAGCGGTCATGATATAATAACAAAGCTATCGGAAAACCGATTGCGTACCGTGAGGTTCGTGAGAGGAGGTGATAGTCGTGAGTTACTTAATCGAGCTCTTCCTCAATGTTATGGCAAATGTGCTGGCATACTTCATTTGCAAATGGTTAGACGATGAGGAATAACGGTAGCTAGCCTAAAAACACCCGTTAATCTGCAAAGAACGTAAAAAAAGCCCTAAGGAACTGGCATTCCTTAGGGCTTTGGTGTAGCCTTGAGTTACTTAATCGGCAAAGACATTATATCACGTTAGAGGGGTACGTGTCAAAATTTGTGTTACGATTTAGGTGAGGTATCTCAGCGATATGGTCGGTATGTGAATCTCATTTCCGTAGGGTGCAGTGCCAAACAACTCATTTTTCTTTATTTCTAATGCGAATGTATAGTATTATCCACATTAAAATTTTATATATTATAAATATCGATATAGGGATAAATATAGCTGTTTGTATTGAATTATAAAGTGTTGGGGAATAGTGATTGGTAATTGAGAATAGGCAAAATAGTAAAAAAATGATAATAAATTCTTTGAGATTTTTCATGTGTTATTCTACTGATATTCCACCGATACCAATCTTTATTCCCTTTTTCTGGAATGCTGCGTCACTCATACTCAAGCCTCTTTAAGAGGCAAGTGACGAGTCAAGAGCAATAAGGCTTGAACAAAGTGAAAGCCAGCGTCTTTAGGCGCTGGCTGGTTATCTGGGCTTATAGCCCTGGTACAAACCACCCGTTTGACGGGTGGTCATGATTTATATAAGTCATATAATTTTAGGATAACATTTCCGAATGCTAGAGAGGCTAGAATTAATAATGTGATATTGTGGAATGTGAAAGTAATATTTCTTATTAATAGTATTAAGATTAGAAATACTATTGGATATATTATGTATTTAAGCCCACACATTGATTCGTCCATTATTTGGATGATAATCTCTAGCATCGATGTATTTTGCAACGGCGTATCCTAAACTTCCATATATATTTAAAACGTTAAATAAACCTGCAAGTATTCCTGGTATTATTCCTGCGTATACACCGACACGTTTGGCTGCTGCTACTGCAGCTCGACTTAGCATGGCTTTTGTAGCAGCTAGTCCTTTTTTAGCTGCATATTGAGGTATTGAGCCTATACCTCCTAGAAGACTTGAAACAATAACATCGAAAGCAAAAGCAAATTCATTTAGAGTTACACCTTGTCCATCCCAAATACTACCTCGTGTAGAGTAAGGGCTTAATGCTTTGTATGCTATTTCACGCATTTGTTCTTCAGTTAGATCTGGATATTGTAATCTTTTTTCTTGAATCAGTGTATTTAGTTCTGTTTCTGAAAGTTGTAATGGTTGTTCTAATTTTTGTTCGATTTCATTGATAGTTTGTTGTAGCTGTTGTTGTTCATTGATAGATTTATTAATTTCAGAAGCGTAGATAATTGATGGTGCTGTATTAGAAGTTAAGAATAAAGTGAGGATTAGTAGGCTGAAAAATTGTATTATTTTTTTCATGGTGAACCTCCTTGTAAAAAATGTGTAGTGTAGTAAATTTAATGTATTTAGAATTTTAGATATTATTGTTTTCCGTATTTTTTCCCTTCTAATCTAAAACTCTGTTTCCGCTTTCATTTTATATTTTTCAGTGTTGGAAATCAAGAAAATCGATTTAATAAATTCATCCGACAATATGGATCATAGTGCGTCATACTTTGCATGGAAGTAGTTCCGAAATTCAGGCGAGAGGACAAGCGTTTTACCGTTTATGTCGCGAAAGCTCTTAGGGCAGATTAATCTGCATATCGTCGGACTAAGCCCTCACTTTAGTATGTATTTATTGATTGCAATATAAATTGAAAATAGGTATGAAAAAGACGATAAATTTTTGTTTCTATCGTCTTTAATACTTTATATTCCGTTCGACAAACTTGAAGTTGTTTATTTACAGTACTCCTCTATTTTGTAGCTATATTCTTTTAGAAGTTCCCGCGAATAAATTTTTTTATTTTTTGAATCTCTAACTTCTTTCCAAAGGATAGCCGCAACTTTTAACTTGTTGGAGTAATGATTGCTAAATTCATCTGCACAAAAGTCTTTTAGAAATTGATTCCATTGGCAAGCTGAATTATCATACTTGGCGTAGTCTGACTCTCCATAGTATATTTTAATCATATCTTGGATTGTAAAATTTATGTTGTTGTCCCGTTTTACTTTTCGCCAAGCTGTTGCCATATCAGCATTAAATTTAAACGGATTAACACCTGTTACAGCTGAAAAATAATCACGAAATTTCTGATTAAAGGAAAACCCACATTCAAGTAATGATGTATTTAGGGTTATTATTTCGGTTTGATTTTTGTTTCTTATCCTCAAAAATTTTTCTATTCTATTTCCCTTAAAATATTGTTCTATTATATGATTTAATTCTTTTTTTGTACATCTGTATTCTAATCCAAGGTACTTACAAATTTGTGAAAGTTCTTCTCGATACCAGTAGTAGCTGTTAAATTCTTCAAATGATTTTATATCTCTAAAATCAGGTCTATTTTCTTCCAAATGCTCACCTCTACAACTCCAAGTTTATCTTATTATACCCAATATACCCCTGCCACATAAAGCTATAACAGAAAAATATTACAATCTTGTAATTACTGTATTTCTATTAAGCTTAACTTCACTTACATATAACTAATTAGTTATTTTTTTGAAAACAAACGTTGCCACCAGTTCTTCTTTGTTTCTAACAGTAATGTTTCATTTTTGATAGTCAGTGCTCCAATAAGCTGGAGTTGATTGTTATTAATCTCTAACATTTCAGCAATTTGTTTATCTTTTTGCTCAATTTGAGAAACATAAAAGCTACGTTCAGTCTCAAAATCAGCACGAATTTGCTCAATTTGCTCTTGCAATACAGTTTCTACACGATTGCTAGCGTCATCTACATTGCTAGCATCTGTGTAGCTGTCTTCTACAATACAGCGATCGATTATGTATTGAGTAATTGTTTTGTTCTCGTTTTTAGCTAAATCTACGAGTTTCTCCTTTTGTTCTTTTGAAACTCTCACGCTGATTTGAACGCTCATTTTTTCTCCTAGGTGTATTTATTTGCTACACAAACATAGCGCTATGTATAGATACATTTTAGCATATTCTATACAATTCTACACACATTTCATGGAAACACTTAAACAATCAATTTTAAAAAGCATTTTGAAATTGATTGTTGTCTTCCTTTCTCTGTTAATCTGGCTATAGATGCCATAGTATATTTTTATTTTTTGAGAAAGTTTTTATCGAGAATCGATTTTAAGCTCTGAAACGTGATTAAATAACAGTGAAAAACGGAGTGAACTATCTTCCGAGGGTAAATATACCACCCTAACCTTCAATGTTTTAAAACATAATAAAACAATTATAAAATGCAGCTAAAAATTGAAGCCCTATTTTTTACGATTTAATAATTTAACTAGGCTGTTATCTTAGTTAGAAAAGAATGATACAACACCTAATTTAATATCTACATAAAAATAAAATATAGATAGTCCACTAATCAGACTGAAAACGCGTCAAAATGCTCCTCTCAACACCGTTTTTTAACAATTTATGCAGTTTTTGAAACTATTTTGCATTGATTTTTTGAAAAATGACCGAATAGTTAAAAAATCGCACCGAACAGTTTTTATTATCGCTAAAATAGATTACAAAACGTAGCTTTTTCTTTCCTTTGTCCCGCACCTGTGTTAAAATAGGGTTAAATAAAAAAGAGAATTGCTGGAACAATTCTCTTTGTATAGCTACTTTGCGGTGGCAAAAAGTTCTTTCAACGCCTTTTTCCTAAGGCGTTTTTTCGTGGACTTTTAGTCCTTATTTTGTTTGAGCAGCGTTATGATCGCAAGAACGACCATAATCACTTCGTAAGCAGACATCTGTCTACTTTCCTTTCTCTTTTAAATGCAGAGAAATCGCTCATTGAGAGCGGTGTTTTTCTCATAGGCACCACCTTCTTCCTAGTCTAATGGTACCCCCGCTCGTAGCTATACCCTTATTATACTATAACGATTTTTAAAATGCAGAATTTATTCTCTAATTTAGGCCCAATATTTCATAAAATGAGGGGAAAAACCACAAGATATTGATTTAAACAAAACCAAGAACCCTATATAGAACAAGGGTTTTCGTGTTTTTTGTTATTTAAAAAAACAATATCTTGTGGTTTATAATTTTTTTCGACATTAGCTTATCGCAGAATTTTCAGAGGATATTTTCTTACAATCGATTTTAAGCTCTCATTTCCGTATCAACTCCTTATAAAAACGAAATGAAAAGGTCTGGGAGGGTAAATATACCACCCCCACCCTAAAGGTTCTCAAAATGCTTATTAGACCCTTTAAAATCGACGCAAAAAATACTTGAGATTTTTGTACGTGAAAAAAGACGGCTTAACCGTCTTTTTTCAAATTCTCTACTTTCGCTTTCAACTCTTCCGCTCTTTTCTCTTGTTCAGGGGTTAGAGGTTTCTTTTCGTAGTTAGGGTTGTGGTAAGCTGGCACGTTTGTCTTACTTGTCTTTTTGCTTGATTTTGCTTTATTAGGCTTTTTCGGTTCTGGTTTTTGTTTGTTAAACTTATCTGGATCATACGTGCCAGCGACTTCTTTTTTCCAAGTGAACTCATAACCTAAAACGGGATTCCCACGCTTTTTTGACTTGATTTTTTTGACTTTCAAATCCTCAAAATACGGAGATAACTGTTTTAAAATCGGAGCGATGACCGCCCTATCGATTTCGCTTGATTTATAGCTACTTGGCATATCTAACAAGAGTTTAAATTCATCAATAGCAAACTCTTTTCGTCCAACCGTTCGCCACTGTTTTAGAAGCCTATAAGCGGTTTTTGCGTAAGTTGAGCGAATAGAGGTAAACTCTTGTAACTCATACTGAGTAAAATTTGCTGATAACTTATTCAAAATATACTCAAAAAGAGGGGATACAGAAACTTGGGCTTGCATGTCTGACAAATCATCTTCCCATTCAACTTTAAACCGTGTAAAAAGTGGCATGTATTCAATAGAATTCTTTGTTTTCTCGATGTATCTTAATTGAGAGATGTTATTTGCTAGACTGTCCATTGTGTCATAAAACCGCTTATTGTGTTGGATAGAGTAGTTTGCCAATTCTGCCAGTTGATGTTTATCGAAAACAAGGTCAGAAGTGTCTTTATCTCTTGCTTTTGCAATAATCGCAAAAAAGAAATTCATCTCTTCCGCTGTCCATTTTCTCATGATAACCGTGTTTAAATCATTGTGATGCTTAACTACTTCATTAGCCATTAAGAACTCCTTTTCATTTCTTCTTAATTATACCACTAAAAACTTTATAAAGCAAATATTTATATTTGTTCTTAATAAACCGACATTTCTACACCCATAAACCGACATTTCTACACCCATAAACCGACA
>ERZ1027032.976-NODE-976-length-9895-cov-5.169411_pt1 | contig 9895 bp, 10 predicted proteins | sample MGYA00519445_ERZ1027032 | MGnify/ENA primary metagenome ERZ1027032 (study PRJEB26926, sample SAMN06164888) | human gut metagenome | biome: ENVO:00009003; feature: ENVO:2100002; material: ENVO:00002003 | host: Homo sapiens | place: USA | collected 2012 ... | reverse complement strand
ATCTAGTACGGTCTCGTGGGCTCGGAGATGTGTATAAGAGACAGATCATAAACATATTCTTCTCCCCACACTTCTTCATAAATCTGTTGCTTTGTCAAAATTTTTCCTTGATGTTTCGCGCAGTATAAAAGCAGGTCAAATTCCTTTGGGGGCAACTCAAAAGTTCCATTTTCCGTAATAATAGAACGATTTTCAAGGTCTATTTTCAATCCGTCAAATTCAAGCTGCTGTGTCATTCCGTCTGTTTGATTGAAACGGGTATAACGCCGTATAAGAGAAATAATACGGGCTATTAGTTCGTCCATATCAAAAGGCTTTGTCAAATAATCATCGGCTCCTGCGCGTAAGCCGCGCACTTTGGAAGCACTGTCATTTTTAGAGGTAAACATCAAAATCGGCAGACTGTTTTCTTTTCTGATTTCTTCCAGTGTTTCAAATCCGTCCATACCGGGCATCATAACGTCCAGTATCACAAGTTGATATTCTTTTTCTTTTAATTTTTGTAATCCCTCTTTTCCTGTATTACAAAAATCAGCTTCTATATCTTCTGATAAAACGCTTCGCTTAATCAGCGCACAAAGCTCTTTATCATCATCTATAATCAAAACTTTATTCATGGTGTAGCTCCTTTCCTTGTTTTGTTCTCCCGTCAATCGGTTTTTCCGCGTCCTTTGGTATCAGCCACATATATCCAAGTTTTGAAACACCCAGTATGCGGTTTTCTCTGCAAAGTACCTGTACCCGCCTTTCAGAAATTCCCCATTTCTTCGCTGCTTCGGGGCAAGACATATATTCCATAACACCCAAGTCCTTTCTACAAATCATATCAGTATAATTATAGTCGGGCATACGAATAATAGCAAGTGCAAGCATATGAATTATTATGGCTATAAATAGGAACTGTATAGACGTATTCAGTATGAAAGAGGAACAGTAGAATGTATATGGGTGAATAAATATGGCAAAAAGACCAACAGCTAAATATGACTTTAAGGCTTTCGGACAAGCTATCAAAGCAGCGAGAACCGAACGAAAAGAGAGCCGTAAAAAAGTAAGTGATGAAATGTATATCTCACCACGTTATCTTGCTAATATTGAGAATAAAGGACAACAGCCGAGTTTACAAATTTTTTATGAGCTTGTAACACGCTATGATATATCCGTAGACCAATTCTTTTTCCCAGATAAATCAGCGGAAAAAGATACACAACGTAGGCAGCTTGATACACTGCTTGATAGTATGAGTGAGAAAGGAATACGGGTAGTCACCGCCACAGCAAAAGAGATAGCCGAAGTCGAAACAGAGGACAGGGGAATGTCCAGAACAGAATTTTAACGTGAAGACACATTGTAATCTTTCAGGAAATACAATGTGTCTTCTGCTTTATATAACTCTATTTCACAATCTTCCAGTTTTCCCCGTTCTTTTCCAGTACAAGGTCAAACTGTGATACCTGTGTTGTCATGGTCTGGTTATCCAGATATTTCACTGCTAGGGAAGCCGTCACCTGATTTCCGCTTCGGTTGTAGACTGGATTCACCAGTTCGGAGAAAATATATTCTTTCCCCACAGGTTTCAGCACGCCCTCATTCACATAATAGGTCAGCTCCTTTGCGGTTGCCGTAGGGTACAGCTTGAAAAAGGTGGTGAGAAATTCGTTGATTTCCTCCGTAGTGATGGAATCCACCGTACCGTCACTTTGTACCGCTTTTGGGGTGTAGCCGGATTTTACGGGAACGCTGGTAATGGTTGGATTCTGGATAATCGTCAGGTTTCCAGAGCCGTCCACATAGACGGTCACCTGATAGGCGGAACGGACGGTTTTACCGGATTCTCCCTCTGTGATACGCTGTTCCACGGTATAGGTCACTTGATAATGCTGCTCCTTTTCTTCTGTGATTTCCCATATCTGAAAATCGGTCAGGGCAGACGATACGGGGATGTCCTTTCGGACAGTATCTACATTCAGGGCTTGCAGTTCTCCGGTGAGATACCCTTTTAAAGCATTTGTCCGGTTATCAATGGAAGCGGCGGACTGTTCCCATGAATAGTAGACTTCTGCGAAATTCTCCACAAAATTCTCTATCTTGTGGGTGTCGAGGATTTGTTCCTCAATTACTTTGGTTTCATGGACAGTATGAATGTCTATCGCCGTGAAATTCTTATAGACGGCAAACAGGAAGCTCACTGCCAGCAGCACCCACAGGGCAATCACAGTTTTTTTGTGGGTATTGACTTTGTAAACTTTCAGTTTCTTTTCTTTCTGCTTTTTCTGGTTTTCCTCTTTTCTAATCTGAATCATATCGGTTCATCCTTTCTTATTGTTTGATTCGTCCGGCTCCGGCAAGGTGCTGTTGCCAGTAGGAGCCTGTCAGGTCTGCGTAACCAATGGGATTTCCGGCATGGTACATCCGGTTATTTCCCACATACAGCCCCACATGGGTGATGTAGGTTCCGGCGTTGTAGGTAGAGTGGAAAAAGACCAAATCCCCTGCTTTTGCTTCGGACAGGGGGATGTGCTGCGTCACATTGTACTGTTCCTGTGCTGTCCGTGGCAGGGCGATTCCTGCCTTGCCATAGCACCACTGCACCAGTCCCGAACAGTCAAAGGAAGTGGAGGGAGAATCACCCCCGTACACATACGTCCATCCCTCATACTTTAAGGCTTCCTCCATGATAGCCTGCACCGTTTCATCATCAAACTGTGCCACGGTCAGGTATTGCGATACCAAGAGGACATAGAACATATTTCCGTAGGAATACCGCCAGCCTCCGTTTTTCTCTACCGCAATAGGGTTGGTGTAGGTGACTTTCTTTCCGCCGGATTTGTCCCTTGCGAAGCTCTCTGCCAGTTCAAAAGTGTATTTTTTCCCACGCCCTGCCACATAGTCTAGGAAGCCGCCGCCGTAGTTGTAAGACTGAATCACACTGTTTAAGTCACAGCCCTTTGTTTCTGCCGCTGCGAGCAGTTCCGAGAAATATTTGCAGCCCTGTTTGATGGATTCCTCTGTACTAAGGGAGTTCGGGGGAAGCCCCAGAGATTCCGAGGACTGCATAACGTCTTCCAGTGTGCCGCCGGATTCCACCTGAATGATGGCGAGCAGCACATTTAAGTATTCCTCTATGCCATATTCCCTTGCATACTTTTCCAGCATAGGTTTATGGGCGAGGACTTCCTGTGATACGCTCACGCCCCCATAGATAAGATTTCCGCCGCTTCCTCCGTCTTCCTCATCCGAGAAGACAATCACCACCAAAAGGAGCAGGGAGAACATCATCACGAACACGCCGGAACAGGCAAAGAAAAGGTGTCTTAATTTCATGGTTTCTCCCCTTTCTTTTGTTTGGCAGCCGCTTTTACCGTTTTTGTCCACTCCTTTCTGGCGGTGGTACGCCGGATGGTAAAGTTTGATTCTTTTACCGCAGGGGCAGCCCGTTTTCTTTCCGGTATCACAGGAGCCGTATCATTCTGGACAGGTCTTGCCGGACGGGGAGCAGCCGGTGTGATAGTGAGAGCCGCCTTTTGTCTTTCATCCGACTGGGATAGGGAAGCAGATGGGACTATCTGGCGTTCTGTCCTTACAAGAGGCGTTTGTTCATGGTGGATAGAAGCCGCTTTTACCACCGGAACCGAAGCCCGTTCCGCCACAGTTCCCCCATAAGGAACCTGTCCCCGTTCCCTGATGGATGAGGAAGCAGGCTGCATAGCTGGTTTTCCTGCATGAGCGGTATCTGCATGATGTCGGAAATCTTCTGGCTGCTTTGCAGTAACAGGACGTTCATGGACAGGAGCCGCTCCTTTGGGTACTTCGGAAGCTGTCTTTTGCGGCTGTTTTGCCTGTTCCAGTTCCGCCCTGCGTTCTGCAATGGTCTGTCTGCGGCTTTCTGCCTGTGCGTTTCGCTGTTCGGCTCTGGCAGTTCGGGTCTGGGTCACGTTGGAAGTAAAATCCCGTACTCCCTCTGATACCTGTGTTTTCCCGTGGTAAAGGGCGTACTTTGCATTGACAGGCAAATCCTTTGCCTGCTCCCGAAGCTGTCCGGCAGTATCGGCTATCTTATCTTTGGTATCTGCCGCCGCACCTACCGCAGAACCAGCCCGTTTCCATACGGATTCCTTTTCAGGTGCTGCCTGTCCGTCAGGTCTGCTGTGGTCTGCCTGTGTCCGTTTGGAAGAACCGGAGTGGGAAGCAGTTCTCTGGTCTGAGCCAGCCTGTTTTCCTGCGTGGTATGCAGCCGTTCTAGCCCCAAGAGCCGCCACGGAACGTCCTAACTTATGCTGTAAACGGTGCATATGGGCGTGCATGAGCATACGGGGTCTTCGCATGATACGGCTCCCCATGCTTTGGGAATCCCCACTCTGTAAGGAGAACATCCCCATCAAATCCCCCAGCTTGAAATAAATTCCGGCAAAGGTCACTATCTGTAAGAACGCCGTCAGGAAGAACGGATATTCCCCAGACAGGTTGTAGAGCATGGTGGAAATGCTGAACGCTACCGTGATAATCAGGGTGATTCCGGCTCTGGTAAGGATGGTGTTGAACAGTTTCGTAATGGCACGCTTTGACATTCCCTCAAAAGAGGGAACCATGCTAAGGAGGAAGCTCACAGGCAGGAACATGGCGTAGATGATAAAAAGCACCTGTGAAAAAATCATTATCCCCGTGAGCAGGAATACAAAAACGGAGATACCGATATTGAACATGAACAGGAAGAAGACGGTTCCCAAGCGGTTGATGGTCTTTGTGATGGTAAGGTTGGTATTTTCCCTGTCTTCGATTTCCTCCACCACGATTTCTTCCCTGTCCTGCCCGTTGTTTTCGTCTGGGCTGGTTGAGAGCAGGCGTTCCACACGGTCAGCCCCAATGCTTTCCACATCCGAGTTGCCATATTGCAGCAGGAGCCACGGCTGCTTGACCTGAATGGAAAACAGGCTGTCCCGTATCAAATCCACGCTGTCTTTTCCTTGACTTTCCGAGTTCGGCAGCACAATCTTTGTACCAAGGGTCAGGCTGGCATTGCTGATGTCTGCGGAAAATTCATTGATTTTTCCGATATAATCAGGGGCATAGGCGATAAAGGCAGCGGACAGCACGAACACCACCACGAAATTGACAACGGCATGGATGGCTTTTGTGGTTTCCCGTTTGATAAGCCCTGTGTAGGCAACGTAAATCCCCACCACCAGAATGAGAATCAGCAGGAACCCGATATAAAATCCCTCCGAGGACAAGCCGCCTGTGGTAACGCCTGCAAGGGTCTGCATATTTTTCCCAATGGAATCCGCCGTAGAGGAAATAAAGTCCAGCGAGTAGGCTTCCTGAATCAGATACCCCGTGGCGTTGGAAAGGTACAGGCTGATTGTCCAGATAAAATTTGTGATGGCATACAGCCCGTACATCACCTGTTTTCCGATACCGTCCAGCCAGTTCCACGGGAGCCAGTCCCATCCGCTGTCCACATAAAAATCAAGCTGGTAGTTGTCCAGAGGATATTTGCTGTATTCGTTGGCAGCGTCCACCGTATCATCCACCAGTCCGGCAGCGTGGGCGGCTGTGCCGAAGACTGCAAGCAGCAGGAGGATGAGCAGGAGTGCCAGAAGCCCCCTGCCAATCACTTTTCCTGCCATTTTCCAAGACAACCCCTTTTTTGCTGAATAGGGAACAGGGAGCTGCTGTTGGTTGGATGTTCTATGTATCACCATCATTCCACCTCTTTTCTTACGGGCGGTCTGGTATCAAAGGCATGGAACAGGTCTTCAAAGATAGGATGGAACTGTATCACGCCCACACGCCCGTACAAATCACTGATAAGGCACTGTCCGTTTTCCAAGTCACGGAGCCGCTTCTGATTGTTTTCATCTTCGGAATCCACCCCGAAAAAGGCGAGGGTCTTCTTGATTTCGTTGATGTCTGTGGAACGGAACGCAAATTTCAAGCCCAGATTGTTTTTCAGCTTTTCATCCAGCAAATCGTCCGTGTTCTGGGTGACAAAGTAAACGCCTGCGTTCATGGCACGTCCGGCACGAACCAGCTTCATAGAGAGGGTCTTGCCCTGTGCCACCTGTAAGAAGCTCCATGCTTCATCCAAATCCACAATCTTAAACACGCTGCGGTCGGTATGGATGAAGTCGAGGGCAAAGGTGCTGATTACAATGAGCATTGCCACGGAAAGCAGCTCCATTGTGGTGTATTCTTCAAATGAGGTTTCCTTATCCGGCAGCACCAAATCTGCTACCTGAATGATATTGAGCTGCTTTTCAAGGCTGATGGACTGTGTGACATCCCCATCCGAAAAGAGCAGGTGTGCAAAGTCATAGTCCGTAAAGGATTCGATATGGTCGGCTATGCTGGTGCTGATGGTGGTTCCCTCCGCCCGTAGTTCCTCAATCACTTTGAAAAGCCCCCGTTCTTCACTGTTTGTTACTGCACGAATAGCTTTCCGAAGAACAGGGAACTTCTCTCCGTCACGGCTGGAAATGCCTGTTAAAAAAGTCAGGATGTCGATTGCCAGTGATTCGGAATCCTTTGGGTTCTCCATAATCACATACGGGTCAAGTAAGCCCCTGTTCTGTTCCTCCGAAGTCAGGTTTACGATATTGATTTCATGGGCGATTTCCGGCAGGGTTTCTTTCCAGCGTCCCCGTTCCGCTTTCGGGTCAACAATGAGAGCCTGTGCCCCAAATAATACGGAATAATAGACAATCATGTTGTTGCTGAATGATTTTCCACCGCCGAGGGAGCCGACAAAAGCGGCAGCAAGGGCGTTGGTGACGGAGCCTTTTACCCCTTGACTGGCAAGGGCAGGCTTTAAGTACACGTTTCTTCCTGTATCAAGGCTGTACCCGATATAAATACCCTCCGTTTCTCCTAACATCTGGGTTGCCCCGAAGCCAAGACCAGCGAGGAAGTCACTGGTGACATACTGGATGTAATCGTTCAGATACCGTTTGCTGGCAGGAAGAAATTCCCCATGCAGCCCCAGCATATCCCCAAAGGGGCGAACCAGCTTCACATTCAAATCGTCATAAAAATCTTTCACCTCATTGCAACGTCGTTTCAGTTCTTCCAAGTCGGGAGCCGTCACACGTACCACATAGGACAGCTTATACATGGATTCCTTGCTCTGGTCTAAGGTGGATTCCAGCTCATTCACGCTGTCTAAAGCGTCCACCACGTTTGTACTGGTTTCGCTGTCATTCTGCCATGCATGGTTGTCCAAATCTTTCAGCTCTTTTTTCTTGTTCCGCACCGTGGAGAGGGCTTTCCGGTTTGTCACAATCTCCACATTCATAGAGGTATCAATGGGAAAGGTGAATTGCTGCTGTTGATAGTAAAAGATTTCCGAGGATGGGAAGTCCAGTTCCCCTACAATGCTGTTGATGGTAAAGTAGGCGGCATACACTGTCCCGTCTTCCTGTTCGATTTTCAGATACCGCTGGTTTTCCTCTATCAGACAACGGGTGGGTTTGATGAGGTCATAGTATTTCACCAGCGTTTCCTCCTGAAACCGTTTCTTCGGAAGATAATACTCATAATCTTCGTAGGCGGTTCCGGTCTGCCCGTATAAATGCTCAATCAGATAGCCAAAATCGTCCTTGTTAAGCCGCCGGACTTTGAAGCGGCGTGAGATTTTACTTTCCAGCAGCTTTTCCATCTTCTGAAACCGCCAGATTTCTTCATTGCTCATGGAAACAAAATCTCCCATGAGTTTGTGGTTGACTTCATGGAGAAAATCGGAAACGGCGGTCTTTGCTTCCCTGCGAAACTGCTTCATGGTGACTTCCTGCTCATTGACAAGCAGCTTGAAGCCGATAAAAAAGCGGTAGTCCACCTGATTTTCCCCTATCATGGAAATCAGGGCTTCGGTCTGTGCGTCAATCTTTGCACAGGCAATATCTTTTAACTTGCCTGTTACTTCCTGTTTGGAGCGTTCCTGTGCTGCCCGTATGCTGGATTCGGTGCTGATTTGCAGGGCGTGAATCTTCCCGTCCCTGTTCTGGGCGATAAGCTGCCGGAAGGAATCGTGTACCTGATATTTCTGTTCGGGGCTTAAAAAGGAATAGTTGTAGGGAAGCAGCTCATAGTAAGCGAAGCACTCCCCGTCATGGTTGAACACAAGGTTATTTTCGATATATTTAATCGGATATGCCATAAATATCACTCCTTACTGCCGTGATGGGCTGTGCCGGATATTCCTTTTCCAGCTTCACGGGCTTTCCTGCATAGGTCAGTTTCGGGCGTACCAGATATGCCAGTACGGATTTCAGGAAGCCGTAAGGCTTCTTCCCGTCAAAGGTCTTCTGGCACATGAACCAAGTGAGGGCAAAGGGTACGCCGAAGTATTTCAAAAATGCTCCGTCAATGAATGAAAGGGGAGGGAGGTTCCCCAAGAGCATAACTGCAAACACCGATACCACGAACCACGCCATCTGTGTGAACGTGATGGGGAATGGCAGCTTAAAATCATTGATGGAATAGAGTACCTTTTCCACCGACCAGATACTGGTATAGCTTCGTATTTTCTTCATGTTGTCCGTCCTTTCTAAAAGATGGGGACAGCAAAAGAGCCGCCCCTGAATAAAAAATCCGCCTGTATTTCCTGAAAGAGATACAGACGGGTCTACCGTAAGATTTCATATACGCCGTGGTTCGTGACAATAAAGGTTCCATCCAATTCCATGTCACGCCCATAGGCTGCATAGTCGATATAGTTTTGTAAGTGTGCCGGAAGTTCGCCAAGCTGTCCGCTTTCTTCCAGATAGTAGCGAGCCACATCCGCCATATCGTCACAGCCGGAATGGCAAATAATATCGTCTTCATGCTCACAGAGTTCTTCGATACTGCCAAAGTAGGATTGCAGCTCTGATAGTTCCTCCTGAATGTATTCCGGTAAGTCCTCCACCATTTCACACAGGCGGTTGACTTCCTCAATGGGGGTATATTCGTCAATCTCAAAGGGCAGCTCATAATCATGGATGGCGTATTCCTCATATTCATCATTCAAACTGATACGTTCCTTGACTTCCTCAAAATCCACAGGCGGCGTGAACCATGCCCCTACCAGTTCGCCCTCATTGTATTTTCCTAAGTTGGCAATGTAAATCCGCATTTCTTCCAAGTTCCTCCACCTCCTTTTAGCGGTAATAAAAGATACCATTGTCCGTAAACAGATAGTTTTCGCTGGTTTCCAGCTCCCGACCAATGGAAGCGTAGTCGATATGGTTCAACAGGTCTGGATGTACTTCTCCAAATATCTGTACCTCCTGCACCAGATAACGGGCGAGGGATTCCCCGTCCTGAACCGGATAGCAGCGTATCTGGTCTTTGTGGTCGATAAATTCCGTAAAGCTGGAAAACCACCGCTTTTGTACCACATCCATTTCATAATAGAGGGGCGTTCCCTGCATTTCCTGTACCATCCGGCAAAGGGCGTTGATTTCCCAGAGCCTTGTGTTGCCCTCCAACGGAAACGGCAGCTCATAGTCTTCAATTTCGATTTCTTCCTCACTCTGAACGCCAAGACGTTCCTTGACTTCCTCAAAATCCACGGGACAGGAAAACCATGCCCCAGGGTACTCCTCAAAATCCTCATGGTAAAACCGTGTGGTGTTCAGGATGTAGATTCTCATTTTCTCAATTAGTATCACGTCCTTTCTTAGAACAAAAATGGCAACTAACTTTGTTTGTCAGTTGCCATTTTTCTAATAAAATATTCGCTTTAATTCTTCATCACTATTGATTTTTTTAATTACCCAAGGTTGTAAAAAATAATTGATTTGTGGGTCTAACATACTTACTAAATGAGTTTGTCCGGCAGGGGTTAATATTTGTAAATGTTGAAGTTCTATTACTAATCCCTGTCTCTTATACACATCTGACGCTGCCGACGACTTAA
>ERZ1027032.970-NODE-970-length-9943-cov-8.261731_pt1 | contig 9943 bp, 10 predicted proteins | sample MGYA00519445_ERZ1027032 | MGnify/ENA primary metagenome ERZ1027032 (study PRJEB26926, sample SAMN06164888) | human gut metagenome | biome: ENVO:00009003; feature: ENVO:2100002; material: ENVO:00002003 | host: Homo sapiens | place: USA | collected 2012 ... | reverse complement strand
TAAGGTTCATCACCCAGGCACGCCAAGACCAAAGGCTTATCCGATTCATCAGAAGAAGGCAACTCTGCTCGGAATCCGAACTGTTTTTCCTTAGTAGACTGAATATCAAAGCATTCCAACTTCATATCCCCCACTTCGAAGCAATCGCCATCTTCCAACTGATGGAACACCACCCTTTCAGCCACCTTAGCCAGTTGCTTCTTGGCAAGAATCATGTCGATGATGGTCTTGATCACCTTTATCACCTTATCGTTTCCATACACATGCAGCAATCCCTCATATCCCTTACATTGTGCCACCATTCGGATTACCCAGATTCCCCCCAGCACATGGTCGGTATGCGCATGGGTAACGAAGAGGTGATGAATGTCAGAAATCTGAACATTTATCTTCTTCAGCTGCGCCAGTATTCCGTTTCCTCCGCCCGCATCCACCAGCATCAGGGTGCTGGGAGTTTGGAGCACAAAACAGGTATTATAAATCTGGGAAACCGTAGCATTTCCCGTTCCGAGCATCGTAATTTGAGTCGTTGTCTTATCCATTGTCTTATTCGTTATCTATTTGATTCACGCCCACAAAACTACTCATTTTCTGATAAACCACCAAGAAAAAGCCCCAAAAACTTTGCTTATTCCAAATAATAATCTTAACTTTGCGGCATAAAAACAAAAAGCAGGTTTCGATTATGGCAAAAATAGAAAGACAAAAGCGAATCTATCGCAAGCGCATCCCTTACGGAATGCAGAACTTTGAGGATGTAATGGAAAGAGATTGTTACTATGTTGACAAGACCCCATTCATAGAGAAAATAGAAGAATCTAACATGTATTTCTTCTTCATTCGCCCTCGCCGTTTCGGCAAGAGCCTTACCCTCTCCATGCTCGAAAACTATTACGACATCAATAAGAAGGATAAGTTTGAAAGCCTCTTCGGCAAGCTTTACATCGGAGAGAATCCTACCCCTGAACGCAACAGCTATCTCATCCTTCACCTGAATTTTGCCATGATCTCAGCAGGATTGGATAATTATAAAAAAGGACTTGATGCCCATTGCAACAACAAGTTCAATTCCTTCTGCAGCAGATACGCCCACCTTTTGCCACCGGACATAAAGGAAGAGATGAACCAAAAGGAAGATGCCGTTGCCCAATTGGGATTTCTATGCGACAAATGTGCTGAAGCAGGCTTGAAGATTTATCTCTTCATCGACGAATACGACCACTTTACCAATCAGATTCTTGCCCACAAGGAGCATGAAAAACGATACCGCGAGCAGACTCACGGTGAGGGATATCTACGACATTTCTTCGACACAATCAAGGGAGCCGCAGGAGATTCACTGGGCAGAGTTTTCGTTACAGGAGTAAGTCCCGTAACAATGGACGATCTGATCAGCGGTTTCAACATCGGTACCAACTATTCCCTGTCTCCGGAGTTCAACGAAATGGTGGGATTCACCGAGGAGGAAGTGCGCCAGATGCTGGCTTATTACGCCAGCGTGCTGCCATTCCGCCATAGCGTGGATGAGCTGATAGAAGTGATGAAGCCATGGTACGACAATTATTGCTTCTCAGAAGAAAAGTACGGCAACACAACCATGTACAACTCCGTGATGGTGCTCTACTTTGTAGATAATTACATCCGCAACGATTATGATATTCCGAAGAAACTGGTGGAAACCAACATCCGCATCGACTACGACAAGATTCGCATGCTCATCCGCCATGACAAGGAGTTTGCCCACGATGCCAGCATCATACAGGATATCGTGACCAGGGGATTCACCACGGGAACCCTGATGGAGAATTTCCCTGCCGAGCGCATCAACGACCCAGATAATTTCCTGAGTCTGCTCTTCTATTTCGGCATGGTAACGATAGACGGCACCTACCAGGGCAATACCCGCTTTGTGGTTCCCAACGAGGTGGTGCGCGACCAGATGTACACCTATCTGCTGGATACTTACAAAGAGGACGACCTCACCTTTGAGCAATACGACAAGACCCAGCTGGAGAGCAAGTTGGCTTACGAAGGCGCATTCAAGCCCTACTTTGCCTACATAGCCGATTGTCTGAAGCGCTTCTCCTCCCAGCGCGACAAGCAGAAGGGCGAAGCCTACGTTCATGGTTTCACTCTGGCGATGACGAGCCAATGCAAGTTCTACCGTCCTATTTCTGAACTTGACAACGATGGCGGTTATGCCGACATCTTCCTGCTGCCCCTCTGCGACATCTATAAGGACATAGAAGATTCTTACATCGTGGAATTGAAATATTGCAAGCCGGGCACCAGCGATGAGCAGCTGAACCATCTCTTCGAGGAAGCCTCAGCCCAGATAAGGCGCTACGCCAATAGCGACATCGTGCACAAATCCGTGAAAACCACGAAGCTTCATCAGCTCGTTGTGATTTACCGGGGAGCAGAGATGGCGATGTGCGAGGAGGTGGAATAAATAAAACGGAATAAAAGAAAGTGGAATAAAAGACATACAGAAAGAAAGGGCAAAAGCATCATATCATATATTGACAAGGTAATGCTCTTGCCCTTTTATCTTTAGCAGATAATGTATTTCAAAACGCCGATGGTAGCAATCTTGGCTTCATTATCTTCCGGGATTTCTATGGTCTGGAAGCCATCTTTATTGAGTGGCTGCAGTTCTATTTTTGAATGAACTTCCACCCCTTCTTCGTTCACAGTTTTCTCGCTATAAAACTTTTTGATGGTATATTTTCCGCCATATTCCTCGTAATATTCATTCACCTGCGAGAGTACGATTTCTCCCTCCCTTGAACCTCCATGATAACGTTCAAACTCGCATAAGTCTCCATCCTTAATTTTCGGCAGCATCGAGTTGCCCTTGGCATGAACCACGAACATTTCCCTATTTGGAGTGAATGGTAATGAGGATACATCCACCCATCCTTCCGTCTCCGGCTCCTCATATTTATCGAAGTAGCCACAGGCAGCTTGGATGGAATATAGAGGGAGGAAACGGGTGAAGCGGTCGGAAGGAGAGATGCTATGAAGAATTGCTGTATTCAAGCTGTCCCCATCCATAAGCACATCAAACATATCCTGCATCAATTTCCAACCATCTGTACTACCAGGCTGATAGGCATATTCCTCATTATCATTATAATACCATGTACCATTAGCAGCTATTACAATACCGCCAACGTAATTTATTCTGCCTTCAGCCAAGTTGTTCAACATAGAAAGACGCTTCTGCAAAGCCTCAGCCTTGTTTTTCGTGTCTTTAGATGCAGCCGTCTGACCTCCTTTGGTGTCAAAGATGCCGATAGTAGCATCCTTCTTTTTGAAAATCCAGTCGGGATAGAAAAGTGCTTCTTCGTTGCGTTCTTCGCTGAAATAACGAATGGCAAGCCAATCCTTACCGCTATCTCCATTCTTAAACCACCATTCTATACCATCCTGACCCTCAAGATACTTGTAAAAGCTCTCTTCGGTTTTTCTGCCAGTATAGTCTTGCCCCAAGAAGAAAGGATGCAACAGGCATTTCTGCTCCGTCAACTCATCATGTTCTTCTGTATAAGAATACATCTTCTTCAATACAAAAGGAACACTCTGCCGCTTTCGGTTTTCCTCTCTGCGCTTACGTAATTGTTCTTCGAGCAAAGGATGGTATGCCTTAAGCGTTTCTGTGATAAGACGTCTGAATATACTTGAAGCAGAACCGTTTAATGCATCATGCAAGAAAATACAATACCATTTATCTTCGTCTTCATTCTTCAGAGCATAATACTTGAACCACAAGCGTATGGCACTTTTCAAAGTTGGTACAGAACGCACGATGTTTCCTACCTTGCAATCATTATCTGATTGCGAACGCAGGATTTCCACCAAAGTGAAAGTAAAGAGTTTCTGCACATCACTCCTACTCCACTCGCGCTCTACCCCTTTAGCTTCCTTAAGGTTGATTCCAATATTTTCGTAATCATAGAATTGAGCATCTGAAACAATCTCATGCGCCAAATTTCCCTTCAAGTTGAGTCCTTTAGTTTCTAGTTTCCTTTTTACAACATCATCAAACACATCCTCATCAGTAATGCCGAAATAGCGATTGAATGTATCAAACAGACATTGTTGGAATTCACCCGATTTACCCAAATCTCCATAATCTACACGCGACAGCATATCTGTCATCAGATTCGGGTCGATGATGTAGTCTTCCCCCTTTTTGTTGTAAGAGATAAGCGTTTTTGGCTTGTTGCCCATTCCGCCATAATCAGCCTCTGTTACAGCTTTGCGTGAGAAGTTGGTATAAAGATAACCATTACGGAAAACCTTAGACACTTCTTCGTGCATGATTGGAACACGGAGAATTCTACCGATGGTCTGAGTACTGAAAATTTCAGATTTTATATCACGAAACATAACTAAAATCTGAGCACGGGGACAATCTAATCACGGCAAAACGAAAAGAGCTATCTTGCAAAAACGAAATGTGATTTTTGACTCCAAAAACGAAATGTGAATTAAAAAAGCATTTAAACGACATTTGAAGGGTGTTTAAATGTATTTTATCTTCGGGATTTGGGATGCAGCGGCATTCCTCTCAAAGATGCCTGTAATCTCGTGCTCGAAGGTGAAGCCAATAAAGGGATAACCTATTCTAATGTTGATATAAGAAAAACGGTGGCTGTTATAGGATGGGCTACTTCAAAGGCTGAATACATGAATAGCCTCAGTCACGAAATGCTGCATGTGGTTCAGCATATTTCTGAACAGTTTTTGATAAATATGTATGGAGAGGAGGCTTGCTATCTGCTTGGTGGATTGGCGCAGGCTACATTTTTTAACACCAAAAAAGGAGCAAGTCTTGAATAATTATTGTATCTTTGCACCAATTAAACATTCAAACTTATGAAGAAGAAAATTATAGCTTATATTATAGGCATACTTGGGTGCATCATTATTGATGCGGGACTTGTTGCAATGGTAGTTGCTTTTGGAGCATCAAGACCATTTTATGATTATATCTTTTTTGGTGTATCAGCGCTTCTTGTTGATTTTCTGTTTCTTGCCTTTGTTGGTTTATGCTTTGAGAAGCCAGAAAATAAATGCTTGGTGATTAAACTGCCTGGTACAGTAGATGATGATAGTTTGCCTAAGTTAAAATAGAAACAGAAAAAATTGAAGAGTGAATACAAGAAAAGAGAGTGCTAAACAACACTCCATGTTATAAAATAGGAGCAATGCTAGGCACCGCTCCCCTTAATTGTCTGCTTTAATCTTTTTGTTTTCCTTTAAGAACATTCCTTTTAACACAATGTTTGCCAGACCTAGAATGTTAGCAGTTGTTGTGGCTAACAATGTAGACAAAACAGTATTACTTAAATGCCATTGACCATTTGCACACTTACACAATAATTGGAAGACCATATATAACCATAATGGAATAATTATCATTACCCATAAGGTTAGATGTCTTCTGAATTTAGTATCTTGTGAATACCTTATTTTCTCCTGGTCTTCCAAAGATTTTGAATCTATATCATCAAACTTTGGGGATTTTTCGTTGGTATTCTCAACCTTAATTCCTGAGTATATATCAAAACCTGTTTTATTCATGTTTCTTGATCAAAAGATTTTGAAAATATGGTTGTATATATTCATCTGGAATTTGATTTCCCCATTTGAAGCCTGGTAGATGTGTCGTTTTATCCCATGGTGAGTCTATTTGATGAGACCAAGCAGAAAGATAAGAAGCATTATAAGCTCCGTATGAGCGAAACACTAAATTTATACAAGCTTTTACTTCGTCAGTAATGGAATCATCCTCAAAGTTTACAATTTCCTCTAAATTCAACTTTAACAACTTGTTTCTTGTTGTTGGAAAAACTGGACCATAAGGCCACGCTTGTGGATGCTCATTAGTTAAACGCTCTCCTTTTACTGCCAAATACACACCATAAGATATATACAACAACTTCTGCAACTTCGTCATATTAATGCCGATGTTGTAGGCATTAGCATAGGAGGCTATATATCTTGCCAACACTACACTATTGCAAACGTATGTATCTTGTATAGTTGCCATAATTTATAGTTGAAGTTGATAAATGTGTATAATCGTTATTTTCTTTCTTCTGCTGCAAAGGTACGACAAAATTATAAATAAAGCAAGTTTATATTGTTATATTTGTATAAATATATAAAGAATTACCGAATGTTTTACATTCTAATAGTATTTTTAGAATATTATTAAACCATTATAAAAACATTATAAGAAATAGAGGGTGAATCTTTATTGACTCACCCTTCTTTTTTTATCTTTATGGCTTACTCCCTATACTTTGGTTCCTCATACACCAAGTTATGACCATCTACGTAAGCCTTGGCTTCTGAGTATGAGTCAAACTCTACTGCGGTGGCATTCACCGATGGGAATACCTCAGCATTGTCACCTTCCTCTGTCAGAGGTAACACCATCTTGGTTCCCTCATGTACTACCTTATACTTCTTTGTTAACTTATTCATATCTTGTTTCCTTTCTTTTTGATGTTAAACTTATGATACCCTATGCAGGAATAACTAATACCGTGTAGCCTTTCTGCTGCAATGTTGCAACTGCGGCATCTGATGCTGATGTTTTAGTTCCACGAGCCGTAATAGCTTTTTTAAAAGAATTATCACTACTAGTAAATCCAACAACACATTTTGCTTGATTTATCAACATAGCATCTAAATCTTCTCCAAAGTTTGGGATGCCTTCAATGGCTAATATCTTGTATGAGCTATTTCTCTCTGTCTTCCAGGAAAACTTAGAATTATTATCAACCATTGTTATGAAATTCTCATTTCCAATTTTTGAAATATCCCCATATACAGAATTTCCTCTAAAGACTCCAGCAGTAGATATGAGAGAAGGATAGTTAGAAGGTATAAATTCTCCATATACTTTTGTGTAATCTAGTGTTAACCACTTTATAGTTCTAGGAATATTTGCAACATCACCAGTTACGGCACTTCCTCTAAAGGCATTAAATTCGACAAGGGGAAGGTTCTTTATATGTTTTGTGTCAATTACACTACTACCAGAATATTTAAGAATACTAAGATTCGTTATACTTGCTATGTCTACACTATTCTGTAGTGTCGCTGTACCAAGCGATAAAATAGTAAGAATAGGACAAAATTTTAACTCAGAAATGTCTATCGTAACTCCAGTGTTGTCTGGAATAAATAGCTGTCTTAAACCATACTTATTCCCAAAGCAAATTAAGGAACTTACATTTTTAACATATATATCATGCAAATCTCCATTTGTGATAGATATGTTTTTACCTGTGTTATTACTTAATGTGCTATCTGTAAAATTTCCATTTACATTTCTAACTTCACTATTTCCAGTGAATGCACCTTCTGAATCTTCTGAGAAGATTCAGAAGGTGATTCAATTTCATTTAACGAAATAGAAAACTCACCAATTTTCAAAAGATTGTCATTATTGACACTCTCATTAAGCTTTGTTATTAAACATTTCCCCATAATTGTATATTATTTTAATTAATAAATATTTGCCCTATACAAAAGTTTCTGCTGCTTTAATTTCCATGTAATTTTAGCATTCGTGTACAGATGGTTGTCTTCTGACACTGTTGTTGCTTCCGTTGTGAAGTCTGCAAATATGATTGTTCCCATAATAGCATAATCTATGCAGAACATACCTTCATCCATCATCCATGCACTACTCATAACATTTGAATAATAAGATGGAACGACATACACCTTGTACTCTACAATCTTCCTTTTACTCCAATCAATGCTTAGTTGCACGATTCTTGAGCAAGTAGCTGCATTATCTGTTGCGCCAGTAGGATTTGAAGTAGGATTGTTTCGAGGGTTCTCTTTCATTAAGAAGTTGTTATCGAACAGTGTATATGTAGGATAACTCACACCACTAATCTCTTTCATTCCCCAATACTTCACATCATGACACAAGAACCACTGAGCCAATGAGTCTGTCTTGATTCTCCTTGCAACAGCACCATAATTACTAAACGATGGCAAGCCACCAACTTGTTCCAGTACTGGACCAAATGTAACCTTGTCTTCACTGCTAACAGTTCTTTTGAGAATTATCCAAGAGCAACAGTTTCTTGGATTTACAATTATTCTGTCTTCAGTCCTATCAAAACCAATAGTATTTGTATGGGTTTCTGCTATAGGTGCAGTAGAATGCACATCTGCATCAAACAGAATATCTCTTAAAACATCTTGGTCATTGAGGGTGTATGAACCAATCTTCTTGCCATTCTTCCACTCTACCAAAGTATCAGAATAAGTCATGTGTCCATCTATTGTTAGTACGTTGCTATGATAATACACGATGTAATGGAAATCATCTATGTAGATGAAGTCATGAGTATCATAATTTGGACTTGCTAATTGGTCGATTAGGATGAAGTTCTCATCAAACACGCAAAGGCCTTTGAATGGGTCAACCTTTAGCAATGCAACAATTCTTGACTTACCACTGCTGTTTACCTGATGCTCGACATTGTAGAAATAAGCAGAGCTGTCAGCGATGGAAAGAAACTTTGTCAATCCAGTTTCCTTGACCTCATACAGATATTTCTCGTTATGCAGCAATACCCGATTGGCATTTCCGCAAAAAACAGCAGCACCTCCAGAAGGGTTGGATATAGTGAACTTTAAATCTGATGGTACATCGAAAGGTGCCACAAGGTCTTTGTCTATCTCCTTTACAGACAATACCCCTTTATCACTTACAGAAAGCTCAAAGAAAGTACCATTTGGAGATTTTAGATATTTGGTTTCCTTCGTGAAATTGGCAACATTCAATTTAAGTTTTGGAATAGAAACAGAATCACTAGATTCACTTACAGCATACTTACCTCGGTTTATGGTAACATTATTTTCGTAAGTAGCCACGGCAAAACGTATGTATGCAGCCCAATCCCAATATTCTGGAACTTGAACACTTGCCTTAGGCAGACTTCCGTTTGGCATCAATCTTTTTGCGTTATTGTCATTTTTGTCTGAAACAACAACCATACCTGTAGCTGTGCCAGTCCTAGTGAACCATTCTCCTGGCTTACAAGGTATTTTGTTACTCATTTCTGCACCTGCATTTGGAGGAGTGAAAGATTGCTTTCCATCAGCCGTTGTGTATGTCTTTTGTGATGTAAGATACAAATTAGGCTTTGAGTTGTCGTAAACCCCATCGATGTTTTTAAGTTCAATGCCATTAACATCGTCTTGTGTTGCATAATTGGAAAAATCAATAGATTCGCCTTTCATACTAAAATGTTCTACATCTAGATGTTCTACACCTAGAGCAGTTTCATGTTTTACGCCATTCTTGTCTCTGTAGCTAAGAATATGTTCTTCTTCGTCCAATGTCATCTCTAGCCTATTCTCTATGTCTGTTTTTTCTTCTATTTGTGTCAGGATAGTCTCGGACTTTACCTTATGAATATAGTGACTACCATCGGGATTTGTTGCAGAAAGAACCTTTCCTTCTGCATCTTGCTCAACTGCAAGATACTCAGTATTTTCCTGCAAAGAGAAGACATCAAGGAGTTCTTTGAGGTTGGAATCTATTGTGCCTACCTTCTCCTGCAATGATGCAAAGTCATATTGAAGCTGAGAGATAACTTGCTTCAAGGCATTGACAGCATGGATTTCACCAATGATTTCTCCGTCTCTTCTGATACCAAAGAGTACATGGTTAGCAGCATCAAGCCAAACAGCGAAGAACTCTTCATTCTGCTCAACGTGATACATTTCATTGAGAGGAAAATATGGCTTTCCAGTTGCTCTGTAGATACCAAAGAGAAGTCTATTCTCTGAATCTACAACAGCCATGATAAACTCCTCATTTTCGATGTAAGCGGCTCTGCGTTTATACCTTGCCCTTTATCGTAAAAGTTCTTACCTTTGCACCATAATTTTA
>ERZ1027032.964-NODE-964-length-9972-cov-4.206514_pt1 | contig 9972 bp, 9 predicted proteins | sample MGYA00519445_ERZ1027032 | MGnify/ENA primary metagenome ERZ1027032 (study PRJEB26926, sample SAMN06164888) | human gut metagenome | biome: ENVO:00009003; feature: ENVO:2100002; material: ENVO:00002003 | host: Homo sapiens | place: USA | collected 2012 ... | reverse complement strand
TCGGAGATGTGTATAAGAGACAGGTGCTTCAACATCATCGGGATTGTCGGCAGCGGCGGCACGCACCTCACGCACGTTCGCATTGGCGGAACGGGCCAACAGCAACGCCTTCGCACGCTCGCGGGCGGCACGCGCATCGTTCGGATCGGCTTCAAGCACCTTCTCGTACGCGGCTGCGGCGCCAGCGTAATCGCCCTGCTGTGCCAGCATATACGCCTCCTGATGCTCCGGAGGCACCTGCTCCTGGGCGCTGGCAGCGGAAGCCGAGTTTGCCGCATCGGAATTCGGATCGCCGGAATACGGCGCGGAACCGGTCACACCGGCCTGCTGCGCGGCTGCGACCAGATTCGGAATCACCGTATCCACGATCTGCTGCATTTCCTCAGCGGACGGCAAGCCCTGCAAAATCGGCATCGGACGGCCGTTGATCAACGCGAACAATGCAGGCGCGCCCTGCACTTGGAACGCCTGCGCGATCGAAGGATTCGACGCGATATCGATACGAGACAGCTGAATCTGGCCGTTCAACTGGTTCACGGCATTGCCCAGCTGGCGTGCCATATCGAACAGGCGGTCATCGGTCGGCACCCACAGCAGCAACAGGATCGGGAACGTGGCCGACGTCTGCACCATGGCCTGGAACGTGTTCTCCGTGGTGTCGATCACATAACCGCCGGCGGCCGGAGCACCACCAGCCTGCCCCGGTTCGGCCTTCACCTGATGCTTCAACGCTTCAAGATCGACGGCTCCCGCCAAGGAAACTCCCGGATTAAACGGCCTTTGACCTGCCATGCTTGCCTCCTAGATATCAACAATCAACAACATTAAGCGCCCAGCGCAACACACATTGCAAACGTTCGCCCCAAGCTTACGCGCATTCGTGCGACTGTCACGATCACAGTGCCTCAACACGAACCGGCTGGCGCTCGGAACCGACTGCAGTGATCTTCGCGTCAGAATTTGCCGGAGGCACGTACAGCGCGACCACATTCACATACGTGGTTTTCATGGTGCTGGTGGCCTGACCGTCGCCAAACAGCGCTTTTTCCGCATCGGAAGCAGGCTGCGACTCACGGCCGGAGCCAGCTGAACGCGTCCATTCGGAATTGATCTGCGCCACCACCAGATCGCCACCATCCGCGGAACGCATAACGCTGATGGCACCGTCAACCGGTGTGAACACCTGCTGCTGCGATCCCTCGTTCAACTCCATGGCCTTCTGCACCTGTTCGGTCAGATCGGCAAGCTTCGTACGCAAATCGTCGTCGGCAAACTTCTGCGCATACTGGCTGGACGCACCATTCTGCAACACGTCGGCATACGCGGCGACCGCATCCTTCGGAGTCATGACCAGACCGGTGTCTTTTTCCGTTCCCTGCTCGCTACCGGTTTTGGAAATCTCGAAACTCGGCATCTTCACGCCCGAAAACAGTCGTGCCACACCCCACAACTTGTAGTTCTGACGTGCGGAATCCTGGCGGAACACCAGCAGACGCTTGGACTGCTGGTCATCCGTGGTGGAAGTGATGGAAAACACCGAACGCGGCCATCCACTGTCCGTGGAAATCACGGCCTGCGCAAGATCAGTTGGAATCGTGGTCTTGCGGTCAAGATTGCCCGTGACCTGCGCCACATGAAGTTCGCTAGTGCGAATCTCAAGTTCCGGCCCCTCCAAAATCGAACCGAGGGCGTCGATATTGCGATCGTTATTGCACTGGTCAAGCGTTTTGAGAATATTCGTACGGATGGTTTTCTCTTGCTTGGCGGTCAGATTCGGCGCATCTTGACGTTGCGTGGTTTTCGGCTGCGGCAGCTGCCCCTCGCATCCGCACATGCCAACGACCATTCCCAATGCGAGCACGGCCGCCGCGATTACGTTGAAACGCTTCTTCATCACTTGGCCTCCTCGTTGTCAGGTTCGTCGGACTTGTCGTTGTCGGATTCGTCGTTTTCGGATGTTTCGTTGGATCCGACCGACTCGGTCGTTACGGCCATTTCGTCAACTTCGTTGGGCACGTTGATTTCATCGGATACCGCGAATTCTACAGATCCCGAGGCCGCTGCGGCCGCACTGCTTTCCTCTTGTGCGAGACGTGCGAAATATGCGGCAAGCTCATCTTGCGAAATCACGGAAGTCTGTTCGAAATCGTCGTTTTCTTCAACACCATCAGCGGCAGCGTTCTGCTGATCGGCAACGAGATTGCGCGCGCCGGGATCGACAATCGTAGGCTGCGCAACTTCGTTTTGGCTATTTTCCGAACCACTCGCGCGATGCCCAGCATGACGGCGACGCTTACGCTTCGGCCCGCTCTTTTCGCTACGGGCGGCACTCGCTTCGGCGTTCTTCACCCATGCGGCAACCTCGTCATCGTCACCCTGCGTGGAACCGATGCCGTCAACCATGGCAAACGCGCGCTTGTTGCGACGCTTATGCGGAGGCATGGCAAACACGGAAGCCGAAAGCACCGCAAGTATCGCCAGCAATCCGCCGGAAAGATAGAACGGCATGGCGAAATTCAGCATCGAACGACGGTTCCAATCAAGCGCGACCGAGCCTCCCTTGCGATTGCCATAATCGATAATCGCAACGGAATCCTCGGCATTATTCGTATTAGCACCCTTGAACTGCATATCAACGGAACCGGCATTGCATTTGACGGTGCGCCACATGTCGGAATCCTGGAAGGCGACCTGGCCTTCGGAATTATCGGCGGTGCCCTGAGCCGTGGTCTTCAGCGTGGACAGGGTGGACCAGTCGGACAGTCCGGTGACGCGCGTGTATTTGGATCCCGCGATCCATCCGGCGATATCGCGGGCGGAACCGATGGCGATGCACACGTTCGCGGATTTGTCGCGCGACTTCGCCGAAATGGTGACGCGATCGTCAACCAATTGCAGCACATTCGGATCGGTGACCACATACTGTGATCCCGTGACCGAGGCGGACGCCGTGACCTGTGCCGAGGGCTTCCAAATCGTCGCGTTCAAGACGCCAAGCACGATGCAAGCAATGGCAAGCAAGCCGAAAATAGGCGTGACAATGCCGCGCATAATCTTGGCGTGTCGCGTGGGACCCGCCTTGGACTGCGGCTTTTCCTGTTCTTCCTGCAATAAAGTCATAGCATTCACTATTCTACATTGCCTCTCTGCAAAAGCCTGAAAAAACTATGAAAATCAACGATTGCCACTAAAGTGGAACCTATGCGCAAATCTACTCTTTTCAAAGCCGTCGCAGCCGCCTGCACAACGATCATGTGCTTGGGTTTCGCGGCATGCGGAAGTTCCGACACGAAGTCTGATTCCTCCTCCGATTCATCTTCGTCTTCTTCCGATTCCTCGTCGAAGATGAATCAGATCGCCGGTGTGACCGCCACGGGCAAGCCCGGTGAGAAGCCGACTGTCTCCTTCAAAACCCCTATGACGGTGGAAGACAACAGCTACGTCGTATTGCAGAAAGGCAATGGCGACCAGATTGAAGACGGCGACCGCATATGCACGCAGGGTATCGCCATCAATGTCAAGGATGGTTCCGAACTCATGAGCACCTGGGAGAAAAACACCCCCGATTGCTCTACGGTGGTCACCTCCGACACCAGTCAGATGACTGAGGATTATTACAACATTTTCAAGGATCAGAAGCTTAACGCCACGCTTGCGTTCGGTGTGAACGATTCGAATTCCGCTGGCACCTCCTATTTGATGGTGCTCACGATCGTGTCGAAGTCGAAGGATCTGACGAAGGCAACGGGCACGAAGGTGCTTGACGTTCCTGCCGATCTGCCGAAGGTGACGCTTGCGAAGGATGGCAAGCCGTCGATCGATATGAACGGATACAAGGGTTCCGACACGTTGATCTCGCAGGATTTGATCAGGGGCGAAGGCGCCGAGGTCAAGGATACGCAGACCGTGATCGCGCACTATACCGGCTGGCTGCTTGACGGCACACAGTTCGATTCCTCGTGGGATCGCGGTGCTTCGTCGAGCTTCTCGCTTGATGAGGTGATCACCGGTTGGAAGCAGGGCTTGGCAGGGCATACCGTCGGCTCGCAGGTGCTGCTGGTCGTGCCGCCGGACCTTGGCTATGGAGACAAGGATTCCGGCAAGATTCCAGCGAACTCTACGTTGGTCTTCGTAGTCGACATCCTCGCCGCCTACTGATCTACATCACGATTCGCTTATAAAAACTCCCTGCATAACAACAGGGAGTTTTTTATAAGCTAGAAGAGTCGTAGGGAGTCGTCTTCGGCACCTTTCATTTCGTCATAGTCGAGGATCAGGCAGTCGAAGCCGCGGTCCTGAGCGAGCACGCGGGCTTGCGGCGTGATGGTCTGCGCGGCGAAAATGCCACGCACGGGGGCCAACAGCGGGTCTCGGTTCAACAACTCGCAGTAACGGGTGAGCTGCTCCACGCCATCGATGCCGCCGTTACGTTTGATTTCGATGGCAACATGCTTGCCACTGCCGTCGATGGCCATAATGTCGACCGGTCCGATGGCGGTCGGGTATTCGCGGCGCACCAATGTCGCACCTTCCCCGATGCGTTCGATCTGTTCGGCCAGATACTTCTGCAGATGGTCTTCGACACCGTCTTTGATCAGCCCCGGATCTTCGCCCAAATCGTATGTTTCGTCGGAATAAATATGCTGCAATGTCACTTCGAGCACGTCATTGGATTTATCCGCCGAAGCACGAATGACTTTCTGCGGAACCTCCGTAGTCACGTCGTCGTCGGCATGTTCCGGAGTGATGTCTTTGATGGTGCAGGGCGCCGCCATCCAGTTGAGTGGCTTGTACGAACCAAGTTCGGAGAAAATCAGCAGACTGTTATCGGCTTTGATAAGCAACACACGCTTGGCGAGCGGCAAGGACGCATTCAAACGCCCGGAATATTCGGCAGAGCAATCAGCAACAATAATTCGCACGAGGCACTACCCTACCATGATTGTCGTAAGCCATGAATCCCACGATATGTACAATCCTATTTTTGTTTTGATTAATCTTTTTTTTAAAAAAAAACAGTCCGTCTGCTGCAACTACAGAATCGCAATCATATGCAATTGCTGCAATCGCAACAGACGGACCGTCAGAAGTATGCTACCGAGTGCTACTCTGCCATCTTGACGTCACGTCCACGCTCAACCGCAACGGTGAGCTTGTTCGAATCGAAGGAGATGAAACCGTCGGTCACTTCGAAGGAGCGACGGCTGCCATCCGGATCCACCACAACGATGGTTCCTTCCTTGATTACGGTCAATACAGGCTCGTGGTTGGGCAGGATGCCCATTCCGCCTTCAGAGGCAGGAATGGTGACGGACTTCGCCGTACCGTGCCACACGGGGTGGTCGGCGGCGACGATGTTCACCTGCATTGTCAATCCGGCCATCACGCACCGTATTCCTTCTGCATGTCGTGCCACTTCTTCTCGAGATCGTCGATGCCGCCGATACCGGAGAATGCCTGCTCCGGAACGTCGTCGTACACGCCGTCGCAAATGCGGGTGAACGCTTCGATGGTCTCATCGGCCGGCACGTAGGAGCCCGGACGACCGGTGAACTTTTCAGCGACGTAGAAGTTCTGGCCGAGGAACTGCTCGATCTTACGAGCGCGGTTCACGGTGGTCTTGTCTTCTTCGCCGAGTTCGTCGATACCGATCAGAGCGATGATGTCCTGCAGCTCCTTGTTACGCTGCAGAATCGCCTTGACGCGGTTCGCGCAATCGTAGTGAGCCTGGCCCACGTAACGCGGATCAAGGATTCGCGAGGTGGAGCTCAGCGGGTCCACTGCCGGATAGATACCCTTGGAAGCGATGTCACGGGAAAGCTCGGTGGTTGCATCCAAGTGGGCGAAGGTCGTTGCAGGAGCCGGGTCGGTGTAATCATCGGCCGGCACATAGATGGCCTGCAGCGAGGTGATGGAGTGACCGCGGGTCGAAGTGATGCGCTCCTGCAGGGCACCCATTTCGTCAGCCAGGTTCGGCTGGTAGCCCACTGCGGACGGCATACGGCCGAGCAGGGTGGACACCTCGGAACCAGCCTGGGTGAAACGGAAGATGTTATCGATGAACAGCAGCACGTCCTGATTTTGCACGTCACGGAAGTACTCTGCCATGGTCAGTGCGGTCAGCGGCACGCGCAGACGGGTACCCGGCTGCTCATCCATCTGGCCGAAGACCAGTGCGGTCTTCTCAAGAACGCCAGCCTCATCCATTTCGCCGATCAGATCGTTACCCTCACGGGTACGCTCGCCGACGCCTGCGAACACGGACACACCGCCGTGGTTCTGGGCGACTCGCTGGATCATTTCCTGAATAAGCACGGTCTTGCCGACGCCTGCGCCACCGAACAGACCGATCTTGCCGCCCTGCACGTACGGGGTCAGCAAATCGATGACCTTGATACCGGTTTCGAACATCTGGGTCTTGGATTCCAGCTGATCGAATGCCGGCGGGTTGCGGTGGATAGGCCAACGCTCGGTGACCGTGATGGTTTCGTCATCCTTCTTGTTGAGGATGTTGCCGGACACGTCGAACACGTGACCCTTGGTGACATCGCCAACAGGAACGGAGATCGGACCGCCGGTGTCGAGCACGGTGGCGCCACGAACGAGGCCGTCGGTCGGCTTCAGCGCCACGGTACGCACGGTAGAGTCGCCAAGGTGCTGTTCGACCTCAAGCGTGATCTTCTTCGTGGTTTCGCCCTCTTCGTTGGCGGTGTTGGTCAGCTCAACGGTAAGTGCGTTGTAAATGTCGGGCAGGTGGCCCACCGGGAATTCGACGTCGATAACCGAACCCTGGATACGCGTGACGCGTCCAGTGGTCGGCTCTGCAGCCGTCTCGGGAGCCGCTGTGGTCTGATTCTCAGCCATATGCGTTCCTACTCTTCCTTCTTATTCAGCGCGTCGGCGCTGCCGATGATTTCGGTAAGTTCCTGGGTAATCGAAGCCTGTCGCGAAGCGTTGAGCTTGCGGGTCAGGTCGTCGATCAGGCTGCGGGCGTTGTCTGTAGCCGTATGCATGGCGTTCTGTCGGCTTGCAGTCTCGGATGCCGCCGCGGTGAGCAGGCATTCATGAATACGGGACTGGATGTACTTCGGCAGAATCGCGTCAAGCACTTCGTCGACGCTCGGCTCGAACGCATAAAGCGGGGTCGCGGCATCGGCATCGGATTCGGGCACAGGGCCGGAGTCCTGCTGTTCCGGAAGCACGAGTTCAACGGGCAGCATACGCAGCACGCGCACCTTCTGAACGACCATATTCACGAATTCGGTGAACACAATGTAGAGTTCGGAAACTCCACCTTCGCTCGCCGGCTTCATGTAGGCGTCCATCAGTGCCTTCGAGATGGACTCTGCGACTTCCACGCCGGGCTGGTCGGTATCACCTTCCCAAGTACCGGCAACATCACGATTGCGGTACTTGTAGTACGTCACACCGCGACGACCATACACATACAGTTCCGGCTGCTTGCCTGCCGCATCGAGGCGGGCCAGCAGCGATTCCGTTTCGCGGATGATCGAGGAGGTGTACGGACCCGCCATACCACGATCCGAGGTGAGGGCGAGGACAGCCACGCGAGGGTTGTCCTCGTCCTTCTTCACGATCGGATGGTCGATATGGGTGTGGGCCACCAGCGCTTGCACGGCGTCGAAAATCGCATCGGTATACGGCTTCGCGTTCAAGGCGACGTCACGTGCCTTGGCGATATGCGAAGACGCGATCATCTCCTGCGCGTTGAAGATTTTCTCCAACGACGCGGTGGAGGCGATCCTAGATTTCAATGCGAGTTGCGAGCCCATGGATCACTTCTCTCCTGCGACGATCTTTTCCTGCTCGACCGGGGTGGCGTTCTTGACGTTAGGCTTCTTCTCGACCAGCGGCTTGCCCGCGCTGGTCACGAAAGTCTCACGGAACGCTTCCACAGCCTTGTCGAGGGCAGCCTCGGTGTCGGCGGTGAAATCTTCGGTCTCGCGGATGGTCTTGAGAATATCGGTGTTGTGGTCCAGGTAGTCCAGCATGGCCTTCTCGAACGGCAGCACGTCGTTCAGCGGCAGATCATCCATCTTGCCATGGGTGCCGGCCCACACGGAGACGACTTCCTGTTCCATGGAATACGGGGAGAACTGCGGCTGCTTGAGCAGCTCGGTCAAGTGGGAACCACGGTTCAGCTGGGCCTTCGAAGCCGCATCCAGATCGGAAGCGAACATGGCGAAGGATTCCAGGGAACGGTACTGGGCCAAGGAGATCTTCAGCGTGCCGGAGACCTTCTTCAACGCCTTGGTCTGTGCCGCGCCACCAACTCGGGACACGGAGATGCCGACGTCGACAGCCGGACGCTGGTTCGCGTTGAACAGGTCGGACTGCAGGAAGATCTGACCGTCGGTGATGGAGATCACGTTGGTCGGGATGTAGGCGGACACGTCACCGGCCTGCGTTTCGATGATGGGCAGGGCGGTCAGGGAGCCGGCACCGAGCTTGTCGCTCACCTTGGCAGCGCGTTCCAGCAGGCGGGAGTGCAGGTAGAACACGTCGCCGGGGAAAGCTTCACGTCCGGGAGGACGACGGAGCAGCAGGGACATCTGGCGATAACCCACAGCCTGTTTGGAGAGGTCATCGTAGATGATCAGGGCATGCTTGCCGTTGTCGCGGTAGTACTCGGCCATGGTGCAACCGGTGTAAGCCGCGATGTACTGCAAGGGAGCCGGGTCGGAAGCGGTGGCCGAGATGATGGTGGTGTATTCCATGGCACCGTGCTTGCGCAGGGTGTCGGCCACCAGGGCGACAGACGCTTTCTTCTGGCCGATGGCCACGTAGAAGCAGTGAATGTCGGTTTCTTTCTGGGCCAGGATGGCGTCGATGCAGACGGCGGTCTTACCGGTCTGACGGTCGCCAATGATCAGTTCACGCTGGCCGCGGCCGATAGGAGTCATGGCGTCGATGGCCTTCAGACCCGTGGGCATGGGCTCATGCACGCTCTTACGCGCGATGATACCAGGGGCCTTGATTTCCACCGGGCGGACTTCTTCGGCTTCGACCGGGCCGAGGCCGTCGATGGGCTGGCCAAGGGGGTTGAGCACGCGGCCCATAACCTTGTCGCCCACGGGCACGGAGAAGATCTTGCCGGTACGCTTGACAGGATCGCCCTCCTTGATGCCCACATCGGAGCCGAGCAGCGCGACACCCACGTTGTCTTCTTCGAGGTTGAGCACCATACCCATGACGCCGCCGGGGAATTCCAGCAGTTCCATGGCCATGGCATTCTGAACCCCGTAGACGCGGGCGATACCGTCACCGACATACAACACGGTGCCGGTTTCGCTCATTTCTACGCGCTGCTCGTAGTTTTTGATTTGATCTTCAATGATCTTGCTTATCTCTTCAGCTTTGATCTGCATGTGCTATTCACCCCTCTTGAATGTCTCCCGAAGGATCGCCAACTGCGCGCGCAGACTTGCGTCCAGCACTCGATCACCAACCTTGAGCACCACGCCCCCAAGGATGGAAGCATCCACATCAAAGGCAAGCTCAATGCTCGCCCCCGCCTTCTTTTCAAGCTCGGCCTTGAGTTCGGCCCGCTTGTTATCCGTAAGCTCCACGGCGGTAGTGAGCGTACCACGGATAATTCCTTTGGCGTCGTCAAGCAACTTGCCATACCAGCCGACAATCTCGCCGAGATAAGCCAGACGCTCTTTGTCGGCCAACAGCAGGCAGAAGTTGCTGACGGTTTTGTCCGCCTTGATTTTCTTAAGCAGCTTGCCCATCACAGCCTTTTTTTCATCGATGCTGATGACCGGGCTTTTCAGCGCGGCGTCCAGCTTCGGCGAGGCGGCAAGCATGTCTCCCAGCGCGGCGAGATCGCTCCCGTAACGCGAGAGGGCCTCATCCCCTTGTTGTTTGCCCAGCGCAAATATGGCGCCGGCATATCTGCGAGCAACTATCGCGTCCGTCAATGGAGCACCACCTGTCTCTTATACACAT
>ERZ1027032.962-NODE-962-length-9993-cov-4.799557_pt1 | contig 9993 bp, 9 predicted proteins | sample MGYA00519445_ERZ1027032 | MGnify/ENA primary metagenome ERZ1027032 (study PRJEB26926, sample SAMN06164888) | human gut metagenome | biome: ENVO:00009003; feature: ENVO:2100002; material: ENVO:00002003 | host: Homo sapiens | place: USA | collected 2012 ... | reverse complement strand
CCTATTAAGTCGTCGGCAGCGTCAGATGTGTATAAGAGACAGGTGGAACAGGGAGACCACCACGCGGTCGCCGATGCCCGTCTCGCGGGCGCGGTACAGGGCCGCCAGCACACCGGAGGCCAGGTACATACCCACCTGATGGTCGCCGAAGCCGGCGATGGTCAGCATGGGCAGGGCGTCCTTATCGAACAGGGTGCCCAGGATACCGCCGCGGGCAAAGAAAGCGGTGAAGTCGAAGCCGGGCAGGTCCTTGTCGGGGCCCTTCTCGCCGTAGCCGGACACGAAGCCATACACCAGCCTGGGGTACTTGGCGTGGAGCGTCTCATAGTCCAGACCGGCCTTCTTCAGGGGGTTCTGGCGCCAGTTGGTGATGAAGATGTCCGCCTCGGCGATGAGCTTCTCCAGCGCCTCACGGCCGGCGGGGGTCTTGGTGTTCAGGCAGACGCAGGTCTTGCCGGCGTTCTCCAGATCGTAGGAGGTGTTCTCCTTCTGATCCTGGGGACGGCCCTCGTTGACAGCGGTGTAGCGCAGGGGGTCGCCGGCGGGGGCCTCGACCTTGATGACCTCGGCGCCCAGATCCGCCAGAAAGCGGGCGCAGCAGGGGGCGGCGATAAAGGTGGCCAGCTCCAGCACCTTTACGCCCTCGAGGGGACGCTTTACTTCACTCATATCGTTCCTCCATGTATGTTAATAAATGGTGTGTTGCTTACATTTTCAGCAGGTCGCGGAAGGTCTCGAGGTTGGTTCGCACCTGCTCAAACCGCACCATCTGACGGTCCACCTCCACCAGCGTCAGGGGCAGGTCGGCGGCCTCGCAGGCCTTCTTGATCATCACATAGTCGAACTCCTCCGGGTCGCAGAACTTGGTCAGCACCACCAGAACCCCCTTGGCGCTTCTCGCCTTGGCGGTGTCCACGATCCACTTCACCCGGTTCTTCTCCTGATCGTACAGCACAGAGCAGTTGCCCATGGCGGCGAACTTCTCGGCCAGCGCGTTCAGGGCGTCATCGCGCTCCGGTGCGTCGGTGCGGTACTGGCGGGACTGGGCGGCCACGTCGTCGGCCACGATGTGCAGACCCATTTCGTCCAGAATGGCGTTCAGCGCCGGGGCGTCCGTCAGGATGCCGGAGATGACGATGGGCAGCTTCTCTGCGGCGGGAGTCTGGGCTTCCAGCTTCTCAATGAGCGCCTCCACCAGATCGGTGTGCTCCTCCTTGGTCATGAAGAAGGCGCTCTTGAAGATGTCGCTGCGCTGGGCGGCGGTGATCTCCGGGTGAACAGCCAACAGCTCGTCGATCTTCCGCATGGCGGCGTTGTGGCGGTTGTAGACCTTGATGGAGGCGAGCAGCTTCTCCTCGGAGAATGTACCGCCCAGCTTCTCCAGGTCGCGGATCACGCGCTCGTAGCCGGCCTTGGTATAGGCCACGCCGTAGGCGGGCTTGCGGTTCTGGGGATAGGTCATGGGGATGAAGGGGATGGACGGCACGGCGTACTTCCAGTTCTCGCCCACGGTCTTGAGGGTATCGCACAGGGAGGGGATGACGATAGCGGACGCGCCCTCGTAGGCACCGTTGATGCCCAGCTCCAGCAGGGACTGGACAATGGCGCACAGGAAGGCGGGACAGTATTCCTTGGCGCGGTTCAGCGCCACATCGCCGCCCCAGGCTCCCATAGGCACGAAGCCCATGGCGTGGATAAGCTCCTCGGGAGTGTAAACAGGAGCGCACAGGACGATCTTTTTGCCCTGGGCCAGATAGCCGTCCATCTGCGCGCGGGGAGAGGCTGCCACCTCATGCAGCTTGTTGAGGATGTCGTTCATGGCTTACACTCCTTTCGCAGCCTTGTTGGCTTCCATGATCTCCGTCAGACCCTGCACGCGGGTGTCGTACTGGGCCTCGGAGAAGTTGCGGGGGTCGGCCTGATCGCCGTCGAAGCTGACCACGGGGATATCGCAGGCCTTGCCGATCTGGCGGCTCATCTCGTACATGAAGCCGCTCCACAGCTTGCAGGAGCGGTTGGTATGCACCAGCATACCCTCCACGTGGTTGTCCTTGCAGAGCTTGATGCGCTTGTCGCGGCTCATCTCCAAATTGATGGCGTTGGGCACCTTGCAGTAGGCGCGGATCATCTCGTCAAAGGTGTTGTAGTCGAAGCCGAAGGCGTCGGCGTAGATCGTCGTGACCATGTTGATGCCACGGGACTTCAGGCCGGTGCTGGTGGCGCGGAGATAGGGCCAGCAGGCGATGCCCTCAAACATGATACGGTACTTCTCCTCGCCGCGGAAGGTGGAGGTACCGTTCTTGTGGTTGTCCTCATACTCCTTCAGCAGCGTCTCCATGGCGTCGGCGGCGGTGGACTTGCCGCGAGCCGTGACCATGACGGCCATGTGGTTCAGCAGGTCGAAGCCGTTGAAGGGAGAGGGCACATACCTGGCGCAGCCGGTGGCCGCCAGCCAGGCGCGGCTGGAACGGCAGCTGAAGCCGGTGACCTCCTTGAATTTCTCGTCGGACCACTTTTTGCCGGTAATCTCCTCCAGCTGCTTCACGGCGTCCCAGAACTGGCCGGTGACGTAGGCCACCTCGGCGTCGGACACCTCGTAGTCGGGATTGAAGGGGATATCCAGCAGGATCATGGGGATATTCAGCTCACGGGCCAGGTTCTCGTACCACTTGATCATGCAGGAGCAGATGTTGCTGCAGCACAGCAGCACGTCGGGCATGGCCACGTCCTGCTCGGGACAGGACTTCAGCTTGGCGTAGGCCAGAGACACGCGGGCGTAGGCGCAGATGTCGTTGGAGTAGCCCTCGGACTCCGCCACCTCGCACATTCTCGTGCCCGCGCCGCGGGCGGCGATGCCGGCGGCCTGATTTTCGGGATACACGGTGGCGATGCCCATAGTCTCCGGGATCTCCACAGGGAAGTTGCTGGAGACCCAGGCAACCTTCTCGCCCCGCTTCTTGGCCTCGATGGCATCCACATAGGCGTCCGCCGCGATCTTGCCCAGCTTATACTTGGCGGAATTGGGATCCACGGGCTTCGGGGCCTTCTTCACTTCTTCTGCCATTTCAGTTCCTCCTCACAGCTTTTATCGAAACATATTTCTGTTTATTCATGTCGTCTGCTTATATGCCCACAGGGCCGCGCCGATGGCGCCGAAATACTGGGCCAGTGGGTCCACACTGACGGGGACGTTCAGCTCGTCGCTGAGCGCCTGCCGCACCGCGTCGTTCCGGGCCACACCGCCGGAGAGACAGACCTGCTCCGTGACGCCCGCCCGCCGGGCCAGGGCCGCCACGCGGCTGGCCACGCTGCGGCAGATGCCTGCCACCAGGTCGGGGCGCCTGACGCCGTTAGCCAGCTGACTGATGACCTCGCTCTCGGCAAACACGGTGCAGGTGCTGGAGATAGCGGCGGGGGCCGCGGCCTTGGCGGCCTCGGTGTCCAGATCGTCCACATCCAGGCGGAGGATGGAGGCCATCACATCCAGAAACCGCCCCGTACCGGCGGCGCACTTATCGTTCATGACGAAGTTCACCATCTTGCCGGAGGGCGACAGGGCGATGACCTTGGCATCCTGCCCGCCGATGTCGATAACGGTACGCAGGTCCGGGAACACAAAGCGCCCGCCCAGGGCGTGGGCCGTCAGCTCGCTGATCTCGCCGTCGGCGCCCTGGTAGTTCTTGCGTCCGTAGCCGGTGACAAAGGCACAGGCCATATCGGCCCGGGTCAGGCCGCTGGTCTGCCACAGCTGCGCCAGCGCCTCCTCCGGCCCGCCGGTGCCCAGGCCGCCGGTTTGGAGGCTGTGGGCCACCAGCTCTTTTCCGTCTTTAAGAACGGCGCACTTGGAAGTGGTGCTGCCGATGTCGATACCTAAGGTGTACATGGGGTCCTCCCTATTCTGTGCGATCGGGCAGAAATACCCTCTCCCGCGGTGCGGAGATACCGCGCGCCGCACTGGTCTTACCAGTTTACTTATATTATACGGGTTTGTGAAATTTGCGTCAATTATGCGAATTGCCAAAGAAATAACAATTATTTGTGCATTGTACCGAGCCGCACTTTAAATGATTAAATCTTTCCGGATTTTTCCGGGACAATGTTGCTTTTTCTTTGGAAACTCGTCATGGCAGTATGGGAAAGCCGCATGGCGCGCTCGCGCCATGCGGCTTTCTGCGGTTCACGGCTCCAGGTCGTGTTTGTCCAGCTTCATGTTCCGGTAGGCCTTGGGCAGGCCGGGGGCGATGAGGGGAAAGGTGTTCTCCGTGTCAGACGTGGGCTGAATGTTATAGGTGCCGTACATATTCACCAGGTCGAAGCTGCTGCGCGGTACGCCGGGAAAGTGGTGGACGTCCGGTGTAGCGTCATAGGGAAAGCCCTCCCGGCTGCGCTTGCGTTTGGGCATAAAAATCACCTCCGGCCTTAGTATGGCCGGAGGCAGTGGGTTTATGAGCTTCAGCGGTAGACCTCCGCGTCGAAGTCGCGGACGATCTCGTCCCGCCTTTCGTCGCGGACGTAGACGCAGTTCGTCTCGTCAAAGGCCAGGCGCATGGCGAAATCCTTGGCCTCGTAAATATCGTTTGTCTCGAAGAAGTCGCGATAGGCCTCCTCCGGCTCGTGGCTCTTGCGCCAGATAACGTGAAAACGCATAGAAATTCCTCCTGCAAAATGGGGGTAATTTTTAGTATACCCCCGCCGGAAGCAAAAAGCAACGGTGGGTTTTGCCAAAAAACACGGGCAAAGTTCGTCACATTTTCCCCCGGGAAAGTTGTGATTTCTTCTTTCCCTGCCCCACAAGATATTGTATAATAGCAGACGATATTTTGGAGAGACAGAGGTGGATCAGGGTGAAGATCGGATTTGACAACGAAAAGTACCTGCAATTACAGGCGGAGCACATCACGGCGCGGCGCGCCCAGTTCGGCGGCAAGCTGTATCTGGAGTTCGGCGGCAAGCTGTTTGACGACTATCACGCCTCCCGTGTGCTGCCGGGGTTCCAGCCGGACAGCAAGATACGGATGCTGCAGACGCTGAAGGACGACGTGGAGATCGTGGTGGCCATCTGCGCCGGGGACATCGAGAAGAACAAGATGCGCGGCGACCTGGGCATCAGCTACGACGTGGACGTGCTGCGGCTGATCGACGTATTCCGGGGGCTGGGCTTCTATGTGGGCAGCGTGGTCATCACCCAGTACGCCGGCCAGCCGGCGGCGGACGCCTTTATCAAGCGGCTGAGTGCCCTTGGCGTGAAGAGCTATAAGCACTATCCCATCGCCGGGTATCCCTCGGACGTGGCGCACATCGTGTCCGACGAGGGCCTGGGCAAGAACGAATACATTGAGACGACCCGGCCACTGATCGTGGTGACGGCCCCCGGCCCCGGCAGCGGCAAGATGGCCACCTGCCTGAGCCAGCTGTACCACGACAACCGGCGGGGCATCCGGGCGGGCTACGCCAAGTACGAGACGTTCCCCATCTGGAACCTGCCGCTGAAGCACCCGGTGAACCTGGCCTATGAGGCGGCCACGGCGGACCTGAACGACGTGAACATGATCGACCCGTTCCACCTGGAGGCCTATGGTAAGACCACGGTGAATTACAACCGGGACGTGGAGATCTTCCCGGTGCTGGCGGCCATGTTCCGGATGATCCAGGGCGAGTGCCCCTACAAGTCCCCCACGGACATGGGCGTGAACATGGTGGGCTTCGCCATCGTGGACGACGCGGTGTGCCAGGAGGCCAGCCGCATGGAGATCCTGCGCCGGTACTACACCGGGTGCGTGGAACGGGCCAAGGGGCAGGCGGACGAGTGCGTGGTGCGGAAGCTGGAGCTGGTGATGCAGCAGGCCGGCGTGACGCCGGACATCTGCCCGGCGGTGGCGGCCTCGCTGGAAAAGGCGGAGGCCACCGGCAAACCGGCGGGCGCCATGGTGCTGCCGGACGGCAGCGTGGTGACCGGGCGGACCTCCCCCCTGCTGGGCGCGTCGGCGGCGCTGCTGCTGAACGCGCTGAAGAAGATGGCGGGCATTGACCACAAGCTGGACCTGATCCCCCCGTCGGTGATCGAACCTATCAGCGCCATGAAGACCGGCTGCCTGGGGCACCGAAACCCCCGGCTGCACTCGGATGAGGTACTGATCGCGCTGGCGATCTCCGGTCTGACGAACCCCCTGGCGGCCATGGTGCAGGCGCAGCTGAAGAACCTGCGGGGCTGCGAGGCCCACTTCTCGGTCATCATCTCCGAGGAGGACGCCAAGCTGTATAAGCGGCTGGGCATCAACGTCAGCTGCGAGGCGAAATATGAGGTCAAGAGCCTGTATCACAAGTAAATAAGCGTCTGTGCCCGCGCATGGCGCGGGCACAGCTTTCTGAAAGGAGCACATATGCAGAGCATCGCACAGATATTGGCATCGGAGCTGGGCCAGCCGGTCCAGTACGTGGAAAACGTTATCGCCCTGCTGGACGAGGGCAGCACCATTCCGTTCATCGCCCGCTATCGGAAGGAACAGCACGGCTCCATGGACGACACCACCCTGCGGAAGCTGGAGGACCGGCTGCAATACCTGCGGAACCTGGACAAGCGGCGGCAGGAGGTCAAGTCCGCCATCGACGGGCAGGGCAAGCTGACCGATGCGCTGGCGGCGGCCATCGACAGCGCCGCCACGCTGGCGGAGGTGGAGGACCTGTACCGTCCCTACAAGCAAAAGCGGCGGACCCGGGCCACGGTGGCCCGGGAGAAGGGGCTGGAGCCCCTGGCGCAGCTGCTGCTGGCGCAGGAGAAGGACTGTCCCGCGCCGGAGGCGGCCGCACAGGCGTACATCGATCCGGAGAAGGGCGTGGAGACCGCGGCCGACGCATTACAGGGCGCCAACGACATCATCGCGGAGATCATCAGCGACGACGCCGACATCCGCAAGGCACTGCGGGGCCTGCTGATGCGGCAGGGACGGCTGAGGAGCCTTGCCGCCACGGAGGAGGACAGCGTGTACCGACTGTACTACGACTTTGAACAGGCCATTCCCAAGCTGGCGGGGCACCAGATCCTGGCCATCAACCGGGGCGAAAAAGAGGGGCTGCTCTCCGTCACGGTATTGCTGGACCGGGAGGCCGCGCTGCCGGCACTGCGGCGGGCGGTGGTAAAGCCCGGCTCGGCGGCCATGGAATTCATCAAGGCCGCCTGTGAGGACGCCTATGACCGGCTGATCTATCCGTCGCTGGAGCGCGAGGCGCGGTCCGCCCTGACGGACAGCGCCAACGAGGGCGCTATCGGACAGTTCGCGCTGAACCTGAAGCCGCTGCTGCTCCAGCCGCCGGTAAAGGGCCACGTGACCATGGGGCTGGACCCCGGCTATGCCCACGGGTGCAAGGTGGCGGTCATCGACGGCACCGGCAAGGTGCTGGACACCACGGTGGTCTACCCCACCTACGGCGAGCGCCAGAAGCGGGAGGCCATCGCCAAGCTGACGGCCCTGTGCAAAAAACACGGCGTGGCGCACATCGCCATCGGCAACGGCACCGCCAGCCGGGAGACAGAGCAGATGACGGTGGAGATGCTGCGGGGCCTTCCGGGCGTCAGCTATATGATCGTCAACGAGGCGGGCGCGTCGGTGTACTCCGCCGGCAAGCTGGCGGCGGAGGAGTTCCCGGACTACGACGTGAACCTGCGCTCGGCCATCTCCATCGCCCGGCGGTTACAGGACCCGCTGGCGGAGCTGGTGAAGATCGACCCCAAGGCCATCGGCGTGGGGCAGTATCAGCACGATATGCCGCAAAAGGAGCTGGACGCGAGCCTGAACGCCGTGGTCGAGGACTGCGTCAATGCCGTCGGCGTGGACCTCAACACCGCCTCCCCCTCGCTGCTCACGCGCGTGGCAGGTCTCAACGGGACCATCGCCAAGAACATCGTCGCCTTCCGCGAGGAGAACGGCGTGTTCACCACGCGCCGTCAGCTTCTGAAGGTCGCCAAGCTCGGCCCCAAGGCCTTCGAGCAATGCGCAGGCTTCCTGCGCGTGCCGGAGAGCAAAAACGTGCTCGACAACACCGGAGTCCACCCCGAAAGCTACGACGCCGCCAAGGGGCTGCTTGAGCTGCTGGGCGCAACGCCGAAGGACGCGCGCGACCTGCCCGCAAGGCTCAATGCCTACGGCGCGGAAAAGGCCGCCGAGGCGCTCGGCGTTGGTGTGCCGACGCTGCGCGATATTGCAAAAGAGCTTTCAAAGCCGGGGCGCGACCCGCGCGACGAACTGCCCGCACCCATCCTGCGCACGGATGTGCTGGACATCAAGGACTTAAAGCCCGGCATGGTGCTCACCGGCACGGTGCGCAACGTCATCGACTTCGGCGTGTTCGTGGATATCGGCGTGCATCAGGACGGTCTGGTCCACATTTCGCAGGTGTGCAATAAGTTTATCAAGCATCCGAGCGAGGCCGTCGCTGTCGGCGACGTGGTGAAGGTCGTGGTGCTCGACGTGGACGAAAAGAAGCACCGTATTTCTCTCTCCATGAAGCAGGTCCCCGAAGAATAAAGGAAGCGCGCGGTACGGCCGCGCGCTTCCTTTATTCCTGCTCCAGCTCGTCCTTTCCGATCGCCATGTCCTTCCACTGCTCGGGCAGGGCGTGGGAGATGAGCGGAAAGACATTCTCCGTGTCCGCCGTCGGCTGGATGTTGTAGGTGCCGTACTTGTTCACCAGGTCGGCGCAGCTCTCCGGCTGACCGAACACCGGGTCGGCAAACGGCGCGTCGGGAAAGGGATAGTGCCTGCGCTCCTTCTTTTCCTTGCTCATAAAAAAGATCACCTCCGGGCTATCTTGCCCGCAGGTGATCCCTTTTATGTTTTATCCGTGCAGCGTCGGCGGGTACACGCCCGCGTCATGCAGCGCCCTGAGCGCCGCGGCGACCGCGTCCTTATCCTCGTGATAGGTCATGCCGAACCATTTCGCGTCGGAGTGCAGCACGCTGACGCGCAGCTGGCCCTTTTCGATCAGCTCGCCGACCATGCTCGGCAGCAGGCATTCCTTCTTGAGCTCGCCCGTGGGGAGCGCGCGGAGGAACGCGTTAAAGTATTCCTCCAGCTTTGTGAAGATCCACGGCGTAAAGCCCCAGAAATTCATGGACACCGGCGTATCGGGCGCGTAGACGTCGCCCTCCGGGTTTTTGTCCACGTCGCGGATGGTGCCGTCGGGAAATACCGTGAGCTTGAAGGTCTCCACAACGCGGTCGAGCTTCCCGTCCGTCACATGGCACACGCCGCGCGTCACGCTGCCGTGCTCGCTGACGGTCTTATCCAGGCGGTAGCCGACCATGGTCGCCTCGCCCTCAGCCTCGAGCCTCCCAAGCTCTTCATAGATTACGCGGAAGGCGTCCACACCATAGTAATCGTCGGCGTTGATGACGATAAACGGCTCGCCGACGCAGCTCCGCGCACAGAGCACGGCGTGCCCCGTGCCGAAGGGCTTGGTGCGCTCCGTCGGAAAGGAATAGAATGCCGGCACGCTGGAAAAGTCCTGATAGGCATAGCAGACCTCGACCGGCGAACCGTCCGCCGCCGTCATGCCGGCGACATGCCTGCCGCAGAGCGTCTCCACCAGCTCACGCATTTCGGGCTTGATGATGAACACCACCTTGGTAAAGCCCGCGCGGATCGCATCGTAGATGGAGTATTCCATCAAAATTTCGCCGTCGGGACCGATGCCGTCCACCTGCTTGCTGCCGCCGTAGCGCGAGCCCATGCCCGCCGCCATAATGACCAATGCCGCCTTCATCGCCGTTCCTCCTCGTGCGTTGAGATTTTCTTTATCATAGCCCATTTGTCCTCGGTTTTCAACTTCTTTTCCGTCGAAGCCTTGTTTTTTGGCGGCGAACTGCTATACTGTCTGCGTAAATAAAATTTTTTGAGGTACAGAGCGATGGAAACCTTTCTTCACGCCGTTGCATCCGTCACCATTATCCCTGTCTCTTATACACATCTGACGCTGCCGACGACTTAATAGGTGTAG
>ERZ1027032.960-NODE-960-length-9994-cov-4.954623_pt1 | contig 9994 bp, 7 predicted proteins | sample MGYA00519445_ERZ1027032 | MGnify/ENA primary metagenome ERZ1027032 (study PRJEB26926, sample SAMN06164888) | human gut metagenome | biome: ENVO:00009003; feature: ENVO:2100002; material: ENVO:00002003 | host: Homo sapiens | place: USA | collected 2012 ... | reverse complement strand
CTTCACTCCACGCTGGCGAGCAATTCTTTTCAGTTCCGCATAGATGTCGTATTCAGAAGAAGCGGCAATCTTGTTTGCTGCGACCACCGAAACATTGTGACTCAGCAAATCTTTATACAGTGCCGCAATATCGGGACTGGCTGTACAATCCACAAACACCGAATTGAAGATATTCATTCCCACAATCTCATCACGAAGAGTCTGAGGACAAGAAGGAATGCTTTTTTCATCCAATTCTTCTCTGAAATGTTCCAAATCAATTCCGGCACGCGTAAACAAGGCTTTATGGCCGTTGGCAATACCCACCACATGCAGTTTCAACCCGCGTTCCTGCTTCAGTTTTTCCTGCTGGCCATGAATCTGTTCAATCAAGCTGGCACCCACTGTTCCCGTACCACAGATAAACAGGTTCAATACCTGATATTCTGACAAGAAGAATGAATCATGAATCACATTCAGTGTCTTACGCAAGGAAGCACCTTCCACGACGAAAGAGATATTTGTCTCAGAAGCACCCTGCGCACAAGCGATGACATTGATACCGTTACGTCCGAGCGTACCAAACAATTTTCCGGCAATACCAGGAGTATGCTTCATATTCTCACCCACAATCGCCACAGTAGCCAACCCACCTTCCGCTTTCATCGGTGAGATTTCGCCCATTTCAATTTCTTTGGCAAACTCCTCATTCAGCACCTCACATGCCAGTTCCGCATCCTCATTTCTCACACCGATAGAGGTTGAGTTCTCAGAAGAAGCCTGCGAAACCAAAAAGACACTGATGCCATTTTCGGCCAACGTCTTGAAGATACGATGGTTCACGCCAATGACACCCACCATGCCCAAACCGGTCATAGTAATCAAGCAGGTATCATTAATAGACGAAATACCCTTGATAGGTTTCGAAGAATGGTCAGCTTCCTGCTTCACAATAGTACCCGGAGCCTCCGGATTGAACGTATTCTTTATCAGAATCGGAATATTCTTATGACATACCGGATAAATCGTAGGCGGATACACCACTTTCGCACCAAAGTTACACAGCTCCATAGCCTCCACATAACTCAACTCCGTAATAGGATAAGCCGTGCTGATGACACGCGGGTCAGCTGTCATGAAGCCATCCACATCCGTCCAAATTTCCAGAATATCCGCATCCAAAGCTGCCGCAATAATAGACGCTGTATAATCAGATCCACCTCTTCCCAAGTTGGTTACTTCTCCCGTATTCTTATCGGTAGAAATAAATCCCGGCACCAGAGAAACCTTCGGTATTTCACTGAAAGTCTCACGCACCAGCCGGTTCGTCAGCTCTGAATCAAGAATATGCTTATTATGTTTCTTTTCAGTCTTAATGAAAGTACGAGAATCGAACCACACTGCCCCCTCAATAAGCGTAGCCACAATGATGGAAGAAAGACGTTCCCCATAGCTCACAATCGTAGCAGAAGTTTTCGGAGAAAGGTCACGAATCAAATAAATACCCTGAAAAATATCCTTCAATTCGCTCAGCAGTTCGTTTACCAGATCCAGAAGCAACTCTCTTCCCCGCCCTGCCGGAATCACAGTGTACACCATTTCAATGTGACGGTTCACGATTTCCTTCATTTCCTTCTCATAAGCATCATCGCCCGAAGCGGCCATTTTAGAAGTACAAATCAGTTTATCGGTAATTCCCCCTAATGCGGAAACGACTACAATTACTTTGTCATCTATACCCTCTACTATACGCTTGACACTTAACATGCTATTGACAGAACCTACGGATGTTCCGCCGAATTTCAATACTTTCATAGGTTACCATTAATTTTTAGTCCGAAACCCAATGGTCCCGGTATATCTCCGTAAGGCCTTACACTACGGCACAAACAGAAACAATGAATTAAAATAAATCTTGATTGAATAAAATAATTGAAATGTCTGCATCCGCAGACGTGTATCACGTAGAAACACCAAACATACTATCCTCACCCCCTAGGGGTCATCCCTGTGGTAGATGTAATGAAAGGCATATACCCATGCCCGTTCAACAAGATGATATGAAGACAGTGTACAGTCATAGATTATTGTTTTTCCGTTGGCAAATATAGCAACATTTTTCTACAAACAAATAAATAAATGATATTTTTTTGCCAGTATAGAGAATAAGCATAAGATTTCGTACCTTTGTAAAGAATTAGTGTAACAAATATGGCAAAAGAAAAAACGGTCTATGTCTGCACAAACTGCGGACAAGAATCTCCTAAATGGGCAGGAAAATGTCCCTCCTGCGGACAATGGAATACATTTGTGGAAGAAGTGGTGCGCAAGGAAGCTCCTGTAGCCAAGCACGTGGCACACGGAATCGAATCCGTGCGCTCCAAACCTCAACGTCTGACCGAAATAGAATCAAATGAAGAGCAACGCATGGACATGCTCGACGAAGAGCTAAACCGTGTATTGGGAGGGGGACTGGTGCAAGGTTCACTCACCCTGATTGGAGGAGAACCGGGCATCGGAAAATCGACTCTGATACTCCAGACGGTATTGCGGCTTACCCACAAAAGAATCCTCTACGTATCTGGTGAAGAAAGTGCCCGCCAGCTCAAACTTCGGGCCGTACGCATTCCGCACCCGGGAAATGACAATCTGCTGATAGCCTGTGAAACCTCGTTGGAACAGATTTTTACCCATATAAAGAATGCGGCTCCCGATTTGGTCATTATCGACTCCATTCAGACAATTTCTACCGAGAATATTGATTCTTCTCCCGGCAGCATCGTGCAGGTAAGAGAATGTACCGCTTCTCTTTTAAAGTTTGCCAAAGAAACCGGCACACCGGTTATCCTCATCGGACATATCAACAAGGAAGGAAGCATCGCCGGACCGAAGGTATTGGAACACATCGTCGATACCGTATTGCAATTCGAAGGAGACCAGCACTACATGTACCGCATCTTGCGCAGCATCAAGAACCGATTCGGTAGTACGGCTGAACTGGGAATCTACGAAATGCGCCAGGACGGACTACGGCAGGTGAGCAACCCTTCCGAACTGTTGCTTACCCAAGACCACGAAGGCATGAGCGGTGTCGCCATCGCCGGTGCCGTGGAAGGTGTACGCCCCTTCCTGATAGAAGTACAGGCATTGGTCAGCACAGCCGCATACGGAATGCCACAGCGTTCCGCCACCGGATTCGACCTGCGCCGTATGAACATGCTGCTGGCTGTACTTGAAAAACGTGTCGGATTCAAGCTGGCTCAAAAAGATGTGTTCCTGAACATTGCCGGAGGGCTGAAAGTCAATGACCCCGCCATAGATTTGGCAGTTATCAGTGCCATTTTATCCAGCAACATGGATGCAGAAATTGAAGCAGGCGTATGCATGGCAGGAGAAGTAGGCCTGAGCGGAGAAATCCGTCCGGTCAACCGTATCGAACAACGTATCAGTGAGGCCGAAAAGCTTGGATTCCAACGGATGCTGATTCCCAAACACAATCTGTCCGGCATTGACCGGAAGAAAATAAAAATCGAGCTCATCCCCGTAAGGAAAGTGGAAGAGGCTTTCCGGGAATTATTCGGATGACCCTCTTCACACCATAAAAAAACGCCTGTGCGCTTTGAAGTATTTTCCATGCGCACAGGCGTTTTTTATTCAGTATCCTATCTCAATATCCGTTATTTCTGAACGGCATTTTCATAAGGAACCATTTTTTTCAAGTTTGCATTTGCCTTTTCAGGTTCTACGCTTGCAGCTTTCTGGAACCATTCTTTAGCTGCTTCCGTATTTCCAGACAACCAAGCCAATACACCCAAGTTATTGAAGGCACGTGAATCATCTTTCACCTTATCCATATAAGATGCTGCCTTTTTAAAGTCACCGCTGATAATATTGGCAGAAGCCGCATTAATGTTAGCAGTCACATCTTCCGGATAAGTGTTGGCTGCAATCTCATACACTTCTTTATATTCCTTTGTTCCAGGCTGATACATACCTGCCACACGATACATTTCCTGCAAGCTCAACAATTTCGGATTGGTATAAATCAGGCGGGCAGCTTCTGAGTTCAAGACTTCTCTCACTTCGTAATCTACCGATACACTCAAACGACGCAAACGAGGATAATACTGGTTCATCATCGTACGATAAGTAGCCATGCCCAGTGTAGATTTCAATCGAGCTTCACGTACATCCAGATTGTCATATTTCTGAATTACAGCCAAAGCCTTTTCCGCATAAGCAGGTTGATCTTCTTCCAGCATTTTTACCAAAGTCTCCCAATCCTCACCCGCAGAAGTCACATGCAACACTTCCTTCGGGAAATTATATCCGCCTTTCAGGTTCAGCGCAAACGATTCCGCACGTTGCGTGGCCACCCGGTCATTCGTACGAACCGAACCATCCGGTGAAGAATATCCGCACACATTGATTGACTTAAACGTCACCAAATCTCCATCTTCCAACGGATCCAAAATCTCTTTCATCTTCTGCAATTCGCTACGATTATTTTTATAATTCGCATCAAAGGCCGTTTTCCCTACCGGAAATTCAATATATAACGTACTTTGCTCAGAACGTACCTTCAACGGTTCTTCTTTCGGAGTCAGGAAAGAAACCATTTCCTTGCAAGGATCACACACCTCAAATTCTACAGGCAGAGCCGGAGTTTCCACAGCCACATCCGGTTCAATCACCGTAATATCCAGCAAATCCACCTCACAGCATTCTTTTCCTTCCTGCAACAGAATCATGGAAGCATGGTCCATCCATGCCTGATAAGGAACAGAAGCCTGATAGCGAACCACATCCTCCCGATTTTCCTGACGTCCGTGAATCACAACAAAAGGATTATCAAACCCGAAACGACGAGCCATTTTCCGCTCCTGACGGCGCATTTTGTAATCACCGTTCTTTCCGGTTACTACTACCGGAGGCATGGCGTAATAGTTTTTTCCTTCACGCAATACAGGAGTAAAGGCATACGTCTGCTCACTATTCACACGCACATCTTCCACACTCATGGGAAACCAAACTTCAAGCGGTCATAAGCAGGCAATGTATATTCCGCACCGAGGTTTAACGTAGCCACCAACGCTGTAGTACGTTTCAGTCCCTCTCCCTCTTTTGTAAACTTAGACATCTGTTCCAGGTCATCTACAATACGGTCGCTCTGGTTATCAATTGAATTAGGGTCATTATCTCCCAAGTCTGATTTCACCGGAATTTCATTAAATCCATCAAATTCAAAGCTATTGTTCATGGTAGCTTTGACCGTATTCTTCCAACAGATGAATCCCAAATCAAGCAATGCAGCAGAGAATGTCCATTCATCATTCAGACGATAAGTCGCACCGAAATCAAACGCCATACCAAATCCTGTAGGACCGATATTGTTATCATCAAAATCCACATCATCATACGAAATTAACTGCTCAGAACCAGGTTTCAGTTTATCGGTGCGATTGCCATTGGCATCCAGTTCATAATCACTTTCATCATAATTGCCTGTTTCTCCACGAGTCGGCACTATCAAGCCTTTGGCAGACAGATAGGCTTGCGCACCCGACGGAGTGATTTTCCAAGCATCCGGAGTCGCTTCAATATCCAGTCGGTCAATCTTTACAGTAGCCTTAGCAAGTCCCACCAGGAACTTCATTTTAGCACCTACTGTCCACTGATCGTTTATCTGACGTGCATGTCCCAATGCCAGTTCTGCATAATTCGTCGAAAGAATGCTCAAATCGTTAACTGTGTAACGCGTTCCTTCCGGGGCATCCACTCCATTCTTCATAAACTTAAACAGTTGGTCAGGAGCCGACAGATTGGTGTTACTTTTAATAGAAAGTCCTATCGTATTAAAACCTCCCCATGCATAAAATCCGGTAGACAAGATATTCTCATTGACATTAAATCCCATTTTCAACCGGTTAGGCAAACCATTCAGGAAGTCTTTTCTACTCACTTCCTCATGCATGAAGGTCATCAAGTCACCATTGGACTTTACAAACAGAAAGTCGCCTACACCTGCAGTTCCTTGAGCTCCTACCGACAAATTACCCAACCCGGGCATGCTCACATATCCTCTCTCTCCCATAAATGCAGGGTTCAGTTCATGACGATAGGTAGCACCTCCCAAAAAGTAGGCAGAACGATTAATCTGAGGTTGTGCTACTGCTTCCCCCACAAACGCAAAAACAGCCAATCCAGACAATACCGTACACAATATATTTTTCTTCATTTGTTTCATTTTTTCCCGTTCATTATTAATTCAAATCCACATTCACACCACCCGGTACAGACAATTTGATACTTGTTACCTTCAGCCATTGCGTATCTTTCAAAGGTACACCAGTAGCACTTCCCGGAACAGCTGTCAGTTTAAAGCAAATACGATCAATCTTCGACAAGAACGCCGTATCCTCCGAAGTCAGATTCAAAACCAGCTCGCTGGTCACCGGTTTTTCTCCATCCGTACTTTCTGTAACATACTGTTTATCCTCTTCTATTGTTTTCTTCACAGCAGTCAACTCATTACCATACACATCTTTAATCAACACGTTTTCAGGTTTTAACTGCAATTTCAATGGTATGGCATTATCTACCGTTAAAAGAACATTGGCTTTTTTCAGAATTACCTTATCCAAATCATTCAGGTCTTTATTCAAATCTTGAACGGAATCATTGTACACAATATTTAAGTTCTGCTCAAAACTCAACGGCACATCTACTTCATAACTTGAAGGCATTTCGTATGCTCTGCCCAATTCTGCAGTATAATAACCTTCATTGCGGACAACAGGCTGTAAATCCACCTCAATGTCATCCGGAATTGTTTCCAACAAATCATTTATGTCTTCTACTTTCACGTTACTCGTCACTCCCTCGATTGTACATTCACCAGTACGAGAAAGAGCAATCACATTTTTACCCGACGCTAATACCACAGGAGTTTTGCCATAACCGCTTCCCACTTTTACTTCTTTACCATCAATCTGAGCATTACCTTTCATCGGAGTAAGTACGGCATCAACTTCTACCGGTGTCTCCAATTGATTTTCGGCTCTCAGCAGAATCACCGGATTGGTAATGTCCATACGAGTTTCTTCATCTTTCAAGAAATCAGGCAAATCGTTCAATTCTATATTAGTAGTTTCCGCTTTAATCTCAGGCTGAATGACTCCGGTTACACTGTTTGCGGTCATTTCTTCCAAAGTAACATCCAAAGTCATAGTCAAACTACCAGAACCATTAATTCCCGAAGTCACCACCTGTCCTTGCATTGTAACTAATCCATTAATTGTGATTGTTCTATTTTTATCCGGTATTTCTCCTTCTCCAGCCTTTCCCCCAAACTGATAACCGATTACATGCAATACCTTCTGTGCATTTTTCAGTTCCTCATTATTCAAAATAAGTTTATTACCTTCTTCTACTTCTCCTTTTTCAAACATCAAAAAATCTGGAAGTTGAATTTCTAGATTTTTAGCAGTTACAGAGCCAAATGTTAAGTTCCCAGTATTTAAGAACTCAAATGCCAAAGTTAAACTCGTAGGTGTTTTTAGCTCCTAAAGCACCTAATTCGATTAAAGCCTCATCTATATCACTTGCTTCTGCTCTCAGATTATTTTTTACATCCAATTCTGTTGTTTTACTTCCAGAACCACCGTCATCAGAACCTACTAACTCTTGTTTCAAATCAGTATTTGCACTACTAATCGTCACCTCCTTCACCGTAGTTGGATCCACATCAATATCATCCCTTTTCGTCAGATGGTATACACGGGTAGCAGCATCAGGTTGAAGAATATCTCCTTCTTCCACCTCAATAATTTTACTTAAGTAGGCGGTATCTGAACTACCAGCAGGAATTGTGAGATGCTCTCCTCCCACATTAATTGTCATGTCAATGTCCTTATCAAGATCATACTTGTTATCCACACATGACACCGTCCACAACGGGAACGACAGCAAAAGGCCCCATAAAGGATACATTTTTTTCACCTTACACATCATAATTTTATTTTAACTAAAATTCAACTATCATTATCAATAACGTTTCTCCACTTACAAATGTTGGGAAAAATCGACCACAAATATAGAAAAATTTACCATTTCCCCTGAATTAAAGTCTTAAATCAGTATAAAATCTCCCATTGACTTCCTTTTGCAAGAACAAAACAGAAATCCTATCTTTGCAAAAAAGTTACAAAAATATGATTCACGAATACCAACTCCGGATTCTGCCCGAACAGGCAGCCAGCGAACAATCACTCAAACAATACATCGGTCGAGAAAAAGGTTTGGACGTACGTACCATTAATGCCATACGTATCTTGAAACGAAGCATTGATGCGCGTCAACGTACCATTTATGTCAACCTGACCATTCGTGTATTTGTCAACGAAACACCCTCTGAGGAAGAATTTGTACGTACGGATTATCCCAATGTAGAGGGTCGTCCTGCAGTCATTGTGGTAGGTGCAGGTCCTGGAGGATTGTTTGCAGCCCTCAAGCTCATCGAATTAGGCCTTCGTCCTATTGTGGTAGAACGAGGAAAGAATGTACGTGAGCGAAAAGAAGACCTGGCCCGAATCAGCCGGGAGCACAAGGTAGACGCTGAATCAAACTACAGCTTTGGAGAAGGTGGAGCCGGAGCTTACTCCGACGGAAAGCTCTACACCCGCAGTAAAAAGAGAGGCAGCGTAGAAAAAATATTAAATGTATTCTGCCAGCACGGAGCCAGTCCTACCATATTGTCGGACGCTCATCCGCACATCGGGACGGACAAGCTTCCCAGAGTCATCGAAAACATGCGTAACACCATTCTGGCCTGTGGAGGAGAAGTACACTTCCAGACTCGAATGGAATCCATACTCATAGAAGGGCAAAAGGTAAAAGGCATTGAAACGAATACCGGAAAGACCTTTTTAGGCCCCGTCATTCTAGCAACCGGACATTCTGCCCGAGACGTATATCGCTGGTTGTATGCCCATGGGGTGCAACTGGAAACCAAAGGGATTGCCATCGGTGTGCGACTAGAACACCCGTCCATGCTGATTGACCAGATACAATATCACAATAAAAACGGACGAGGAAAATACCTTCCGGCCGCCGAATACAGTTTCGTACAGCAAGTAGACAGACGAGGAGTGTACAGCTTCTGCATGTGCCCCGGTGGATTTGTCGTACCGGCAGCCAGTGGTCCCCACCAGCTGGTAGTCAACGGTATGAGCCCGAGCAACCGCGGAACCAAATGGAGCAACTCAGGTATGGTGGTAGAAACACGTCCGGAAGACCTTCTGCTCCCGGAAATGCAACTCCAGGCGGAACCTTTCCCCGAATCCAATGAAAGCCTGACGGAAGAACTGATTCTGCGCGACGGAAAGCAGCCTGAAGGTACCATCCATACATTAGCCATGATGCGTTTCCAGGAAAAACTGGAACAAATCTGCTGGCAGCAGGGAAATATGCGTCAGACTGCCCCCTCACAACGTATGGTCGATTTTACACGAAAGAAACTCAGCTATGACCTTCCGGCTACCTCTTATAGTCCGGGATTAGTATCTTCTCCCCTTCATTTCTGGATGCCCTCTTTCCTGAGCGAACGACTGAGCAAAGGATTCCAGCTTTTCGGGAAGAGCTCACGTGGCTTTCTCACCAACGAAGCAGTCATGATTGCCGTAGAAACACGTACTTCCTCCCCCGTACGTATCGTACGCGATAAAGATACTCTGCAACATCTTACCGTGGAAGGTCTCTTCCCTTGTGGAGAAGGTGCCGGATATGCCGGAGGTATTGTCTCAGCGGGAATTGACGGAGAACGATGCGCAGAAGCCGTAGCCCATTATTTAAACCACTAATTACCTTATTATATGCATCACCTGCCGGAAATAGCCATCATTGAGCCCAACACGCTGACGGCCCTCGGACTACGTACGATTCTGGAAGAACTTATTCCCGAAGCAGTCACTGTCTCTTATACACATCTGACGCTGCCGACGACTTAATAGGTGTA
>ERZ1027032.958-NODE-958-length-10009-cov-3.999900_pt1 | contig 10009 bp, 7 predicted proteins | sample MGYA00519445_ERZ1027032 | MGnify/ENA primary metagenome ERZ1027032 (study PRJEB26926, sample SAMN06164888) | human gut metagenome | biome: ENVO:00009003; feature: ENVO:2100002; material: ENVO:00002003 | host: Homo sapiens | place: USA | collected 2012 ... | reverse complement strand
GAGATCTAGTACGGTCTCGTGGGCTCGGAGATGTGTATAAGAGACAGGTGCTGCGTGTCGACTCCATCAACGGCGCCGAACTGACCACCATCTCCAACACCGTCCGCGAATTCGGACGCCGCGACACCGTCAGCTCGGTGACCACCCTCAGTGTCGGTGACGCCGACATCACCCTCAGCGCCGACGGCGCCCTCGGAGGCACAGTCGACGCCGGCAACGGCAAACGTGTGGCTATCGCCGACCTGGCAGCCAACCGCTGGGACAAGATGACAACCGCCGAAGCCTCGGCCGCCGTCACAAATCTGCGCGCCGCCCTGGCCGACGCCGCCAGATATCGCGGTTTTGCCCGCTACATCAGCGGCGACTCCACCACCGTCAAGCTCGCCAACAAGCTGCTGACACTCGAGATATCCAACAAGGGCGCCGCGATTGCCCGCGCCACACTCAACGACTACAAGGCCTATGACTCAACCCGCGTGGAGCTTATGTCGCCCGAAACCGACCACTACTCTTTCACGCTGACGTCGGCCAACCAGCACTTTGATACAGACAAATTCTATTTCACGCCCACACTCGTCGGTGATTCGGCCGTTGTCATGGCCCTCGACCTCGGCGACGGCGCCCGCTTTGGCATCAGATATACCCTCTCGCCCGACAGCTATTTGGTCAAGATGGACGTCATTCAGGAGGGTATGCAGGCCATCATTCCCTCAAGCGTCGCCTCGATGGACTTCAACTGGAGCCAGAAGATGCGCCGCCTCGAAGCCGGACGCGTGTTTGAGGAGCGCAACTCGGCGCTCTACTACATGTTTCTCGACGGCGATGTCGAGAACCTGAGCGAAAACTCCTCCGAAGCCAAGGATGTTGACGAGCGCTTCAAATGGGTAGGCTACAAAAACCAGTTCTTCTCGACAGTCATGATGGCCCGCACAAACTTCTCGGCGGCCTCGTTTGACTCACAGATACTCGAAAACGACCCGAACTTCATCAAGACATTCGACACCCGCGCTACCCTCGAATATTCGTCAACGCAGGCCAATCCCGCCTCGTTTGTCTTCTACATGGGTCCCAACTCCTATCCCCTGATGTCGGACATCGAGAGCAATATCTTCCCGGAGGAAAACATGCATCTGACAAAGGTAATCCCGCTCGGATGGTCGCTTTTCCGCTGGATCAATACCCTGATTGTTATTCCGGTCTTCTCGCTGCTCGGCTCATTCATCAGCAGCTACGGCCTGATTATTCTGCTGCTGACCATTTTCATCAAGCTGATACTCTTCCCGTTCACCTACAAGAGCTATATGTCTCAGGCACGTATGCGCGTGCTTGCACCCGAGGTCAAGGCCATCAACGACAAATATCCCGGACAGGAGAACGCCATGAAGCGTCAGCAGGAGACCATGGCGCTCTATTCACGCGCCGGCGCCAACCCGATGTCGGGCTGTCTGCCCATGCTGCTCCAGATGCCTATCCTGATCGCCATGTTCAGCTTCTTCCCCTCGGCCATCGAGCTGCGCGGCGAGTCGTTCCTGTGGGCCAAAGACCTGTCGGCACCTGACGCCATCGTTTCCTGGACCGCCAACATACCCTTCATCTCGTCGACATTCGGCAATCACATCAGTCTCTTCTGTCTGCTGATGACTGTCACCAACATACTTTATACGCGCATCACCATGCAGAATCAGCCCTCGTCATCCTCCATGCCCGCCATGAAGTGGATGATGTATCTGATGCCGCTGATGTTCCTGTTCTTCTTTAACAACTACGCCGCCGGCCTGAGCTACTACTACTTCCTCTCGCTGCTGATCACCATTGTGCAGACCTACATCTTCCGCAAGGTTGTCAACGAGGAGAAAGTTCGCGCCAAGATGGCAGAGAACGCCAAGAAGCCCCGCAAGAAATCAGGCTTCATGGCCCGTCTCGAGGAAGCACAGAAGCGTCAGGAAGCCCTGATGCGCGAGCAGGCCAAGGCTAACGCCAAGCGCCGTCGCTAAAAACTTCAAAAACACCTTTCAACCGCGGGGAGGAGCAAATGCTCCTTCCCGCGGTCTGTTTTATATCTGCCCGGTTTGTCGCAGTTTTCGCGGGATACGTCTACTATTCGGGAATGATGTCAGACTTTGAGCCACCTTTGCAGCAGAGATTATGATACTTCACAATGACACTTATGCAGATTATATTGAAATGTTTCATCGCGGGTTTTCTTCTGATTTCAGCCAAAGCCAAGGCAAATGAAGCGGAATATGGCGACAGCACAATGACCTATGATATAAAAGAAGTGGTCGTCACCGGTCAGTCGGCGCGACATCGGATGTTGGGAAGCGAGAAACTCGACATGGCCAAATTAGCGCTCACTCCGCAGCTTTTAGGCGAACCGGACATCATCAAATCAATAACACTATTGCCCGGTGTTCACGGCGAGGCTGATGGAGCCGGAGGTTTTGAGGTGCGCGGAGGGAATGCCTATCAGAATTTGGTATTGTTGGACGGCATGACAATCTATAATCCGGCCCACCTGATGGGAATCTTTTCAACATTTAACGACGACGCGATGTCCGGAGCCAGACTGCATAAGGGTCCCGTTCCGACCGAATTTGGCGGGGCATCATCATCCGTACTGGAGACATTCATGAAAGCTGGAGACAAGCAGACCTATGACTTTTCGGGCACAATCGGCCTACTCAATGCAAAGGTTGCGGTGAGCGGACCTATCGTGAAGGACAAACTCTCATTCTCAGCCTCGGCACGCCGCTCCTACTTCGATCTGTTTCTGAATGTTCGCCCGACTACAGAACCACGGTTCTTAACTTTTATGATGTCAACGCCAAAATCCATTATAACGTCAACGCCACAAACACTGTCAGCGCATCATTCTTCATGGCGCGCGACAATATGTCGATATCCGACATGATGGCCATGGATTGGGGAAATATCGCCGGCAGCATAAGGTGGAATTCCCTTGCCGGTGACTGCTGGCAATTCACTACCACCGCAGCGGTGACAAAATACGACACGAACGCAAAGATGGATATTATGGATGTCAGTCAGCAGATTAAGGGCTATATCCGGTCTTACTCATTAAATGAGGAAGTCAGTTATCAATTGAATGAAAGCCACGCGTTGGACTTTGGCTTCAGGTCAGAATTACTGGATGTGACCACGGGAGAAGGAAAACTTAACGGCAGCCGTTTTTGCGACCGTCATTCAGGCTGGCAGAATTCTGCATGGATAAACTATTCGGGCTCACCCACTGAATGGCTGACACTCAACGGCGGTCTGCGCGCCACATTGTTCACTGTCGTGACGGGCAACGGCCTAAGTGAATTTGTGTGCCCGGGAGAGGAGTCGCCCGATTTCTCTCATAAGACCTATTTCGAACTCGAGCCAAGAGTATCGTTTACAGCGGCCCTGAATGATTGTCACGACATTAAGGTTGGCTCATCGGTGACTACCCAGAACATACACGGCATACGCTCGACTTTTACCTCTTTTCCGTCTGACCGCTATGCCCTGACGTCGGCTACGGTGAAACCTGAACGGAGTCTGCTGCTGTCCCTGTGGTATGCCGGCATGACCGGTGACGGCGGCTGGGACTGGACGGCAGAGGTCTATCTTAAATCCGTCAGCAATGTCTATGACTATGACGACGGGATGTCGATGTTCAGCCGCGTCAATCTCGAAAGTATCATCTCGGGAGGCAAAGGCAGGGGCTATGGTTTCGAACTGATGGTGCGCAAAAATGTCGGAAAACTGAAAGGATGGTTGTCGTATACTCTGTCAAAGAATGAGACAAAAATCGACGGCATAAACGACAGCCGCTGGTACAGGGCATCAAATGACCGACGCCATAACATCAGCATAGTCGGCATATATTCGGTCAGTCAGACATGGGACATCAGCGCCACATGGACATTTTCTTCGGGACATCCTCTGACAGCGCCCGACCTGAAATATGAGATAGGTGGCATGACGGCCTATTACTATTCGGCCCGCAACAGCTATATGACCGCGCCGTCTCACCGTCTCGACCTGTCGGCCACATATACTCACGTCGGCAAGAAGTTTACATCCGTGCTGTCGTTCGGCTTATTCAATGTCTACAACCATTACAGCCCGTTTGTGATCTTTTTTGAGGATGACCCTTCCAAACCGTCGGGCACACGAGCGGTTCAACAATCTCTGTTTGGTATTTTACCCTCCATTTCCTACACCGTTAAATTCTAAAATCTCTTTACGAAATACAATAAAAATGAAAATTAAAAGTTACTCTATATTAATGCTTACTGTGCTTACTGTGCTCACTGTGTGCACATCATGCGAGAAAGAACTCGATTTCGACTATCACAGCGAGCCTCCGAAGTTAGTGATTGAAGGACACCTCGACCAGTACGGTGCAAAAGTGTCAATCACCTCCACAACGCCCATGACAGAACCTATGGACACCACAAGACTGACTGACGCATCTGTGACTGTTTTGGACATCACCACGGGACAGTCGAGGACACTCGCCGCCGACAGCAACGGACTTTTCACCGACACGACTCCCGGAATCATCGGACATGATTATCGTCTGTGTGTCAAGCGTCACTCTAAGGTTTACTACTCCGAATGCAGAATGACCGCGCCTATCGAATTTGTGGATATGAGTTTCCGGTGGATAAAAATGCCATATGACCATGTGGCTGTGCTCCGCATCAGCCTCACCGACACACCTGACGAAAAGAATCACTATTGGGTGCGTCTGTTACGTAACGGCAAGCCCTATCAGTGGATGTTTCTGAGCGACACCGGTCTTGACGGACAAACAGTATCGGGAGTAACAATGACCTCACGGATGGACACCGATGAGGAGGACGACAAAAATGTACTTGTAGATGGCGATAGGGTTACAGCCATCGTGACACCCGTGACAGAGAAGATGGTCGACTATCTCTCGGCCCTGTGCAATGACAGCAACGGCCCGGCAATGTTCTCGGGAGACTACTGCCTCGGCTACTTTATGGCCGCACCTGTGGCTGAAATGTCAGTAATCTTTCATCCGGATCAAATCAAGACGGAAGAATGAGCAAGAAATACATCTATATCCTCGCCGTGGCGACGTTCGCGGTCATCTCCGAAAGCGCAGTGGTTTCGGCCCTCGGTGACGCGTTTCCAGTAAAGGGCTATACCATCCTGTTAGCGATGATACCGGTCCTGGCGCTGTTCATAGCGATGATTGCTGTGAATCAGAAGATAGCCATCCCCCGGCTGTTGCTCAGAAAGCGCTACAAACTATATCTCGCGGTTGTATCCTTAATGGCGCTTCTAATCCCCTTAGCGAGTCTGTTTACGGAATACGCCATACGCCGTTACTGGGGCCTGGAGCAAAGAATCACTGACCCGACATCGCCCTGGATTCTTGTAGACTCTATCTGCAACGCTACGCTTATATTCCTGATTATTCTCGGGTTGGGGACATTCGCAATTTTCTCGAAATGGAACAGTCTGCTTGAATATGAGGATAAGATAGCCCGCAGTCTTAACCGCTATATCTCTGAAGTAAAAAACCGTCTGAATCCCGACGGAATGCTCGGACGCTTAGACAATATTCTCAATGACCTTGACGAATCGGTCAGCCGGGCCAACCAATGCATACGCGATTTCTGTAAGCAACTGCGTCAGCAGCTTTATGAGCTGCCGAGTCCCGACGTACCAAAAGAGCGCAATATCGACTCTGATTATTCGGCTGTGGCCTCGTTTCTGACTTCCCGAAAATACAGGACGTGGCGTCTTATTGCCGGCTTCCTGATATTGCTGACAATCTCCTCAGAAACATTTTTCGAGACGCCTGACCATCCGGCGTTTTCGGCAGAGAATATAACCGGTGTCGCTGCATTGCTGCTATTCTTCATGGCGATAACCGCCACCACCGCCGGATGGCTTTTCAGGAGATTCAGACGTCATAACAATCCGCGTGTCTATGTGAGAGACATCTGCATACTGATAGCCTGTATGATTGTGCCGATGATAGTCATTCAGGTGCTCACATACAACCGTTCGCCTTATTCGGGTATTTTCCCATGGCAGATAATGCTGATATCGACTTTAGGCACTTCAGTCGCCCTGATTCTCTATCTTGCCGGCGTAAGTTCAATTAAAATGCTGCAACAATGGATTCGCGTGCAGCGGCGCATCGTGCTTCTCAGGGCTGAGACATCGCGTCAGGAATATCTTTTTCTCAAAAAACAGATTAATCCCCATTTCCTCTTCAATGTGCTAAACAACATCGGCATTCTGACCGAGGAAGACACGAATCAGGCGAAAGTGATGCTCCTGCAGCTCAGGCAGTTGCTTGTCTACCAGTTCACTCACGGAGAAAGTCCTTACGTGACCGTCGGTGACGAAATGTCATTCATCCGGCCCTATATCGAACTGCAGAAGTCACGCATGGATTCCCTTGAGTATGAGATGACTGTCGACAACAGGTCTGAAGACGAGAGGATACCCTCGCTCGTGTTCATCACATTTGTCGAGAACGCAATCAAACACAGCTCGGACATCGACGGACACCGCTCCATCAGGATAACCGTCACAAAAGAGAAACGCGGCATACGATTCAGATGCGACAACACATGCGCCGACAAACCGACCGTTAATGGGCCAAGGGACGCCGCTTCGGGCGGCATCGGGCTACGCAACACCATCCGAAGGCTTAATCTCATTTACTGCGACCGCCACAACCTCTCTCTGACAAAAAACAACAATATCTATTCTGTTAACCTTTTTATTCCGGGACAATGATAAACTGCATCATAGTAGATGACGAACCTATAGGCCGCAGAGGTATGAAGCGGCTCGTGGATAACGACGGGCGCCTGAATCTGCTCGGTACGTTCAACAGTGGTGAGAGCGCCGGAGAGTTTCTGGAAGAAAACCACGTAGACCTGGTTTTTCTCGATATTCAGATGCCCGGAATCTCCGGGATGGAACTTGCCGCGAAGATTGAAGGCCGGGCTCTGGTGATTTTCACCACTGCATACTCTGAATACGCCGTTGACAGCTACAATGTCAACTCCGTTGACTATCTTGTCAAACCCATCGACCCGGAGCGTTTTACCAAGGCTGTCACCAAAGCAGAGACATATCTCGACTTGCTTGCGGGCAATCCCTCTTAAGAAGCGTCGCCGACAACCGGAGCGGACAGTATCATAGTCAGGGCGGACCGCCGTTTTCACCGCATACCGTTTGACAACATCCTCTATGCCTCGGCGCTGAAGGACTATATCGTTCTCCATCTCTGCGACAAGAAGATAGTCACCCGTATGAAGATGAGCGATTTGATTGAATCGCTACCTAAAGATAAATTCCTGAGGGTGAACAAATCTTTTATCGTCAGTCTGTCAGCTGTCGACTCATTCGACACAAACGATGTCTATATCGGCGAGACACCCATAGCCATAGGCGCAACATTCAGAGACGAAACGATTGCGCGTCTTATGAAATAAAAACCGTAGGAGGCTGCGTCGTCAATGTTTGCGACACAGCCTCCCCGGAGTTATTGGATAGTTATACGAATCTGTCTGAGATTATTTCTTATCCTTGAGCCAGCGGTCGAGCCAGCGGAAGAATACGCGCTGCCACATGATGGCGTTCTGAGGTTTCAGAATCCAGTGGTTCTCGTCGGGGAAGATGAGCATCTCGGCGGGAACACCGCGCAGACGGGCTGCATTGAACGCCATCATGCCCTGTGAGGCAAGTATACGGAAGTCATATTCGCCGTGAGTAATCAGGATGGGGGTATCCCACTTGTCGACAAAGCGGTGGGGCGAAGTGGCAAATGTGCGCTGAGCCTCGGCGTTGTTTTTGTCCCAGTAAGCGCCGCCCATATCCCAGTTGGCAAACCACATCTCCTCGGTCTCGAGATACTGAGTCTCGATGTTGAAGATGCCGGCGTGTGCTACGAAAGCAGCGAAGCGTTTGTCGTGGTGACCGGCGAGCCAGTAAACCGAGAAGCCGCCGTAGCTGGCGCCCACGCAACCCATCTTGTCGGGAGCGATGAACGGCAGACGTTTGGCATAGTCGGCTGCGCTCATATAGTCACGCATGTTCTGACCGCCGTAGTCTTTTGAAATCTGGGCGTTCCATTCGGTGCCGAAGCCGGGAAGACCGCGGCGGTTGGGAGCAACGACCACATAACCTTCGGATGCCATCAGGGCAAAGTTCCAGCGGTAGCTCCAGAACTGGCTGACAGCCTGCTGGGGACCACCCTGACAGTAGAATATCGAGGGATATTTTTTGTTCTTGTCGAAGTTGGGAGGAAGCACAATCCATGTCAGCATCTGTTTGCCGTCGGTCGTGGTGACCATATGTTTCTCAACGGTGGGCATTTTGAGTTTCGAGAGCAGGGCCGTGTTGACATCGGTCAGCTGATATGTCTTTTTGGCTCCGACAACATAGACCTCGTTGGGGGCCATCATCCAGTGGCGCAGGGCAACAACGCTGTCACCGACGGGTGCCAGAGAGGCGTAGTCACAGAAATCGTCGTTGACAACCTTGACTTCGTGGCTCTTGACGTCAATTGAGAAGATAGGCGTGATACCGTCCTTGGGAGCAAGGAAATAGATTGACTTGCCTTTGGGGTGCCATGCGATAGCGTCGGCTGTATAGTCCCAGTTGGCGGTCAGGTCTGTTTTCTCTCCCGTGGCCATATTCATGACGAAGATGCGGTTTTTGTCGCTCTCATAACCGTCATGTTCCATCGAGAGCCATGCCAGGCTCTTGCCGTCGGGCGAGAATGTCGGGCATGTGTCATAGCCCATCATGCCTTCGGTCAGATTGCGTGTCGATTTGGTGGCAAGGTCATAGAGATAGAGGTCAGAGTTGGTCGAGACGGCATACTCCATACCTGTTTTTTTGCGCGAAACATAGACGAGGCTCTTTGAGTCGGGGCTCCAGGCAAACGACTCGACACCGCCGAAGGGTTTCATCGGGGCCTCATAGGGCTCGTCTTTCATGATGTCCTCGACGTTAGTGACAGCCTGGCCGTCAAATTCGCCAAGGAAGGGATGGGGAATCTCGGTTACCCACTCGTCCCAATGTTTATACATCAGGTCGTCGATGACGCGGCCCGTGGCCTTGGGCAGGTCTGGATAAATATCCTTGGCGTCACGGCTGTATTTCACCGAGCCAATCATGACCACGTGGCGTCCGTCGGGCGAGAAAACAAAGCCCGAGATGCCTTTCTCGACGTGGCTGACCTGACGGCGGTCAGTGCCGTCGGCGTTCATCACCCAAAGCTGGGGAGTCTTCTCCTCGCCCTCATAGATGAAAGCGATGCGGCGTCCGTTTTCAATCCAGCGGGCGTTGCTCTCGCTCTTGGGGGTGCGGGTCAGGCGTGTCGAACGGGCGCCCTGAGTTAGGTCGATGACATAAAGGTCGTTGTTGCTCTTGTTCTGCTCAACACTCTCATAAGAGATTCCGTAGAGAACGTGGCGTCCGTCGGGCGAAACCACTGCTTCGCCGACGCGGCCGAGAGCCTCGAGTGCGTCAATGTTAAAGATACCGTCGGCCGGAGCCATGTAGTCCGGGCGGTCAATCATCGGCGCCTCGTCTGCCTCTTGAGCGGTGGCAGCCGCCAATGAGAGCATGGCTGTGGTGGCCATTGCAATTTGTCTGATCATATGGTATTATTTAATAAGGTATTGTGACGAAATCGATTCGTTGGCGTGTACGCGCTTGATTGTGTCGGCAAAGAGCGAAGCCACAGAGAGGATGGTTGCCTTCGGACAATCTTTGGTGTAGGGTATCGAATTGGTGAAGATGATTTCGGTCAGCGGGCTGGCGTTCACACGCTCTGTTGCGGGGTCTGACATGACAGCGTGGCTGCAGAGGGCGCGGACGCTCTTGGCGCCGTTGTCCATCATGAGCTGTGCGGCTTTGGTGATGGTGCCGGCGGTGTCGACCATATCGTCGACAATGATGACGTTTTTGTCTTTGACGTCACCGATGACGGTCATGTTCTCGACAACAT
>ERZ1027032.951-NODE-951-length-10041-cov-4.960144_pt1 | contig 10041 bp, 8 predicted proteins | sample MGYA00519445_ERZ1027032 | MGnify/ENA primary metagenome ERZ1027032 (study PRJEB26926, sample SAMN06164888) | human gut metagenome | biome: ENVO:00009003; feature: ENVO:2100002; material: ENVO:00002003 | host: Homo sapiens | place: USA | collected 2012 ... | reverse complement strand
CTCATCCGGTCCGACCGGGCCGCGCGGCAAGGAGATATATTGCCAGACCGGAGGGGTTCCGGGGGCGGGAATCGCACACTCCATATTTTGTTCACAAATGAATATGTCCCTCAGTCGCGTCCCTGAGGTTATAACTGAAGCATTGGCTTCTGATATTGGCGATGACCAGCTGTTTTATGAGTATTGAGACATCGGTCATCTCTGGAGCGCTACTTTACTCCAAAGGCATCAGCTATTTGTTTCCCATCGGTAAAAGGCGGGTTTTGTTCGCCAAGCGTTCTTATATATAGATAGATACGGGTTCGAACCCGTGCACCGGCAACAAAAAAGCGGCCGGCATCCGCCAGTCGCTTTTCTATTCTATGGTGGGCCGTCAGGGGTTCAGCCTGCTTCGCAGGCGGCCGCTGCGGCGCTTTCGCGCCTTGCGCGCTGCGCTGGCAAACGCTCGCGCGTTTACTCAGCTCCGCGCCCCGACGGGTTCGAACCCATGAAAGGGCGACAAAAAAGACGGCCAACCGAAGTTGACCGTCTCAACAATCTTTGGGTGGGCCGTCAGGGGTTCGAACCCTGGACCTTGGGATTAAAAGTCCCCTGCTCTGCCAGCTGAGCTAACGGCCCGCGGGAGGCATTGTACCACGGTCTGGGACTATTCCCAACTCCATTGGCCGTTCTGGAAAATCACAACTTCACGTCCATCAGGCGTAATGCCCGTAATATCGATGTCGTCCGTGCCGATCATAAAATCGACGTGCGTGCTCGAGACGTTAACACCATGCTCCAGGAGCTCCTCCTTAGACATGTCGTACCCACCCTCGATGCATTCGGGGAAACCGACACCTAGCGCGAGATGGCAGCTAGCGTTCTCGTCATAGAGCGTATCGTAGAACAGAACACCACTTTCGCGGATCGGCGTGTTCTTGGAAATGAGCGCGACCTCTCCCAGGTGAGCAGCGCCCTCGTCAGTATCGATGATACTTGCGAGCGTTGCCTTGCCCACGCGGGCGTCGTAGTCCACCACGCGGCCGCCCTCGAACTTAATCCAAAAATCGTCGACTTTATTGCCGTGGTGGATGAGCGGCATGGCCGAGTACACGATACCGTCAGCGCGCATGCGATCGGGCGAAGTGAAGACTTCCTCGGTGGGAACGTTGGGGAAGAAGGGGTGCCCATCGGACGTCTTGCCCTTGCCGCCGGCCCACTCGTGACCCTTCGTCATGCCAATCGTCAGATCGGTTCCATTTGCCGCGGTGTAATGCAGGCAGTCGAAACGATTGTCGTTCAGGAAACGCAGGTTCTTTTCGAATGCGGCGTCATGGAGCTCCCAGTCGCTCTCTGGGTCCTGGCCATCGGCGCGAGCGGTGTGCAGAATCGCATTCCACAGCTTATAGATTGCAACCTCATCGGCGTCTCCCGGGAACACCTCGCGCGCCCAAGCCACGACCGGAGCGCCGGCGATGCACCACGGATTGATGTTGTAATCCAGTCCACGGCGGAAAACTTTGCACTGCGTGTTCTTTGCCTTAGAAGCTGCAGCGGGCTTAGCGGGATCGATACCCTTAAGGGCGGCGGGGTCCGCACCCTCGATAAAGATAAAGCAGGCACCGTCCTGGGCCAGGGAATCCAGCTGCAGGCGCTTCCACTCGGGCGTCTGCTCAAAATAGCTTTTCTCGACATGCTCGTACGTGAGCCTCGTCACGGCATCATCGGCCCAGATGACCGTCACGTGGCCGGCGCCGGCAGCATAGGCCTCCGCGACCACCACGCGCGCAAACGGCGCGCACTCAACCGGAGACTGAACGACAACTTCCTGGCCGGGCTTAACGTTTACGCCCTTGCGGACAACCAGGCGCGCATAGTTTTTAATCTTGGGCTCCAGGGACTTCATACCCTCCAGGGCCTCTTCGACCGTCAGGGCAGCTCGAATCATGTGCCACTCCATCTATCTATAGAACAGTAAAAAGGCGCGCCGCAAAAACGACGCGCCTTATATCTTAGCGATAAGTATGTATGCAAACGCTACTTCTTCTTGGAGTCCTTCTTGTCCTCCTCGGCAGCTGCGCGCTCGATAAGAGCGTTGAGCTTGTTCTCGGACATGCCCTCGGCCTGCGCGCGGTACATGTTGCGCAAGGGACGAATACGAGCGAAGTCGTAGATAAAGTCACCTAGGATGATGACATAGGACAAAACGATGCCGACCATCTGGACAGGGCTGGACACCATGCCAGCGGGAGCGAAGTACAGCGAGGCCCAAATTGCCACGACGAGCACCATGCCAATGGCGAGCACAATCCACCAGATGCGACGGCGCTTGGTGTAGTCCTCGTCCTGCTTGAGGAGGATATTCGACACCGTATAGATGCGGTCCTCCTTGGCGCGCTGCTTAGCCTTGCGGGCGCGCTTCTCCTCTTTAGAGAGGCCCTCGAGGTTCTCGCCCTTCTCGAGCTCTTTGCGGCGTGCCTTAGACGAAGCCGGCACGACGCGAACGGAGCTCGCTGCTTGGCGGGCGGGCTTAGCAGATGCGGCAGACTTGCGCGCAACCCCGGTAACTTCGTGGGATTGCGTGCGCTTGTTCGTGGCGCTACGGGTACTCACTTATGCGTTCTCCTTCATGCTTGTGAACTGGGAGCCAGTGATGATCTGGAAGGCCTCGCGATAGCGCTCGGACGTGCCATCGATGACCTCGGCGGGCAGGTGCGGGGTCTCCCCCGTCATATCCCAGTTGGCCTTGAGCCAATTGCGGACGAATTGCTTGTCGTAGCTAGGCTGGATCTTGCCCTCCTCGTAGCTGGCAGCAGGCCAGAAACGGCTGGAGTCGGGCGTGAGGCACTCGTCGATCAGCGTGACCTTGCCATCGATGACACCAAACTCGAACTTGGTGTCGGCAATGATGATGCCACGGGTCGCGGCGTACTCGGCAGCGGCCTTGTAGATCCTGAGGGACAGGTCGCGAATCTGCGCGGCGATGTCCTCACCCACGATCTCGCAGCAACGCTCAAACGAGATATTCTCGTCGTGGTCGCCGATCTCGGCCTTCGTGGACGGCGTGAACAGCGGCTCGGGAAGCTTTGAGGCCTCGGTCAGACCCTCGGGCAGCTGAATGCCGCAGACGGTGCCGTTCTCGTCATAGGTCTTCTTGCCCGAACCGGTCAGATAGCCGCGGACGATGCACTCGATAGGAATCGTCTGGGCCTTCTTAACCAGCATGGCGCGGCCAGCGAGGTAGTCACGATACTCAGCAAACTCCTCGGGGAAATCCGCCGGGTCGATGGAAACGAGATGGTTGGGGACGATGTCGGCAAACTTATCGAACCAGAATGCCGAGATGCGATTGAGCACCTCTCCCTTAAACGGAATCTCGTCGGGAAGAATGAAGTCGAACGCAGAAATGCGGTCGGTGGCGACCATCAGCAGGTTTTCACCGGCATCGTAAATATCACGAACCTTGCCACGGGAATCCGGACGACGCTCCATCGTTGTCACGTGAGTCACTCCTTACCAAAATACGACAGTAATGCGGGTTCTTTCCCGCACGTTTTCGCAAACTCGGAGCGGCAGGGACGCGGCCCCTCCTTCACCGAATAGCGAAAAGCTAGTGCTCCATTGTAGTAGATGCCGCGTCCGCCGTGTGCTCGCGGGGCAGATGAATTGTAAAAGTCGTACCCTTTCCAAGCTCCGACTCCACGGATATGTAGCCATGGTGACGCTCGACGATCTGCTTGGTCACGGCGAGGCCGACGCCCAGGCCGCCAGCTTCGCGGGCGCGGCTGGCATCGGCGCGCCAAAACCGCCCGAAAATGCGCGACAGATCGTCCTTGGCAATACCGATGCCGGTATCAGAAACGGCAATGCTGACGTGCCTGCGGTCACTGAGCACCGACACCACGACCCAACCGCCCTCGGGGGTGTAGCGCATGGCGTTGCTCATGAGGTTGATAACACATTGCGTGATCATGTCGGGATCGGCCTCGACGACATCGTCGTGCCCTTGGGTTTCATCTGCAAAGCGAAGACGAAGGTCACGGTCGGCAAACAGACGCTCCTGGCCGTTCACAATCGATCGCACGAACGGAACCATGTCCACCGGTTCTAGATTGAGCGGAGCCGTGCTGTTTTCCATACGCGATAGGTCGAGCATCTGCTGCACCAGACGAGCCAGGCGACGCGTCTCGGAAGCAACGGTCTCCAAATGCTCATCGTCGGTGGGATACACGCCATCCTGCATGGCCTCGACCGTTGCGAGCATGGCCATAAGCGGCGTGCGAAGCTCGTGTGCAACGTCTGAGGTCAGGCGCTTCTCGTGTTTCATATCCTTCTCGAGCGAGGTGGCCATCTCATCGAAGGTCTCACCCAGCTGATCGATCTCGTCATCACCGCGCAGCCCCGTGCGAGCCGACAGGTCGCCGTCACGGATTTGCTTTGCGGTACTGGTGATGCGATGAATCGGTTTGGTGAGCATGCGCGACACGAGCGATCCGATAACGACCGAAATGCAGATTGCAACAACCGCGGCGAGGGCCATGGCGTTAAAGGTCTTCTCCCTAAACGCAGAGTCCGCCTTGGTGAGCAGAGCGTCGGAGCCGATGGCCCACAGCTTTACCTGTCCGGCATGCTCGCCGGAAGACGTTACAATCTCGACGTTAGCAACGCTATCGGAGTCGGTTGGAGCAGACGAGACCGGGCTATGCGATGCCCTCTTGCCGCTCGTGTCGTCGGTCGTAGCCTGGTTTTCGCGTACATCGGCGGTGGCGCTTGCCGAGGGCCAGGAATCGTCATAAACGATCACACCCTTTTTATTGACGACCTGCATGCCCAGATCGTCGGAAACCAAACTCGACGTTGCGACCGTGCGCAGTTCTCCCGCGGTCCAAGAGCCGTTTTCCTCATATGAGGTCGCCAACTTCTCGGCAGCGGAATTTGCGATTTCGACGATATTGGAGCGTGTGTAATCCGAAAAGACCGTGCCCCACACAACAGAGACAACGCCCACCAGCACCAATACCGTCATGAGCGATGTCAGAGCAAAAGCAAGTGCCATGCGCGAGGGATAGCTCATCGTTGGCCGTGAATCGGAACGAGGCGTGTTCCAACTAGCCTTGGAACCCGCCTCGCTCTCCTGCTTGTGCTTTTGTCCGATTTCAAAGCGCGCAGGTGTCATATGTGATTTCCCTATTTCTCGTCCGACTTATCGGTCTTGGCCGGAGCCTCGAAGCGATAGCCGACACCATGGACGGTGTAGAGCCACTTGGGCTTCTTGGGATCATCGCCCAGCTTGGCGCGAAGATTCTTCACGTGGCTATCGATGGTGCGCTCATAGCCCTCAAAGTCATACCCGAGCACTTTCTCGACCAGCTCCATGCGGTTATACACACGGCCGGGATGGCGGGCAAGCGTGGTGAGCAGCTTAAACTCGGAAGCCGTCAGATCGACTTCCTTGCCCTCGACCAAGATCTTGTGGCCCGAGATATCGATGACCAGATCGCCGAAGTCGAGTACCTCGACGGCGGGCTCGTCGGCCTGATGGGCACGGCGGAACAGAGCGCGAACGCGGGCGACGAGCTCGCGCGGCGAGAACGGCTTAATCAGATAGTCGTCGGCGCCGAGCTCAAGACCGATAATACGGTCCTCGATCTCGCCCTTAGCCGTCAGCATGATGATGGGGACATCCGAGGTATCGCGAATGGTGCGGCAAACGCGCTCGCCGGGAATCTTGGGGAGCATAAGGTCGAGCACGACCAGGTCGAACTGATGCTTCTCGAACTCCTCGATCGCGGACTGGCCGTCGCCGACGCCCACAACCCAGCAGCCTTCGCGCTCGAGATAGGCAGCGACGGCGTCACGGATTGCCTTCTCATCCTCGACCAGCAGAATCTTTTTTGCATCTGAAGCCATAACACGGCCCCCCTGTCTCAATTAGCTAAGAACAAGCCCATTTTAACGCACCTGAGCCCGCCGGATGCCGCTATGACGCGGCAGCTCGGCGGGCGGTACTCACAATTACAACGCGTTTATTCCCCTGTTGGCGCCTTTTTAACCCCTCTAAGCTTAAAGAGAGAATAGGCGTGCAGTGACCGTCTCTGGTATACCCTGGCTGTTGCGCACCGTGGCGTACGTAAGGAATGAGTCCGATTTTCCCGCCGTAGCTGGATAATCGCCATACTCCAAAGCGCGGTCGGGCGACAGCAGCGAGCCATAGGTCTTGGCAGAGGTGTCGATCAGGAAATGCGACGCCTGTACCTTAACAAGGTATTTATTCTTCTTGCCAGCCGCACATGCGAGCGGCTCGCGTGACAGAAAGAGGTACGGCCCTCCCTCATTACCGATATACGTGCCCATATTGCCCAGGCTGCCCACGCCGCTATAGGCCGCCTCGATAGAAAACACGAAGGTATCGCCCATATACACGGCCTCGAAAGGCGAGACTGACGAGGGAAGGACTAGCTGGGCACGCTTGGTGTTGTTGCCGTCGGTCAGATCGATTGCCGTTATGCCGTAGTAGACGCCCTCGTCGTTGCGGACACGCGGCGAGATGGTCAAAATGCCGTCGCTCGCGCGCGGGGCCGATGCAAAGCGGCCCGTCGATTTCCAAATCGTCTCGGCCTTGGATTCATCAAGTGAGCGACGATAGCAAAACGAATCACTACTCGTTTTATTGCCGCCTGCCGAAGGCATTTTATACCAGATGACTGATGACCCGAACGCCGTAAACAGGGGCGGATCATAGTCCTTGCCACCTCGATCGAGCTCAACCACATCGCCAGAGAGCGAAGCGCCCGACAGATTTTGAGCGTAGAGCTTCCACGATGAATTGGCAAAGTTCATCTCAACCCACGCGAATACGCCGTCGCCGGCGCGGACATCGTAGAATGCATATCCCGTGCCCTCGACAGGATCCTCGATTAATGTGGTAAGCGAGCCATCGCCCAGGTTGAGCACACCGAGCGTGTTGGCGTGCAATGCCGATGCGGGCGCCATCATCGCCGCGGCGTAATCGCCGTCGCAGTAGTACAGCAGCGTACCCAGAGGCAGCGTCCACGACGCCGCCGGCTCAAGATCGATGTCGACAGCCTCATACTCATCCGTAATCGAGATAATTTTGGAATCGTCCTTGATAACCTGCGGCTCGCCGGCGGCATCATCGCTGGTACCCGTTTTTTTCGAGCATCCGGCAAGCACCGTGGCAGCGCCCGCGGCAGCCCCACCGAGTACAAAGCCGCGACGCGATATTCCGTTCTTGATGTGCTCGGCGATACCCATTAGGCGATCTCGGCGCGAGCGGCCTCGATGGCGCGCGTAAGCTGGTCGGCGCAGGAGGTCTTTTTCATACCGCAGGTATTACCGGCGAGAACCTCGATTACGCGATCGGCAGGAGCGCCCTCGACCAGCTTGGAGATTGCCTTGAGATTGCCGTCGCAGCCACCGGTAAACTCAACGCCTATCACCTTGTTGCCGTCATCGGAAAGGTCAAGGTGAATATTGCGAGCACACACGCCCTGAGGCTTGTAATCAAACGAAATCATGCGATCCCCTCTCAGAATGTTATTCGAGACGACTATTATCCCCGTCTTTCCCTAAATGCAACGAGGCGCTTTGCCGGCAACACACATTACCAGCAAAGCGCCCTAAAAAGCTAACGTTATGCCCGAACCTACTCGAAGCTCAGCTGCCCCAGACGATCAAAGACCGTGTCGATACGGGTGAGGAAGTCCCATGGATCAAAGATCTCGTCGAGCTTCTCCTGGCTGACGGTGCAGCGCGGGTCGGCCTCGAGACGCTCCTTAAAGGTGGGGCCGGAGACACAATCCTGTACCTCGTGCCAGGTTGCCATGGCGTTCTCCTGCACAATGGCGTACGCGTCCTCGCGGGTGATGCCCGTATCGACGAGGGCGAGCAGCACCTTGGAGGAGAAGATGAGGCCGCGGGTCTTATTGAGGTTGGCCATCATGCGGGCAGGGTACAGCTGCAGGCCGTCGATAACGCGGATGAGGCACTGGAACATGTGGTCGAGTGCGATGAAGCTATCGGCCTGGGCGACACGCTCGGCAGAGGAGTGCGAAATGTCACGCTCGTGCCACAGGGCGACGTTATCGAAGGCGACCTGGGCGTTGGACTTCACGACGCGCGACAGACCGCAGACCTTCTCCATGGTGATGGGATTGCGCTTGTGCGGCATGGCGGAGCTGCCCTTTTGGCCCTTACGGAACGGCTCCTCGGCCTCGAGCGTATCAGTCTTCTGCAGATTGCGGACCTCGGTCGCGATGCGCTCGCAGGTGGCTGCGGTGGTGGCGAGAACGCCGGCGAGATAGGCGTGATGGTCGCGGCTGATAACCTGCGTGGACAGCGGGTCGTGAACCAGGCCCAGGTGCTCGCAGACGTACTCCTCGACAAACGGCTCGATGGAGCTGTACGTGCCGACAGCGCCCGAGATGGCACCAAAGGCAACGTTCTTGCGGGCATCCTCAAGACGGTCCAGATCGCGCTTGAGCTCCCAGGCCCAAGAGCCAAACTTCATGCCAAAGGTCATCGGCTCGGCATGGATGCCATGAGTACGGCCGGCGCAGAGCGTGTTGCGCTCCTCAAAGGCGCGACGCTTGCAGATCTCGCCGAGTTTTTTGACGTCCTCGATGATCAGGTCGCAGGCCTGGGTGAGCTGGTAGCACAGGGCCGTGTCGCCCAGATCGGAGCTGGTCATGCCATAGTGAACCCAGCGGCTGGGCTTGGGGTCGTCCTCGGGAACATCGGCATCGATGTATTCCTTCATGTTGGTCAGAAAGGCAATGACGTCGTGGCGCGTGACTTCCTCGATCTCATCGACCTTCGCCTTCTCAAAGTTGGCATGGTCGCGGATCCACTGGGCCTCGTCTTTGGAAATACCGATCTTGCCGAGCTCCGCCTGGGCCTCGCAGGCCAAGACCTCGATCTCCTGCCAAATGGCGTACTTGTTCTCGAGGGAGAAGATGTGTCCCATCTCCGGGCGGGTATAGCGATCGATCATAGCGGCTCCTTTTTGGTTATTGGCACGTTGGTCGTAACCCAACCATTGTACCGTGCGCAGGTGCAAGTATGGGCAGCAGGCATTAACCTAACATTTTGGAATTGGAGCGACCATGAGGACGTCCGCGTATTTGCTTCGCAAATACGCACCGGCTTCAGGCGAGCCCCTCAGCTTCACGAAGCCGAAGGGGAAGACTTTGTTGAATTAGCCGTCCCCATGTCTCCCGTGCCCGGTAGAGCGGGCAACGGGACATCCGCGTATTTGCTTCGCAAATACGCACCGGCTGCGGTCGCCTATCGGCGCCCTTGCCTGCTCGCTATAAACGCTTCGCGTTTATTTAACGCTCGCACCCTGTCGGGTTCGAGTCCCGGCACTTTATTGAAAAAAGCACGGCACCGTAATGGTGCCGTGCTTGTGCTTCTAGCTGGAGCGGGCAACGGGACTCGAACCCGCGAGTGTCAGCTTGGGAAGCTGATGCCTTACCACTTGGCGATGCCCGCTTGTGTGTTGGCTAGTATAACGCGGTTGTCTTGTTCGATACAAGGGTGGCGATGCTTGTTTTAGCTGTGGAGATTCGTTTGAAAATCGCGTCAATTGTGGAGATGAGGACCTTTAACCTCCTGTTTTCCCTATCTTCTACCTGCACTTTTGCTTGATTGTTGTATTTGAGCTCAATTTGTCAGGAATTGGGCAAGCTTTTGGTCAGGCTCCGGTACTTACCCGCATGAACCTCGGGGGTAGCCTCATCCTACGCGTCGCAACCTCCCCATGCGGCGCACGAGGGATAAGGAGCAGCCATGTCCAACGCACCCACGCACTCTGTCCACAGCGCAATCGCAACAGGTCCGCTGCTCCTGCTCCTCTTCCTGCTTTTCGGCTGCCTGACACCGGGAGCCGCATTTGCCGTCGATGGCTACGACCAGCTCGGCTTCCGCACTATTAGCGATGATTGTGGGCCCTTCCTCATCGGCAAGTATGAAGCTCAAGACGCCTCGATTGCCTACTGCATGAACCAGGAGCTGTCTCTTATACACATCTCCGAGCCCACG
>ERZ1027032.938-NODE-938-length-10122-cov-3.906427_pt1 | contig 10122 bp, 8 predicted proteins | sample MGYA00519445_ERZ1027032 | MGnify/ENA primary metagenome ERZ1027032 (study PRJEB26926, sample SAMN06164888) | human gut metagenome | biome: ENVO:00009003; feature: ENVO:2100002; material: ENVO:00002003 | host: Homo sapiens | place: USA | collected 2012 ... | reverse complement strand
GCGTCAGATGTGTATAAGAGACAGACCGGTGAGTGGCTGCCGGACTGTCGCCGGCGTCGTCGGGTGTATAGAAGGCCGCTGAGGTCGGTATGGGCATACACCAGACGGTCACGCTGTCGCCGAAAATTCGGTGGTAGCGGTTGACGGCGTCGGCATATCCGCGGGCAGCCGTAGCCGTGCCGCTGAAGCGGTCGATGGCGCGCAGGGTGTCCCCCGTGCCTATGACGAGCATTCCGCGCGGTGTCTTGCGCCACGGCGAGTTGCCCGTGACGGTGTTGTGATAGTCAAAAGGGATATAACCGGTTTTCAGGTCGGTCAGGTCGGGAGCCTCGCCGCCATAGTCGGTGTTGCCGACAAGGGCGATGTCCTCTCTGAGCTGTTCGACATCGAAGTCAGATTGCGCTCCGGTCGTGAAGACCGGGGCGAGAGATATGATAGCTAAGGTCAGTTTCTTGTTCATCAGAATCTTGTATAAAGAAATGCGTTGTTTGTGGCGCCAATCAGCAGGGCCACGCTGACAATCAGCGCCACGGCCGAGATGATGATGCGCGATGCGAGCGATATGTTGAGGGCCGTGGCGCTTCCGTGGCTGAAGACGCGTCCGGGCAGAGAGGCGCAGAGACGGCGCACGGGCATACAGAAGACTATGGCGGCCATCCATAGCCAGAAGTGATTGAAAATGGCGCTTTCGGCCGTGAAGTCGTTCAGTAGTTCGGCGTGCCCGATGAATGCGCTGAAGAAGACGCCCATACGGCCGAGGTCGTCGAAATAGAATATACCCCAGCCGATGACAATCAGCAGCAGGGAGTAGACATGGAGCAGCGGCCGCGGTATGTGGCGTCTCCAAGGGATGATAGTGAATTTCTCGACAACCACAATCAGTCCGAAGTAAAGACCCCATATGATGAAGTTCCAGCTCGCACCGTGCCACATGCCGGTCAGGAACCAGACCACGAGGACGTTGAGGAACTGGTGGGCACGGTTGCCGCCGAGGGGGATGTAGACATAGTCGCGGAAGAACGAGCCGAGCGACATATGCCACCGGCGCCAGAATTCGGTGATTGACCGGGAGCAATAGGGATGGTCGAAATTTTCGTTGAAATGGAATCCCAGGCAGCGGCCGATGCCGATGGCCATGTCAGAGTAGCCCGAGAAGTCGAAATAAATCTGGAAGGTGAAAGCCACGACTCCAATCCAGGCTCAGGCGGTGGACAGCGAGTCGAGCCCGTTTTTGAGAAACTGGTCGGCTATATCCGAGAACTGGTTGGCAAGAATCACCTTCTTTCCCAAGCCTATCAGAAAGCGGAAGATGCCGTCGGAGATGTCGGCGGCTGTCACGATGCGGTTATTGATTTCGTTGGCGACGGTGGTGTAGCGCACGATGGGTCCGGCTATCAACTGGGGAAACATCGAGATGTAGAGCAGCAGGTCGCCGTAGCGGCGCTGGGCCGGCGCTTCCATGCGATAGACGTCGACGAGATATGAAATCGACTGGAAGATATAGAAGCTGATGCCGATTGGCAGGGCTATCTCCGGCACACGCACATTAAGACCGATGTCGCGCAGGATGCCGGCAAAGAAGCCCAGATATTTGAATGTGGCGAGAATGGCGATGTTGGCTGTCAGACCGGCTATGAGCGTCGCGCGGCGATAGTGATGCGCCGAAGATATCATCATACCTGCGAAATAGTTGACGGCGACGCTGATGAGCATCAGGAAGACATAGATCGGCTCGCCCCAGGCATAAAACAGTAGCGAGAAAGACACGAGCACGATGTTGCGCCCCAGATGGCTCGGACCATCGGAGTCACGGCGAGTCAGCAGACGCCGGTCGACAGCCGACGCTGTCCAGTATAGCAGCATGAATGCCGGTAGAAAGACAAAGAGGAAAAACAGGTCTGAAAATACCATTTTGCAGCAGTGGAGTGGAGAGGATATAAGGTCGGGCTATGTCATGGGGTCGTCTCTATCAGCCGGGCCACACGGTCGGCTATGAGCCGGCCCACGTGGCGGGCGCCATCTTCCGAGGTGTGGGTGCCGTCGGAGGTCATGACAAACTTGCGTTTCTCGTTGGCGGCGACAATGCCGCTTTCGCGGTCCTGACGTATGACGTCGAGTCCAAGCTGGATGCCTGCGTCGGTTATGATGTCGCTTACGGCAGTTATTCGCCCGAGCGGCGCCTTGATTGTCTGGTGGGGTGTCAGAAGGATAATGCGTGCCGCAGGAAAGTGTTTGCGAAGAAGCTGACAGTTATAGATGACCGACTCGGCCAGCGAGGTGAGCGAGCTGATTTCACGGGCCATAAGGGTGGCGGTGTCGACATCGGCCACACGGCGCGACAGGGCGCCGGGACGCAGTCTGAGAAACCACGCATCGTTGGTACCGGCGCCGATTATGATGATGTCGGGTCGGGGAGCCGTTCCGGCGTCGACGGCGTCGATGAGGCGTCGCGTCTGATTATAGATGACGTTGTTGTCGCCGATGATTTCGATGTATTCGTCGGTGTTGAGCTGTGTGCGCGTGGTGTTGGTCCAGGTGGCGCCGCTACGGGCGAAGCTGCGGCATGAGCGTGGCGCAAATGAGTCGACAAACCATTTTGACCACGCCACCGGGCGCGAGCAGTCGTCGCCTCCGATGTTGGTGTTGGAGTCGCCCAGCAGGGCCACGTCGACGTCGTGTCCGGGCGCCGGAGTCATAGCTGTCAGAAGTGTCCAGAGCAGAGCGGTTAGGAGCATTGCGTTTTTCATGAGCACAAAAATACGAATAAATAACTTTATGGGGCGCCTGATTAGTAAATATTAGATGTCAGCGCATAAAAAGTCGGCCGACGTGGTGACGTCAGCCGACCGGTTACAGGTAATTAGAATTCGGTTATATCGTCGATGCCGAAAGCGTTTCGGCGGGCTTAATCGCGGTAACCATCGAACTGGTCCTGATTGAACCGGAACTGCGGACCGACGGCTGTGGGAACTCCCTCATGAACGGAATCGTTCCCGGCGTCGCCGGAGTTGCAGCGAACCGGCTCGCTATGTGCTCCGCCTTGGGTTGAAAGTAGCTTATCGAAATCTTAGATAATAAACCGCTTTCGGCATACCTACTTTTCAATTTTTACACGTGCGCTTGCAAAGATACTCAATTGAAGCTTGCGCGCGATGCGTGCGATTGCTTTATGGGCGCGTACCGAGACTCCGCAGTCGTTAAGACGGGGCGAGTAGGCGGCTATTGCCATCACGCCGGGCAGCACTGCCAGCATGGCGCCACCGCGTCCGCTCTTGGCTGGCAGCTGTGCTTTGACGAGCCAGCGCTTCATAGCGTGAGGACCATGGACGGCCATTGTGGCCAGGAGGTCCTGAGCATACTTGCCGTCGAAAGCCGGGCGATTGGTCACGGGATTGACGCCGTCGGCTGCGAGGGTGGCGCCCATCATAGCTAACTGGCGTGTAGTGGCTGTCAGCGATTCGAGTTTGGTGTAGTCATAAATTGAATCTTCGGCATTGTCGAGCAGGAAGTAGCCTGTCTGAGCAAACTTATTGACAGTGTCGTCGGTTTCCACAGCTTTCATGCGTGCTTCAAAGATTTTGTCGTCAAAGACGAGGTCAGAACCGGTCATGGCGACGATGCGGTCAGAGATGACAGTCATCTTGCCGTCGCGGTCGTCGCGTGGCTCCACGGCGCTCACGGAGCGGACGCCGCGCGGACAGACTGGTTGTTCGGCAGGACGGTTGGTGTCGCTGCATCCGCAGCCGCATGTGCCGCCGTTGGCTTTTTTGAGCATCTTCATGTAGTGGCGTGCGCCGTCAAACTGGCTGAATAGTTCAGCCATTACGGGAATCTTTACCAGTGCGCCCATCACGAAGCGCTTGTCTGCGTCGCCGCGTGTGATTTCCGTGCCGTCGGCGAGAGTGACGACGATAGCGAAGTCGGCGCTGTCGTTGTCGCCATAGTTTTTGTCTACGGTACCTTTATCAAGGTCTTTATATTTTTCGTATGTTTCGTCGACGACTTTTTTGACGTCGGAGAGTTTGATGATTCTGTCCATCGTTTTATCTGTTTTAAGTTTCTTGTTTTCGGTGTTTATAACAAGCCGTATTAGCCAAGTGTTGACGCTGTCGGGCGGTTTTGTGTTTTTTTAAGCTAATGCCGGGGCTGTCAGAAGGAGAATTGCAGCAGGGCCGAGATACGGTTGGCGTGACCTTTGACACCGTTCATGTCGCAGCGCTGTCCCCAGTTGTATTCCAGGCCGCACTTCAGGTCGGTCAGCAGATTGTAGTATCCGTTGACAACAACATAGTTGGCATATTTGTAGGTCGTCGGACCCAGGTGTGACTGACCGTAGAGGCGGGCATAACTCCAGCCGGCTGTGGCCTGGAAGCGTTTGCCGTTATAATAGAACCCACCTTCGATGCCGAGAGTGTGTGTGGCTTTCATTCGACCTGAACCGTCGCTGGCGTAAATCAGGTCGACTCCCTGGCCTACAAGGTCGTTATAGTAGCCCGCGATGCCGGAGCCATAGGCTGCCTGAGCCAGAAAATAGAAGTTGGCCGGCAGTTCTATTCTGCTGCTCAGATGGAGACCCCAGCCGTTGCAGAAGCGGTTTTTCTGTGTCATCAGGTCACGATAGCTCATTGTGCGCACGATACCGGCCAGACGTACATGGCTGTGACCACGTTTCCAGCGATACTGAACATAGACGGGGAAGTCTGGCACACGCTGGGCTATCTGCTCGCAGTGGTTGTTGGCGGAGACTGACATGGGGCCGATTTCGGCCGCGATGGCGGCTGACCAGTGGTTGCCGAAGCGAGGCGCATAGCGAAATTGCAGCTGACGGCGAGCAATCTCGCCGCAGGGCCCCTGTTCCTCGATGGTTGGGAGCCCGACACCGGGGTCGACAAAGGTCGAGTTGGTGTGACCGAGAGTGAACGCACCTAACGTAGCATAAGCGTTTTTAAGTCTCAGACCATATTTACCCGGAGCGTCCCCTACAAAATATGTCTGGAAGTAGATTGAAAAATATCCGAGTTTGGAAGTGCGGCCCACCATGCGCAGGAAGATGCTCGAATGGCTTATGTCGCCACCGAAGGCCTGACGCTGTGCGGGATTGGCCGGCGTCGGTATGCTGTTTGTGATAAAGTCGGCACCTTCGGTGACGGCTCCGTCAAAATCGTAATGAAGCGTTCCTTTGACTTGACCGCCGATGCCTAACGCAACTTTACCTTCCTTATCAAAAAATAGAAAGCGGGGAGCATCCGGGTCATTGAAGTAGAGGTCTTCGCGCGAATAAATCAGCCCTATAAGGTCGTGCGAGTGCTGGCCTGTGACAACTACTGACCTCATCGGCACATATATCGTGTCCATGGGTTCCTCGGTTGCCTCGGAGGCCGACACGGCCGGAACCTGAACGGCAATTGCGACCGCTGCAATGGCCGCTCCAATCATACGTTTCATATTAACGGAAAATAAAATTTGATGAGAGTTGTTTTGACTTATTTAACAACAGACTTTCCCCACCGGTTGACCTGCATCAGTTTTTTAACAGGGTCACTACTCCTCAAACCATAAAAAATCGGGGCCGTGTCATTGTTGACATGGTCCCGAAGGGAAAGTGCGAAGAAGTTGAACAAAGTATAAAAGGTGCCGTCGCGCGGGCCTCCGACCCTCATCAGGCGCCGGCTCCTTAAATATCCTTAATGATTACAAAACAAACACCGGCAGCAGGAAGTTCAATGATTACTTAATTTTTTTCTGCTTTTTTCATTGACAGATGGGCACAGAGTTTGTTATATTTGCAGTAACCAACCAAATAATCTCGAGATATTATGAAAAAAAGACTTGTCATATCAACCGGTGCCGGCATGAGTGCTGAGAGCGGTATTTCTACGTTTCGCGATGCCGGAGGCCTTTGGGAAAACTATAACGTTATGGATGTGGCGTCGGCTGACGGCTTCGAGCGCGACCCGGCGCTGATTCACCGTTTCTATAACGCCCGTCGCCGCGACTTGCTCAAGGCTAAGCCCAATGCGGGTCATCTCGGTCTGGTGGAACTTGAGAAGTGGTATGACACATGGGTAATAACCCAAAATGTAGATGACCTCCACGAACGTGCCGGTCAGCACAATGTTCTGCACCTCCACGGCGAGCTGATGAAGATTCGTTCGCTCGCCAATCCCGAGCGTGTCTATACGCTGACTCCTGACAATATCGAGACCTCGGTCGAGACTCTCGACCCCTATGGCGACAATGTCAGACCCCATATTGTCTTCTTTCAGGAAGCGGTGCCCAACATCGAGCCGGCCATTGAACTGGCCGAATCGGCCGATATTTTTGTGGTGATAGGCACGACGCTGTCGGTCTATCCGGCTGCTGCATTACTCCACTATGTGCGCAAGGGTGTACCTGTCTATTATATCGATCCACATCCGGCTCAGGTGTCTGCGGGGGTAACCGTGCTGAAGATGACCGCAACCGAAGGTGTCGCGCGACTCATCGAGTTGCTCCGTCCCAAAGGGGAGTGAACGGGCGTCCTGAAACACGGCGTATGGCCATGATGCGTCCGGTCAGCACATCGGGTGCGTCGGGTGCCAGCGCGTTTTCACGCACGTAGCCCGAGCAGTGGATAAGCCGCCCGTTGCCCACATATATAGCCACATGGTTGATGCGGCCGCTGCCTGTCCGGTCATAGAACACCAGGTCGCCCGGTCTGATTGAATCGGGCGCGACCTCCTCGCCTTCGAGAGCCTGCTGCCACGCATCACGACCTGTCAGACGACCCTGTGCGAGAAAACAGATTCTGACAAGTCCCGAGCAGTCCATTGCCTGAGGCGACATGCCGCCCCAGAGATACGGTGCACCGGCAAGCTCGCTTGCCGATGCTACGAAACGCGCAGGGTCGAACGTCTGACTGCGCCATCGGTCATAGGGCGTCAGTGCATCCGGGCTGATATAACCGCGGCGCCCGTCGGGCAGCACTACCTCACCGCCGCGTACCTCGACGATTGAGCCGCAGGGGAGGGGAGACAGCCGTTTCCCGCGTGCATCAAATATGACTGTTCCTCCAATGTCGCCTACAACATAGCGGGTCGAGGAGTTCCAGGCGCCGGTGTCAGCCGGAACAACAGACGTCGAGGTCATGTAGCCCTCATAGCCGTCAGGAGTTGTGACTTTCCACCATTCTTCGGAAACAGCTTCCATTGACAGAGGGGTGCCCATGACGGCCTGTGATGTCAGCTCGGCACCTGAACGCGGCTCGCTGCGCAGACAGGCGACCGGAATGCTCACGAGGCCAGACTCAGACATGGCGGGAACTGCGCTCCACAGAGCCGCTATCGCCAGATAAAAACAGGTCTTATTCATAGCTGACAAATTTACCACAAAATCGCGAGAATCATACACCGACAGAAAAACTGAGTCTGCGCGAGTGTTAAAAAATTTGGACTTTCTGGATTTATCGCTATTTTTGCGTTGCGTTGGCGGGTAGGTGACAATCCATGGCACGGCACTTATTCTCGCATCGCAACATGTTTTTTATAGAAAGCGTTTACTCGACGCTCGATTTCTGACCAATCGGAACTTCGCAACTTCTTAATACCGTCAGGATCTGGCAACAGGTAGATGCCTCGCCATTATGTATCCAATCGGGAAGCATATGTATGCTGATTCCTTGTCGGAATAATGGGCGTATGGTTTCTGCGTTGCTCGTTTCTTTCGGTATGGGCAATGCGAAGGCCTCGATTGGTGGAGATGAGTCAACGGTTAGGTTCCTACGCCTTTCTTTTTTATTCGTTCTATGCCGTGCTCCGGAACCTCGCGGCGCAACATCAAAAATCACAATACACATGAGAAAAACTACAGCATTCATGCTCATGGCTATGTCGTTCACGCTGACATCGCAGTCCGCGGTCCCGACCATATCCTACCGAGAAGACATTCCTGATCGTTACCGCGCCGTATACGAAAAGAAGATTCAGGGCAAGAAATTGATTTACAATTGCTACGGGACGGTCACTCCCGACCAGGCGGTTGCGGAGTATAAAGCGCGTTGCGCAGCCTCACGCGCCGACGAGACGTGTGCTCTCACACTCAAACTCACCTATGACCAGGAAAAGGAGGAGCAACCCGATTTCTTTGCAACCGCCTATGACTCTTCGGTAGAATATCCCGATTCATGGGATCTTGGCTTTTTTGATGAGGAGTCAGGCGCATATGCGTTTACAGTTAAACCGGGGACCTACAATATATTTCTCTCTGTGCAATCTCCTCGCGGCATGATTTTTCTGGTCAAAGAGAATGTTTCAGTTTCTGCCGACAAAACCATAGAGCTAAGCACTGCCGAGGCCACAAACCATATAACTTTCAAGACTCTCAACAGGGATGGTGTAGAAATCAAGGATGACCTGTTAGACCCTGCCACCGACTTTACGACGGTGCTCGATCCGGGCAATATAGCCGAAATGACATGGAATCTCGACCTATGTGTCATTTATAACGGGAATTGCGCTGCAAGCTATATGATCAATTCGTTCAGAATGCTTAAGGATGACGGCTCAATCACCTCGATAGCCGATGATGACTATAGTATTTGGGTCAACGACAACGGCTGCATGACTTTCGGTCGTATAGACACCTTCGGCGATCCGTCTGGCATGGGCTATGTTCGTCACTACGCTCCGGAGTGTAAAACCGTGGAGATTGTCAACGATCCCGCCGATTATGTTACCGTTCGTGAGCGCATAACTCCGACACCATATGTCCAGCCGCTTGATCCTGATGATGAATTCGCATTTAAAATCGAGGACAGTGCAAACTTCATCAGTTACCATATATTCAAGGAAGGTGTTCCTACCGGAAGAACTTTCAACGGATTGATTTCATCGGGCAAAATCGAGGGCGTTGACAATAGTGTGATGAACATCTGTGCCATGCCCAACGGCAAGTTTGACATATGGTGTGCGGCGTCTATTTCTCAGGATAACGACGGAGTGCTTGAAGGCGCCAAGGTCAGGGTGAATGCTGACCGCAGTGTGACACGCATCTCCACGGTCGCCTGTGAGTATGCCTGGGAATCTTTTCAGGATTCGGATGGACGCTATACCGGCAAGGTAGACCCGATATTTGCTTATTACTATGAGCCGATGATGGCCTATGGCGTCTCAACTCCGTTTGCTATTGTTAATCCGAAGATATGGGACCCGGGGATGCCTCAGTTTGAATATTATTTTGGCGGCTATATGGGTGAGTCGCGATTCATCGACAGACTTGCCGCCGATGTCACAATGAAAATCAACGGCCGGCAGATACTCGACAATGCCGCCGGAATAAACGATCTCTTTAATAGTTGGTGGGATACTCCGCTCGAAAAGGGCAAGATCGAGCTTGATATCACAAATACCAACCACCGCACACCCGAGGGACTTCAGGGGCTGAACAGTGTTCATATGGAGTTTGACACGAACCTCGACGACCATGAGCCTCCTACGTTGCGTGCGCTCACCGTGTTCGACCCCGCGGGTATGGTCCAGCATTCGTTTGAAAGCGTAGAGGATGCGGCCATGGGTTTTATAGAGCTATGTGCCAACGATCTTAAGATGAATGAGAACGGCTTCTATATCTTTGACAATCCTGCCCCTCAGGTGACCGTTGAATATTCGGCTTGGCAGCGCGACGATTTCAAACCTATCAAGGTTACCGAACAGACACAGCACTTCAATGCTCCCGGCTTCGGGCGTCATTTCACCGGAAGTCTCCCAGCTGTAACCGACAAGGCCGTGTATGGATGGTATGATCTGCGGATCACCCTCACCGATGCCGCCGGGAACCTCCAGCAGCAGCTCATCAGTCCCGCCTTTCAGGTGCGAGACATGGCATCGATGGAGAGCATTGACTCCGATAGCGCGGCCAAGGTCATAGCTGTCTACAACATTCAGGGTATCAGAGTAGAACGTCCTGCGGCAGGCAACATCTATATCGAACTGCTGAGCGACGGCACTTCACGCAAGGTGCGCCGCTGACCCCTGTCCGCTATAGCGGATAGAGTCTAAATCAAGTGGGAGACAAAACACCGTCGCAGGTTTTTGTCTCCCATTTGATTTTATGGATGATTGCGCTTTTTGTACGCGTCAATTATTA
>ERZ1027032.933-NODE-933-length-10160-cov-5.171796_pt1 | contig 10160 bp, 12 predicted proteins | sample MGYA00519445_ERZ1027032 | MGnify/ENA primary metagenome ERZ1027032 (study PRJEB26926, sample SAMN06164888) | human gut metagenome | biome: ENVO:00009003; feature: ENVO:2100002; material: ENVO:00002003 | host: Homo sapiens | place: USA | collected 2012 ... | reverse complement strand
CAGCCCCCATTGAGGGAGGTGGCAGCGCAAAGTGCTGCCGAAGGGAGAGCCCATCCCCTCGTCTCTCCCTCCCCCAGCTTATTCCTCCACCTTGACAATATCGATGGCGGCCTCCAGCAGCAGGTTGATAAGCTCATTCCGGGAGCGATTCGTCTGCTCGGACAGCTTATCCAGCCGCGCAATCAAGCCATCCCGCATCCGCACGGAAACAACTTTATAGCCATCATCCCCTCTGCGGGCGGCCTTTTTTGTGATCCTGATCTCCTCTGTCATATACTCACCTCATTTGCAATTTGCAGTTGCAAATATAGTTTAGCTTGACAAATTCCGCTTTAATATATTATACTTTTATAGTCACTATAAACTACAAACGTAGTTGAGTATTAGGAGGAGAAACAAATGGAGAACAACAACTTCACCACTCCCGCGCCCGAGGACATCCCCATCCGCGATCCGGAGGTCGCCGCCCCCGAAAAAGCAGAAGAAACCGCTGCCCCCGGGAAAACGGAGGTCGCCGCCGCCAAGAAACCCCCGCTGAAATTTATTCTGATCGGCGCAGCCGCCCTTGCGGTGGTCATCGCTGTGGTCGTGATCCTCCTGAGCCGCAACAATCCGTCCTCCGTGGCCAAGCGCTATGTGCAGGCCTTCTACACCGATGACAAGACCGCCACGTCCCTGTGGGCTTTTGACTTCAATGCCATCCGGCTCTCCGAATACGACGGCAGCGAGGAGGAATTCTTTGAAGCCATGAGCGATGAATACTCTGCGGATATTTCCTCGTGGAACGATTTTTACAAGGCTGTTGACAGCAGCTTCCAAGAACAGCTTGAGGACGAATACGGTGAGTATAAGGTCACAACGGAGGTGACAAGGACGAAGGACATCTCCGTCAAGAAGGCACTGGAGGATTGTGCAGTATGGGTCAAGATTCTGGAACGCGATATCAACTTTGATACCGACTCCATTTCTGATGCCTGCGTTGTCACCGCCAAGGCAAAAATCACCGGCGAGGACGAGATCGAACGCACAAAGATCGACGGCTATGTGGTAAAAATCGGCGGCTCGTGGGGTGTACTGGATTATATTTCTGCCGACTGACCGCAAAAGCGCATACTAAAAGCAGCGCCCTCAAGGGCGCTGCTTTTACTGCGTCATAGGCACTTTTACTGAAGCAGCTTTTCGATCTCCGGCTGGGAGACAAAACCGATGGACTTGTTCACCAGTTGGCCGTTCTTGAACACCAGCAGCATGGGGATGCTCTCCACGCCGTAGGCCGCGGCCAGGGACATATTCTCGTCCACATCCACCTTGGCCACGGTGACGTCCGGCCGGTCAGCGGCCAGCTGCTCCAGCACGGGGCCCAGCATACGGCAGGGGCCGCACCAGTTGGCCCAGAAATCCACCAGCACCGTGCCGCTGTTTTCCAGGACCTGCTCCCGGAAGTCGCTCTCGTTTACATGGATCAATGCCATCTCCGGCACCTCCTTGTCCTTTGTTTTATACCTTTTTCTCCAGACACACCAGCTGCACGTTCGGGATGCCGTTAAAGGTCCCGGCCACGATGCCCGCCTCGGTGTAGCCCAGCTTTTTGTACAGCGCCCGGGCGGGCGTGTTGCGGGCGTTTGTGTCGATCCGCAGGTACGGCCGATCCGTTTCCCGGGCCAACTGCTCATAGAAGGCCACAAAAGCCGTGCCGTACCCCTTGCCCTTCACAGTGGGGTCCACCACCAGTGTGTGCAGCACCAGCACCTGCTCCGGCGGCGCGTCGTGCCGCCAGGTACACTGGCTGTATTGCGCCATCTGGTTCTGGTCCAGCTTGGCGGCGGCCGCAACACGTCCCCCGTCCTCCATCACATACAGTGTGCCGGCAGCCAGCGCGTCCAGAGCCGTCTGCTCCGTGGGGTATACGCCCCGGGTCCAGCCGGTGGACAGCTCGCCGCGCTCCTCACGATCCAGAAGCGCCTCGTAAATGGCGGTCACAGCGGGGATATCCGCCGGAACCGCTTTTCGTACCAGCATAGTATGTCCTCCTTACCTCGTCAGTAACCAGACTGCCAGCACCAGCTGTGCCAGCAGTATGGCGGGCACGCCCCAGACGAAATACCAGTGCTTCGTCTTGTGGTGAAACACCCGCATACCCAGCAGCGCACCGACACTGCCGCCCAGCAGCGGCAGCAGGAACAGCGTCTTTTCCGGCACCCGCCATTTGCCCTGTCTGGCCCGACGCTTGTCCGCACCATAGATGATGAACGTCGTCAGGTTGATAAGCGCCAGATAGATAAGCAGCGCCGTACCGCCGCCGGAGGCAAACACCGTCACAGGTCCGTCCGCGCCGCCGACAAAGCCCAGCGACGGCTGGCTCATTTGGCCAGCTTGGCCAGCTCGCAGGCCGTGGCCGTGGCAAGCTTCGCGTTGTTATACACCAGCTGAATGTTGGCATCCAGGCTGCTGCCGCCGGTGATGTCCTTGATCTTGGCCAGCAGGAAGGGCGTGGTGGCTTTTCCGTGGATACCCTGCTCCTTGGCCTCCTCCACCGCCTCGTTGATGGCCTTGTTGATCACGTCGGCATCCATGGAGTACTGCTCGGGGATGGGATTCGTCACCAGCATACCGCCCTCCAGCCCCAGCTCGCGCTTCACATGGAAGGCCTCGGCCAGCTGCTTGGGGGTGTCCAGCCGGTAGTCCACCTTAAAGCCGGACTTGCGGGTATAGAACGCGGGCAGCTCCTCGGTCTGATAGCCGATGACCGGCACGCCGTGGGTCTCCAGATATTCCAGCGTCAGTCCCAGATCCAGAATGGACTTGGCGCCGGCGCACACCACCATCACCGGGGTATGGGCCAGCTCTTCCAGATCGGCGGAGATGTCCATGGTGGTCTCGGCTCCGCGGTGCACACCGCCGATTCCGCCGGTGGCGAACACCTGGATGCCAGCCATGGCGGCGATCATCATGGTGGTGGTCACGGTGGTGGCGCCATCGCGGCCCTCCGCCACCAGAATGGGCAGGTCGCGGCGGCTGGCCTTGGTGACGCCGGCGCCGGTCTTGCCCAGATAGTCGATCTCCTCGGGGGTCAATCCGGCCTTCAGCCGACCGCCGATGATGGCGATGGTGGCGGGCACCGCGCCGCCGTCACGAATGATCTTCTCCACGTTCAGTGCCGTCTCCACATTCTGGGGATAGGGCATACCGTGGGAGATGATGGTGCTCTCCAGCGCCACAACGGGCTTGCCGGCCTTCAAAGCCTCCTGCACCTCAGGGTCCACGTCCAGATAACGGTTCATAACTTGTACCTCCTTATGTCATGCAATTCTATTTACGCTTTTTTGCTCATGCCTGTATTGTCCAAAATATAGTCCACATTCTCCCAGCTCATGCCGGGGTGGATGGTCTCCGCCGCCGTACAGGCCAGCGCGCCGGCCCCGGCGGCCTTCCGCGCGCACTCCGCCAGTGGTTTCCCGTGGGCGATGCACGCGGCCAGCGCCGCCGCCATGGCGTCCCCGCCGCCGGTGGCGTTCACCACCTGCACCTTCGGACAGGGCAGGCGCACGTGCCGCCCCGCCTGGTCCTCGGCGTACAGGCCATCGCTCCCCAGGGAGATATACACCTGCTGAACGCCCTTGTCCAGCAGGACCTTCGCGGCCTTTTGAACGTCTGTCTCATCGCGGATGGTCACGCCGCTGAGCAGCTCTGCCTCCATACGGTTGGGCTTCAGCGCCGTCAGCTTATCCAGCACCGGCAGCAGCTTCGGCGCCTTGATGGTGCTGACCGGATCGGCCAGGACAGGCGCGGTGCAGTGGCTGCACAGCCACTGGATAGACGCCTCCGGCAGGTTCGTCTCCACCACCACCAGATCGGCATGGTTGATATAATCCAGCCGCTGCCGCAGGAACTCCGGCGTGATGTGCTCATAGATGGCCATGTCGTTCACGGCCAGGGCCATGTCGCCGTCGCAGCCGTCGATAAACAGATAGGTGCCCGTCCGGCCGCCGGGAATGGTGGCGCTGTGGCTCAGGTCAAGGCCGATATCCGCCGCGTTCTCCCGCACAGACTGGGCAAATCCGTCCTGCCCCAGCACCGTGATCATGGACACCTGCTCACCCAGCAGGCAGAGATTGTGGGCGATGTTCCGTCCCACGCCGCCCAGAGAGGTGGTCACCCGGCCGGGGTTGGAGTCCCGGGCCACCAGCGGCGCGTCGGACACCGCGCCGATATCCATATTCACGCCGCCAACCACGGCGATGTAGGGCGCCTCACGCAGCAGATAGCCGCGGCCGGCAATGTAGCCCTTCCGCATCAGGTTGGAAATGTGGACCGCGGCGCTGGACCGCGTAATACCGGCCTTGTCGGCCAGCTCCTGCTGGGAAATACACGGGTTTTCCCGTATCCACTCCAGCAGCTGCCGTTCTCTTCGGGTCACACAGCCACCTCCTAAGCAAGTGCATTTTTGTAATCACAAGCTTATTATATCAACAGCTGTACGTTTGTCAAGAGGCAAATTTCCGCAAAAAAAGCGGCGCTTTCCGATGTGGGAAACGCCACTTTCTTTCAGCTGCAAACCGTTGGTATCACAGCGTTTTTGGTGGTATGCCGCGGGTCCCGTTTGTGGGGTCCACAAACAGGGGAAGGGCGGGCGGCGAGGACGTGAAAAAAAGGAAGGCGAGGGCGGCGAGCAGGTGGAGCAGAATGCCCAATATTTGGAAAGGAACGGATGAGAGGCGGGCGCTCTTTTGCAGGGAGACACTGATAAAATATGCCAGCAGCACGGCGGCCTGAAAGATCAGGATGTTGACCACGCCCACGCTTTTTCCCAGGATACCGGTGTAGGTATAGAACAGGGCCGGGATGGCGGCGAGGCCGGCGAGCAGGCCGATGGCCCTGGGCAAAGCGCTTGCGGCACAACGGTTTACGGCGATCGTGACGACGGTCCACACCAGCCAGGGAACGGTCAAAAGCTTCATGTGCTCCCAGGTGGATTCGTTGACGGCGGAGAGATACGCGGCCCAGCCGGCCTGACCGGTCCAGTCGTAGACAAAGTGCAGCAGGTTGCCGAAAAGCAGGGTAAACAGCATTCCCGCCGTCTCAAGGGTACGGCGTTCCCGTTCTTTTTTCATTGAACATTCCCCTTTCTTTCCCTTTCTCTTTCACATATCTATCGTGTACGTTTTATACACCTCTACGCGGCATTATATACACCTTTGGTATATGTTTATACGCGGTATATGAATGTTCGGGCGGCGGCGCGCACAATTGCGCAGACAGGGGTGGAATTCTGCGGGAAGTGTGCTATACTGTTCCGTGAGAAAGGGTGAGCACCATGACCGTTACGGAAAAGCTGGCCGCGCTGCGGCAGAATATGGAGGCGCGCGGACTGGCGGGCTGCATCGTCGTCACCGACGACTTTCACGGCTCGGAGTATGTAGGGGCGCATTTCAAGGTCCGGGAGTTCCTGTCCGGCTTTACCGGCTCAGCGGGAACGCTGGCGGTGCTGCGGGAGGGCGCATACCTGTGGACGGACGGGCGATACTTTTTGCAGGCGGAACGGCAGCTGGAGGGCAGCGGCATACAGCTGATGCGCGCCGGCCAGCCGGGCGTGCCGACGCTGTCCCAATTCCTGGCGGAGCAGCTGCCGGAGGGCGGAGCCCTGGGCTTTGACGGCCGGACCGTCAGCACACGGCTGCACCGGACGCTGGAAAAGGCGCTGGCGGACAAGCACATCCGGCTGGACGGCGGCTTCGACCCGGCGGCGGGCGTTTGGACGGACAGGCCCGACCTGTCCACCGCGCCGGTATGGGCCTTCGACAGCGGGGTGACGCGGCGGGAGAAGCTGACGGCCCTGCGGCAGGACATGGCGGCGCAGAAGGCGGAATGGCTGCTGCTGACCGATCTGACGGACGTGGCCTGGGCACTGGAGCTGCGGGGCGGCGACGTGGCATGCACGCCGGTATTCCTGGGCTTTTTGCTGGTGGGCACGGACAGCGCCGCGCTATATGCCCAGGCAGAGAGCTTCGCGCCGGAGATACGCGCCGCGCTGGCGGCGGACGGCGCAGCGCTGCGGCCCTACGGGGATATCTACGACGCGCTGCGGGCGCTGCCGGAGGGCGCGCGGGTGCTGGCGGACAGCGCCACGGCCAACAGCCGCATCGCGGAATGTCTGGCCCACACGGCGTGGACAGACACACCCAGCCCCGCCGCCCGCCGCAAGGCGGTGAAGGCCGGGAGCGAACAGACGGGTTTCCGGCAGGCGCATTTGCAGGACGGCGCGGCGCTGTGCCGCTTCCTGTATGAGATGAAATCACGGCCGGAGGCATACACCGAGCTGTCCGCCGCAGCGCTGCTGCGCCGGTATCGGACGGAACAGGCGGATTTTCTGGAGGACAGCTTCGAGACCATCGCCGCCTATGGCCCCCACGCTGCCGTGGTCCACTACGCCCCCACACCGGAGACGGACGTGCCGCTGAAGGCGCAGGGACTGCTGCTGGTGGACAGCGGCGGACACTACGCCCGGGGCACGACGGACGTGACCCGCACCATAGCGCTGGGCCCCATCACGGACGAGGAACGCCGGAGGTCCACACAGGTGCTGCAGGGCCACATACAGCTGGCCATGGCACAATTCCCCCAGGGGGTCATGGGGGAAAATCTGGACGCACTGGCCCGGGGCCCGCTGTGGCGGGAGGGCCTGGACTATGACCACGGCACCGGGCACGGCGTGGGGTGCGTGCTCAGCGTACACGAGGCGCCGCCCTCCTTCCGCTGGCGCATTGCGGAGGGGCTGGCACACCCGGCACTGGAGACGGGCATGGTCATCTCCGATGAGCCGGGATACTACGCCGCCGGACGCTTCGGCATACGGCACGAGAACCTGCTGCTGGTGCAGCCGGCGGAGGCGGCGGGCTTTCTGCGCTTTGAGACGCTGACGCTGGCGCCCTTCGACCGGGACGCCCTGGACCCGGCGCTGCTGACGGCATCGGAACGGGACTGGCTGAACGGCTATCACAGGCGGGTGTATGCACAGATCGCCCCGCTGGTGCCGACGGAGGTCCGGCAATGGCTGCGGGAGGTCACCGCGGCGCTGTGACAATGGCAAAAAGGAAGCACCCTGACGGGTGCTTCCTTTTTTTAATTTTCGTCGGTCTTTTCTTTTTTCAGCTGCTCCAGCTCGGCACGGAGCATACGGTTCTCCGCCTGGAGCTGGTCCAGCTTGCGGTGCAGCGGCGCCAGCTGGCGCTTCAGCTCCGCCGCCACCGCGCCGCGGTAGATACCGTAGCGGCCGGCCACGGAGACCACGGTCAGCACCGCCGCCGTACCGCCGGCGATGAGGCCCACCTTTTTTACATCCAGCTTACGCAGGGTATTTACCGCCGCCGGCAGCTTTTTGCCCGGCAGGGGCGCCACCTCGATCTCGATATGGGGCAATTTTTTCAGTTCCATGCTTCTATCACACCCTCCTGTATCCGGGCGGTCCGGGCCGCCGCGTATTTCTGCTTCTATTATACCCGACGGGCCGCCGCTTGGCAAGTACGGACCGCCGGGGACCGCGGCGCATACACTGGACTGCGGGCACGACCCGCGAAATTAAACACAGGAGGTCCTATCATGGCAACTTTCACCAACCAGGCAACGCTGACCTATAACGGCCAGACCACCACCTCCAACGTGACGGTGGGCGAGCTGACGGAGACGCTGACCGCCGCCAAGACCGCCGTGGTGCCCACCTACGGCACCGACGGCCGCGTGACGTATATCCTCTCGCTGGTCAACAGCGGCACCGCACCGCTGACGGGGCTGACCATTACCGACAATCTGGGCGGCTACGCCTTCAACGCCGGGACGGTGTATCCCCTGTCCTACACCGCCGGGTCTGTGCGGTACTATCAGAACGGCGTTCTGCAGGCGGCACCCGCCGTCACCGCCGGGCCGCCGCTGACGTTCACCGGCATCACCGTGCCGGCGGGCGGCAATGCCGTTATCGCCTATGAGGCCGTGCCCACGGCCTTCGCGCCGCCGACGGCGGAGGGCACCGTCACCAACAGCGCGTCCGTCACCGGCGCGGGGCTGGCAAACCCCGTTACCGCCACGGAGACGGTGGCACCGGAGGCGGCGCCGGCACTGACCATCAACAAGTCCCTCTCCCCCACCACGGTGACGGAGAACAGCCGCCTGACGTACACCTTCACCATCCAGAACACCGGCAACACGGCGGCGGACGCCGCGGCGGCCATCGTTATCACCGACACCTTCGACCCGCGGCTGACGGACCTGACGGTGACGCTGAACGGCACGGCGCTGACCGCCCCCACCCAGTACACCTATGACGCGGCTACCGGCGTATTCGCCACGGCGGCCGGCGTGGTCACGGTGCCCGCGGCCACCTTCACTCAGGACGCCGCCACCGGCGCGTACAGCACCACTCCCGGCACGGCGGTGCTGACCGTCACCGGCACGGTGTAAGCAAGAAAATATCCCCCGGCCTTCGGCCGGGGGATATGTATTATTCAAGTGCGTCGTGGCTCTCGAACACGTCGTGGATGCTGCCGTAACGGTCGGCGGGCTTGTCCGCCTCCGCCGGAGATGCGCCCTTGGCCATTTGCAGCTCCTGCCACTTCTCGCGGGTGATGAGCAGCTGGCGGGGCTTACTGCCCTCGAAGGGGCCCACATAGCCGCGCTCCTCCATCTGGTCCACCAGGCGGGCGGCGCGGGAGTAGCCCAGCTTCAGACGGCGCTGGAGCATGGACACGGAGGCCTGACCCGTCTCCAGCACCACCTCTACGGCGGCGGAGAGCAGCTCGTCGGCATCGTCGCCGTCGTCGGACACGTCGCCGGAGGGGGCCTTGCCGCCCTTGTCGGCCTTGGCGTCCACCGCCTGCTGGATCTTCTCGATCACGTCCTGGTCGTAATGGGCCTCGCCGGCCTCGTCCTTGACGAACTTCACCACACGGTCGATCTCCTCCGGGGTGATGAAGCAGCCCTGAACACGGGTGGGCTTGGTGTCGCCCAGAGGGAAGTAGAGCATATCGCCCTTGCCCACCAGCTTCTCCGCGCCGGTGGTGTCCAGAATGATGCGGGACTCCATGGAGCTGGCCACGGCGAAGGCGATGCGGCTGGGGATATTGGCCTTCATCAGACCGGTGATCACGTCCGCCGAGGGACGCTGGGTGGCGATGACCAGGTGCATACCGGCGGCACGGCCCATCTGGGCCACACGGCAGATGGACTCCTCCACCTCCTTGGCCGCCACCAGCATCAGGTCGGCCAGCTCGTCGATGACCACCACCACGGTGGGCAGCTTTTTCACGTCCTCGTCCGTCTCGGACAGGGCGTTATAGCCCGCCAGGTCCTTGACGCCCTTTTCAGAGAACATCTTGTAGCGCTTCATCATCTCGAACACCGCCCATTGCAGGGCGCCGGCGGCCTTTTTGGGGTCGGTGACCACGGGGATGAGCAGGTGCGGGATACCGTTGTAGGGCGCCAGCTCCACCATCTTGGGGTCCACCATGATAAAACGGACCTCGTCCGGCGTGGACTTGTAGAGCAGGCTGACGATGAGGGAGTTGGTGCAGACGGATTTACCGGAGCCGGTGGTGCCGGCGATGAGTACATGGGGCAGACGGGCGATGTTGCCCACGATGTTGCTGCCGCCGATATCCCTGCCCACGGCAAAGGCCACCGGGGAGGGATGGTCGATGAACTCGCGGGATTCAATGACATCGCGGATCCGCACGGCGGTGACGGTGCGGTTGGGGACCTCGATGCCCACGGCGGATATCTTGTTGGGCACCGGGGCGATGCGGACGCCGCTGGCACCCAGCGCCAGGGCGATATCGTCCTGGAGGTTCGTGATCTTACTGAGCTTGACGCCCTGGTCCAGGGTGAACTCGTAGCGGGTGACGGAGGGGCCGTGGATGACCTCGCCGGCGCGGGCGTCCACGCCGAAGGAGCGCAGGGTGTCCGCCAGGCGCTTGGAGTTGTTCCGCAGCTCGGCGCCCACCTCGGTGTAGTTGCCGCCGCGGTTCTGCTCCAGCAGGGTGATGGGCGGGTAGCGGTAGGTCTCCTCCCCCTGGGCCAGCTCCTGCTCGATGGCGTCGCTGACCTCCTGGGCGGCGCTCTCCACCTCCTCTGTCTCTTATACACATCTCCGAGCCCACGAGACCGTACTAGAT
>ERZ1027032.931-NODE-931-length-10181-cov-10.298933_pt1 | contig 10181 bp, 8 predicted proteins | sample MGYA00519445_ERZ1027032 | MGnify/ENA primary metagenome ERZ1027032 (study PRJEB26926, sample SAMN06164888) | human gut metagenome | biome: ENVO:00009003; feature: ENVO:2100002; material: ENVO:00002003 | host: Homo sapiens | place: USA | collected 2012 ... | reverse complement strand
GAGATCTAGTACGGTCTCGTGGGCTCGGAGATGTGTATAAGAGACAGGTACGGCGAAACGAAAGACCGCGCCGACCTTGCCCTGTCCGGGCGGCAACTGGAGCTCTACCGCGAGCTGCGTGCGCTGGGGATTCCGCTGGTGACGGTGCTGCTGTCCTCCAAGCCGCTGGCGATTCCGGAAATTGCCCATTCGACGGATGCGCTCGTGTGCGCCTTCAACGGCGGCATGTTCGGCGGTCAGGCGGTCGCGGAGGCGATTTTCGGGCGGCTGAATCCGTCCGGGCGGCTGCCCATCAGCTTCCCGCACCATTCGGGGCAGGTGCCGGTATACTACAACCATCTCCCCGGCTGGCACTGGGGACACTACTGCGACCTGCCTGCCGAGCCGCTGTTCACCTTTGGCGAGGGCATCGGCTATGCGCCGTTTGTCTACCGCGATTTGGCGGTGGATGCGGATGCGCTCACGCTGTCGGTGAAGGTGCGCAACGCGGGCGACATTGCGGGCGAAGAGACGGTTCAGGTGTACCTGCGCGACTGCGTATGCGAGGTGATGCAGCCTGTGAAGCAGCTGATTGCCTTCCGCAAGGTGCTTCTGCAGCCGGGCGAGGAGCAGGAAGTCGTCTTCCATCTCGACCGCACCGCGTTCACCTACATCAACCGTGCGGAAGAACGTGTTTTCGCGCCGGGCGACTTCATGCTGATGGCGGGGCACAGCGCGAAGGACGAGGACTTGCTGAAAGAGACGGTGTGGGTGGGGTGACCCAAGGGGCGCTGCCCCTTGACCCTGCCAAAGGGTCTTCGACCCTCTGGACTCCCTTTCGCGCGATTGAGTTGACTTCACTTTCATACTGCTTTCGCGTGTTTATACAGGATAACGAAAACGACCGAACCCGCTTCACCGCGCCGTTCGGTCGTTTTTGATGCCCATTTTCCGCAGCAGGAACGCTGCAATCTTCCTTCCCCAGTGCTGCCGTTCCAGATGCGCCACCGGCAGTTCTTTCACGCGGTAATCCTGCTGTGCCAGCCACACGTCCAGCAGTCGCTCCGCCAGAAAACCATGCACCCGCTTATCCCGCGCGCTGTAGCCCGTCGTATCAATTTCCGCCGCGTCCAGCAGGGGGAACAGCCACGATGCATAGCTTTGCAGCGCGTCCCGGCGCATCAGCATCAGGTTGAACCGATGCCCGGATCGGCGCGCCATCACGCGGTCAAACACGCGCTCCTGCCCCGGATGCAGCCGCGCAAGCGCCGCCCGCACCTTCCGCAAATCCTCCTCGTGGTGCGCATGGGCATACTGCGTGAAGTTCGTTTCCAGCCAGTAGTGCCGCTTTTTCGGCAAAAAAATATCCGCCGTATCAAGCAGGGGCAGCAGCTGCGCGCGCGTCAGAATGCGCTTTTGCGGGCAGCCTGTCCTGCGGAGGGAGAAGTACCGCCGATAATGGCACAAGCCGTACCAGTCCGCATCCACATTGTGCGCCATCCAGTACAGCACCGTCAGTTCGCAGTAGCTGCCGTTCTTCGCGCTGATATTTTCGCCCGTATCGTCGCGCATCAGCCCCAGCGGCGGATGAATCGCCGCGCCCGCCTGAATTGGCGTATACAGCGCATCTGTCGGCAGCGCGTACTTTTCGTGCAGCGCCACGGCAAAAAAGATGCGCGGCTGTTGCATGCTTCTCCCCCCTTCCTACGCTGCATTGTACCATGCTCCACGCCTTCCGTCAACCGCGAATGCGGACGGAAGTTGTAAATTTTCCATTCTTCTGCCGGTTTTCGTTGACAATCGCCTTCTTTTTATGCTATTCTTCAGGTTGGAGTATCATAGAAAGGAATGGCATTGATTATGAAGAAATGGCTGATAGCGCTGCTGACGCTGCTCGCGCTGAGCCTGAGCGTTGCTTTCGCCGCGGAAGCGAATGATATCACAGAGGACTGCAAGTTCAAGGTGTGCAGTTCCGGGCGGAAATACACGCTGATGACGGACAAGAAGTATACCTCTTACTGGGAGAGCAACAAAATTAAAACCCCATGGATCGCAATTACCGCGCCGGAGGGCAAGCCAATTGCCGGGCTTTATGTCTGCTTCGGCAACATGCCTGAATCGTGGGAAATCCAGACCAGCGACGACGGCAAGGACTGGTTCACCGCCGTGCCGGGCGACACGCGCTTCCTCCACGCGTATGTTGCGCTGCCGCAGCCCGCGCAGCATGTCCGCTTGGCGGTGACAAGCGAGAAGAAAACCGCCCTGCGCATCAACGACCTGTTTGTGCTTTCTGAGGGCGATTTGCCTGACTGGGTGCAGGTATGGCAGCCGACGGAGGAGAAGGCGGATATCCTCTTCCTCTCCACGCACCCGGATGATGAGCTGATTTTCTTCGGCGGCGCAATTCCCACCTACGCTGTCGAGCAGCAGCGCAAGGTGGTTGTGGCGTACTTCACCCGCTCCAACACCACCCGCTCCTCCGAGCTGCTCAATGGTCTGTGGCACATGGGCGTGCGGACGTATCCGGTCATTGGCAATTTCAAGGACAGCTATGCCAAAAATCTCAAAGCAGCCTATAAATCTGCGGGCGGCAAAGGCAAAGTCAACGAATGGATTGTGGGGCTGTATCGGCAGTACAAACCGGAAGTCGTTGTGACGCAGGACACCAATGGCGAATATGGTCACAAGCAGCACATGATGATTGCTGACGCCGCCCAGAACTGCATTGCATTGGCAGCAAACGAGGATGAGTTCACCACGTCCACCATTGCATACGGCACTTGGCAGGTCAAAAAGCTGTACCTGCACCTGTACCCCGAAAATCAGATTACGTTTGACTGGACGATTCCGCTCAAGAGCATGAATGGCGCGACCGGCATTGAGCTGGCGGAAGAAGCCTATACCCTGCACAAGACGCAGGCATCCTCCGGCATGAGCGTCACCGAAACGGGCACGAAGTACGACAACCGCGTGTTTGGTCTGGCGTTCACGACCGTAGGCGAGGACGTCCGCAAAGACGACTTCCTCGAAAACATCTACGACGCGCCCGGTTCTTACGATGCGGCGGCAAACAACGTAGAGGCCACGCCCGCGCCCACCGAAGTGCCCGCATACATGGCGCACATGCCCGCCCTCAACGCCAAGGGTTTCCTCGATGAGGGCGAATACCTCTACTCTTCCGAGGACGAGGGACTGTGGATTTACGTCAGCCAGACCAGCAAAGTCATCATCCAGCGCAAATACGACGCAACGCAGCCGCTGACGTGGTTTGAGGCGGATCTGTACGGCGATTTGGACGCGGGCGAAATGCTCCGCACGGTGCAAAACGACCCGGAGAAGATGGGCAAAGTGCGTGTGGACGCAACAGAAACCGCAAAGAAGCACAACGTCGTTTTTGCGATGAACACGGACTACTACACTTACCGCGTCGCCGTGAACAACAACCGCCACACGGGCATTGTCATCCGCGATGGGCGCATTCTCTATGACGACCCGTACACCGAAAAGCAGGTAACGAACTCCATGTTCCCGAATCTGGACATGCTGGCGTTCATGCCTGACGGCAGCCTTAAAGTCTACCACAGCTGGGAAAAGACGGCGCAGGAGTTCATCGACGAGGGTGTACAGACGGTGTACTCCTTCGGCCCGTATCTGCTGCTGGACGGCAAAGTGTCCGAGCGCGCCTACGCCAACAACGAGAACAAGAATCCGCGCTGCGCCATCGGCATGGTCGAACCCGGTCACTACGTCGCCATCATGTGCGAAGGGCGCCTGAAGCGCTCCGCAGGCGTTACCATCAGCTATTTGGCGAAGATGATGCGCGCTAAGGGCTGTCAGGTCGCCTTCAACATGGACGGCGGGCAGACGGCAGTGATGGTCTTCATGGGCAAGCAGCTCAACCAGATTGGCGCTTACGACGGCGGCAAGACCAACTCCCGCCCGACAAGCGAAGTGCTGGGCTTCGGCACATCCGAGCAGGTCGGGACGTACGAAGTGCAATAAACATACGATATCGGGGCAGAAGAACGCGCTTCTGCCCTGTTTTTTCCCGAAAAAATCGCGAAATTACGGCTCTCACCCTTGACGTGACAAGCACCAAAATGCTATAATAAAGCGTTTTCAAGCTACTATTTCGCGGGAAATGCCGGTTTGCGGCGCTTCCCTGACTTTTTCAGGAGGGATTTTCTGATGTCTGGGCATTCCAAGTGGCATAATATTCAGGCGAAGAAGGGCAAGGCGGATGCTGCCCGCGGCGCTGTTTTCACCAAGATTGGCCGTGAAATCGCGATTGCTGTGCGCGATGGCGGCGCAAACCCCGAATCCAACGGCAAGCTGCGCGACATCATTGCCAAGGCGAAAGCCAACAATATGCCGAATGACAATATTCAGCGCTCCATCAAGAAGGCGAGCGGTGAACTGTCCAACGTGACCTACGAGCAGATCACCTATGAAGGCTATGCGCCCGGCGGCGTTGCGGTCATCGTTGATACCATCACCGACAACCGCAACCGTACCGCTTCCGACGTGCGCCACTGCTTTGCCAAGAACGGCGGCAACCTCGGCACGACTGGCTCCGTCAGCTTCATGTTCGACGAGAAGGGCGTTCTGGTGGTGGAGCGCACCCCCGGTTCGGACGAAGAAGAAATGATGATGATGGCGCTGGACGCTGGTGCGGAAGACATGAAGGTGGATGACGACGCCTACGAAATCTACACCGCGCCGAACGACTTCTCCACCGTCCGCGAAGCGCTGGAGAAGCAGGGCGTCACCTTCCTGACCGCTGAAGTGGACAAGATTCCGCAGAACACGGTTGCGCTGCCTGACGAAGAAACGATCCAGAAGATTCAGAAGCTGCTGGAGATGCTGGAGGACAACGACGACGTGCAGAACGTGTACCACAACGCCGAGCTGCCGGAAGAAGAGGACGACGAGGACTAATCCTCCGCCGATTTTCACTGCCCCCTGCCGAGGAGTTTTCCTTCTCGGCAGGGGGATTTTTTGTCTGATTTCTGATACTATTTCCAGATTCACCTGCGCCATCTGCTTGCGCCTTTTGCAATGTCCTATTATTCCGCCCAAAACAAAAAAATGCCGCAGATTTCTCTGCGGCGTTCGTGGCTCAAATAGGATTCGAACCTATGACACTTCGGGTATGAACCGAATGCTCTGGCCAGCTGAGCTATTGAGCCAAATGGTTGCGGGGGTAGGACTTGAACCTACGACCTCCGGGTTATGAGCCCGACGAGCTACCAAGCTGCTCTACCCCGCGTCATTCCGTCGCTTTTATCGGCGACAGTGATTATTATACCCTATTCCAACGGTTTTGTCAAGAGGGTGCGGAAAGTTTTTTTGCAGCAGAAGCAGAGGACGAAAACGCGGCTGCTGACCTTCTTTGAACCGCTCCCCGTCAAGAGGACAATGAAAAAAACAAGATTTTTTTGCCAAGAGCCATAGTATTCCTCGCGTTTCAAAATGCCCCAGAATCCTTCCATTGGGCCGTTGTCAATACAGTGGGCTACACGCGACATGCTCTGTGTTATGCCCGCATCTTCCAGTATGTGGTGAAAAGCATGACTTGTGTCAGCCATTTTTCATTCGGCTTTTGCGCATGAAAATCTCGGTTCAGCTTGTTTTCTGCCACATGCTGCAGACAAGATGCATTGCGCGTGCAGCCGTGACTGCTGTACTTAATTGTTGACTTGATTCCCTTCACACGGCAGATTCGCAGCACACGCTTGTCGCTCACATCAATGCCGAAGTCGTGTTCCAAATCATCCCGGATGCGACGGTAGCCTTTGTCAGACCGTTTCCCGTGAATCTGCTCCATCTTTTCCGCAATCATTTGGTTCTCTTCTTCTCTCTTGCTGAGCTTTCCCGAAAGCCATGCATAATACGCTGAACGCGAGACATGGAAGTAAGCGCAGCCGAATGATACAGGCGTTCCGTATTTTTCGTTGCACTCCTTAATGCTGGTATATTGCCTAACCTGTCTTACTTGCCCAAGGCATCCCTCCTCTCTACTTCCTTCAGTTTTTTAGCAGATGTTTCTCCATTTCTGCTATGTACAGCTGGTGCTCCAACTGCGCAATTCGGATTTGCATCTGCTCCAGTTCGCTCCGCGGTTCTTGCTCATGCTTGCGCTTGCCGCGGCGATCCTCCAGCCCGGATTCGCCTGTCTCCCTGTATTTCAGCGTCCATGTGCGAGACTGCTGGTAGCTTATTCCATATTTCTTCGCAACTTCTCCATAGTTGTTCCCTGATTCAAGGCATTCCTTGGCTACTTGGATTCGTTCCTCCTGCGTAACCTTGTGCGTGCTTTTCATGCGGCTTCCTCCTGACATTCTCTTGAAGTCTCCACCGCTATTATACACCTTTAGCCACGCTCGGAGCTGCCTTTTATCGCGAATTTTGAACATCTCGCAGATTTCCCGCAAGCTGTAATCCCCTGTCAGGTAACTTTCCACTGCTTCCCGCTTGAGCTGAACTGAATACACACGGTTTTGCTCTGCCTTTTCAAGCCCTGCTTCTCCTTCGCTTTCTATCCTTGATATCCAGCTTCGTATGCTGGTTCTACCAACTCCTAATCTTCTACTTGCCTCGCTCTGCGTCAGCTTGCCGCTTTTTACCGTTTCCACGGCTTCCTTCTTGATTCTTGCTTTTATCCTCTTTCTTCCCATATAAATATGCCCCCTATTCTGCTTGCAGTTTTCCACTGTTCGCTTTATAGGGAGCGTATCAGCAGCTGGGGGGCGGCGGGCTTATTTCAATTCCCGCTCCTCCGCGAGGGGCGACGGGGGAAGTCATGCACAACATCATCGTTTTTGAGATTTCAATTCACGCTCCTCCGCGAGGGGCGACTTCCCACGGTATGCCATGCCTCACCTCCAAAAGCATTTCAATTCACGCCCCTCCGCGAGGGGCGACGAGCATCCGCGCGGGGTGTACGTCCTCGGCATCGGCATTTCAATTCACGCCCCTCCGCGAGGGGCGACTCGACGATGTGATGAACGCCTTGAAGCCCATCCTATTTCAATTCACGCCCCTCCGCGAGGGGCGACATGTTTCGGATGAAGGTGTCCGCGTCCATTTCTATTTCAATTCACGCCCCTCCGCGAGGGGCGACTCGTGCACTTCAATTTCATCCGTGCTATTTACAATTTCAATTCACGCCCCTCCGCGAGGGGCGACCCAGCTAATCGGCATTGGCTGCGGTTCGTCTATATTTCAATTCACGCCCCTCCGCGAGGGACGACGTCCGCGTTCTGGTAGCTGCCATAATAGGCGCTATTTCAATTCACGCCCCTCCGCGAGGGGCGACGTTAGTTTTTTGTTCCAGCTTTGCATTCTGCCCATTTCAATTCACGCCCCTCCGCGAGGGGCGACGCGTTACGAGGTCACCGACGCCGCAAGCGGCGAATTTCAATTCACGCCCCTCCGCGAGGGGCGACCTGAAATGCCTGATTACTGGCTGCGCGCACCTGGCTATTTCAATTCACGCCCCTCCGCGAGGGGCGACCCACCGCATATGCCCATGGCTGGCAAAGAAACTTATTTCAATTCACGCCGCTCCGCGAGGGGCGACCGCGCCTATCGGCGCGGATGGTCGATCAGTAGATATTTCAATTCACGCCCCTCCGCGAGGGGCGACCGCGCGGCAGAACGTCGGCGACTGCATCCGCGTATTTCAATTCACGCCCCTCCGCGAGGGGCGACTATCACAAAAGTCAATCACACCTGTCGGTGATTATTTCAATTCACGCCCCTCCGCGAGGGGCGACAGCGGTCAGCGTCCGCCGTCCCTGCTCAATCCGCATTTCAATTCACGCCCCTCCGCGAGGGGCGACGCCATAAAAGGAGGAAGCGCAATAATGTATAAATTTCAATTCACGCCCCTCCGCGAGGGGCGACTTCCCGCGCGCTTCTCGTTGCGCGCAAGCTGCACCTATTTCAATTCACGCCCCTCCGCGAGGGGCGACAAGCGCGGCGCTGTTTGAACAGCACCGCCAAATATTTCAATTCACGCCCCTCCGCGAGGGGCGACGCGCCCGATACGCACAGTACAGAGAGTAGCAAGGGGAATTTCAATTCACGCCCCTCCGCGAGGGGCGACTATGACAAGGCAGAGGAAATCGTAAACGTTATAACATTTCAATTCACGCCCCTCCGCGAGGGGCGACTCCGTCATGAACGACAACTGCCCTTGTTCATCTTTATTTCAATTCACGCCCCTCCGCGAGGGGCGACCTGCCCTTGAAAAAATCGGCACGAAACCCGCAGAATTTCAATTCACGCCCCTCCGCGAGGGGCGACCACTCCAACCATCAGGTAAGCCCCATTTGAATTATTTCAATTCACGCCCCTCCGCGAGGGGCGACCGTGTATCGCGGCATTGAGCTGACGCTGATGCACTACATTTCAATTCACGCCCCTCCGCGAGGGGCGACTAGCGCGGCGATGATTGCGACGCTCAGTCCCAAAAAATTTCAATTCACGCCCCTCCGCGAGGGGCGACGAAGCCACCATTCGCGGACTTCTCCGCGCGGTTATTTCAATTCACGCCCCTCCGCGAGGGGCGACTGGATGCTGGAAAAGATATTGACGAAATCGCGCGATTTCAATTCACGCCCCTCCGCGAGGGGCGACAAGTCGTCAATCGTGCCGTTGAAGCATCCGCAGATTTCAATTCACGCCCCTCCGCGAGGGGCGACGGTGCATCGTCCATCGTGAAGGCTCTGGCATCGTATTTCAATTCACGCCCCTCCGCGAGGGGCGACGGCGGATTTCCTGCGCCTGTGCCGCGACATTCATTTCAATTCACGCCCCTCCGCGAGGGGCGACGTTGCAAGTGGTACAATAGCGTTGCAAGTGGTTATTTCAATTCACGCCCCTCCGCGAGGGGCGACGCGCCACGTTTCCAGTTTTGTCCCGCTGCATAGTGATTTCAATTCACGCCCCTCCGCGAGGGGCGACCATTGATTGACCAGCTTTGCAAGGCTTACAATCTGATTTCAATTCACGCCCCTCCGCGAGGGGCGACGCCGCGCTCGACACTAAGCAATTGTTGACTCTCGATTTCAATTCACGCCCCTCCGCGAGGGGCGACATCAACCGGCTACAAGCAAGTCAATCGTCGATGTATTTCAATTCACGCCCCTCCGCGAGGGGCGACCCAAAGTTCCGCGAGGCGTATATCCGAGCGTTTATTTCAATTCACGCCCCTCCGCGAGGGGCGACTTGATTTGGTAGCCCTGCGAAAGGAACTCCGCATTTCAATTCACGCCCCTCCGCGAGGGGCGACGGTAACTGGGTTCGCAAGATTAAGACGATTGATATTTCAATTCACGCCCCTCCGCGAGGGGCGACGTGCGGTCGTCCACCTTCTCCACAATCAGGTCGCCCAATTTCAATTCACGCCCCTCCGCGAGGGGCGACATTATATCAGCGGGAAACGACGCCATTGCAGGTCGGATTTCAATTCACGCCCCTCCGCGAGGGGCGACGCCCATTCCGCGGCCGTGAGGTGCTTTTCCGCCGCATTTCAATTCACGCCCCTCCGCGAGGGGCGACGCGCGCCTTGTTGGTTGCGCGCAAGCTCCACCTATTTCAATTCACGCCCCTCCGCGAGGGGCGACCAAAACGCGAGGAAAAAAATTCGCACACCCCTTATTTCAATTCACGCCCCTCCGCGAGGGGCGACCAGCAGCGCCATGTTTCGCCGTAGTCATAGTCTCTGATTTCAATTCACGCCCCTCCGCGAGGGGCGACTGTCCGTGCAGCAGTCACACGGCGCATAGTGTCCGTTATTTCAATTCACGCCCCTCCGCGAGGGGCGACGGTGGAGTACCTGCGGCAGATTGTCAGCGACCAGATTTCAATTCACGCCCCTCCGCGAGGGGCGACCCGACGCCCGAAGTTCTTCCAGTCGCCCCGGCCGATTTCAATTCACGCCCCTCCGCGAGGGGCGACACACCAAAAACATTTTGAGGAGGAAAACACCATATTTCAATTCACGCCCCTCCGCGAGGGGCGACATCGCTTGGGTAAACGGGGGTTTTCCCGGGCTTATTTCAATTCACGCCCCTCCGCGAGGGGCGACAGGTTGTGCACAAGCCACAAAAGACAGCTGTTTTATTTCAATTCACGCCCCTCCGCGACTGTCTCTTATACACATCTCCGAGCCCACGAGACCGTACTAGATCTCG
>ERZ1027032.927-NODE-927-length-10188-cov-3.715780_pt1 | contig 10188 bp, 9 predicted proteins | sample MGYA00519445_ERZ1027032 | MGnify/ENA primary metagenome ERZ1027032 (study PRJEB26926, sample SAMN06164888) | human gut metagenome | biome: ENVO:00009003; feature: ENVO:2100002; material: ENVO:00002003 | host: Homo sapiens | place: USA | collected 2012 ... | reverse complement strand
GATCTAGTACGGTCTCGTGGGCTCGGAGATGTGTATAAGAGACAGGTCTATGAGGCCCCACTTCTGGGCTGTCTGCCCCATCTCGGCCACAGGTGTGATGGGATATATCGTGGCGACATCGCTAAGCGCAAATGCCACGTGTGTGGCTGCGGTGCAGCCGTCAATAATCTGTTTAGCCATATAGGTTGTGGTTGCAAAAAGCAACGGGGACTCCCGCCACGCATCAGCGGTCGGGAAGCCCCCGTCGGGTTTGTCAGTCGTTAATTTCGTGGATGTGTGTCAGGTTAGATGATAGAAATGGTTGACACACAAGTCGGTGATCCATAACCATATGGGGCACATGAACATGAAGCATATCACAGACATGAAGAGTGACGTGGTTCCTGTGGCCACATAGGTGTTGTAGCGACTGGCGATGATGATGCCCGAGAAAGCGGGAGGCAGAGCACCGGCGACAACCAGCATTTTCAGGTTGGTGGGATCCATGTGGCATAGCAGTCCGACAGCGAGCAGTGCCAGAGGCATGATTATCAGCTTGAGCACAACGCCGGCCCAGGCCTGAACATTGATTTTGATTTCAACGGACGACAGTGTTATACCGGCGGCAAACACGGCCACAGAGGCGTTGGCACCCTTGATTAGGTCAAACGACGGTGACAGGTAGTCAGGCCATTTCAGTCCGCAGAGCACCAGAATGACGGCCAGTATCGGCATCCAGGCGACAGGCTCCTTGATGGCGTTGATAACCGGTTTCCAGGGGCTCGGTTTCTTGCCCGACAGTGTCTGCGATTTACCTGAATTGATCATAGCCAGTCCGATAGGAATACCTATGGCGTTGACCTCGATGGAGACGATGGCGACAACCAGTCCTACCGACGGACTTGTGCCGAAGATAGGTTCGAGAACGGCGAAGCCCAGAAAACCGATTGTGGGCGAACCGCTGATCAGTGCCGAGACTGCCGACTCTGCGACGGTGTCCTTATACATGTAGCGGAAAACCAGATAGACAACGAAGAACATCGCTATCAGCACGGCGAATGAAACTATTGTCAGCTTCATGTCTACGGCCAGCATCTCGCGGTTGGCTTTGATGATGGATATGAACAGGGCGGCTGGCAGGGCGTAGTTGAGCACGACCTTGTTGAGGGTGCGCGCGTTCTCGCCGTTAAACGAGCCGGCTTTGCCTGAGAAATATCCCAGAGCCATAATCACGATGATCGGGACGATGGCGTATAATATGATATGTCCCATATGATATTTTTAAAAGGAAGGGTTGTGAAATTCTTTTAGTTAGACTGAAACGTGAGATATTAAGGTTGCCGGAGAATCAATGTTCTCCGGCAACCGTGTGATTCGTCACATTATACCTCGATTTCAATCAGCGATGGCGGGTTAAGATAGCCGATGTGTCCGCTCTCCTTGCCGGAGTCGGCGGCGAGCTGCACGTCAATCAGAGCCGGTGCCTTCGAGGCAATGGCCTCTTTCAGTGCGGCGCCGAATTCGTCGGGTGTGGTGACATAATAGGTCTTTGCGCCGAAGGCCTGACCCATCAGGTCATATCGTGCACGAACGTCGAGCGTCGTAGGCGCGGGGTCGGAGTCTTTCGACAGGTTGACACCGATGCCGTTGTAGATACCGCCGTTGTTGAAGATACAGATTGTGGCGGGCAGTTTGAAGCGGCAGATGGTCTCGATTTCCATTCCCGAGAATCCGAAAGCGCTGTCACCTTCGATGGCTACGACACTCTTGCCGGTGGCTACGGCGGCGCCGATGACCGAACCCATGCCCATGCCCATGATGGCCCAGGTGGCGCAGTCAATACGGTGGCGCGGGAGCGACATGTCGATGGCGTCGCGGGTGTCGTCGAGTGTGTTGGCACCCTCGTTGACCAGAATGACGTCGGGATTGGCTTCGAGGACCTTCTTGGCGGCGCTCAGGGCGCTCCAGTGGGTCATCGGCACGGTCTGCGGCGCGAGCTTCTTGGCGAAGGAGGCGTCTTTCTCGGCCGTGAGCTTCTGTATCGCGGGAACCCACTCCGGATCGACCGACATCTTGTAGTCGGGCAGTTTGGCCAGAATGGCGTCGAGAGAGCTTGCGAGGTCTCCGATAACCGGTGCGTCGATGTGGCGGTTGCAGTCGATTTCTGTCGGCTCGATATCGAGCTGTATGAACTTGCCATTGGGATTCCACTTGCCGTGTCCGCGTGACAGGAGCCAGTTGAGACGGGCGCCGATAAGGACTACCACGTCTGACTGTTCCATGAACATCGAGCGGGCGGCCTGGGCGCTCATGGGCGATTTGTCGGGGAGCAGACCCTTGGCCATCGACATCGAGTAGTAAGGGATGCCTGTTTTCTCGACGAGCTCTTTGAGCTTGTCTTCAACCTTGGCATAGGCGGCGCCTTTGCCGAGCAGGAATACGGGACGTTTTGCCGAGGCAAGGAGCTTCAGTGCGCGGTCAACGCTCTCGGGCGAGGGGATGACTGACGGGCATACGTCGACGGGAACCATTTCGGCTACCAGTTTGTCGGCTACGTCTGAGTCGACAACACCGGCCAGAGCGCCCTCGACAAGGTCGAGATAAACGCCGCCCGGGCGTCCGCTGATGGCGGCGCGATAGGCGCGTGTGACGCCGACGGGGATATCTTCGGCGCGGTTGACGCGATAGGCTGCCTTGACAAGACCTTTGGCCACGTTGAACTGGTCGAGGCCTTCATATGTGCCCTGGTCGAGGTCGATCGGGGCACGTGACGACGATCCGCTTATCTGAATCATCGGGTAGCAGTTGACGGTGGCGTTGGTTGTGGCGGTGAGACCGTTGAGAAAACCGAGTGACGACACCGTCAGAAGCACGCCGGGTGTACCTTTGAGATATCCGTGTGTAGCGGCGGCCATGCCGGCGCTCTGCTCGTGGCGGAAGCCAACGAAGCGAATGCCTTCGCGCTGGGCGAGATAGGCCACATCGGTCACGGGGATACCCACCAGACCATACATTGTGTCGAGGCCGACGGCTTTGAGCGAGCGGGCTAGAATCTCCATACCGGTCACCTGGTTGGGATAGGTCGGGCCGCCTGTCATAGAGGCAGGTTTTGGCTGCCCCGGCTGCAGATTGACTTTATTGTCAGTTGTTGCCATGATGTGTTTGGTTCTTCGGTGGTTATTTACTTGCTTCTGGTTTGGGCATGGGAGCGGTTGTGCCGTTCTTGGCGAACGACACAATCTGCTCGTCTGTGTAGCCCAGTGATTTCAGTACCTCGTCTGTGTTGCCGCCAAGTGTGGGGCACGGTCCGTAGGTAGGCTGATAGTTAGACATTGTGAAAGGCACGCCGACGGTGACAAATTCGCCGACCTTGCCTCCCTGGTTGATTTTGACGAGGGTGTTGCCGTCATAGAGGCTCTCGTCGGTCATGATTTCCTTGGTGTTGAGCACGGGAGCTACAGGAACACCGGCTTTCGAAAGAATCTCGGTGACTTCATATTTGGTCTTATCGATTGCCCATGCGCCGATGCGTTTGTAGATTTCCTGTTTGTGGCGGTCGCGTGCGTCGGCGGTGTTGAAGTCGGGATTAGTAAGCCAGTCTTCGAAGCCGAAGGCTTTGCAAGCCAGTACGAAGTCTTTGTGACCACGCTGAAGGATGATGTATGCATATGCGTTGGGGTCTGTCTCCCAGCCTTTGCACTTGTATGTCCAGCCCAGCACGCCGGAGCCTTCCTGGTTGCCCGAACGGGGAACGAAGTCGCCGAATTTCTCGTTGGGATATTGCGGGAACTGAGTCAGATAGCCTATACGGTCGAGGGTGAGTTGGTCACGGGTCTTGATGCGGCATAGGTTAAGGCATGCGTTGTGCATCGACTGATAGACGAATGTGCCTTCCCCGGTGTGCTCGCGCTGAAGCAGGGCTGCGAGAATACCGATGGTCACGTGCATACCGGTGTTGGAGTCGCCAAGGGCTGCGCCTGACTGTGTCGGGATATTGTCGGGACCTTCCCACCAGCCGGTTGTCGAGGCGGCGCCGGCTGTTACCTGTGCAACAGGCTCGTATGCCTTCAGGTTGGCATACTGCGATGAAACGGGAAAGCCCTTGATAGTGGCGTAAATACACCGCGGGTTGATTTTGTGGACAACTTCCCAGCTGAAACCGAGTTTGTCCATAGCTCCGGGATGGAGGTTCTCGATGAAAATGTCGGCTCCCTCAATCAGTTTTGTCAGAATGTCACGACCGTCAGGAGTGGCGGCGTCGAGAGCAAGCGACTTCTTGTCAGAGTTTAGCTGAAGGAAATAGTAGCTGGGGCAATCAGGGTCAAACTGAAGCTCATTGCGGGTTGCGTCGCCGGTGCCCGGGCGTTCGATTTTCACGACGTCGGCGCCGAGCCATGCGAGAAGCTGTGTACATGAAGGACCTGACTGCACGTTGGTGAAGTCTACTACTTTGATGCCTTGAAGAGGTGCGGTGTTCATAGATGTTTCAAATTTTAGTTTGTTATTTTTCTGAGTTGTTTACGTTTACTCTATATAACACGAATTAAAGCCGACAGGTTGACGCAGTGTCCTGTCGGCCTTATGTTAAATTTGTATAACTTTTTGTTTTGACAGCCTGACGGCTGCTCTGTATGACACCTTTTGCCTAACTTTGAGGCTATGAATTCTCTGACAGTTTTTCTTGTACTGGCCGTAGCCTACGGAGTTGTCTGCGGTGGTGTCGCTACATGGCTGTCGCCCCGCCGTCGCGGGACATGGGCCATGATGGGCCGCTATACAGCTATTTTCACGATTGTCGGGCTTGTGCTCGCCTGGGTTTGCTATATTATTCTGAAATAGGGGCGCTCCCGACGTCGAGGTTTCGGGCGAGCGCCTCGGCGCATCGTTCGCCGTCCATGGCGGCCGATACGATGCCGCCGGCATAACCTGCGCCCTCGCCGGCCGGGTAGAGGCCTGCGATCTCCACATGACACAGTGTCTCCGGGTCGCGGGGCACCCTGACTGGCGAAGATGTGCGTGTCTCGTCGCCGATGACTGTGGCTTCAGCGGTCAGAAATCCGCGCTGTTTGCGGTCAAATTCGCCGAAGGCGGTGCGCAGACGCCGCGAGACGGCCTCAGGCAGCAGTTTGTCGACTCGCGAGGAGTGGATGCCCGGAGCATAGGATGTGGGCGGCAGGTCGCGCGATAGGCGTCCGGCCATAAAGTCGGTCATGCGTTGGGCCGGCGCGTTCTGACTACCGTCGCCGTCTTCAAAGAAGCGTCGCTCGATGTCGGCCTGATATTCCATCATTTTCAGCGGTCCGGCTGCGTCATAGCGCTCGGGTAGGTCTTCAGGCAAAATCTCCACAACCATGCCCGAATTGGCCCAGCGGCCTACTCGTCCTGACGACGACATTCCGTTGACGACTATTTCGCCGGGCGCCGATGCTGCAGGGACAATTACGCCGCCGGGACACATGCAGAATGAGTAGACAGCGCGTCCGTCGACGCGTGTCAGCATGGTGTATTCGGCAGGCGGTAGCCAGCGGCCGCGTCCATCGGGGCTATGATAGCGCAGACGGTCTATTGTCTGTTGGGGATGTTCGAGCCTGACGCCCACGGCTATGCCTTTTGGCTCGATTTTAACACCTGAGTCGGCAAGCATGCGGTAGGTGTCGCGTGCCGAGTGTCCGGTGGCGAGTATGACTGGTCCGTCATATCGTGTTCCGTCGGCCGTCATTACGCCGGTCACACGCCCGTCGTCGATTGTGAGCGATGTGACGCGGGTATTGAAATTGACCGTGCCGCCACAGGAGCGTATTGTTTCGCGGATGGCCTTGATGACGAGCGGCAGGCGGTCGGTGCCGATATGAGGATGGACGTCGATCAGTATCGACTCGTCAGCGCCATGCTGACAGAGGATGTTTAGCACGCGTCCGACGTTTCCGCGTTTCTTTGAACGGGTGAAGAGTTTGCCGTCGCTGAATGTTCCGGCACCTCCCTCGCCGAAACAGTAGTTTGAATCGGGGTCTACCACTCCGCGGCGCGAAATGGCGGCGGTATCGAGGCGGCGTGAGTCGACATCTTTGCCCCGTTCGAGCACAATGGGCCTGATGCCGGCCTCGATGAGTCTAAGAGCGGCGAAGAGTCCGGCCGGACCGGCACCGACAATTATAGCTTGAGGAGCATCGGGCTCGAGCAGCCTGAATTCGACAGGCTCGGCCAGCGACTTCGGAGGCGTCTCGTCGACATAGGCTCTGACAGTCACGTTGACCATCACGCGGCGCTGACGGGCGTCGATGGAGCGGCGCGTCACCAACACCGCCTTCAGGCGGTTGGCATCTATGTCCATGCGTGTCGACACAATCTGGCGGAGCAGCATATCGTTGGCTGCCTCGCGCGGGCTGACTCTCAGTTGCAGTTCCTCAACCATTGGCGTTTGAAGTGAAATATAGGTTTTGTTAGATAGTTAGATAGCGGGGGATATTCATGGCCCCGTTTTGAAGATTGACGATCCGTGGCGCATGGTCCATAGCAGCACGCCGACAGCCAACACAAACGCAATCAGGTCGCTCGCTGTCATCGATGCCCACACGCCGTCAATGCCGAAATGCGGAGGCAGAATCAGCAGGAAGGGAATCAGGAAAACGAGCTGACGTGTCAGTGACAGACAAATGGAGTAGACGGGATGTCCTATTGACTGGAAGAAGTTCTGAATGACGATCTGGCAGCCTACTACCGGATAACACAGGAAGAATATCCTGAATCCGCGATTGGCGATGGCTATGAGCGTCTCGTCAGTCGTGAAAAGACGGCTGACGGTGTCGGGAAAAAATTCGGTGACAATCCATCCTACCGACGTTATGGCTACGCCGAGCCATATGCCTATCTTGAGCGTATGCATGACGCGTTGTCTGTTGCCTGCGCCATAATTGAAACCCAAAATGGGTTGCATGCCCTGGGTGATACCGAAGACAATCATGACGAAAAACATGGTTGTGCGGTTGAGGATGCCGTAGGCGCCAACGGCGAGGTCTCCGTCGCCTCCGGCGCAGTCGAGCAGAGCGCGGTTGATGAATATCACGACCGCACAGGCGCAGACATTCATCAAAAACGGCGACAGACCGATCGCATAAATCCTACGGGCTATTTTCCAGTCGAGCCAGCTCAGTTTCAGATCAAAATGTATGAAGCTCTTGCGGCTGACAAAATGGCTCAAAACCCATATAAAGGCAGCAAACTGTCCGCATATGGTGGCGAAAGCGGCACCTTTGATACCCCATCCGAACTTAAATATAAGCAGCGGCGCGAGTACGATGTTGACGGCTACCGACAGCAAGGCTGAAATCATGGCTTTGCGCGGATAGCCGGTGGCCCGCAGCAGATTGTTCAGACCGATGAAAATAAAAGCTATGGGCGTACCTGCCAATATAATTTGCATGAATTCGCGTGCATAGGGGAGAGTGGCTTCTGTCGCGCCGAAGAAGAGCAGAATAGGATCGAGAAACAACAGGGCAAGCCCTCCGAAGACAATAGAGTGGATGAGGCAGAGCGTCGTTACGTTGTTGACCACGTCGGTGGCGCGTTTCATATTGTGCTGCCCCATGAAGATGGACGTGATGGCAGCGCCGCCCACTGCGATGAACATACAGAATGCCGCTACAAGATTCATCAGCGGGAAGGTGATGGCCAGACCCGATATGGCCATGGCACCGACGCCGCGGCCTATGAAAATACTGTCGACAATATTATATAAAGAGGTGGCTACGCTCGCAATGACAGCTGGAACGGAGTATTGCACCAACAGCGATATAATGGGCTTGGTGCCAAGCGTTTCTGGCGACGATTGTACGTGTGCTGTCATTGTTCTGAGATTAGGAATTGCAAATTTAGTTCAAATAACTCGCCTTTTTGCTATCTTTGCGCCAAAAATTACCGAATGGCAGCGATACTTTTTGACCTTGACGGCGTGATTATTGACACCGAAGGAGCCTATACTCTGTTCTGGGACTCTATTGAAAAGATTTATCCCACAGGCATAAGCGATTTCGCTCATGCTATCAAAGGGACTAACCTGAACAAGATTCTCTCGAATTACGACAGCGAGGATGTACGTAATGACATCGTCAACCGCCTTGACCTGTTTGAGGCCGATATGGATTTTCCGGTCTATGACGCCATAACAGATTTTCTCGACAGTCTGTCGGATGCCGGCATCAGGCGCGCATTGGTTACGAGCAGCGCCGACTCTAAGATGGCTCAGGTATATCAAAAACTGCCGTGGCTCCGCTCGCGGTTCGACGTCATAGTGACCGGCTCGATGGTCACACACTCCAAACCTGATCCCGAGGGTTATCTGACGGCCGCCCGTCTGTTGGATGAGGACCCGTCGCGATGTGTTGTCGCCGAAGATTCCATCCAGGGTCTCCAGGCCGGCCGTGCTGCAGGAGCTAAGGTGATAGGTCTGACAACAACCAACAGCCGCGAGGATGTGGAGCCGTTGGCCGACGAGGTGATTGACTCATGGACTGAATACAGCGTTGAACGACTATTAGCTTTGCTTGAAAGTTAACATCGTTTAGCTGAGGTGTGAAAAAATGTCGCACACCTCGCCGCCTATCTTTGTGGTGTCAAAGGAAACAAAATCATCATCCTCAAAAACATCACCAGCCATGATCGATTCAGTTATCTTCAGCTCTCGTGTGCTGACCACCCTCAATTCTCTCCCCGTCGAACAGCGCAGCACGATGGCCGCTGCTCTGACCAGTGAGTTCCTCCTCGGACTGGACGTGACCCGCGACCTTCACGGTGAGGAATGTCTCGTCTATGCTATAATCCGCCAGTATGTGCGTCAGGATATGCGCCGCGCGTCAGCTGCCGCCACTGCCTGACACCATCCTTAGCCGAAGACCGGTGGCCATAGGTCGCAGGTCTCCGGCTGTTATGTGTGTGGTGTGGGTCGCGCTATGTCGGGTGTCAGAATGTGAACTCCTCGAGCGTCATTGTTGACAGTTCCTGGAGACGCGGCACGAGTCTCTTGAAATGTTCCGAGGCCATGTGGGCTTCAAGATCCTCGCGTGTGCGCCATGTCTCGCAAATCATCATGACATTGTCGCGTGTGATTGACGAGAAAAAGTCATAGGCTACACAGCCTTTGTCGTGGAGCGAAAGCTCAACGAGTTCGATAGCGGCGTCAGTCAGTGGTTTGCGGTTCTCGCTTTTCTCAATCAGCAGGAATACGTTCAGTCTAATCATATTTTTGATTTTATAGGGTTGGACGACACGTCACAGGTATCTGTGTCATGTCTGCATTAACAATTTTTTCAGCAGAAAATCTTTCCACAAGGATATAACAAAAATGGCTGCAAAACGGTTTCTACAGCCGGTGGCAGGGAAAAAGCGCGTGGTCTGCCCGAGAGCGGACTGCGCGCTTTAGATGGTTAGAAGGATATAAATCAGAAGTTTTCTGCCTTGACTTCAAAGAAGCTCTTTTTGTGGAGACAGACAGGGCAAACTTCCGGAGCTTTCTTTCCGATGACGAGGTGTCCGCAGTTACGGCAGATCCAGACAGTGTCGCCCTCGCGCGAGAAGACGAGGCCTTCTTTGATGTTGGCCAACAGACGGCGATAGCGTTCTTCGTGGTGACGCTCGATGTCAGCGACGGCGCGGAAGCGGAAGGCGATGTCATTAAAACCTTCTTCCTCGGCTTCGCGGGCCATACGGTCATACATATTTGTCCACTCGAAGTTCTCGCCTGCGGCGGCATCGGCAAGATTTTCCATCGTGTCAGGTATTTCACCGCCGTGGAGCAGTTTGAACCAGAGTTTGGCGTGCTCTTTCTCGTTGTTTGCTGTTTCTTCAAAAATGGCAGCTATCTGTTCGTAGCCGTCTTTGCGGGCCTTTGAAGCGTAGTAGGTATATTTATTGCGGGCCTGCGATTCGCCTGCGAAGGCTTCCTGTAGATTTTTCTCGGTCTTTGTTCCTTTAAGATCTTTCATGTGGTAGTTTTTTTAAATTGGGTTATTAAGCTATCAATGTATAACAATCCCATTTCGGCGATTGTTCACGAGGAGGGAGAAAAAAGCGAAGAGGCTCCGCAAAGATGTGTGCCGCTTCAATGAATATCGGTTCATGCCTGGGGGGGAGTGGGTGTATGTGGCGTTTCGGGTGTCTGGCCCGGGCTGCGGCGTCCGTTGCGCCCACGTCCCCGTCCTCCACGATGTCCTCGGT
>ERZ1027032.919-NODE-919-length-10232-cov-10.140709_pt1 | contig 10232 bp, 8 predicted proteins | sample MGYA00519445_ERZ1027032 | MGnify/ENA primary metagenome ERZ1027032 (study PRJEB26926, sample SAMN06164888) | human gut metagenome | biome: ENVO:00009003; feature: ENVO:2100002; material: ENVO:00002003 | host: Homo sapiens | place: USA | collected 2012 ... | reverse complement strand
TCCCTGCCAGTAACTTTGCGCGTCCGCAGACGCGCCTCCAAGCTGCTCTTCCCCCCAAGATTCCGTGAAGAACCTTTTGTTCCCCCGCTGAACGCCGCCTAAAATCTCTATGAATATGTAAAATTCAGTTGAAAACAAGCGCAAAGTGTGGTAAAGTAGATATGTATGCGATTTTTCCCCGCACAGGCGGAATTCTGCTGCATTGCGGCACGCTCGGAGGAAACGAACCATCATGACGATTATGAATGTCTTATCCCTGTTCGGCGGACTGGGGCTGTTCCTGTTCGGAATGCAGCTGATGGGCGAAGCGCTGGAAAAAGCGGCGGGTACACGGCTGAAAAAGCTGCTGGGCATGGTCACGGGCAACCGCTTCCTCGCCATGCTCGCGGGCATCACCATCACGGCGGTGGTGCAGTCCTCCTCCGCGACGACGGTCATGGTCGTCGGTTTCGTCAACGCGGGGCTGATGTCCCTGACGCAGGCGGTCGGCGTGATTATGGGCGCAAACATCGGCACAACGGTCACGTCGCTGCTGCTGTCGGTGCAGATTGACTTTGCCGCCATCTTCACGTTTCTGGGGCTGATTCTCTCGAATCTTCCCGACAAGTACAGAACCGCCAAGCAGTTCGGCACCATCACGATGGGTCTGGGCATCCTGTTCATCGGCATGAACACCATGTCCGGCGCGATGGAGCCGCTGCGGACGTGGGAGGGCTTCCAGAAGGCGATGGCGTCCATCAACAACCCGATTCTGGGCGTGCTGATCGGCGCGGGCATCACCGCCGTCCTGCAATCCTCCGCCGCCAGCATCGGCATCCTGCAAACGCTCGTCGCGCAGGGGCTGATTGGGCTGGATGGCGCCATCTTCATCCTCTTCGGGCAGAATATCGGCACTTGCGTCACGGCGCTGCTGGCGTGCGCGGGCACAAACTCCACCGCCAAGCGCGCGGCGACGGTGCACCTGCTCTTCAACGTCATCGGCACGGTGATTTTCGTCATCATCGCCTGCTGCCTGCCGCTGGCAAGCTGGGTCGAGATGCTCTCCCCCGGCAACCTCAAGCTGCAAATCGCCATCGTCCACATTCTCTTCAACGTCACGACGACGGCGCTGCTGCTGCCCGCCGCAAGCTGGCTGGAGAAGCTGGCGTGTCTGCTGATCAAGGGCGACGGCTCGACCGCCGAGGAAATGAAGCTGCTCTACTTTGACGCGCGTATGCTCAAAACGCCGCCGATTGCCGTGGCGCAGCTGTTCAACGAAGTGCAGCGCATGGGCGGCATTGCGATGGGCAACTTCCAGCGGGCGATGGAGTGCTTCAACGAGTGGGACGCGAAGAAGTCCGAAGAGCTGGCGCGGAACGAGGACGTGCTGGACTACCTGAACCGCGAAATCACCGATTCGCTGGTGGAAGTGAAGGGGCTTGACCTGTCCGAGAAGGACACGAAGCTGGTCGGCTCGATGTTCCACGTCGTCAACGATATGGAGCGCATTGGCGACCACAGCCAGAACATCATGGAATCGGCGCAGCTGAAGAATCAGGACGATGTGAAATTCTCGCCCAAGGCGGTACAGGAGCTGGAAAGCCTGTCGAACCTTGTGCGCGCGCAGATGCAGCGCTCGCTGGACATGTTCAAGGCGCAGGTAACGGACGACACGCTGCTGGGCGAAGTGGAGGGCGTGGAGGACGAAATCGACACGACGACCGAAGCCCTCCGCAGCCACCACATGGACCGCTTGAAGAACCACAAGTGTTCCGCGAAGAACGGCATGATTTATCTGGACATGCTGACGAACCTCGAACGTATCGGCGACCACGCGGAGAATATCGCCACGTCCGCGAAATCCGCAACGGGGATTTGAGTTGTCCACATTGCTTGCACATAAAAACCTCGCGACAGGTGATGCCGCGAGGTTTTTTGGTTCTATTGATTATTCGCCGATTTCCGCGTAAATCATTTCCACATGATTCTGGCATTCCTTCGCGAACGTCGCCGCATCAAACGCGCCGTTCAGATAGCGCTGCACCAACACCTGAAGCGCGTCATCATACGTCAGCGGCGAACCCTCGGACACATACAGCGATTTCGCCATCTCCTGATAGTAGGCAATATCCTCCGCCGAAGAGAAGTAACGCCACTGCTCCATGTTTGCGTACTGCTCCTGCAAGTCGCGCAGGGTGTCCTCGTCCGCGCGCTCTTTATCTGCTTTCTGTTCCAGCAGTGCGATTTTTTCCGCAAGTTCATCCAGCTGCGCCACCATCGACGGATTTTCAATCGGCTCGGTCAGGTTGTCATAGATAAAGTAACTTCCATCTGTCAGATGCGTCGCGCAGTACTCCAAGAACTGAATCGCGGCAGCCTGATTCTTGCCGTAGGGGTTCACCACAGCAATGGTCACATACGTTTCAACCGCGCTGTTCTGCTCCGGGAAAATGCGCGGCACGAATTGAATCATCTGCGACGGGGCGGACGAAGCACCCGGAATCATGAAAATATTTTCAAATGCCATGCGCGGCTCTTCTTCCGCGGGCAGTTCGTCCTTGATGCGCTGGACGTAATGCAGAAACGTTTCGTCCGTAAAGTCCAGCCTGCGTCCCTCCTGCAGGGAGGTCATGATGTAATACTTCATGAACAAGTCCATCATGCCCGACTGGGTGTATTTCTGCATCAGAAGCCCTGTCTCTTCCGGCAGAAGCCCTTCTTCCAGAATTTCGTTGCACACATCCAGCAGTTCGTCGAAGGTTTCGGGCGACTTCATTCCCCATTCGTCCAGATATTCCGTCAAGACCATCATGCCCATCGGGGAAGCATCTATTATCCAGCCCATCAGCGTATCGTCATCCGTGCAGACGGGGCGCAGAGCGGGATAGACATGCTGGAAAGCGTCCTGCAAAATCGCGCTGCCGGTTAGCGGCGCGTAGTATTTCATGTTTTTAAGGGTATATAAGCCGTCGTAAGCAGTGAAAACAAACAAATCAATGTCGGGATTCTTGATAACGTAGGCGGTCGAAATCGTGTCCATGATGTCTACGGACTTTTCGCAGGTGATGCTGATGCCGCTTTCCTGTTCAAACTGCTCCATGCGTTCCATCAAGGCATAATACTGATTGGTGGCAATGTTCAGTTCTGCATTTTCCGCGTGGGCGGCAAAAGCGCACAGGGGCAGAGCGGCGCAGAGCATCAGCGACAGAAACTTTTTCATTCGCTTCTCCTTTATCTGTCACAGTAGGATTACGATTGCCGCGCTGTCTGCCCCATGGGATTCACGCCTTTCTGTATCGTTCGTTTTTCATGCCAGTATCTTCATTTGTAATATAGCATGTGCTTTTTGTTTTGTCAAGTCACGTCGCCATTTTTTTGCAGTGCATTAGATGTGACGAATATATTCCCCCACGACCTCCACCAGCGCATCCGCCTCCTTCGGCGCGTACCTCGGCGAAATCGCGAGCGTCACGAAGTCATACGCCCCCGCCGCGCGGAAATCGCGGTAGTCGTCGTACACGCGGAAGGGCACGGTCGGCTCTGCGCCGTTTTTCGCGGCGAACATCTGCGCGGTCAGCGAATTGAGATGGATGTTGCCGTCCGCGTCAAGCAGCACTTGCGGAATATCCGCCCGCGAACGCGGATTGCGCACGTTGTCCAGCGACGAAATCCGCCTCATCGCCAGCGCGAACAGCAGGTAATTCGCCTCATCGAGCTTCTTCTGGGCATAGAAGGCGGCGTAGTCCAGCCGCTTTGGGACGGGCATGGACAGGACGTTGAACAGCACGAAGTTCGGGCCGGGATAGCCGATGCCGAGGTCGCTGTGCGCGTCAACGTGGGTGACGTCGAAGGGGGCGGTCAGGCGTCCGGCGGCGATTTGCTCCTCCCAGAAGCGGAGCGCGCCGTCGTGCGTCTCGAAGATTTTGCCGGGCGTGGGATGTTCTTTTGACAAGCCGCACTGGTTTTCGAGGAACGCGCGGACGGCGGATGCTTCCCACGGCTCATGTCCGGGGAGGGATGGGCGGTGTCCTAATTCGGCAAGCGGGCAGCAGTCGGCGAGGAAAAAGTCGAGGTCAATGTCGAGAACGCGCATGGTAATGCTTCTTTCTGCTGAAATCAGCGGGATTTCCGTTCTATTATACCCCATTCCCCCTCACGGCGCAAGGTCGATGATGCTGTTGTCGCTGCCGCCCTCGGCGAAGGAATCCGGCACTTGCCCGACAATGATGCTTTCCGCCATCGCCATCTGCGTGCTGGCCTGCACGTTTTTCGCACCGGTCGGAATGACGATTTGCACGTTCGCAGTCAGGACGAGGGAAATGCGGTGGCGTGTCTGGTTGATGCCGGCGGTGGTGAAATCGGTGCTGAACGCCGCCTGCACCGAGCCGACAGGCAGAATCTGCACGGCGATGCCCGGCCCAGCGCCCGCCAGCAGCGTCAGCCCGATGGCACTGCCCAGCGGCACGACGACGGTTTTCTGCCCCATGGCGGTCAATCTCTCCTGCGCAAGCAGGGACGCCTGCGCCGCCAGACGGTTCATCTCCGGGGTATTCGCCTGAATCAGGCGCACTTGCCCTTGATCGTCCTTCTCGACGGTCATCAGGTCGGCGTAATGCACGCCGAGTCCGAGCATCTCAGACGCTGCCTCGTTGAGCGCCTGAATCGCCAGCGACCGCGCCGTCGCCTGCGAGAGCGTCAGCACGACGTCGGTCACGTTGCGCTCGACGCGGAGAATCAGCAGCATCATCAGCACAAGCAGCAGCAGCGCACGTTTCCACCGCCGCCGGGGAGATTTTCGGCGCTTTGCAGGAATTTTCGCTTCTGATTCGTTGTTTGTCTGGGGCATGGTGCATCCTCCTTTCGTCGCCTGCCATTGCAGGATGCGCGAATATGTGCTATAATATAGGATGTAATTCTGTATGCTCTTGTGGATTGGCATCCACGTTTTCATATTCCGCCGGGGCGCGCATCATGCCGCTGACGGCGCAAAGGGGCTGAAGCAGTGAAGAAACGCAACGATTCCCCGGACTTTGTGCCGGAAAACGACGATTTTGCCTATCAGGACGGTTATCCCGACGACCCGCAGGGCGATGATCCTGACGAGTACGACCCGAACTGGGCGGACGACGACGACCCTGTGGAAGTTGCGGGGCAGGCGGACATGTTCGCGCACGAGGACTTCTGGAACGCTTCGGCGGATGATAGCGAAGCGCTGCCGGAGGAGGAAAAGGTCTACAAGCACTCCATTTTCAAGCCGGAGATGAAGAAGCCGAACTTCGTGCTGTCGATTGCCGTCAACGTCATCCGCATTTTCGCGGTGCTGGTGCTGGTGGCAGGGCTGGCGGCAGTCGGCGCGGTGGTCGGCATTGCGAAAGGGTACATGGAAACTGCCCCGACGCTTGACCTCGCCGCGATTGACGATCAGGCGCAGACCTCCTTCATCTACGACGCCAACGGCAACCTCATCACCGAATACAAAGGCTCGGAGAACCGCGTCATGGTGTCGATTCAGGCCATGCCGACATACCTCCAGCACGCTTTTATCGCCGTGGAGGACGCGCGCTTCTACACGCACAACGGCGTGGACATCAAGCGCATTATCGGCGCGTTCGTGTCGAACCTGTCCTCCTCCTCCACGCAGGGCGGCTCGACCATCACCCAGCAGCTGATTAAGAATACGCTCCTTTCCTCTGAGCAGAGCTACAAGCGCAAAATTCAGGAAGCGTACCTCGCCATGCAGCTGGAAACGCGCTACACAAAGGATCAGATTCTCGAAAGCTACCTGAACACCATCTACCTCGGCGAAAACTACTACGGCGTGTACACCGCCGCGCAGGGGTATTTCGGCAAATCGCTGGGTGAACTGACGCTCCGCGAATGCGCGATGCTGGCGGGCACATGCAACTCGCCCTACTACTACAATCCGCGCCGGAATTTCTACACGCGGCAGAAGGAGGGCGTGGATTACCCCGCCATCACCAACGACCGCACCAACTACGTCCTGCGCTGCATGTACGAAAACCAGTACATCACCTATGAGCAGTATCAGGAGGCGCTTGATCCGGCGACCGCGCATGTGCTGGAGAAAGACCCGAACACATCCACCGGCATGTACGCCTACGCGCACTACGTCGAATACGCGGTGGATGAGGTCATCGACATCCTGCTGCAGCTGAACAACCTTGAGGACACCTCCGCCAACCGCAACGCCATGGAAAACAAGCTGCGCACCGGCGGCTACCACGTCCAGCTCGCCATCGACACCTCCATTCAGTCCACCGTCGAGGATACGCTGGAAAACTGGACGAACTACCCCACCCTGCGCGACCCGGCGGACAAGGTCTACCGCACGCGCAATTCCGACGGCACATACGACGAAACGGTTGAGCCGCAGGCCGCCGCCGTCGTTGTGGACTACCACACGGGCGAAATCAAAGCCATTGTCGGCAGCCGCACGCGTCCGACCGCCATGAAAACCTTCAACCGCGCGGTGGATATGACCATGCCCGTCGGCTCGTCCATCAAGCCGATTGCCGTGTACGCCCCCGCGATTGAGCTTGGCGCATCCCCCGCGAGCATCGTGATGAACATGCCGCTGCCGATTTCCGGCTGGCGCGGGTCAAACGGACAGGATTCATGGCCGCGCAACTACGGCGGCAGCTCCTACGCCGGCCCGGAGACGCTGCGCAAGGCGCTCGTCAACAGCCATAACACCGCCGCCGCGCAGGCGCTGATGACCCTTGTGGGTGTAGACAATTCCGTTGCCTTCCTGCACGCGATGGGCATTGACGATGCGCACATTGACGCAACGCCGTTCGGCTTGTCCCTCGGCTCCAGCGGCATTACGCCCATGCAGATGGCGGTTGCCTTCGGCGTGCTGGCGAACGGCGGCGTGTATCAGCAGCCCATCTCCGTCCTCGGCATTTCCGACAGCACGGGCAAGGTCATCTGGGACGGCCACCAGCAGCAGGAGCGTCACCGCGTGTTCAGCGAATCCACGGCGTACATGGTCGTGGACATGCTCAAGCAGGCGGTTTCCTCCGGCACGGGCACAAACGCGAAAATCAAGGGGCAGACCGTCGCGGGCAAAACCGGCACGAACTCCGACCAGAAGGGCGTTTTCTTCGCTGGCATGACGGGCTACTACTCCTCCGCCCTGTGGGTTGGGCATGACAACTACAAGGCGCTGTCGTCGAAATCCACCGGCTCCCGCTCCGCCGCCCCGCTGTGGCAGAGCTACATGAGCAAGATTCATCAGGGGCTGTCCAACCGCGACATTCTGGAGGGCAGCGCCAGCGACTACGGCTTGGTGAAGGTGACGACATGCGCGGTATCGGGGCAGCTTGCCACCGACGCTTGCCGAAGCGACGCGATGGGCTACGGGGTCGTGACGGACTACTGGAAAGCCGGCACAGAGCCGACGGTTTCCTGCCAAATGCACACGACGCAGACGATTTGCTCCGTCAGCGGCTTGCTCGCCTCCCCCTACTGCCCGGACACGGTCACGCGCGGCGTGCTGACGATTCCGTCGGGACACCCGCTGGCGTCCTTCATCGGCACGGAATATGAGGATGTGCTGATTGAGTACCTCGGCAGCTACGCGGTCTTAGGCGCAAGCGGCACCTGCCCGTACCACACGAGCGCATCCAGCTCCGGCAGCAACACGATGGTGGAGAACACGCTGATTCCCGATGCGAAGATTCTGCTTTCGCAAGCCTACGCGCAATTGCAGAGCATGGACATTGTAAACGACGCGCAGCGCTACTCCGCGATTCAGTCCGCCATCACGAATCTGGAATACGTCATCTCCCTCCCCGCCCCGACGACGGCGGAAGTTGCGTCCGCAATGGGGCAGCTGACACAGGCGATGGCGGGTCTCTACTAATGGATACATCAACGAACACGGCGGATTCTCTCGCAGAAATCCTCCACGCCCTCCGCGGCATCCGCGCCCCCATCCAGCAAGGCGAATACGACCTGCATGACCTCGTGCGGGCATCCCTTGCGGAGGCGGAAATCCCCTGCGCGCACGAAGTCCCGCTCGCCCCGCGCTGCCGCATCGACTTGCTTTGCCCCGGCGGCATCGGCATCGAAATCAAGCGCGGACAGCCTGACCGCAAGCGCATTGTGATGCAGCTGACCCGCTACGCCGCGTGCGGGCAAATCAGCGCCCTGATTCTTGTGACTGAGCGGACTGTCGCCGTACCCAATCGAATTCACGGAAAGCCGATTTCGTGCGTATGCCTGAACCGGCTGTGGGGAATTGCACTATGAATGAAGAAGAAGCGGAACTGCTTCCGCCGTACCTGCGCCCGTACCCGCCCTCCGGCGCACCGCTGGGAACGCTGAGCTACAACCGCCGCAGCAAATGCTGGGTGGTGAAGGGCGACCCGTCGGTGACGGAGGTGTGCAAGCGGCTGTTTCCGGGCAGCGCGGGCAGCAGGCGCGGCGAAGCGCGGTTCACGGCGCATCGGCGGGCGGTCGGCGACCTCTGCTGGCTGATGATGCGCTTCCCGCTGGAAATCAAGGCAAGCGACCGCGCGTTGTGGGAAAAAGCGGTCACGGGCGCGCGCGAATACGCGGTTCGTCAGGCGAAAATGGCAACGATGCCCGTGCGCATGACCCCGCCCGACGGTGCGTTTCTGGGGACGCTCCGCCCATTTCAGGAGGAGGGGCTGTCGTACCTGTGCAGCCACGATCGATGCCTGCTGGCGGACGAAATGGGCTTAGGCAAGACGGTGCAGGCGCTGGCGTTTCTATCCTCCACCGGTTCATTGCCCGTGCTGGTGATTCCGCCCGCGCACCTGACCCGCAACTGGCAGGAGGAAACGCTGCGTTTCCTGCGGGTGGACGGCAAAGCGCCGCGCGTGCACACTATCCGTGGGCTGAAGCCCTACGACCTGCCGGAAGCGGACGTGTACATCATGCACTACCTGCTTCTGCGCGGGTGGAAGAGCGTGCTGCCGACGCTGCCTTTTCGATCGGTCATCTTCGACGAAATCCAGGAGCTTCGCCACGCGGGGACGGAAAAGTACTCCGCCGCGTCGCTGCTGTCGGAAAGCTGTGAGCGCGTTATCGGGCTGTCCGGCACGCCGATTTACAACCGCGGCGGCGAAATCTGGAACGTCATCAACATTCTCGACTACCACTTCTTAGGCGACTGGGAGTCGTTCTCGCGCGAGTGGTGCAGCGGCTACGGCAATCAGCTTGTGCTGAAGCCCGATTTGCTCGGCGCGTACCTGCGGCGGGAGGGGTTGATGCTCCGCCGGACGAAGCAGGAGGTGCTGCGCGAGCTGCCGCCGAAGCGCCGCCTGGTGCAGGAGCTGGACTGGAACGACAAGGTATACGCCCAGCTGATGGCGCCCGTGATGCGCGACGTGCTGCGCTGGAAACAGGACGACCAGCTTTCGGCGCAGGAGCGGGCAATGCTGGAGGAATCCATCAGCCAGCACGCGCGGCAGGCCACGGGCGTGGCGAAAGCGCCGTATGTGTGCCAATTTGTGCGCGCGCTGCTGGACGGCGGCGAAAAAGTGCTGCTGTTTGCACACCACCATCAGGTGATGGACATCTACAAGCAGGAATTGAAGGCGTTTTCGCCGGGGTTCATCACCGGGCGGGAGACGACGCTGGCGAAAATGAACGCGGTTGACCGCTTCCAATCCGGGCGGACGGACGTGCTGTGCATCAGTCTTCGCGCGGCAAGCGGTCTCAATCTCCAGCGCGCGACATGCGTCGTTTTCGGCGAACTGGACTGGTCGCCGGCGGTGCATTCACAGGCGGAGGACCGCGCGCACCGCATGGGGCAGGAGGATTCGCTTTTGTGCTACTACCTCGTTGCGCCGCAGGGTTCGGACGCGGTGATGCAGGAAGCGCTGGGCTTGAAGGTCAGCCAGTTTGTGGGGCTGATGGGCGACGCGCCGCAGTCCCCGGAGCAGGCGGAGCAGTTTGCGAATCAGGCACGTCGGCATGTGGAAAGGATTGTGGCGCAGATGGGGGACAATTCCGGTTCTCCCAACCAACGATAACGGTCAAGCTGCATGGGTGTGCACTGCGAAGGGGTGTCGGGGGCGACCGCAAAGCCCCCCGACTCGCGCCCGCAGGCGCGAAATCCCCTGCTTACGGAAAAGACCAGCTATGACTGGAAGCCATGCAATTCGGTCGCGCCCATTTGGCGCGACACAGCACAGTTGGTCGAATGAGCAGCTTGGGGGCGCGTCTGAGGACGCGCGAAGTTACTGGCAGGGACGCTTCGC
>ERZ1027032.917-NODE-917-length-10237-cov-11.158908_pt1 | contig 10237 bp, 22 predicted proteins | sample MGYA00519445_ERZ1027032 | MGnify/ENA primary metagenome ERZ1027032 (study PRJEB26926, sample SAMN06164888) | human gut metagenome | biome: ENVO:00009003; feature: ENVO:2100002; material: ENVO:00002003 | host: Homo sapiens | place: USA | collected 2012 ... | reverse complement strand
CAATAACCAGCCTCTTCATATGAAGATGTTCGAAGAATTTCTCATGGTATAGAAGTTTATACTCGTATCCTACTATATCAGTAAATGAGAATGGAAAATAATCATCTTCTTTTTCTTCGTATTTAGGCTCCTTATAGTAAGCCATTTTTGTCACAGTAAAATCGAAGCTCCTAAGAATCTCTTCTGGCTTTCCAAACTCTGACTCTATGAACTCTATCCATACCTTTTCTCCCTCTTTCTGGAACGCACATACCTTCTCATTTCTGTACTTAAATTTCCATCCTTCTTTCTGATGTTTTTCATCATTGAACAAATCAATAGCTTCCTGAAAATCGCTTTCACTTTCAAAGAAAATATCAATATCTTTTACTTTTTCTCCGAAAAGGATATTCTTAAAACATCCACCAGCTATGAATCCTTTGTGGCCTTCCATATACTTGTCAAGCCATCTTATTTGCCAGAAATTATCTGGAGTATCTATTACAAAATTATTCATATTGTTTATGTTTTGCTGTTACCAAGCGAGATAAAAATTCCGCTTCACAATAATACAGTGAGTGTAATTACTCAGATCAATTCCATTATTCGTAAATGTATCCAGGACTCGTTTTTCCACGTATTTGAGTTTTACTGTTATCCCCTTCTTAAACACTTCTATTAACTTCTCATTGCACTCAATAGGCCCAATAAGACAGTATCTATTCGAAGGACTGTCTGATATACAATATGTCTGACATCCTAATCCATCTTTTCTTACAAAAAGTAAATTATAAGGACCGGCGCAGTCTTTCGACTCATATACAAATTCTGTCTCAATATTATCAATTAATACCGAACCTTCTATTTCTCCGCTTTTAATTTTTCTCGCCGTATTTAAATCAAACGGAACAATAATTGGATTTTCCATATTTTTCTTGTTTTTAGTTGTTATAAAATAAGATGGGTTACTTAAACCCATCCCAGTTGTTTTGCTATTCTCTCCATTTCGTTATATGCTATCCTATGACATCCAGCGGTTAGCAAATCGTTTTCGTACCGATTTAGACTCCACTGGTGACCGGTGACGTCCTCCACCAGACCGTGCCGAAACTCGGCGCCCCGGTGCATTGCCGACACAGCCCGCCACAGTTTTCTGGCTTCTGCTATTCCAATCTTTATCTGTTTACTTGTCTCAATAATATTTCCTTTTATACGAATCCAGGCGTTAGGTTTTTCACCAGGAATATAGAAAGGTGTATTCAAGAAATTGATTTCTCCTGACTTCCACTCTTCCAGTTTTTTATCAAAATCCTTGTAACGGGCTTCTTCTTCCTTTCTTAATCTCTCTAATTTTATCCTTTCTCTTTCTTCCTCACCCTTTCTCCATCTTTCAGATCTTTCTGAATACTTAATCCATGTACCTTCCCCGCAAACTTCATCAACAATCACATTAACGGTTCCAAGAACTTCCAGTGCTTGATGATTCAACAAGATCTGGAAAACACGTTTCAACTCACGGACATATTCACGTTTAATATTATCTGATTTCCATGATAATTTATGGTTAGTTCCAAGCCATTCGTTTGCACTCTTTTTAAGAAGACGCTGGGGAGTTCCCATGTTAAAGAGCTGAATGTAATCCATCATATTCCCAAAAGCGCCCCAAATATCTGTATAAGATAATTCTGTTTTAGCTCTTTTGTATTTTTCAATAGACTTCTTAATTGATTCCAGTTTGCTGACAACAAACCTCATATTACCAGTATCCGATATATTATCCCCTACACTGAAAACCATTGCCTGAGTTGGTATCGCATTACGAACATAGCGTTGATGTTTGCCCGTGGTAGCAGAATAATAATCTTCATTTATCAGGTATGCCTTCTTCCCTTGTTTGTTTTTTACTATTCTCCCGACTTCAAAGTGATGCCCATAAGAATAAATACTTGTACCTTCAAAGAAAAAATTGCTCCCTGATGCTGATTCTTCTTGTTCATGAGCCCACAAGTGAGCGACCATTGAATTGTTCATATAAATATCTTTTTAATTGTTTAACTTACCTTTATCATATGACATTCTCTTTTCGTATTTTTCAATACGTTCGGTTATCATATCGCAGAAGACTTGCCCCTCTTTTTCGGAACCTCTTTCAGGCTCCTTACCTGTTTTTTCTACAAATTCATGAAACCTTAAATCAATTTCATGTTTGACTCCTTCAATGTTGGATATTATCACCTCGTTTTCACAATTCGAGCAAATAGCATGCATGAAAGATTCATCAAGATAATCTATTATTTTTCCAGTATTCGGATTTACTATGGCTTCACAGACAACATTTGTTCCACCACATCTTGTACATATATATCCCATAATTATCTGTTTTTAAAATGTTCAACAATTTCATCTACTGTAGCCTTACGCCACGCAAAGCAGGCCCCGTCTCCCCTGAACCGGAGCTCTTCGCACTTTACCCACCTGTCTCCTGTGGCGTCCGTCACTATCAGCCATTATAACCTATTCTTCTAAGCCATTCTCTATCATGACTTCCTTTATCAATTCATCTGTCTCCTCGTAACATTCCCAGCAAAAATCAACCTCTTCCCATTCTTCACAATCTTCATCCTCTCTTGATTCGTCTTTGTATTTCTTGGTAAATGCTACCTTCTTTTCAAGAACGTACCCTTTTACATCTCCCCACATCCACATACCTATGGATTTCACTTCATCATCTATAATCTTGGCACAATCTTCTTTCCAGTTCTCTTTTTCATTATATATTTTTTCATATCTATCTTTTGTGACATACGCTATCCCCTCCACATAATCTCCTTGACTATGACCCCTTGTTGACCACTCTTTTACTAATACGTCTTTTCCGTATTCGTTTATGATTTTTAATAGATCTTCGTCATCTAAGCATTCTATTAATTCCGTCTTATAATCCAAATCCTCCAAATCTTCTGGAAGAAATTCTTCTTGCACGTATGACACGTATGAAAAGCTCTCATACCTCAATTCCCACAAATGAGTACTTCCATTGTATATAAATGAAACATTATTTGCTTTTCCTTCTTTTAGGTATTTTATAATATCTTCCTGCTTTACATGCTCCACCACAATAGCTTCAAGCACATCTCTTAATCTATGATTATTATCGTAGAAGAAAGTTTTCCAATTGCATTCATCATGTAATCTACTGGTATCGGAATATTCAAAAAAATACAATCCGCACATATCCCAATTAATTATAGGACTTTCGCCGCTACAATCGTCATAATAGATCTTAATGCGATAATTGCCTACTTCTTTTGTTGTAATAATTCTGTCTTCCATGTCTTTATGTTTTAAATAGTTCCTAACTTTTTATCAATAAATTCATCTATTGCATCATAGTATGAGCCATCACAATTTCCATATTTTTCTGTAAACTCTTTAGCCCACTCTCGAATGATGTTAAACGCCTGTTCCCTGCTATACCTCCTATCCTTCCAATAATGGTATCATCTCCGTACTTTGTGCTAATTTTATCAGGCATTTCGTCGAAGACAAGGAACTTCGATTCTCCTGACTCTACTAAATATAATAGCTTCATGATTTATCTCTTTAGATGTGAGTTATGCTGATTTGTATTGTTTTCGTCGTTCACTATCTAACTAATTTACGACCTGGCCACAGACAGCCAGACCGACCTCATGGCAGGGCAGGCGCCGCCTTACCCTGGCTGTTCCGCCCATTCCCTGTACCCTACATTAAAACCAATAGGATCATACCTTTTGATCATAGTGCCATAATTCTCTCTACCGCAATACCTGTTCTTTCCTCCAATGATCCATCTCTCATCGTCTCTATCTGGAGATATTGAGTTAAGACACTTCTCATAATCTTTTCTACTCTTTCCCATCTTTGTCTTGATTTAAGCAATAGTTAATAAAATAAGCAACCTGTTCATTTTCCCCTGGATTGCTATAATCATAACATGTCTCACAATTCCATTTTCCAGCAAGCCTTCTGTATCCCCTTACTGGTATTTTCACTATTTCCCTTGGCACGATTTCAATATACTTTCCTTCTCCGATTGGTATAGTCATATTACCTGCCTCTTCCGTACAAAAGTATTCTATTTCAGATGCCATATCTTTATATACATAGAACCGGTATAGGTTCCCGTCAGGGTCTACCCGATCCATATAGTATAATATCACTTTGTCTACTTCTATTCTTATTTTCTCCATCTTTGTCCTCCTTCCTTGAATAAAAAAAAACGACACCTATCTTCGCAGACCAGTGCCGGCAACTAACTTGCATGGAAAACTACTTAACCTCAACTAATTCTACAGAGTTGTAGAATTTAGTGAAGCTACCAACAAATTCTCTTATATTTTTATATTCTTCTGGTCGTTTTCTGTTACCATCTTTTATATAATTCACCCACAGTCTATCCTCTATGTTCTTAATCGCATTTTCTATAGTAAATTCGTCGCTGACACACATTAAACACGAAGATCCGGTTTTCTTATGTGGTTTATATATCCTTGAAAAAGACCACATCTTTATCCTATCGTATATATATCCGTTGTTTGGATAAACGAATCCTATCCGGCTGTCACCTTCTTTAGCGTAAAACACACCTGGCTCCTTCCCGCCCTTTCTATATACTACAAATCCTTTTTCTTTTAGGATATTAACCACTTTGTCTAATTTATTTTCCACGTTCATTTTCATGCAAAAATTTAAAAACGACCCTCATTATAGTTGCGAAGTTCTCCACCTTAACCCACTCATGAGCTACTGCTCTAAGTACGGATGTTTCGTATGTTGGGACATTGTCTTCTTCAACCACCTTACAAGAAGCCAGAACTCCTTCAGTCGGCTTTAGTCCACGGTCATGCAGCTCGCAGAGACCGTCCGGCTGGCGGAATGCGCACCACCCGTCTTTCTCTGTTGGCTGGATCATCGCTATTGGTTTTTCTTTCACTGCAAGATACCCTACCATCCACATTGTTTCTTTTAACCTGTCAGCGTATCCGGCATCTATAATAGCCTCTATGTCTTTTGGCGTACCAATACAAGGGACCTTACACATGTTCTTGCATTTATCACATGTACAAGGTTGCTCCCATCTGTTATGATCTATGCCTACCAACTTCTTTATCCGTTCTACTTCCTCTTTCATACTTCTTTTGTTAGTTCATCATAATAAGCTTTCAGTTCCGGTGAAGCGTATTCCATAAATGCTTCAAACAAGTAGGGTACCTCTATTATCATATTCACATTACAACCTTCTGCCTGTGAAAGCAATTCAGGATCATTACTGTACAGACACGCAACATGAGCACCTATATTAAATACATGCAAATCTATCCTTACGTATTCTATACATGAAGACAATGCATTAAACAAATTCTTTACTTCATTCTTGTCAAAAAGTTCTACAAATTCTCTCAACCCCATCATTTTACTACCCTTTCTATGTGTTTAATTAATACTACCGCCATTCCATTGCCGGTTTTTATCGCACATTCCGATCCTTTTATCCATTCTACACACCCTACATACTTTTCCGTAGCATGAAATCCGGGATTGTATTTTCCAGATGTACTGAACTCTACCGTATCCCCTACCTTCAAATCATCAAAAGCAATAGACCATGTGGTCCAAATTCTATCATGTCTCCCAGGCTGAATGGCTCCAATTACGCCCTTCTTACGACCGTTTTTTATCGCCCTTAGTATTATCTTTCTATCATCTTCGATAAGGCTGCAAAAGCGCCCGTAAAAGGTCAAATCAACCTGTTTTCCTCCTATTTCTTCTCTTATTTTTGTTATTCTGTTCATTTTCTGATTTTGTTTTATTTTTTTCTTTGTTTTTTCTATCTTCTATGGAAGATGATAATAACATTATCTTTTCTATGTTACTTTTTGACTGTAAAAAAGAATCGCATTTCATTACTACTACCACCTTCTTAAGTTCCCCATTATCGTATAGCGATACACGCATCATGTTTTGCGCCTCGTCCACTATCAGACCTGGAGTAGTCTTAGCCATTTTGCGTAGCTTATTATACTCCGGTCTTTCCATTTCCTCTGTTTATTACTCTATAGTATTTATCCTTATCCCCTTCTTCCAACTTCTCCAGATAGAAAATTCCATCATGCAAATGAGACAAACAAAACCTGTATCCGTATTTCTGCGTTCTTCTTACATGATCCCGCAGTCTTATCTCTTCACTTTTGTCTTGTGCTTTGATCTTAATACTGTCTCCTTCTTTGATTGTGTATAAAATAGTTTGAATCTCTTCTTTTTTCATCTTATAAAATATTTTAACGGCAGCACCTATGCTCACGCACCAATACTGCCTTATGTTTAACAATTAAATACTTAACTCTTCAATGGTCAAGCCTTTTTCTTTTGCCCATTTTAACATTGCGCATAATTCTGTTTCTGACTTATATTTCGGATCACGCCACGCCCATCCGTATTTATCCAAAACATGGTGATATAATTCGTCGGCTTCTGCTGTATGCACGTCATTGAATAAATACTCCGAACCTTCCGGTATAAGCATCTCTGTTGTTGCAAAATCAGAATACGACAAACATCCGTAAGCATATTCTGTTATTTCACTCCATGCTTCTCCGGCTTTAAATCCAAATTCTTTTACAAAAGCCAAAGTTAGATACATATTTAACAATATTGTTACATCATATCCCGAATCTGACTTTCTTTCTATTATTTCCTTTTCAAATTCCTCTAAATCTTCAGGTCCTAAAAAGATGTATCCTGATACCGACCGGTAATTAGCCTCCGCATACTTCTTGCATTTATCATCATTAACAATCTTACCAATGTTAGATAACATCTTTTGCCTCCATTCATCACAAAACTCTACCTCTACGTTCATCCAATCAGTACCATAATTATATTCTCTCGGATGTCCGACCGATGTTACCTTTATGTTATTCACGCCATATCCGTAAAGGCGTTCACTTACCTCATTCGCCCATTCCTGTACAAAAGGAATAAACTTATTGCAATAAGAATCAAAATCAAAATCCGATTCTTCCTCATATTCCGGCATCTCTTCATAATCTTGTTCAAAAAAATATCGAGGATCTGCTATTGTTTCATAGAAACTTACGCTGATGAAACAAAACTCGTTGGTTGTCGTTTTTAATATCATAGCTTTTTGTATTTACGTACATTTTTCTTGCCATAGAATCTACACATGGCACGAATCTGACCATAAAATACTTTTGTCCTCCTGGCCTCAAAGTATTTAAACATTTCTTCATTCTTTGTTTCCCACACGTAATCCGTTTGAGAACTCATGTGATTTTTGTCCTTGCGTGAATAATGATAATATGATACCACAACTCGTTTCGCACCATTCTTTACAGGTACGATATTCACGTCTATACTATTCTCTGTCATATTATTATTGTTTTATGCATTATACAAATACAAAGAGCGCATAACATATTGTTTTCTACTCTTTATTACAATACTTTTGTTCCGCAATTATTATATCTTCCGTACTCTTTTTTCGTATCATTCAAGATTTCAAAAACCATCTTCTTGTGATCTTCGTTTGGTAACTTATCCTTAACAGCCGATATTACGCCCGCTATAGACGTAAAGCCTGAATCTGTTATTGAACACAGCAACACACCTCTGTCGGCTCTGGTGCTTATTGCTGACGCCTTTATAATATCATTCTTGTATATTTTCATAATCTTTCGTTTTATTATCTACAAACTTATCTATATCATCTCTTATTCTTTTTAACATTCCAGCTATAATTTCCGGCATCTCTCCTTCGGTACGGTTCAGAGTTTCTATCACCCCATCAATCCTACCAATTTGACGCCATAAGAAATTGGCGTCTTTCGCATTAAATTCCCCCATCATGTCTTATTTTACAGTAAACAACTTGCTTTTTTAAGCACCAGTCTTGCGATTCTGAGAGTGAACACCGTTCGGAGTTGTTAAAAAATATACAATCTTTGCAGAACATAAGAGGATCTTCGTCGTCACCAACTACTTTGACATCATACTCTATGCCATACAATTTTAATCTAAATACATCTCCTGCTTCTTTAGAAGATAAATCCATGTCTGGACTGAATGTTATTACTTCCATATGATTATGATTTATTGTTTGTGAGATTCCTGGAATCGAACCAGAACCGGCACATACGCACCGGCACGCCGCGCCATCCCTCTATGATACAGAAATAGGCATGCCTATTCTCACGAACCGACATGCCAAAACCCAAAACTTAATTTGATGAATAAAATAGATTAACAAAAATACTATTCTAATTCTTTTATAATGTCTTTTACGATATTTAGCCTCACCTCCTTCGTTTCTGGACTAATACTGCCAAACCATCCATATATCCTCCATTCTTCTTCTGGTTCTGTAGCCATACTTTTCTTTTCCTCCAATTCCGGGAAATATATTCTCACCATTTCGTCTGAACGAAACTCATAAATATTTTTATGTTTTTTGAAATACATAAACACTACATTTCTTAACGCAACACATATGTATTCCCCATCCTCTTGCCAATCAATCATCTCATATACCTTTTTCCAAATGAATAATCGCTCTTCTTTTGTAAACATATCTTTCTTTATTTTTGTGGTATTATTTGACTGTACGCAGACTTTTCCATGTACACAACACTATGTTCCTGTCCAAGTATTTTCTTTGCTGCTTCTTTCTTTATCGCACAATATCTCCCTGTACGATACGGATTCTTTTGATCTGATCCATCCTCGACTTCGATAATAAAACAACCTCCGTCATCTATTATCTTTTTGCAATTGTCACATACTCCGCCCGTGCATATATGATGCGGCGCCTGCCCTTTGATGTTATTCCCTAATAAAGCAATCCCCATCTCTTCGCCACATATCATGCAGACTTCTATAGACGGATTCAATCCGTGTTCTGGATGTAATGTAATACCATCTTTCATTTTCTTTCCTCCTTTGTTTTTAATGTTGTGTGAGATCGCCGGAATCGAACCGACCTACCGCACCATGAATCCCATAAAGCAAGTGCTCCGATCTTCGCAGACGGGAGCACTCTGTCTAAAGCATAAGAAAATTAATGAAGAAATTTTTCTCACTTACGCCATAGCATCTAAAATAGCTATCAGCACTATTTCTATGACAAACATAATAGAAAATATCTTAAATGCCTTTTTCATATCGCTATCTCCTTCTTCTTTATGTTTATAGTTCTTCTATACAGGATCTCTCCGGCCGTAATATCCTGTGCACTTACACTAATACGAACACAGTCCTTTAACCAACTCGGTCTGTATTTAAGCAATTCTTTAGCACTCGTTCTTAATATCATCTCTTTGGCATCTGATACCGGCATAGACCTGTTGCTTATTAGCCTACTACTTTCCGAACCTGTAGGAGATACCCAATTTATCCAAATATAATGTATTGTCCTTTCCATCTTTTTTCTTTTTACGTTCCACAATAAACTGTCCTGGCTCTGCTCCAACCTACGTTCCACCTACAACCGCAGGCCTTAGCCCAAGGCGCCGCCTACTCCCCCCTCTATGGCAGCCTGTTCGTACCTACAACACCAGTCTCCATCTATACAACTATTGCTATGTGATAACAAACATTTATTCTTATAACAATCATCAAAAATACACCTATCACAACTGTAATCCTTAACTTCTACACAGTTAACTACCTTAGCATATACTATACCATCACTTCCTTCTATTCCTTTCACCCCAAAAATAGAACCTTCTACCTCCTTACTCAAATCTAAGTCAGGCGCAAAGTCATATACGTTCATGTTGTTTATGTTTTAATTGTTATACATTCCGATTGAAAAAAATACTCACATAATACAGTCCTTAACCCTTACCTACAGAATTGTTTTAAAAACGCTGTAAGTCTTAATTTTGTTGGAAAATTCTACATTATGCTGGTTTAAAGCACTGCAATCCTTAATTTTGTTTGAAGAACCTAATGCTGGTTTAAGGCGCTGATCTTGCGGGAATTTAAAGATCTTGCGGGAATTTAAAGATCTGTTGAATTTTGCGGGAATTTAAAGATCTGTTGAATTTTAAAGATCTGATCTGTTGAATTTTGCGGGAATTTAAAGATCTGATCTCGGGAATTTAAAGATCTGATCTGTTGAATTTTGCGGGAATTTAAAGATCTGATCTGTTGAATTTTAAAGATCTGATCTGTTGAATTTTGCGGGAATTTAAAGATC
>ERZ1027032.898-NODE-898-length-10375-cov-5.112016_pt1 | contig 10375 bp, 5 predicted proteins | sample MGYA00519445_ERZ1027032 | MGnify/ENA primary metagenome ERZ1027032 (study PRJEB26926, sample SAMN06164888) | human gut metagenome | biome: ENVO:00009003; feature: ENVO:2100002; material: ENVO:00002003 | host: Homo sapiens | place: USA | collected 2012 ... | reverse complement strand
CTCCAAGATATACACCTATTAAGTCGTCGGCAGCGTCAGATGTGTATAAGAGACAGATTCACTGCTGTTCCGCAATGTTGCGGCCGAGGGCAGGATTTTACCTCCGATTCGTCATTGGGTAATCGACGAGGCCCATTCCATCGAGCGCGAGGCGCGCCGTCAGTGGGCGCGCGTGGTGTCGGCGGACGAATCACGCGTTCTGTTTGAGCGCCTGGGCGGCTCGACCACCGGCGCGCTAAGCCAGGTCTCCCGTGATTTGGCAACCTCTGAGGGCTCTACGCTCTATCTGGGCCTTACTGCCAAGGCGACGTCGACGGTTGCGCGCGCGAGCATGGCAATCGCCGACGTGTTCGATGGCGTTCGCGAGCTCGGCCGCCGTGCCCGTGGGGGTTATGACAATGCCAATCTATGGATTGGCCCCGAGCTGCGCGAATCTGACGACTGGCATGATTTCTTACAGTCGGCCTACGCTGCCATCGATGCATTGGAACAAGCTGACAAGTGCGTCGACGCGCTGGTGCAAGCCGTCGCCGCCGACAAGCCCGAGGTTGTTGTCGACTTGGGCGATATCTCGCGCCGCCTGCACGAGCTGGCCGAGAACCTCAAACTCATCATCGACGGCACCGATGAACACTACGTGTATTCGCTGCAGGTCAATCGCAGGTTGCGTGCCGGCGGAGAGTCAATGACCGCAGAGCGCATCGACATTGGCGAGGCCTTGGCAACCGAGTGGCTGCCCGAGGTTCACACGGCTATCTTTGCCTCGGCGACCATGACGGTGTCCAAAAGCTTTGAACACTTTAACCACGCGGTCGGCCTCGATCGCATCGGTGCTTCAACATCCTCATCGCTGCACTTGGACTCGAGCTACGACTTCGATTCGAACATGGCTGTAGTCGTTGCGGGCGATATACCCGATCCGCGCGATCGTGAGAGCTATCTTACGGCGCTCGAGCGCGTGCTGGTCGACGCCCATCTTGCCATGGGCGGATCGGTGCTCACGCTGTTCACCAATCGGCGCGACATGGAAGACCTGTACACCCGCGTTGAGCCCAAGATGGCCCGTGCGGGTCTGGAACTCAACTGCCAGCAGCGCAACTCATCTCCTCGTCGCCTGCGCGACCGGTTTATCAACGAGCCGACCTCGTCGCTTTTTGCGCTTAAGGCCTTCTGGGAGGGATTCGACGCCAGCGGCGAGACGCTGCGCTGCGTCATCATTCCCAAGCTGCCGTTCTCGAGCCCCACGGACCCGCTCTCGTGCGAGCGCAACTTGCGCGAAGACCGCGCTTGGGCGCGCTATTCGCTGCCCGAGGCGGTGCTCGAGGTCAAGCAGGCGGCCGGCCGCCTTATCCGCTCGTCGACCGATTGCGGCGTGCTGATTCTGGCCGACCCGCGCCTGGTGACGAAGGGCTACGGAAAGAAGTTCTTAACGTCGCTGCCCACGAGCTCCTACCAGCGCATCGAATCGGCGCAGATCGGGCACTATCTGCAACTGTGGCGTGCACGCCACGAGCGGCGGCGCTAAAGCGGACAAACGAGGGTTTTTGCCATATCGCACAGACGCTTTGACAGGGCGGGGTCATCCAAGATGCGGATGGCTCCGCCCGCTGCGATTACCTGGCTCAGTAGCCAACGCTCGGAGCCGTAATGCACGGTTACCATTGCCATGTCTGCCCCGCTGCGCTCGATTAGGGTGATGCCGGCCCAGTCCAGATGTTCCGCCATATCGAATGGCATCAAGAGCTTTGCGCTACGCTGCGTCCGGGCAAGGGAATCGTGGAGGGATGCGACGTCCGGTGCGTGAGACACGACGGAGTCTTCCGTCAAGGCGAGTCCCTCGATTTTATCCATGCGATAGGTGCGCTGCTCATCGACTGCGATGTCCCAGGCAATCAGGTATGTTTGGTCGCCGTTTGCCGTAATGCGCAAGGGGTCGACCAGACGCTCGCGTGGCCGTGTATCGTCCATCGACCGATACGAGATGCGGCAGCGAACGCCGTCCTGAATGGCGCAGCTCAGCTGCTGCCAGTGCGACCCGTGGTTGACGGTGTCAAAGACGCGCTGGTTATAGCCGAGCTCTTCGGGTAGAAGGGCATGTCGAATCCGAGCTGCCGTCTGTGGCTCGATCCCCAACGATTCAAGTTCATGGTTGAGCACAGCGCCCTCGGCGGCACTCAAACGCAACGGTAGCACACGCCCGGCGTCACCGGTGAGGACCACACGCTCGCCGTGGCATTCGCAGATGATGCGCGCGCCCGATTCTCGGTCCGCGAGCGTCGAGACGATCTCGAGAATCTCGTCGAGCGACACCCCCGTGATGTCAAAGCGACTGCAAATCTCGGCTCGTGTCATGCCGCTCTCGCCGGCGGCGTAGAGGGCCTCCATGATGTCGATGGCGCGCGAGAGTCTCTGCTCGCTGGTGAGTTTACGCACGGGCATGCTCGTGCACCGTCCTTTCGATGAGGTGGTTCCACGCCTGCTTGAGCGATTTGGGGGCCATGGGCCTCATGCCGTCCATGGCGTGGGCCATGCAAAATGAGGCGGCGGCTTCAAGGTCGCGCACGTCAACGGTCCAGGTCCATCCCACATCGGTGTGTGCGAGCTCACCTCGCCCGCGCGTGAGGCCGTTGATCATATCGATCTGCGTCTGGGGGGCGAACGAGAACGTGGCTGCAACGGGCGGTCGGTCGGCAAAATCGAATTCAAAGAACAGATAGTCGTTGAGATTGAAGTTCGCGGGGATGACGTAGGCCTTCGAAGGACGCCAAGCGCGTACGATGCGGTCGCAGCGGAATGTCCTGATGTCGTCGGTGACGTTGTCGAGGCCGCAGAAGTACGCCACGCCCTCGCGCTCGAACATGCCGTAGACGCAGACGGTACGTTCTTTCTGCTCGCCGCGTCCGTTCTGATATAAAAATCGCAGCGCGCATCGCTCGGCAAAGGCGCTCCATACCGCATCGACGGTGGGAGAGCGGCTGATCGGCGCCTCGTCTACCGTCGTCCTGCCGGTGAGATAGGCAATCTTGGAGCGAATATCGGCAAGCGGTGCGGCAAAAGTGGATGAGCCGGCCGCTAGTGTCTGGTCGATGGCGTTGAGCAGGATATCGGCGTCGTCTGCGGTAATGAGGCCGCCTGCCGCAAACGTGTGCTCGCGGTCGATTGTCCACGAGCTTTCCTCGGTCTCCTGCGCGCCGGTGGGGCGAACCTCCTTGATTAAGATGCCGCGTTCGAGCAGTTTGTCACGATCGCGTCGAAACTTGCGCTTATCCGAGTCGATATTGCCCGAGCCATATCCCAGGTCAGAATCCAAGACGATCTGCTCGGTCGTCAGCGGTTCGGGGGAGCTATTGAGCACAAAGAAAAGATTGAGGATGCGCTGAGCCGTTTTATCGAAACTGGGCTCCGAATTCCCCTTTTTAATTGTCTCGGTCGTGTCGCTTGCCGTCATAGAGTCCTCGCATGAGAAGGTGGTTTGCTGCCATGATTTTAGTCCGATATGGAGATTAGGCTATATCCTTGTCCGCTCGGGGCGTTAAGATGGCCCGAATTCGGTCGTTTGCGCTCGCTCGGGGTATACTTTCGACTATATACGGTTCTAATGTGCATGCATTGGGCCTATTTGTCGGATTATGGATGTGGAGCGCACATGGCGAACACCCAGAACTATATTAACCACCTGCTGCAGAACACCGGCATTACGCCGGCATGCAGCGAAGAAGAGCGCTTGGCTGCCGAGGATATCGCTCAGATCTTCCGCAACCACGGCTTTGATCCCGAGGTTCAGGAGTTCAATGCCCCGGCGCCCAGTAGATTGGCATTTGCCGTTACCGGTATTCTTGCGTTTGCCGGCGCCCTGCTGATGGGCATCGGCGCCGGTATCGGCTTGGTCGGCACCTTGCTGGCTATTGTCGGCGCCGTTCTTTACGTGCTCGAGCGCACGGGCCACCCCGTGGTTTCGCGTCTGGGCAAGACGGGCGTGAGCCAAAATGTCATCGCCTACCACAAGGCCTCGGGCCCGCTCGCGTCCCCGCGTAACCGCCCGGTGGTCGTTGTCGCACACTACGACTCTCCCCGTGCTGAGCTGCTCGCCCGCGAGCCCTATGCTTCGTATCGTGCGCTCATCGCCAAGCTGTTGCCCGTTGCCACGGTTGCCCCCGCTGCCGTTGCCATCCTGCGTATCCTGCCGCTCCCCGGCGCGCTCAAGGTTCTGCTGTGGATTGTCGCGATCCTCGCTTCCCTCGTTGCACTTGCCAACGCGGCAAACATCATCTCTAACCGCCATATTCTTCCCTATACGTCCGGCGCGGTGTGCAACAAGTCTTCTGTCGCCGCTATGCTCGGCGTTATGGACAACGTTGCTCCCTTCCAGGGTGAAAACGAGTTTCCCGACGATGTTCCGTTCGATACCTATTTTGGGGAGCAAAAGCGTCGTGCCGAGGAAATGGCGCGTGCAGCGGCGGAGTATGCCGCGGCCCAGCAGCAAAACGACTACGGTAACACCATCGAGTACGAAGAGCCTACCTACGCCGAGGACGAGTTCGGTCAGCCGATTGCTCCCGACACTCAGACCGAACCCGAACAGGGTGAGGCTTTCGACGAGCAGATCGAGGGCTTTGAGGGTGCGTCTGCCGACGAGACGCTGATTGGCGCCATCGTGCCCGAGGATCAGAATCAGGCTGTCCAGGCTGAAGAGTTCAATGACGAGGTTTCCGCTGCCGAGCCGGTGGAGGAGCCTGTCGCGGCCGAGCCCGAGCCCAAGCTCTATCGCAATGCCGCCGGCAACATCCGCTTTGGTTCGGATGCCATCCGTGCGCTCGGAATGCTTCCCGAGTCCTGCACGCTCGATTACGAGGAGGGCGAGGAGCCGACGTTTGAGCCCGAGCCTGCCCCCGTCGTGACTGCGCCTGCGCCCGCTGTCACCGTGGATGATGAGTCTGCCGCGGTTACCGCTGCCGTTGCCGAGCCCGAGGCAGTGTCCGCGTTCGATCCCGCGGCAGGACTGGACATTTTGGCTCCCGCCGCGCCGGCGCAAGACGTTGCGGACGAGTCTGACGACGATTACGTTGAACAGCCGAGGCGCGTGTCTTACGAGAGCGATACTGATTTCTCGGCCGAGATTCCCGCGGCAACGCCCCATGCCGACATTGCATCCGCGTTCTCGTCGATTGGCGCCAGCGCTTCCAACTTCTTTAAGGGTGCGCTTGCAAAGGGCAAGAAATTTGTCGACGATTTCGAAGAGAAGCGCGCTGCCGCACGCGAGGCTGCCGAGCAGGAGGCTATCGCTCAGCAGCAGGCAGCCGAGGCGGCACGTGAACGCGCGGCGCAAGAGTTCGAGCAGAACGAGGCTGTGCAGTCCGTGCCCGTCGACGCCGCCGAAGCTACAACGTCTTTTGAGGCCCAGCAGCACGTCGATAGCACCATGTCGTTTGATGCCGCGCAGTTCGATTCCACGATAACGTTTGAAAAGCAAGGCACCGCGATTGCCGAGCCCCTTCCTGCTTCCGATGAGCAGGACGACGTGGCAGACGATGACGAGCCCATTGATACTGCCGAAATTCAGGATGCTGCTGAGGACGAGCCCGTCGAGGCCAGCTCTGACGAAGAGCAGTACGCGGCAGCCGAGCAAGATGATTCGACCGAGGTCGAGCAGGAGGAAGTGTCTGCGGTTTCCGAGACTCCCGAGACGGATGAGTCGAGGCCTTACTCCACGCAGATTTTCACCATGCCGACCCCGAGTGGTTCCGGTGCCACGGTTGCCGATGTTGCTCCCACCCAGGACGAAACGGTCGATTCCCTTATGGCCCAGATTTCCTCCCAGGCATCGCCGCGTCCGCAGATGAATGTTCCCGATCCGGCGTCGGCACCGTCGCCTGCACCTTCCTCGTCTCCGCTGGCTTCGGTCCCCGATCCGTCGCTGCCGTCTATGAAGCAGGCAAACGTTGCGTCTCGCACGTCGCTGTTCGACCTTCCCGATCCCTCTGCCCAGGTCAACGACCCCTTTGCTACCGCCCAAGGTCCCGAACCCACATCGGCACCCGTTGCGCCTCCTATGCCCGTTGCGTCGGGCGCGCAGCCGATCGAGACCATTTCAGCTCCCGCCCCGGCGGCACCCAAGTCTCGTAAGCGCGGCCTGGGCGGTCTGTTCGGTCGTAAAAAGAAAAACGAGCAGGACAGCATGAGTGACTGGCTGGGCGTCGAAGACGATTACGATGCCAAGAAGTCCGGTCGCGGCATCGGTTCGTGGGATAATTTCGAGGACGATAACGATGGCTGGAAGGGCGGCGCTACGTCTTCCGACGGCGCTTCTTCCGAAGATATGCTCTCGGCTGTCGCCTCTATGGGCGATGATGAGCTGCTCGGTCACGATATCTGGTTTGTGGCAACGGGCGCCTCGGATTGTGATGGCGCCGGCATGAAGGCCTTCTTGGCTTCGCATCGCGATAAGCTCCGCGGCGTATTCTTTATCAATCTTGAATCCGTCGGCGCCGGTAGGCTTTCGGTGGTGACGGTTGAGGGCGAACAGCAGCTGCTCAAGGGCGATCGCCGCATCATGAATCTGGTCAGCAAGGTGTGCAAGTCGTTCCATGTCGATTGTGGCGCGCTCGAGATGCCCTATGCCAAGACCGATGCCTATGCCGCGCTCGAGGCGAGCCGCCGAGCCCTCACCATCGCCGGCGTGGACGGCACGCGTCTGGCTTGCGCTCGTACCGAGGACGACCTGCCCCACAATGTCAACCCGACGAACATTGCTACGGTATCCGAGGTCGTGACCGAGGTTATCCGCCGTTCGTAGACGGAGCTCTAAGGAGTCAACGTGTTTTCGTATATTAAGCGCCATTGGCCTGTCTACGTGATTTTGACCTTGATTGCCATTACGTTAGGATTTGGGGCTGCCTACATCGTGGGTGCAAAGGGCTCGACCCCCGCCTCCGCAATCAGCGAAGAGGTGGAGCAAGAACAGAGTACGGGTGCCGATGGGATTCCTGAGTCCGAGCAGGCAATCGTTGATGGTGGATCTTCGTCTGCAGAGTAGATACGGCGATTTACATGATTGAAAGCGGGTGAGCCAGGGGACTGGCTCGCCCGCTTTTTCATCGCGCTAGCGCTTCTTTGGGATCGACCTAAGGCGAGCGAACCATAGGGCTGCGGCACCCGAGGTCAGGAGCGCGGTGATGCAAGCGGCGATGGGAACTGATCCTGTTGCCGGTAGGTCCTGCGGTAGGGTACAGCGTTGAATAACGCTGTCCTCGTCATGTGACTCAAGTTTATCGCCGCCACCATTGCGGCAAAGATCGACGCGCGTGCTGTTGGTGAGTGCGGTTTGGGGCGTATAAGCCGACGTCGCCTGCATGTGCACGATTGCGCCCCGAGCGTCTGTGCCAAGGATTGCTTTGGCATCGTCAAGGTCGTCGTGCTCATCTTTAAGATCATCGCGGGTCCAAGAATCCGCATCGCTTCGAGTCGTAAAGTCGGCGGCTACCGCACCGTATTCAATTCGAATGCCCGTTACGACGGTATTGGATGCAAGGTCGAGTTCTTTCACCTCGAGTGTGGTGGATTCCGTGGTCGAGATATCCGCCTCCCAGAGGTGCCAACCGTCGTAATCGACGAGGCGACAGTCCTCACCCAGGCTCTCTTTTACTTCGTCGGACTCAAGCCAAGGATTTTCGTGCCCATCGTCAAGTGTCGCGTTTGCCGGCTCATCGACGTCTGTCGAGTCCAACGGCGTCGTGCGATACCACACGTTGCACAGACCATTGAGGTCGCCGATGGCGACGGGGGTTTCGATTGAGACGAATCTCGCCGTATCGTCCTCGGCACACTCAAGATCATCGGTAATTGTGAACTCATCAACCCAGGTAGTTGAATCGTTTCGAGCGTCGATGGTATAGGAGAAAAGCCCATCCGTATTGGTTTGCATTGCGGCACGGTTTTTACCATCGCCGTTAGCCAACAGGCCCTTCCCGATAGGTTGGACAAGTTCCTGACGCTTGTCGACCTGTCCTTTGATCTCGATGGGCGCATCCTTCATCGCGACGGATTGGACTTCTCCCGTATCTTTTATTTCAAACGTTATCTCCTCGGCAAGGTCATAGGTCCGCGGAGACATCATTTCGCGCAACGAGTAGGTGCCGGGTGCAAGATGTTCGACGCGGTGTGGCTTGTCGGATGAGGTCCAGGAGTCTATTTCGGTTTTATCGGGACCATATAAGGTGAGCTGTGCGCCTTCCACTTCCTGCTCGCCGCTTGCATCGACCTTGGAGATATCTACCTTGGTGTAATCGTCGGATACGTTAAGCCGTGCTTCTACAACGGGTGTTTTCTGGTCGGCATAAGTAAGGTCGACAATATGGGATGTCCGATCGAGTAAGAAGCCTGCCGGCGCTTGAGTCTCGACAACCTCGTAGCGTGCGGTGCCAGATCCCAGCGGGAGGTCGTCCGCGCGTGCTTCTCCAGTTTCATCCGTCGTGACGGTCGCGACAGCCTCGCCGTCGAGCGCGGCAATGCTACCGTCGGGGCGCACGATATCACCCGAGGCACGGATCTCAAAGACGGCGCCCGCGAGGCTGCTGCCGTCTACGGCATCGGTTTTAACGATCCTGATGTTTCCGGTCGCGGCGTGGTCATAATACGAGGCGATTACAACGGGCGTTAGGCTCATGTCGGCGGGTATGTTTACCTCGATCTCTTCGCCGACAAGATAGGGCTCTTTGGCCGAGGCTTCGCGTACATAATAGGTGCCCGGCACGAGCGATTCTGGCAGTGTGACGGTCCCGGTCGCGTCAGTCGTAAACGTGTCCATTACGTTATGTGCTGGATACCAGCAAGTTTGTGAGACAGGTTCGTGATTGCTGTCGAGGAGTTGGAAGGTGAATCCGGCTAGTGGAACAGAAGCGCCTGTTTGGGCATCGCGTTTTACAATCTGGAGATGCGTCGACAGAGCGTGGTTGTCCACGATATATTGAAGCTCGGCGCCGTTGGAAATCTGATTGGCCCCGACGGTCCATTCCCCTGCACGTTTAAAACCCTCGGGGACGGTTTCCGGAACCTCGCGAACCGTGTAGCCGGCACGGTCGTATGGGACGGCTCCGTGGACACCGGCGGGTCGCTTGCCTGTGCCGAACCATGCTTCGGGCTGATCTTTGGTGGAGGCAAAGCCATAGATGTTTGTGGTCAATGTGCCAACAACCTGCTGAGAGCTGTTGCTGACAACTTCAAAGACAACACCACCCGCCGGCTGCTCCAGGCCGGATTGGTCGCTATTGCCGTAATCCTTGAATTTGGAAATCTCAAGGTCAAACGCAATGGGGATATCGGAAATGCGAGATTCGATCTCGACTACGCCTGAATCGCCGAGCTGGTCGGCTCCAACGGTATAGGTCCAGCTGTCGTTGGATGGCAGGTAGCCCTCGGGGGCTTTTGATTCGTAGATGGTAAAGGTTCCTAAGGGGACATCGACGAGGGTAGCCCGACCGCTTTCGTCAGTCGTGAGAATTTGCGCCCATCCAGGGGTTGATTGCGACACACACGTGAACTCTGCTCCTGCGAGTGAAGATCCCGCCTGGGGGCCGGCATTCGTCGCGGCATCGAGTTTTACGATACGCAGATTGATGGTGCCGGGCTGTTCATCAATGGCGACCTTTCCACCGTCATTCCCCGTGGTAAAGGCGATGCGATCGCGACGGGGGACATAGCCGGCCGGCGCCTTCGTTTCAACTAGGTAGTATGCCGTGTTGGGCAGAAGTGTTGCCTGCGCTCGACCGTTGCTGTCCATCTGGACGGTGCCGACACGCGCGCCGCTGGTGCTCTCAAAAACATCGAATGTTGCCCCGTCAAACTGATAAGTATTGTTTCCGCTGGTAATGGCAGCGTTTGCAGACTGCTTTTGGAAGGAAACAGAGACCGCCGGCAGTACATAGAGCATGTCCTGACGTTTGCTGCCGCCCGATACGGCTCCTAGATAGCGCCGCGCGCGGTGCGGAGCGGCTTTGATGCTTCCTGATTTTGCGCTGTCGTGGAGCCACCGCGCCGCCGCCACGACTTCATTGTCAGTGATAAAGTGCCCACTCTTGGTTTTGCCCTGAGCGGTCGTGTAATAGTAGGTACCGTCGACATGGGTAGTGCCGTTGAGCATCCATACGGCAAGCTGGGTTGCGGCGCGGGCACGATCGGGTGAAAGATGGTAACCGCCAAACGACGTGACGGTAGGATATCCGTGACAAACGATTGCCGCGAACTCGTCGTCGAGCCACACCCAGCCTTGATCAAAGTTGAGCCATGGGCCGCCCGGCTTGGTGGGGCCGGGGCGCTCCTGGTTCATGCAGTAGCTGTCTCTTATACACATCTCCGAGCCCACGAGACCGTACTAGATCTC
>ERZ1027032.889-NODE-889-length-10430-cov-6.106217_pt1 | contig 10430 bp, 13 predicted proteins | sample MGYA00519445_ERZ1027032 | MGnify/ENA primary metagenome ERZ1027032 (study PRJEB26926, sample SAMN06164888) | human gut metagenome | biome: ENVO:00009003; feature: ENVO:2100002; material: ENVO:00002003 | host: Homo sapiens | place: USA | collected 2012 ... | reverse complement strand
AGATCTAGTACGGTCTCGTGGGCTCGGAGATGTGTATAAGAGACAGGTACCGCACCACCTCTTCGCGCACGGGCACGGGGCGACTGACGCGCAGGGTGTCGCGGATGATGAGGGTGTCGCGGCGCACGGGGTGCACGGCCGATTCGGCGCGGCGACGCGCTCCAACAATCAGGCGGCAAATGCCATAGGCGGCGAGCAGGAGCAGGAGGATGCGAAAATTTTTCATGCGGCTGGACTTATAGTGTGCGGCTGGAAGTTGCTTTCCAATTTTTTAGACGTATCTTTGCGGCGTGAAAAGGATTCTTACAGCATTCCTCACTCAGTTTTACATGCCTATTATGCGATTATTTTGCGTGCGGCATTCTAAACCTAGAGTGAGAATGCTTTTCGATATAAGGAGTACATCGTGCTGATGTGCTCCTTTTTTTTATATCAAAACCACGCTTTTGCCGTTCAGAACGCGGAAACGGCCTGCTATGACCAACCGACTACCATGATGTACTCGCCGATAAACAACGAAGGTGCGACTCGTACACATGCCCGAAACTTTCTTTAATACCTTGGTGTTGCTGACTATGCCGCGCGGGCGGTAGAGGACGGAGTGTCTGCCGTCCATGCCTGCACACCGTCGGTAGTACTGAGTGATGCAGGGGATTTTTCCGTCGGCAATCTGGCGTGCTTCTTCCAGCGTCAGCGGGCGCGGGGGGAGCAGGCGCAGCTCAAAGCGACCGCAGTTTTCTTCGCAATAGACGAGCCGGCTTGTCTGGCAAGGCTGGTGATATTGGTTGAGATTGACAAGTCTCAGTGGGATTGTATAGTTTGACAGATCCCAGTGGTCAGGGGACATTTGCTGCTTGTTGCAAACGATGATTACAGGGTTTACCCCGTCAATTTGGGTGGCCATGCTTACGGGGACGAATCTGTTGTAGCCATTCTGGACATCTGCCAGGGTCACTTCTGTAGCTGTTATGAGACTCCTTGTTTGTTCGTTATACAGATTGACAGGTTCGGAGAATGTGAGCTTTGAAGTGATATCGTATGCAGAAATCTTGAACGGATAGGGATGCTTTACGTAATAGGCAGAACCTGGGAATGCTCCGTACGGAACACGACGACCGACCATGAGATAGGGCTTTTTAATTTTCTTGCGGAGTGCGAGGTGCTTGTTCTCCAGCTTCTTGATGCAATTCTCGAGGCTGTCCGTTCCACTTGTCACACCAGCGGGGATGGCCACCAGCTTGCTCATGATGGGGTGGTAAGCGTAAGGCACCATCGTTCCGTTCGTGAAGCGCATGTACAGCTTGTCGGCGCGTGCCACCCCGTCCTTGTTGTACATTTCGGCGGTCGGCCAGTTGTTGTAGTACTTCGCCACGCCGTTTTGAATAGTCTTCGCCACAAATACATTCTGCATTTCGGCATAACAGATGGCGAAGTTCAACGATACGCTGGCCTGCTGAATGTTCGTCACGGAAGCTTCCAAGTCGGTAAAGGCCACGATGCCCACGTCCTGCACCTTGTCGATACGCTTAGCCTGATGACCGATGGCGGTGTTGAGCTGGCCGTCCTTCTTTTCGAGTTCGTCGACCTTCTGGAGGTAGGCCGAACTTTCCACCTTCGTGCCGATGGCTCTGCTGAGTTCGTTGGCCTTGTCGGTGATTTTCTGGTCGACGGTGGCGCGGTCGTAGACGGCGGAAGCGTCGGCCTTGGTCTTGACGGTGGATTCCAGGGTGTCGAGGCGGGCGGGTACATCGGGGATATTGGCAGGCAACTTGCTCATGTCGGAGATGGGGAGATAGGTCTCTTTGCTTCCTTTGTCCGTGAATCCGTCGGGGTGGACTGCCCAGGGGGCGAGGTATTGTTTCTCGATTTCGAGGTCGTTGCCTATCTGGATTGAACCGTGATAGGTCGTGCCGCCGCGCAGGTAGAAGATGGCGACCGAGTGTGACCGTTCGGTATATCGGGTGGTCGACATGCATTTGTAGCGAACGGGGGCGAAATCATTGACGGTAAAATTGTATAGGTTGTGCGTAATGACTACATATCCTCGGTTCGCATCCCAGTCTGACGGATTGCATGTGACTCGCATGAACGCGAAGAACCCCAATCTATGATTTGCCCAGGGCGGAATTGGACCATCCCAGCCTTGCAACGCATGATGTATGGTCAGCACATTGGTGGGAAGATATTCCGGCAGTATGCACGTCACAGGGTACCACGTGTTGGGGTCGAGCGCAGCGAGGTCGATTACTTGTGTGGGTGAGCTGTCGTCGGTGATGGTGCGTCCCATCATCTCGCCGTTGAGGACGATGTATCCTTCGGTGGTGTAGTAGATGGTGTAGGGGTCGCCCTGCATGGCAGCGGCGGCGGTGCTTCCGACATCGATGCGGAAGTAATGACCTTCGAGGTCTTTCCAGGGCTTGGTGGGCATGGGGTGGGGGGATTAGTGGTTTTTTTATGGGGTCTTACAGCTTCGCCAGATACGCCTCGATTCCCTCGACGTGCAGGCGTACGAGGTCGTCGCGTCCTTCGGCTGAGAGCAGGTAGGCGTAATCATTCGGGCAGTCCATGAAGCAGTTCTCGGTCAGGACGGCGGGGCAGGAAGTCTTGCGCAGAATGTAGAAGCGTGACTCCTTGTCAGCATCGCCGTCGGTAGTGTCGGTGCGCAGTCGGGGCGCGGGGGTGCGGGCGGCGAATACGCGAGCCGCGGCTTCGTAGAGGCAGGTGGCCAGCAGGTCGGCAGCGGTGTCGCCCGGGGTGGTATAGGCTTCCCAGCCCGTGGCGGTCATCCACCGGCTCCCGTCGCCCGCCGCGTTGAGGTGGAGCGACACGAGCAGGACTTGCGTCGAGCCGTACTCCTTGCACCACTGCTGAACGCGGCGCACGCGGTCGGCGAGCGGGGTGTCGGCGACTTCGGGCGTGAGGGCTTCGGCATCGTGGCCGCGCAAACGGAGTTCGCAGACGATGCGCTGAGCCAGTTGGCGGGTGTACTGCCATTCCTGCAGCAGGCCGTCGGGCGAACGTTTGCCTGCGGTGTCGCGGCCGTGGCCGTTGTCAATGAGGATTTTCATGTTTGCTGGGGGATTAGTGGGGGGTGAAGAGTCGATTTAAATCGATATATGTCGAGATAATTCGAGATATGTCGACATGTTTTCGAGATATGTCGACATTATTCGATTTCATTCGACATTTCGCGGTATTCGTCATCGAGGCGGCTCTTCCATTGCGTCCTCAACTGCGTCGCCCACGTCCTTGAACTTCCGCGCAAGCAGTGAGATGAGAAACTTCTTCACGCTGAATTTATTCTCCACGCCGTGAATGGCACACACGTGCCCCACGATGGAGTCGATCTCCCAGAGGCAACCGAGTCCCAGACCGATGGCGGCGGTGGTGGTGTGGTCGATAAGTCCGAGCGGTTCGGTGATGGCCAGTCCGATGGTGCAGCCTACCAGGAGGTAAGCCAGGTAGTCGATAAACTTGTTGCACGTGCGGCGGCCAGCCCGCGAGAAGCGGAACTCCTTGCGGCGGTGAAGGGCATCGCTGATGCCAAACCAAAAGTCGGCGATGATTAGCACAATGACGAAGACCACCATCCACCGAAGGTCGTAGAGTGCCGATGTGGCTTCGTGGGCGAAGGCCGCAAAAAGTATCATGTTGGAGGTGTTGGAGGTCATGGAATCGTAGATTGATTAACCTGTGCAGGGGCGATTGCAGCCGGTGCAAAGCCCCTTGCACAGGTATTAAGGAAGTAGACGGTTTACACCATCTTAAGCAAGTCTTCGAGAGCCTTGATGCGTTCCTCAAGGTTATTTCCCGAGCTGTCACCGATTTTTACGGGTATCAACCGACGTACATCTTCCCCGTCTTCGTAGAGGATGTAAGGACGCATGACGTTGTTTTTGTAACATAGGTAGAACTTGTCCGCGCGCGACTTGTTATCCTTGTTGTACAAGTCTGCCGTTGGCCATGTCTTGTAATATTTCGCACTGGGAACCTGCCCAACACGAGCGACAAAGACATCATAATTTGACGCGTAGCAGATTTCGTAACCCGATTGAATGCTGCTTTGCAGGATTTCTGGCACTGTGAGCATAAAATCAGAGAAAGTCACAACGGCTCCGTCCTCCAATTTGTCAATGCGTTTCCGCTCCAGCCCGATGGCGGTGTTGAGTTCGACGTCCTTCTTTTCGAGTTCGTCGACCTTCTGAAGGTAGGTCGAACTTTCCACCTTCGTGCCGATGGCTTTGTTGAGTTCGTTAACCTTTGCTTCATAGGCTGTCTTATCCACCTTATCGCCCAGTGCCGCGGTCATCTTGCTTTGGCTCGCAATGTCACCAATTGTGCTGGATGATTCGCCAAGTTCGCCTTGCTTCTGCCAGTGGAGAGTGATGGTATTGGCGGCGGAGTCATGGGTCAGCGTACTCCTTTCCTTTGGAAAGGACACCAGACCTTCGAGGCTGATTGTTCCACCCAGCGCGTCCCAGTTAGCCTCTGTTGCACCTGTAGCCATGTCAGCCGTTGCCACAACGTTTGTCCCGTCAGTATAGGGACGACCGTTCAGCGTAAAGCCCTTGGCCACATTCCAAACATCGCCCTTCTTCACACCTGTCAACGCCTTCACTTCTGCGAGCGTCTGCTTCGTACCCTTCAATCGGTACAGGCCGGCAATCGAGTTGTCAATCTTTTTCTGAACTTCCTCAAGTCCCTTCTTCACATCCGCGTTGATATCCTTCTGGAACTTATTCTGCGCGATGTCCTTGATTTGGTCTGTTTCCACCAACACCCCGTCAAACGCGGTCGACTTAATACGGCTGGTGTACTGTATGTATTTGATTTCTTCTGCCATAATAACGATTAATTGGTTAAGGGGGGGTTAGTTAAACACAACCTTGTGCGTGCTGGCCTTCTGCGGCGAAGCAATGCGGTACTGCTTGTACGTCACACCGTTCCACACAAAGTCGTTCATCTTCTTGAACGGCACGGGGAGCGGACCTTCGACACCCTGCGGCTCACTGCCTGCGAGCGAGGTGGGAACGTTTACGCCCGTGGGAATCATGACATAGGCATACGTGTTGTCGGTAAATGTGAAATCGTACGTACCACCAGCCGAACTCTGCGGGCCGCGCGTTGTGAAGGCCGCCATCGCGTCCTGCGCTGAGCTTACAGCCGTCAGTTCGGTGAGTTCGCTCACACCGAAGCGAATCTTGTGATAGGCATAGACATCCTTTGAGGCCGACTTGGTGATGCCCTGGGGCGAACAGGTGGCCACGACCTTAAACGCGCCGTTGTAGTACACATTTTTGGGGGTGCTCGTCTCGGGGTTACCACTATAAATCACGCATTCGTATACACCCGTCGACTTTTGGGTAAAAGCTGCGCTCTTGCCGCCGATCGTAAACGTACCGCCGCCTGAGCTGTTGCTGTCGACGGCCGCGCCGTTAAACTTCGTCGTCACGCGCACGGTGAGCTGCTTGGGCAGGGCGTCCTTGTCGAGCGTGTTGACACCCGTCGGGCCGTTGAAGACTTCAATCACGACGCTGGCCTTAGCCGCGTTCTCCTCGTTGAGCTTGCGCTTGAGGTAGTCCGTTTCGAGTTCGTTCATGCCCAGCCGCTCCCCGTTGAAATAGAGCGTCTTGTCGGCATTGATCGTGAGGCGGTTGTTTTTGGGCGATGCACCGTTGTTCTCGTTAAACGAGAAACCAATGCTCGTACCCGTTGCTGGTTTTTCAATGTTTGCCATAAACGATAATGAATTAAATAATTGAGTGGTTATACCCCGAGACTTACATTCTCAGTAGCCCTTCGAGCGCCTGCAGTCGCGCCTCCACGTCTTGAGGAACATTCCCGCCACCGCCGCCGCTTCCTGCCTGCGTGACTTCCCAGCGGCGGGCGCGGTACACCTTGTCGTCCTTCGAGTGGAAGAGGTCAATTCGCCAGACATGACGCCGTCCGTCGCTTCCCGTTGCCTCGTAGCCCAGTAGCAGACTCTGTCCGCCCACGTTCTCCGATGTGCTGACGGGCTGCATGCGCACCGTTCCACGGGTTGTCGCTTCCACTTCCTCGTACTGTGACATGCCCGACCCTCCCGGTACCAAGCGGCGGTAACTGTCATCGCCCAGCGCGCAGATGCCCCGATTCGTCACCCCGCTGGCAGCTGTCCACAGTTCCTCCCACAGCCCGGGGAAGTACTCGAAGTACTGGCGTATTTCGCTGTCGGGTGTTGAGTCGGTCCAGCTGAGCACCTCGCACCAGTGCATTTGCTGCACGAGCGGTTTATTCCTCGGCTCCAGGCGGACCGTTGTCTGCAAGTCCTTGAGCGTGCTCAGGTCGTTGACCACTTCAGCCGACCAAGTGAGCAGGTCGGCAGTCGTCTTTTCCACTTTGCCCAGCCGCGTGCCCAAGTCGTCGGCCGACTCCTGCGCCGCCCGGATGGTGTCGATGGTGTCAGCCAAGAGAGCGCCTACGCGCAGAGACGTATTGGCACCCTCCATTTGTTCGTCGCGGATGGTCTGGGCGCGAGCCGATAGTTGGTCGAATGATACAGACATGTGTAAGTACGTGTGTGAGTGTAGGAGTTAGGGAGTAACGGTACGGAGTGCGCCCCACGGCGCGAGCCAGGTGACGGTCAGCACCTCGCCGGCACGTTCGCCGGTGCGGTCGGGAGCCGTGCGGCTCAGCGTTGCGAGCGGATGGGGCGCAAAGTCAAGGCCGATGAGCAAGGCCGTGCCGTCGGCCTGACGGGCCAGCAGGGCAGGCGGTTCGTCGTTCAGCCCCACAGGCACACCGGCAACGGCGGCGGTGAGCGTAGTCTGATACAGGCGGGCGGGTGCCCCTTCGGCCTTGTCGGTCACATCGAGCGCGGCCGGGCGTGACAGGCACAGAGGCATCCAGTGAAGGGAGAAGGCCGTCGGGTCGAGACAGACGGTCATCCCGTCGGGAAGCGGGGTGCACAGACCGCGCAGGGCGCGCGCCGGAATCCACGACAGGCGGGTAATGTAGTAAGTCATGGGGGTATGGGGTTGTTGGAGGGCGGTGAGTCGACTCAACGTCAAATTCTCGCGCCGGAGACCTGAGCTTATTCCTCCCCTTCCTCCACCACCTCGGCCTCCTGAGCGTAGCGGGCGTAGAGCTTGCGGGCGCGCTCCATCGTGCCCGGCGCCACCTGGAAGCCCGCCGCGCTGGCGTTGGCCGTGACGGTGAACGACTGGGGAACGATGAGCGAGTAGTCGGGGCGGAAGGCATCGTCCTTGTCGAGCTGGCAACCCTTCACGTACGAAGCCGTGATGGCCGCAAACGCCTTGAGGTCGCCTTCGCGCCGCGCCCACTCCCAGCCCTCCTCACACCGTTGGCGGAACACGTAGCGGTCGTAGTCGCGGCTGTGGCGGTTCATTTCGCCCAGAAAGTGCTTGAGCAGCGCCACGTCGTTTTGGCTTTGAGTCGTCCCGATATGGTAGCGTTCTCTGAGCTGGCGCGCCACCTCGCGGTCGCTCCAGCGCGGATTCTGAATCCACAGCGTGTAATATTCGCGCAAGCGGAACAGCCGCTCCTGCGTGGCCGGTGAGAGGTTAGCCCGGTCAAGCTCCTCCTTGGGACTCATGAAGTAAGTGCGCACGGTTTCGAGCGTCTTGAGTGAAGCGGATGACATGGGCGGTAGGGAAGTTGTGAGGGTTAGAGGTCAATGCCCAGTTCGCGCAGGCGCGCCTCCTGGGCAGGCTTGAACGAGCCACCGAGCGAACGGATCAGGCTGGCGCGTTCCTGCATTTCGATGAGGATAGCCCCGGCGCGGTCAGCGTCCGTGGCAGGGTCGGCCAGTGCGGTCAGCCCGGTCGACAGGTAACGGCGGGCCGCGCTGATGGCCTTCGCCGCTTCGGCGGGGCTCATCGTCTGGGGAGCTTCGGCGGCATCTTCGGCGGCATCTTCGGCGGCGGGGGTGTAGTGGTCGTAGCGTTCCCAGTTCGCGCGGTATTCGTCATCGAGGCGGCGAAGCACCTGAATGTACTCGTAGCGGTCGCAGGGCGTGTCGCCTTCCATCGTGAGCAGGTGGTTGTACGTCTGCTTCATCTTCTTGTAGAGCTCGCCGTTGCGCTCGTAGAGTGCGCGGATTTCGGCCGGCAGGGAGTCGTGGTCATCGCGTTTGCCCTCGTAGCGGGCCGCGTGCGCTTCGAGCGATCCGTGCGCCGCCTCCTTTACGACAGGCTCCAGGCGGGCCACTTCGGCCTGCGTCAACCCGTCGAGGCGAATGCGCAAGTACTTGCGCAGCTCGTTCTCGATGAGTTCGTTATACAGATTGGGCGAAATACAGGCCGAACGGTAGAGCCACTGGTTGCGGTTGAGCTGAAGGAGCAGCAAAGCCCCGTCGGGCACAGAGCGCGCCGGGGCGGGGCTTTCTACCCACGCCTGAATCTTGCGGGTGAGTTCGTGATCCATGATGTAAGTAGGAGTGAGTGATTAAGGGGCTACGCGTCGCTGGCCGGGCCACCCGTCGCCGCATCAATGGTGCCGTCGTCAGCCGTGGCGATTTTGCCCGTGTAGTAAGGCGCGGGGCAGATGTCGGTAGCCTCGATCGAAAGCTCCGTGCCGCCCGCCGTGTTCAGGCCTTCACCCGTTGACATCTTGGGCTTCACGTCGACAAAGAACGCTTCGGAACCCAGCACGCGGAACTTGCCGTCGCGTTGGGGAACGAGGAACACCAGCTCCTCGTCGGCGGCCAGACGGCAGAAGCCCGCCGCCTGGGCTGAGGTGCCAGGGTAGGAAACCGTCAGCTTGTTGACAAACGTGCGGGAGGGGTGGTCGCCCTGCACTTCGCACTCGATGTTGCCCTTGTTCACGGCCAAGTCGATGCGAATCCACTTCTTATCACTGCCGAGGGTGAAATCCGTGGCGTAGGTAGCCAGTTTGTCGAGCGTCTGTGCCTCCGTGCTGACATCGGGCAGTGTCGGCCACTTCACGATGTCGCGCTTGGCCACGGCATACACGTACTGGCGGATGCCCGGGAGCACCTTGGTGCCCTGACAGAATCGGAGCGACTCAAAGGGCGCGCCGGGCTTGCATGGGTTGGGAGATTGAATTGCCATAGTGTGGTATGTTTTTAGAGGGTTTATTCGCCGACCTTGGCGACCATGAGCATTTCCTTAGACAGGCTGCGGAACTGGCAACCGAAGGCCATTGCAGCTTCGGCCGTGAGCATCCAGCTCGAGTACTTCTCGACACCGAATTGTTCGCCCGGGTACTGCCCCGCGCCGTAACCGTAGACCATGTTGCCCTTCGGCGCGATGTGGATGTACTTCGAGCCCTTCTTCGAAGAGAGCGGGCAGAACTCAAAGAGGTCGTCCGAGCCTTCGAGGTAAGTCTTCTTGTACTCCGTGTTGTAGGGGAGCGCGCCGTGCAGGAGCTGGTAGTTGCGGCAGTAAGCCGTGTACACGTCCTTCGTGCAGTAAATCTTGCACGCCTGACCCTTCAGTTCGTCGTCGCAGGCATCGTAGATCTTTTGCAAGAGTTCGATAGCGTTAGCCGATGTCATGGCCTCTACTTCGATGTAGTTGCCATTGTCCGTCGAGAGGTTGGTAGCCGTCTTTTCGGCCTCGGTGATGGTGTCGAAACCGTCGAAGAGGTCGGTCGTCTTGTCGCCGCTGGCGTTGTACTTCGCGTTCCAGATAGCCATGTTGAGATTCTTACCAAGCTTCGCCCCGACGAAGAGGAGGATGTTCTTGGCGATGTCGACATTCTTCAGGCTTTCGCCGCGTGCGATGAGCGAACCGTATATCGTGCCCCACACTTCGTTGGGGTCGAACTCGATAGCGGTGTTGCCCAGGTGCATGACCAGTTCGCGCGGCGTAATCTTGAAGTCGCCGCTGGCCTTGCGGGTCGACTTGTACGGACCGAGTTCGGCAGAGCCGTCAAGCTGACCGAACACGTGGTTGCCCTTGAGGTTAGGGATGCCCGTCATGTGCTGGAGGGTATCCTTCGCACCCGTCGCAGGCATCATGAGCAGGTCCTTCGCATAGGTGGTTGCACTCTTCTGGAGTGCTTCGAGGGTTGTGATAGTAGACATGAGTGATGCAGGGGTTAATGGGGTTTAAATGAGGTCGCCAAATTGCGCCATAAACGCGCTGGCCTCGTAGCCGGGCAGGCGGTCGTCCTGTGCGTCGGCTTCGGGCGTTACGTCGTCGCTTGTGTCGCCGTCAGTGAGGCGAAGCTCTTCCACCTTGGCCTCGAGGGCGGCAATCTGGGCGGCTTGGGCGGCAAGCTGGTCGTTGACCGCCGTCAGTTCTTCAGCGGTGAAGCTGTACGTGCCTTCGGCATCGGCGGTCAGCGTGTCGCAACCGGCGGCCTGGGCAAAGAGGGGGAGAGAAAGTTCTTCGGTAGGCATAGTGTGGGGACTGTCTTTTATACACATCTCCGAGCCCACGAGACCGTACTAGATCTCGTATGCC
>ERZ1027032.884-NODE-884-length-10479-cov-4.038469_pt1 | contig 10479 bp, 9 predicted proteins | sample MGYA00519445_ERZ1027032 | MGnify/ENA primary metagenome ERZ1027032 (study PRJEB26926, sample SAMN06164888) | human gut metagenome | biome: ENVO:00009003; feature: ENVO:2100002; material: ENVO:00002003 | host: Homo sapiens | place: USA | collected 2012 ... | reverse complement strand
TATAAGAGACAGGCATCATTGAGGCCATGAAGCTGATGAACGAGATCAACAGCGAAATGGACGGCGAGATTGCCGAGATTTGCGTCGGCAACGGGCAGGTCGTCGAATACGACCAGCCGTTGTTCCGCATTATTTAAGATGAAAAGCTCCCGGAGCGCCGCCAAAAAAATGCGCGTCCCCGGGATTTTTCCGTGGAAAGGAATACGTTAGATGAACAAGGAAGAGATCAAAAAGATCCTGCCGCACCGCGAGCCGATGCTCCTCGTAGACGAAGTGGAGCTCATTGACGGCAAAGCGTTCGGCAAGTGCCACATCCGCGGTGACGAATACTTTTTGCAGGGCCATTTTCCGGGTAACCCCATCGTGCCGGGCGTGATTCAGTGCGAAATGCTGGCGCAGAGCGCCTGCGTGCTGCTCGCAGACGGTGCATCGGAGGGCATGACCCCGGTGTTTACGAGCCTCGATAAGGTGAAGTTCCGCGGCATGGTGAAGCCCGGTGATACGCTGGAGACCGAGTGCGAGCTCGTGCGTCAGCGCGGCATGTTCTATTTTGCAAAGGGTACGGGCCGCGTAAACGGCAAGGTCTGCGTTTCGGCAGAGTTCTCGTTTGCGCTCGTCAAGGCGTAAGCCCGGCGGAAAGGAACAGGCTATGTTTACGAAACTGCTTATCGCGAACCGCGGCGAAATCGCGGTGCGCATTATTCGTGCCTGCAAGGAAATGGGCATCCGCACCGTGGCGGTGTATTCCAAGGCGGACGCGGAGTCTATCCACGTGGCGCTGGCCGATGAAGCCATCTGCATCGGCGAGGCGGCGGCGAAGGACAGCTATTTGAATCAGGAGCGCATCATCAGCGCGGCCATTGCGTCGAAAGCGCAGGCCATTCACCCCGGCTACGGCTTCTTGGCGGAAAATGCTTCGTTTGCGAAGCTGTGTAAAAAGTACGGTATCGCGTTTGTGGGCCCGTCCGGCGAACTCATCGACCGCATGGGCGATAAGGACGCCGCACGCAGACTGATGAAAGCGTCCGGCGTGCCGATTATTCCGGGCAGCGGCATTTTGGAAAATGCCGACGAAGCAAAAAAGGCGGCAAAGGAGATCGGCTACCCCGTCATGTTAAAAGCATCGGCAGGCGGCGGCGGCAAGGGCATTCGCCTTGTAAAGACCGAGGACGAGCTGGAACAGGCGTTTAAAACGGCATCAAGCGAAGCGCAGCAGGCGTTCGGTGACGGTCGCATGTACATGGAAAAATACATTTACCCGGCAAAACACATAGAAGTGCAGCTGCTCTGTGACGAGCAGGGGCACGTGGTGTGCCTTGGCGAGCGCGAATGCTCCATTCAGCGCAATAACCAGAAGCTGATTGAAGAATCCCCCTCGCCCGGTGTGACAAAAGAAAAGCGCGCCGAGCTGTTTGAGGCGGCGACGAAAGCGGCGAAAGCCGTGGGCTATGTGAACGCCGGTACGGTGGAATTTTTGATGGACCGCGACAAGAATTTCTATTTTATGGAAATGAACACGCGCCTTCAGGTAGAGCATCCGGTTTCGGAGCTCGTCACCGGCAAAGACATTGTAAAGTGGCAGATCCGCATTGCAGCGGGTGTAGAGCTTGACTGCACGCAGGCGGACATTAAAGTGCGCGGCGCGGCGATCGAGTGCCGCATCAACGCGGGCGGCGTGGGCAAAGTGAATTTCCTGCACATTCCGTCCGGCCCGTGGGTGCGCTTTGATACGTTCTTATATCAGGGCTACGAGGTGCCGCCGTTTTACGATTCCATGCTCGGCAAGATGATCGTGTTTTCTTCGACAAGAGAAGAAGCGATACGCAAGATGCAGTCCGCCTTGTGCGAGCTTGTCATCGGCGGTTTGCCGAACAACATTGAAGATCAGATCGATATTATCCGCGACCCCGTTTTCCACAGCGGAGATTATTATACGGACTTCATCAAAAACCGTGAGGGCTGAGGAAGTTCATTTACCGAAGGGAGTAGACCGTTATGAATTTGATGGGTCTGTTCCGCTCGCCCCAGAATGAGCTGGAAAAGGGCGGAAAACAACTGAAAAACCCGCAGGAGGAGCAGCACGAGATCACAATGACATGCCCGAAGTGCGGCACGCAGACCCCGGTCTCCGAGCTTTGGGACGACCTGAACGTCTGCCGCTGCGGCCACCATTTCCGCATGACGGCACGCCAGCGCATCAGCTTTTTGGCGGACGACGATACGTTTACGGAGCTCGATGCCGACATGACGAGTCATGACATTCTGGAGTTTCCGAACTACGAAAATAAACTGAAAAGCGCGCGCCTTGCGACCCGAGAAAAGGAAGCCGTTGTCTGCGGCACCGCAAAGGTAATGGGCGAAGACTGCGCCGTGTTCTGCATGGACCCGCATTTTATGATGGGCAGCATGGGCACGGTTGTCGGCGAGAAGATCACGCGTTTGTTTGAGTATGCCACAGAGCACCGTCTGTCTGTTATCGGCTTTACGGCGGCAGGCGGCGCCAGAATGCAGGAGGGCATTTTGTCTTTGATGCAGATGGCGAAAACGAGCGGCGCGGTACGCCTGCACAGCGATGCAGGGCTCTTTTATCTCACTGTGCTGACCGACCCCACAACGGGCGGCGTGACGGCGAGCTTTGCCATGGACGGCGACGTCATCATGGCGGAACCTGACGCAATGGTCGGTTTTGCCGGTGCGCGTGTCATTGAACAGACCATCCGCAAAAAGCTGCCGGAGGGCTTCCAGCGTGCAGAGTTCCTTTTGGAGCACGGCTTTATTGATCTCATCACGCCGAGAAGCCGGCAGCGTAAAGTGATCGCGCGGCTCCTGCGTCTGCACAACGAGGGCAAGCAGGATGCCTGCGTACAGCAGGCGGATGCAGGTGAGACAAAGGAGGCTGAAGCATAATGGCAACGGCATACGAAAAGGTTCAGCTTGCTCGCGGCAAGGGACGCCCGAGCGGCCTCAGCTTCATTCAGAATATTTTCCCGGATTTCATTGAGCTGCACGGCGACCGCCGTTTTGCGGATGACCCCGCGGTCATCGGCGGCATCGCGACGCTCGGCGGCCGCGCGGTGACGGTCATCGCCATCGAAAAGGGCGCAGACACAAAGGATAAGGTCTACCGCAACTTCGGTTCGCCGAACCCGGAGGGCTACCGAAAGGCGCTGCGCCTGATGAAGCAGGCAGAGAAATTCCATCGCCCGGTCATTTGCTTTGTGGATACCTCCGGCGCGTTCTGCGGCATCGGCGCAGAGGAGCGCGGGCAGGGACAGGCCATTGCCGAAAACCTTGTGGAAATGATCGGGCTGAAAACGCCGGTCATCTCGATTTTGGTCGGTGAAGGCGGCAGCGGCGGCGCACTTGCGCTGGCGGTTGCGGACCGCGTGTGGATTTTGGAGAACGCCGTGTATTCCGTCGTTTCCCCGGAGGGCTGCGCGAGCATTCTCTGGAAAGATGCAAAGAAAGCGAAGGAAGCCGCAGAGTGCCTGCATCTTACCGCGCAGGACATGGAAAAGCTTGGCGTTGTGGAACGCGTCATCAGTGAATCCGGCAAAACGAAGGCGGAGCTTTTCAGCCGAGTGAAAGAGATGCTTGCCGTGCAGACGGACGAGCTGTGCAAAAAAGACACCGAGACGCTTTTAAAAGAGCGGTATGAGCGGTTTAGAAAGTATTAAAACGCAAAAAAATTAAGACCGACGAAAACGCTGTGGTTTTCGCCGGTCTTTTCATGTTCCGAAAAATCGGTGGTTTTAGGAACACACCGTATTATTCCCCAAACACATGCTTCACGTTTTCCTGCTCGAACTGTTTGTTGTAGAGATCGGCGTAGTAGCCTTTGTTTTGAAGCAGTTCTTCGTGCGTGCCCTGCTCGATGATCTTGCCTGCGCGGACAACCAAAATAAGGTCGGCGTGGCGGATGGTCGAGAGGCGGTGCGCAATGAGGAACGAGGTTCGGTTTTCAAGCAGCGTCGAAATGGCGTGCTGAATGAGCTCCTCGGTTTTGGTATCGATGGACGCGGTGGCTTCGTCTAAGACGAAGATGCGCGGGTCGGCCAGCACGGCTCTTGCAAACGAGATGAGCTGCTTTTCGCCGGTGGACAGCTGGTCTCCGCCCTCGCCGACGTCGCTGTCGTAGCCGTTTTCCATGTGCATGATGGCGTCATGTGCACTGACGAGCTTTGCAGCGGCCTCAATCTCCTCGTCCGTCGCGTCTAAGCGGCCGTAGCGGATATTATCGCGCACGCTGCCGGAAAAGAGGTGCGGCGTTTGCAGCACGTAGCCGATGCTGGAGTGCAGCCACAGCATGGAGCGCTCGCGATAATCCTTGCCGTCAATGAGGATGCGGCCCTCAGTGGGCTCAAAGAAGCGGCAGGCAAGGTTGACGAGCGTGCTTTTGCCCGCGCCCGTTTCGCCGACAATGGCGACCGTGGTGCCGGCGGGAATATCGAGCGAAAAATGTTCTAAGACGTTTTCTACGCCGTCCGGGTAGCGGAACGTCACGTCGTCAAACGTGATGTGGCCCTGAATCGGCTCCCAGTTTTCTCTTTTCGGGTCGAATGCGGTGCCGTATTTTTCAATGACTTCAGGCGTATCTTTGATGAGCGGCTCGCGCTCCAAAAGGGCGGAGACACGCTCAATGTTGACCTGTGTGGAAATAAAATTCGAGATGGTGCGCGCAAGCTGCTGTACCGGGTCGGCAATAATCAAAGCATAGTTGATGAACACGGTCATTTCGCCGACGGTGATGTCGCCGAACAGCACCATGTTGCCGCCCTGATTCAGGACCATCGCAACGCCGATGGCGGTCAGAAAGCTGATGATCGGAATATACACGGCATTTAACCGCACGGCGCGGATCGTTGTGGAGCGCATGTCCTCCGCGACTTTTTCGAACGCTTTGTCGTTCTTTTCTTCGATGACGAGCGTTTTAGATGTTTTTGCGCCGGAGATGCCTTCGTTATAATGACGGGTGACCTCGGCATTGATGGCGCGCACGCGGCGGTTCACTGCCAAAATTTTCTTCTGGAACACGACCGTGATGACGGCGATGATCGGGATAATCGCGATGAGGATGAGTGCGAGCTTCCAGTTGACGAACAGCATGATGACAACGCAGCCAAGCACGTACATGGAGCTCCAGAAAATATCCACAAGGCTCCACGCCAAAACCGTGCCGATCTTGCCGGTATCGCTCATTAAACGCGCCATAATGGTGCCGACGGGCGTTGTGTTGTAGTAGGAAAAGTCGAGCGTCTGCAAATGGTCGAAAAGCTTGCGCTTTAAGTCGCGGCCTAAGTACATTTCAACCTTTAAGGCGTAGATTGCCATTAAAATGGTTGTAATGGTCTGCACGACGACCATGGAAAGGTAAACGGCCGTGAAGGGAATGAGGCCTTCCGTTGTGCGCGGCTCGATGAAATTATCCACGGCGTAGCCGGAAAAAAGCGGCTGCACCATGTCAAAACAGGCGCCGAGGATCATCAATGCGATGATTAAAATCATCTGCCACTTATACGGGGCAAGGAACGGAAGCAGCTTTGCCCACGTTTGTAAGGATTTGTTTTTGATTTTCATATCGGTAAATACCCCGTGCGCGGCTTAAGTAGCCGAGCGCTGTGTGTCGTAAATGCGTTTATAGATGCCGTCTTCCTTCGAGAGCGTTTCGTGCGTGCCGCGCTGCACGATGCGACCCTTATCCATGACAATGATCTGGTCGGCATTCATGATGGTCGTGATGCGGTGGGCGATCAAAATCGTTGTGCCGCGCACGTTTTTGTTGATGGATTCGCGAATCTTCGCGTCGGTTTCCATATCCACGGCGGAAAGAGAGTCATCGAAAATTTTGATCGGCGTGTTCTGCATGAGCATACGGGCGATGGCGACGCGCTGTTTCTGACCGCCGGAGATCGTCACGCCGCGCTCGCCGATCTGCGTATCGTAGCCTTCGGCAAAGCGGTCGATGGTGTCGTCGATGACGGCAAGGCGGGCATACTTGCGCACGCTTTCAATATCGTGGCGATTGGAACCGTCCGAAATGGTGTCCTTAAAGCTCTTTGAGAACAGGAACGGTTCCTGCAAAACAATGCCGATATTGCCACGCAGGTGCGAAAGCGCGATGTTGCGGATATCCACGCCGCCGATGGTGATCTCGCCGGAGCCTTCCGGCAGCTCGTATAGGCGGTCTAAAAGGTAGGTCAGCGTGCTTTTGCCGCTGCCCGTGGAGCCCAAAATGCCGAGCGTGGTGCCTGCGGGAATTTTGAGGTCAATGTCGTGCAGCACTTCGCCGGAAGTGCCGTAGGAGAAGTTGACGTGCTTAAACACAATGTCGCGGTCCATGGGCGGGGTAACGGGGGTTTCCGCATCTTTTTCCGGCTCCGCGTCGAGAATTTCAAAAATACGCTTGGAGCTGATGCCGGTTTTTGAAAGCTCGCTCAAAAGACGACCGAGGCTGCGTGTAGGCCACACAAGCATGGAATTGTACGCGACGAACGCGAGGTATTCGCCCTCCGTGATGGCGCCGTCCACGACGAACACGATGCCGGCGGCGATGATCGTCAACACCTGAATGCCGGAAAGCAAATCGCCGATGCCCCAGTTGACGCCCATCACGTGGCCGAGGCGTACCCAGAGGTCGGAGAAGAGGTCGTTCTGCTTATTGAATTTATCTTTTTCAAAACGCTCGCGGCCGAACGCGCGCACCACGCGCACGCCGGTCAGGTTTTCCTGCACCATGGCGGTCAGCTTGCCTTCGGCTTCATCCGCAATGCGGAAGCGGTCTCCCACGATGACGAAGAAGATCATGGAATACCCCACGACGATCGGGATAAAAATAAAGGCGATAAGCGCGAGCTTTGCGTTCATGGAGAACATCAGGGCGAGTGAGACGACGATGAGAAAAACCACGCGCACAAGCTCCATCATCTGGTCGTTGATAAAGTTGTGAATGAGGTCGACATCCTGCGTGCATCTCTGGATGATGTCGCCGGTCTGGTTTTTGTTGTGCCATGCGTAGGGCAGGCGCTGAATGTGCGAAAACAGCGTGTTGCGGATCTTCGTCACGGTGCCCTCACAGCCCTTTGCCATATTCATGCGCGAAAGGTACGTGGAAATGCCCGCGAGCACCGCGAACAAAAGCGACGCCAAGGCGCATAGAATGAGATTTTGACGTAAGAAATCCCGCCCGCCCATGTTTTCGATCTGTGTTGCCAAAAACGAGGGGAGGTTGAACGGGGAGTCGTTGATGACGGAGTCTACCGTCACGCGGATGATCTGCGGTGTCATGTACCCGGCGAAGACCGAGATCGCCATGGTGAGCAGCGCCAGCACAAAATTGTGGCGCAGTCCCTTCGTAAAGGAGTAAAACCGCAGAATGGTCGTGCGTTTTTCCTTTTTCACAATATACCGGTTGCCTTTCCGGTGCGCATTTTGTCTAAACAAAAAAGGAGAAGTCGGCCACACCTCAAGCTGCTTCTTGCCCGCGCGGTTTCCCGACGGTATGGACATCTTTTTGCGCACCTCACACTGTGCCGGGTGTTTAGTATCGGCACAGAAAAACGGGTCGAAGCCAAAGCTTCGACCCCTTCACAGCGTGTATGCCGCAAAAACCGCTTGTTTTGTGTCCCGCTGCCGAACGCCATGAACACACAGGTTTTTACGGTATGAGCCCGGAAACAGACACGGCTTTCCGATCCCATAGATAGTATGACGGCGATTTAACTTTAACATCACAGATACAAAAAGTCAATCGTGTTAAGCAAAAATTTTGTTAGAAAATATAAGTTTTGTGTGCGGCGGGCGTGCAACAAGGGGGCCGAATAGACTTTTTAGCGCTAAATGGACTGAAAATTACAGTTTTGGGGGCGTCTGCGAAGAAAATTTACAAATACCCCCTTGCTATTTTGAAACACGCAGATTATAATATGAATATATCTGGTATTGAAAACCATATAAAAGAAAAATAAAAAACAGTTTTAAAATAAAGAACCGGGGCAGATCCCCGGAGAAAGGGTGAAACGTATGGATATGCAGACGACATACGCCGGTTACGGTGCAAGAAAGGTTTGGCATAAGGAAGACAGGATGCGGCTGTCTTTGCCGCTGTATTCGCTAGGGGAAGAGATCTTCTCCGCTGTGTCACACGGTGTGGGCGCGCTGTTCGGTGCGGCGGCGCTCGTTATGTTATTGTGGTTCTGCGAAAAGAGTTTTGTGAACGTCGTCAGCGTCAGCATTTTCGGCGGCACAATGATTTTGCTCTACACGGTCTCCACCCTTTACCACGCATTAAACGTGAACCGCGCGAAAAAGGTGTTTCGCGTGCTCGACCACTGCACAATCTATCTGCTCATCGCAGGCACATATACGCCCATCACGCTGTGCTGCATTGAGGGCAGGCAGGGCATCGTCATGTTCGCGGCCGTGTGGGCTGCGGCGGTGCTGGGCATTATTTTAAACGCCGTCGATATGGAGAAATTCAAGGTCGTTTCGATGATCTGCTACCTGATGATGGGCTGGGTCGTCGTACTGGCGTTTAACACGGTCGCGGCAAAAATGCCGGGTATGGGATTAAACTGCCTCATCGCGGGCGGCGTGGCGTACACCGTAGGCGCGGTGCTGTACGGCCTCGGCAAAAAAGTGCCGTACATGCATGCCGTGTGGCACCTGTTTGTCTTAGCCGGCAGCGTGCTGCATACGCTGAGCGTGTTTACGGTTATTATTTGATAATTAACTTTTCTATAAAAATCACAAACCGAAAGGATTAAGCTGCATGAAGGTATCCGAATTTACATTTGATTCCAGCACGGCACATAACAAAATTTTCACCCGCCTGTATGAGCCGGACGGCGAACCGAAGGCTATTTTGCAGATTTCGCACGGCATGGCGGAGCATAGTGCGTTGTATAAACCGTTTTGCGAATACATGGCGCAGCGCGGCTTTGTCGTTGTCATCAACGATCACCTCGGCCATGGCCGCAGCGTGACCTCCGGCGCGCTCTACGGGCATTTCGGCGAAAAGGGAGGCCTCTATAATGTCGTCGAGGATCAGCGCAATTTGCAGAGCATTATGCGCGAAAAATATCCCGAGCTGCCGTATTTTCTCATGGGCCACAGCATGGGCTCGTTCATCGCGCGCGAATTTGCGGCCGCCTACGGCAACTCCCTCACGGCAGTGGTATTCATGGGTACCAGCGCGGGCATTTCGACTGCCATGTGGAAGGCCGAGCGCACGTACCTCAATATGCTGAAAAAGGCAAAGGGCGCACGGGCGAAAATTCCGTCGCTCGAGAAGATTGCCACGGGCCCGTACAACAAGAAATTCAAGCCCAACCGCACAAATTACGACTGGGTGACGAGTAAGGAAGAGGAAGTGGATCGCTTTGTAAACGACCCGCTGTGCGGCTTCCCGCTCACGGTGCAGGGGTATATTGACCTCGGCACGCTTTTGTACGCCATCAACACCGACCAGTGGTACCGCCGTGTGCCGAAAGACCTGCCGATTTTGCTCATCTCCGGCGAAAACGATCCCGTGGGCGATATGGGCAAGGGTGTGCGCCGTGTGTTTGATAAATTGAATAAGACCGGGCACGATGTGAAGCTGACGCTTTACCCGCGCATCCGCCACGCGCTCATCACCGAGATGAACAGTGCGCAGGTCTACGAAGACCTGTATGCTTTCTTCTCGTCGCACCTGCCGAAGGCGGAAGAGCTGGTTTCCGAAAAAGAGACGGAAGCAGAGCCTAAAGTTTCCACAGAAACGGAAAAATCCGTTGAAAATCCTGCTGCGGAAGAAGAAAAAGAGACCGAAGCGGCAGCCGCCGAAAAATACGACGACATGCCGGAAGAAAACGCAGAGCTTCCCGTGATTTGAAAATAGAAAAGCCAAGCGAGCAGCCGTTCTTTGCCCGGTTTTCCGGACAGGGCGGCTGCTCGGCTTTTGCAGAGCGCCAATCTTGCGCCGCATGAAAAACCGTGTTATAATTATCCAAAAGACCGGTGGGGAAACGGAGTGTGCAAAATGGAGAAACACAAAAAGGAAAGCGAATTTGACAACGAAACATTCTTTGAGGAATACGCAAAAATGGCGCGCAGCGTAGACGGCCTGGAGGCCGCCGGAGAGTGGCATCAGCTGCGGCCGCTGTTCCCGGCGCTCGAGGGCAAAACCGTTCTGGATCTCGGCTGCGGTTACGGCTGGCACTGCCGTTATGCCGCTGAGCAGGGTGCCAAAGCGGTGCTGGGCATTGACCTGAGCGAGAAAATGCTGGAGTCAGCCGCATGGCGCACGAGAAGCGCAGCCGTCACATATCGTCTTTGCGGCATCGAAGACTATGAATACCCCGAAAACACATGGGACTGCGTGATTTCAAACCTTGCCCTGCATTATATTGCGGATCTGGACACCATTTTCAGGAAGATTTATAAAACCTTAAAGCCGGGCGGCACGCTGCTTTTTAATATCGAGCATCCGTCATTTACGGCAGG
>ERZ1027032.874-NODE-874-length-10526-cov-5.911565_pt1 | contig 10526 bp, 9 predicted proteins | sample MGYA00519445_ERZ1027032 | MGnify/ENA primary metagenome ERZ1027032 (study PRJEB26926, sample SAMN06164888) | human gut metagenome | biome: ENVO:00009003; feature: ENVO:2100002; material: ENVO:00002003 | host: Homo sapiens | place: USA | collected 2012 ... | reverse complement strand
CGAGATCTAGTACGGTCTCGTGGGCTCGGAGATGTGTATAAGAGACAGGTTTGTAGTTGGGTATCTGCCAGGCAGCCACCAGCAGCATGGCTGCGGCAATGATGTATTCTTCTTTTGCTACGGCTACTACACCGACAGCTATGGCTGCCAGTCCGATGACTATACAGAGCAGGGTCATCATCAGTATGGTTCTCTTTGGCTTTTGGGGCATATCGAAATGAGTTTTATTGTAGGATGAAATTACGGATGGTCTGCAAGGCTTCGGCTTGGGCTTTTTCCAAATCATCATTGACAATCACTACATCGAATTTTTCGGCATAGCTCAGCTCGAAGGTCGCTTTTGCCAGACGGCTTTCGATAACTTCGGGCGCGTCGGTACCACGGCCGGTCAGTCGCTTGCGGAGCTCTTCGAGTGAAGGCGGCTGGATAAATACAGACAGTGCGCGGTCGCCGTAGAATTTCTTGATATTGCATCCGCCTACTACGTCGACATCGAAAATTACATTCTGTCCGGCTGCCAGCTGTTTTTCTACCTGTGCTTTCAGTGTGCCATAGAAACGGTCCTTGTACACTTCTTCGTATTCCAGAAACTCATCGTTGGCGATACGCTGCTTGAATTCCTCTGGTGTCAGGAAGAAGTATTCCACTCCGTTCTGCTCTGTGCCACGGGGCGCGCGGCTGGTGGCAGAGATGGAGAAGGCCAAATTCAGGTTCTGTGTCAGCAAGTAATTGATAATGGTGGATTTACCAGATCCGGAGGGGGCTGAAAAAATAATAAGTTTGCCTGCCATATTCTTTTTTACATTACGTTCAACACTTGTTCCTTAATCTGTTCTAGTTCGTCTTTCATCTGCACCACGATGTTCTGCATTTCGGCATGGTTCGACTTGCTGCCGGTGGTATTGATTTCACGTCCCATTTCCTGAGCGATGAATCCCAGTTTCTTGCCTTGTCCGTGTCCGCCAGCCATGGTTTCGCGGAAATATTTCAGGTGGTTGGCCAGACGCTGCTTCTCTTCGTTGATGTCCAGCTTTTCGATGTAATAAATCAACTCCTGCTCCAGACGGTTCTTGTCATAGTCGATGCTCAGCGTTTTTTCTAATGCATCGGTAATGCGTTCCCGTATCTTGGCCACACGTTCCTTCTCGTAAGGCTCGATGGATTTCATCAACCGTTCGATGTTGTCGATTTTTTCTGTAAATTTCTTTTCGAGAGCTGCACCTTCCTGCTTGCGGAAGTCAACCAGATGTTGCAGAGCGGTTTCGATGGTTTGTTTGGCTGCAGTCCATTCTTCGTCCGACAGTTCCTGCACGTCTACGCGGGTCAGCACGTCGGGCATGCGCAACAAAGTGGCAAACCAGTCTTCCGGCAACGGAATATGGCAAGTTTCAGAAATGGTTTTTATCTGGTTGTAATAGTTTTCTACCAAGGCTGTATTGATGGGAGTAGCCGATTCGGCGGCGTCTTTTTCCACCCATATAGAGAAGTCAACTTTCCCGCGTTCCAGTGTCTGGGCAATCAGGTTGCGGATTTCCATTTCTTTTTCACGATACAATGGAGCGATGCGTGTGGATAAGTCCATTGCTTTGCTGTTCAACGATTTGATTTCCACGTTGATTTTTTTGTCTCCGAACACAGTGACTGCTTTTCCGTATCCGGTCATTGACTGTATCATAACTCCTTCTGTTTTTTGATAATTTGGATACAAAGGTAGGAAAAATCTAAATAAAGAATAAGCAGCTGTTAAAAAAACGTGTGAAATACCTTTGACTCTGACGGATGGAACAGAGTTTCGGCAAACTTTCTGCTTCTTTTTTCATGAGATAGTGAGAAGAAAAGTGTATATTTGCAGACTATAATAATTGTATCGAGTTTAATTATGTCATGCATTTTACATATTGAAACATCTACGGAAGTTTGTTCTGTGGCTGTAAGCCAGGATGGAGCTTCCATTTTCTCAAAAGAAGATTTTAACGGCCCTTCGCATGCCACTGTATTGGGGGTATTTGTGGATGAAGCCTTGTCGTTCATTGATAACCATGCCATTCCGTTGGATGCGGTGGCAGTAAGCTGTGGTCCTGGTTCGTACACGGGGCTGCGTATTGGTGTGTCAATGGCGAAAGGTATCTGTTACGGGCGGAACATTCCGCTGATAGGATTGCCCACACTGGAGGTGATGTGTGTGTCGGTACTGCTTGCGCACGACCTGCCGGAAGATGCTTTGCTTTGCCCGATGATTGATGCCCGCCGTATGGAAGTATATGCGGCCGTGTATGACCGTGCTTTGAAGGTGCAGCGTGCCATTGGAGCAGATATTATTGACGAAAATTCGTATGCCGAATATTTGGAGAAACATCCGGTGTATTTCTTTGGTAACGGAGCAGCCAAGTGCAAGGAAAAACTTTCGCATCCCAACGCACACTTCATTGAGAATATTCATCCGGTAGCCAAATGGATGTTCCCGCTGGCCGAGAAAGCCATGGCAGTGGAAGATTTCAAGGATGTGGCCTATTTCGAGCCGTTCTATCTGAAGGAATTTGTGGCTTCCACTCCGAAGAAACTGCTGTAAGGGCGTATGGCCGGAGAGGGTGAGGCGTAAAAAGATTTGATTTGTAGAATAACAGAATTTTATATGGAATATAATACCCAGCAACGAAAATTGCCACTTCCGGAGTATGGACGAAGTGTGCAGAACATGGTAGACCATGCATTGACCATCGAAGACCGTGAAGAGCGTCAGCGGTGTGCCAATACGATTGTAAACATAATGGGAGGCATGTTCCCGCAATTGCGCGACATGGAGGATTTCCGTCATAAGCTGTGGGATCATCTGGCCATTATGTCCGACTTCAAACTGGATATTGACTATCCGGTGGAAATTGTGAAGAAGGAAAGTTTGGAAGTGAAACCGGACAGAATTCCCTATTCTCCGAACGTCATTCGTTTCCGTCATTACGGACGGTTTATTCAGGACTTGATTAAGATTGCAGTAGACTATCCGGAAGGTGACGAGAAAAAACAGCTGATAAAATATATCGCCAATCACATGAAGAAGGATTACATCAACTTCAACAAGGACGGGGTGGAAGACCAGAAAATCCTGGAGGATTTGTGCGAGCTGTCAGAAGGACGTATCAAGCTGACGACGGATGACTTGAAGCTGGTGGAACAGCGTTCGTTCGGTCCTCGTCGCCGTCAGATGAACAATAACAATCAGCAGAAAAAGAAATATTAATCAAAATCGGATACTATGGCTTCATTTGTAATCGAAGGAGGACACAAACTGCATGGCGAGATTGTGCCTCAGGGTGCTAAAAACGAAGTATTACAGGTACTTTGTGCCACATTGCTGACAGATGAGGAAGTGACTATTGAAAACATTCCGAACATTCTGGATGTGAACAACCTGATACAGTTGCTTCGTGACATGGGGGTGAAGGTCTCTAAGTCGGGAAGTGATACCTACACTTTTCAGGCAGATAATCTGAATCTGGCTTACCTGGAGAGTGATGACTTCTTGAACCGTTGCTCTAAATTGCGTGGTTCGGTGATGCTGGTAGGCCCTTTGGTAGCTCGCTTCGGAAAGGCAATGATTTCGAAACCGGGTGGTGATAAAATCGGACGCCGCCGTCTGGATACGCACTTCCTGGGTATTCAGAAACTGGGTGCCTCGTTTGAATATGATGCCGTGAATGGTCGTTTTTGTATCAATGCCGAGAAGCTGAAAGGCGCTTATATGTTGCTGGATGAGGCTTCTGTGACCGGTACGGCCAATATTGTGATGGCTGCTGTATTGGCCGAAGGGGTGACAACGATTTACAATGCAGCCTGTGAACCTTATTTGCAGCAGTTGTGCCGGATGCTGAATCGCATGGGAGCTAAGATTTCGGGTATCGCATCGAACTTGCTTACCATCGAAGGCGTATCCAGCTTGAAAGGTTGTTCGCATCGGGTGCTTCCAGATATGATTGAAGTCGGCAGTTTCATCGGAATGGCTGCCATGACGGGAAGTGAAATTACCATCAAGGATGTGTCTTATGAAAATCTGGGAATCATTCCTGATAGTTTCCGTCGTCTGGGTATCCGTTTGGAACAACGAGGTGACGATATATTTGTGCCCGCACAGGAGCATTACCAGATAGAGTCGTTTATTGACGGCTCCATTATGACCATTGCCGATGCACCGTGGCCGGGATTGACCCCTGACTTGCTGAGTGTGATGCTCGTTGTAGCTACTCAGGCTAAAGGAAGTGTGCTGATTCATCAGAAGATGTTTGAAAGCCGTCTGTTCTTTGTGGACAAATTGATTGACATGGGGGCACAGATTATCTTATGCGACCCGCACCGTGCGGTGGTAATCGGTCACGACCGTAATTTCTGTCTGCGGGGTGGCAACATGACTTCGCCGGATATTCGTGCTGGTATTGCCTTGCTGATTGCAGCATTGGGAGCAGAAGGAAATAGCCGCATCCATAACATTGAGCAGATTGACCGAGGATACCAGAATATAGAGCAGCGACTGACTGCGCTCGGCGCACGTATCACGCGTATTGAATAAGTATGATTAGAAAAGAAGAAGTATTTAAGATAGGAACCATCAACAAACCCCACGGAGTGAAGGGTGAGGTGTCGTTTACGTTTACCGACGATATTTTCGACCGGGTGGACTGCGACTACCTGATTCTGTTGCTCGACGGGATTCTGGTTCCATTCTTTATTGAAGAATATCGCTTCCGCTCCGACAATGCGGCGCTGGTGAAATTCGAAGGGATAGACACGGCCGAAAAGGCACGTAGTTTTACCAATGTGGAAGTGTATTTCCCGAAGAAGTATATGGAAGAACAGGATGAAATCACTTCTTGGAATTTCTTTGTCGGGTTCAAGGTGCACGATGTGCATCATGGCGACTTGGGTGAAGTGGTGGATGTGGATGATGCGACGATGAATGTGCTGTTTGTCATTGAGAAGGAGGGAGAAGAACTATTGCTTCCGGCTCATGAAGAGTTTATACTGGATATTGACAAGGCACAGAAAGTGTTGACGGTGGATATTCCTGAGGGATTGTTGGATTAAAAACCAGATTAGGTATGAAAAAGAAAGGTCGTAAAGCATTCTGGCGGAACATTAAGTTTAAGTATAAGCTGACCGTCATTAATGAGAATACACTGGAAGAGGTAATTGGCATTCATGTGTCGAAACTGAACGGGTTTTCGGTGTTGCTGGCTGCTTGTACGGTAATCTTTCTTTTGGCTGCCATCATTATTGTGTTTACTCCTTTACGGAACTACTTGCCGGGATATATGAATAGTGAGGTGCGTTCGCAGGTGGTGACCAATGCACTGAAAGCCGACTCGTTGGTTGAGGCATTGGAACGCCAGAACCGCTATATCATGAATATTCAGGATATTTTCAGCGGGAAGGTGAATGTGGATACGGTACAGTCGATTGACTCGCTGACTACCATCCGTACGGAGGAGCTGATGAATCGCTCCAAGGAGGAAGATGATTTTCGCCGGAAGTACGAAGAACGGGAACGGGCTGCAGCAATGGCGGGAACGGATGACCATACTTTGCCGGATTTGTTGTTCTTCCGTCCTACTCGTGGAATGGTGGTGAAGGACTTTGCACCTTCGCGTCATCATTATGGGGTGGATATGGCAGCCTCTGTCGATGAGAGTGTACTGGCGGCTTTGGATGGTACGGTAATGCTGGTGGTGCAGACTGCCGACAGCGGGGTACTCATTCAGATTCAGCATGAACAGAATTTTATATCCATATATAAGCATTGTGGCCCTTCCCGGAAAAAAGAAGGTGACCAGGTGAAAGGGGGAGAAGTAATCGCATTGGCCGGAACATCGGACGAGGGTAAGCATGTGTCGCATGTGCATTTCGAACTGTGGCATGATGGCACCCCGATTGACCCGGCGAAATATGTTGTATTTTAAGCTTATGAAGAAACAGATTGCCATATTAGGTTCTACCGGATCAATCGGTACTCAGGCTCTTCAGGTAATAGAGGAGCATCCTGATTTGTATGAGGTATATGCCCTTACAGCGAACAATAAAGTGGATTTGCTGGCCGAACAGGCTCGTAAGTTTCAGCCGGAAGTGGTAGTTATAGCCAACGAGGATAAGTATGGAATTTTGAAGGAAGCGCTGGCTGATTTATCGATTAAGGTGTATGCAGGGGCTGAAGCGTTGTGTCAGGTGGTAGAGGCACAGCCTATTGACATTGTACTGACTGCGATGGTGGGCTATGCCGGTCTGAAGCCGACCATCAATGCCATCAAAGCTCGAAAAACCATAGCATTGGCCAATAAGGAAACATTGGTGGTGGCTGGTGAACTGATTACTGCCTTGGCCAGTCAGCATCAGACACCGATTTTACCGGTAGATTCTGAGCATTCGGCTATTTTCCAGTGTCTGGAAATGAACAACCCTGTGCATAAGGTGATTCTGACTGCATCGGGAGGTCCTTTCCGTACCTTTACCATGGAACAGCTTCAAACAGTGACCAAAGAACAGGCTTTGAAGCATCCCAACTGGTCGATGGGAGCGAAGATTACCATCGATTCTGCTTCCATGATGAACAAGGGGTTTGAGGTGATGGAAGCTAAATGGCTGTTTGGAGTTACTCCGGAACAGATTGAAGTGGTGGTGCATCCGCAGTCGGTCATTCACTCTATGGTGGAGTTCGAAGACGGAGCAGTAAAGGCTCAGTTGGGCGTACCCGATATGCGTCTGCCTATCCAGTATGCTTTTTCTTATCCGAAACGTGAATCGCTTTCGGGCGAACGGTTGGATTTTGCCAAGTACAACACCTTAACGTTCGAAAAGCCGGATACGACACGCTTCCGTAACCTGGCTCTGGCCTACGAAGCCCTGCATCAGGGAGGAAACATGCCTTGTATTGTCAATGCGGCGAATGAAGTCGTGGTGGCTGCGTTCTTGAAAGACCAGATTTCTTTCTTAGGTATGAGTGAGGTGATTGAAAAATCTATGGCGAAGGTTCCTTTTATAAAGGCACCTACTTACGGAGATTATGTATCGACCGATGCGGAAACCCGTCGTATTGCAGCAGAACTGGTGATTAATGGAATGAAATAAACAAAGTCTAATTATAAAAAAGTAAGAAGTAAAGTAGAAATGGAAACATTTTTGATTCGTGCCCTTCAGTTGATTCTCAGCTTGTCGCTGCTGGTCATCATTCACGAAGGAGGACATTTTTTCTTCGCCCGTCTGTTTAAGATTCGCGTAGAAAAGTTTTATATATTTTTCGACCCTTGGTTTTCGCTGTTCAAATATAAACCCAAGAACAGTGATACGGAATACGGAGTAGGCTGGTTGCCCTTAGGAGGATACTGCAAGATTTCGGGAATGATTGATGAGTCAATGGATACCGAGCAGATGAAACAGCCTGCTCAGCCGTGGGAGTTCCGTTCCAAACCGGCCTGGCAGCGTCTGCTGGTAATGGTGGGAGGAGTATTGATGAATTTCCTGCTGGCTCTGTTCATCTATTCCATGATTCTCTTTACATGGGGAGACCATTACACGGCCTTGAGCGACATGACAATGGGTATGAAGTTTAATGAGCATGCGCAGGAAATCGGTTTCCGCGACGGCGATATTCTGAAGAGTGCCGATGGCAAGGAACTGACTCGCTTCAATATGGATATGATTCGTAGCATCGTAGAAGCTCGTGAGGTGACTGTCTTGCGTCAGGGAGAAGAGAAAAAGATTTTGCTGCCTGAGTTAAGCTTGTTGGATGTGGCAAAAGAAGACCCAATGTTTGTGGATGTGTTCTATCCGAATGTGGTCGATTCTGTACTTCCGGACGGTGGATTCGCGAAAGTGGGTATTCAGAAAGGAGACTCTTTGGTTGCATTTAATGGCAAAGAGATGACTTCATGGAATGAATTTCTGGACAACATGGCTGAGTTGAAGGCAAAGGCTGAGTTGGATAAGAAGACTTCGGCTGCCTTTACGCTGGTTTACTCACGTGCAGGAGTGCGTGATACCGTAGATGTGCAGACGGATGATAAATTCAAGGTTGCCGTAATAGGTGGACTGGTGGACTATAAGCAACGTACGTTGAGCTATGGCTTCTTTGAATCTTTCCCGGCAGGAGTAGCTTTGGGCGTCAATACGTTGAAAGGCTATGTGAATGACATGAAATATGTGTTTACCAAGGAAGGAGCCAAGAGTGTGGGCGGATTTGCGACTATTGGAAGTATCTTCCCGAAAGTCTGGGACTGGCAGCGTTTCTGGGAGATGACTGCATTCTTGTCTATCATTCTGGCCTTCATGAATATCTTGCCGATACCGGCACTCGACGGAGGACATGTGTTGTTCTTGCTTTATGAGATTATAGCCCGTCGCAAGCCAAGTGACAAGTTCCTGGAATATGCGCAGATGGTAGGTATGTTCCTGCTGTTCGGTTTGCTTATCTGGGCAAACTTTAATGATGTACTGAGGTTCTTGTTCTGATGAATTTATAGAAAGTATAGTATAAACAGACACAAGGAGATACGAAGCGGGATTGTCGGCTTTGTCTCCTTGTGTCTTTTTTGTTTAATCGATAAATAAAAAGAAAATATGATGAAAAAAAACCTATTGGCTGTAGTGCTGTGTGGTGGTCTCGGATTGACGTCTGTTTCTGCCCAGCAGGTGGAAGAACGTCTGCCAGGCTGCTTGCAGGCCGAGAAATTTACCAAGAGTAAGCTGGACAAAATGTTGTTTTCTACTACTGTGGACCCGCACTGGTTTCAACAGGGAAACAATTTCTGGTTTGAGTATAAAACCAGTGAAGGAAAGTTCTGGTATGTGGTGAATCCCTCAGTTAAGCGTAAAGAATTGTTGTTTGACCGTGAACGGCTGGCTTCACAGCTTACCGAGATTGTACAGGACCCTTTTGAAGCACGTCAGTTACCTATTGCAGACCTGAAGGCTGGAGAAGACGGACGTACCTTTACATTTAAAGTGGTTTCAAAGGCTGATTCCACGTTTTATTTCTCGTACGACTATCCGTCTCGTAAGTTGACACATCTGAAAGACAAAAAGAAGGAACTGGATAAGCCGGATTGGGCTTCTGTGTCGCCCGATGGCCAGCGTGTTATTTATGCCAAGGATTGCGACTTGTACTATATGAGCATCGCCGATTACCAGAAGGCTCGTAAGGATGAAAAAGACAGCACGATTGTGGAGGTCCGTCTGACTACGGATGGTACACCGGACTTCGGGTATGGCATTCCGTATAGTACCCTGAACACAGATACGCTGTGCAATGGAAAACGTCGGGAAGTGTGGGGATACTGGTCGCCGGACTCCAAATATTTTGCCACGATTATTACGGACCAGCGGAATGTGAAACCGCTGTGGGTGATTAACTCTATTGCGGAGCCACGTCCTACTCTGGAAACTTATAAGTATGAGATGCCGGGAGAGACAGGTATGCCGGAATATCATCTGTATTTGTTCGATGTGCAGGCTGGTACACGGAAAGAAATCAAGACAGCTGCGTGGAAAAATCAGTCGATTGATTTGGAAGGTAAACCTTTTGAACAGAAGCAGCGCGACATGGAGCTGATTCCGAGAATCTGGCAAGGGGATAACAACCGTTTCTTCCTGACACGCAGCAGTCGTGACCTACATCGTATTGATGTATGTACTTATACATTGGGGGCCGATTCCATTGTGCCTATAGTAAAGGAAAGAATGAATACCTACCAGGAAACACGTCCTATTCATGTGTTGAAGGGAGGAAAAGAGTTTATTCAGTGGAGCGAGCGTGACGGCTGGGCGCACCTTTACTTATATGATGATAAAGGAAACCTGAAAAATCGTATCACAGAAGGTCCCTGGCATGTGGAGCGTGTGGTAAAAGTAGATGAGGCTACACGGACAGTCTATTTTGTGGCCAATGGCCGGGAAGCAGGTGAAAATCCATATTACGAGCATTTTTATAAAGTAAATGTGGATGGAAGCGGATTGAAACAGCTTACACATGGTGAATTCTTCCATGATGTGGAGTTGGATGACGATGCCCGTTTCTTCGTTGACAATTATTCACGTGCCAATACTGTTCCTTGTGCTGACCTGCTGGACAATAACGGGAAAAAGGTGATGACCATACAGGAAAGTGATTTCTCTTCCCTGAAAGCAGCCGGTTACAAATTCCCAGAACCTTTCAAGGTGAAAGCGGCCGATGGGGTGACTGATTTGTATGGAGTGATGTACAAACCTTTTGACTTTGATTCTACCAAGGTATATCCCATTATTGATTATGTGTATCCGGGACCTCAGGTAGAGGCAGTGGATTATCCGTTCCGGCGCATGAGTGTCCGGACAGACCGTTTGGCACAGGCCGGATTTATCGTCATTACGGTGGGGCAGCGAGGTGGCCACCCCAGCCGCTCCAAATGGTACCATAATTACGGATATGGAAATATGCGGGACTATCCGTTGGCCGACCATAAGGCCTGTCTCTTATACACATCTCCGAGCCCACGAGACCGTACTAGATCTCG
>ERZ1027032.866-NODE-866-length-10601-cov-9.888678_pt1 | contig 10601 bp, 26 predicted proteins | sample MGYA00519445_ERZ1027032 | MGnify/ENA primary metagenome ERZ1027032 (study PRJEB26926, sample SAMN06164888) | human gut metagenome | biome: ENVO:00009003; feature: ENVO:2100002; material: ENVO:00002003 | host: Homo sapiens | place: USA | collected 2012 ... | reverse complement strand
TCTACACCTATTAAGTCGTCGGCAGCGTCAGATGTGTATAAGAGACAGTATATAATCTTGATTAGATATTCAACCGATTAGATATTATATATTAAAAAATGAATATAAAGTAATACCTTAATACTGGCTTGTTTCATCTTTGTCATCTCGTACCCGTTTTAATCTCGGAAATCTTAACGAGTATTCGTTAGTTCCTTTCTTTGCTTTATCCTGGCTCAATGAAAAATAACTTACCTCAACAATTTTTCCGACTATCTTGTCAGGATGTAATGCCCATAATTCTCGTTGCTCATCACTTATGCCGGTTCCTACCGAACAAGTAACAACTTTTCCATCAAAGTTTGCTTGACAATAAATATTTCCTAACACATCGTAATATTTACCTGTTCCATATGACCAATCAAAGACGCGCATATCCATCGTATATACTTTCTTTACTTTAAGTAATTGGTCAGTTCGTTTTTGCAAATATGGGCTATCTGCAAGGTTAATCATAAGGCCTTCGCCGCCTGTACCGGTAATTTTGTCCAACAATGTAGGAATATTAGCAAACAAATCTTCTTTTGTTGCAAAATGTCCGAGCGTTGGAAGTATTCTAACGTCCAAACCAGTATCTTCAGGACTAAGTTTATCCAACTCGCGACGTCTTTCAATGTATGGCGCATCTATAAGTATGTCAAATACGTTAAATGTCAAAAATTTGTTAAGTGTATGCCTATTTATTAGACCTGACGTTGTATTAAAATCTTCTTTTTGCCAGTCGGTTTGTTTTACTCCAAATAGTATTTCTCGTCCTCGTAATTCCGAGTTTATTGTTTGTGCTGGCGTCATAATCTCACCGTCATAAATATAACTCTTGTCCATTAAACTCATGTCAATATCTACGTGCATTGCTTTTCCATTCCTCGATGTGAAGTTCCATTTTTCACCATCCCAACTAGCAATACATCTATTGCCATCAAGTTTTTCTGTTACAAAATAGCCGTTCTTTGAGAACTTAACATCGTTCTCTAACTTTTTAGCAAGCATCGGTGAGACTATGCTCTTTTCTACAAGACTTTCACCTATTCCTAACCTCAATGTTCTATTTACAATAGGTTCAAAGAAGTCTGCCCACTTGGTAGTTAATGATACATACGACATAATATTCTCTGTACTCAAATCTTTGTCCTTTGCCGGTGTAAGTAAAAATTGAAGTACTGATTTAACAGTCATTGCACAAATCGTAGAGTTATACAAAAAAGGATACCTCTTATAAGTATAACCGAACTTATGTTTTCCTGCAAGACATTCAATTATGAAGTCGAAATCTTCCTTACACTTTGGGTCGATGTCTTTAACTATTTGTTCCTTCTCAATCCTTGAATTGGTATCTTGCAACAAATCAAATATGTAACTTAAATAGTCTACTCTTTCTTGTAAAGTCATTTGTTTCTCCTTTTAAGGTTCCTAATCTCTCTGTTTATGTACCAAATAGCCTTTTGAAGGTCCTCTATTTCCTTTGATGCATCTTTTTTGCCGGCTCTACAAATATATTTTATTGCATTGCCTCTGTGATAACTCAATTGTTTATCCTCTATGAACTCTATTACCTCAATTTTTCCATCAGTATAATGAGACGGATGTTTTACGTTGTCGTCTATCATAATCTACTCCTTTTGTTTAATTTAGCGCTATATTCATATTCTGCCGCCACAGCATCTATCAACAGTCTGTTAACTTTGTCGTCAGGTGTCGCAATAAATTGTCTAAGCAATACACGTATAAGTGATGCAAGTTGACCTTTCGGTTTGTCTCCGCTAAGTCTTACCAATTTTTCTATTGCCTCTTGTTTAACATCATCGTCAAGATAGAAGTTGAATAAGGTTTTATTTGACATGCTTTTCCTCCTTCGGCTCTAATTTTTCCTTTAGCCAAGATTTCCAAACTTCACTGCATTTTAATGACCTTGTCGAACGACATTTTCTATAACAAGGACATTCACTACAGTTAAGTGAATTACAAAACGAATCGTTAAAAATATTATACAACCAATCGTAATTATTCTTCATTTTCGCACTCCTTTACAAGGTCGTCAATGATATACATACTTGCAACTGATCTGCAGTAAGTTCTACCATTTGATACATATGTTCTTTGTTTCTTTTCTCGTTCCTCTTGTTTCTTAGCATCCTCGTACTTTTCTCGTTCTTTGCGATAATACTCACAAGTATCGTGACAACCAGGATGTCGGTCAGGTGCTGCACAGTCTTTGCAAACTGTAAAAAACTCACTTATTTTTCTCATCTTTCATCTCCATAGCTAATGCCAGAACAGGTTCTATTGGCATAATTTTACAAGTTTTAATATCTCCTTGTTTACCGGTGAGAGGACAAACATAAATGCAATCTCCACCTAACCTTACCTGTAGTCTGGAAAGTTTACATTTCTCACAACTAGTTGGACATTGATTAGCAAAAGTGTATAAATTCATATTAACTCCTTAAAAAATTTAATAGGTTGCTATACCGCAACGAGTGATATACGGACATCCATATTCCGAACAACAATGCTATTCCTATCAAAACATAGGTGATTATTGAAAATGCATCGTCTGCTCTCATAATTGCAATTGCAATATCGAATGCCAATGCTATACTTTCAACTAACGATACAATCCAAGATTGGATATATCTTCGTTTAACCAAACCGATACCTTCGCTCATTGTCTTTCTTCCTCTCTTAAACTTTTTATTATTTTACTACAAGTAGAAATGTTATCGAGCAAAAATGATTGTACAATAAGCAATGCTCCTAATACAAGTGCTCCGCATACTATTACTACTTTGTCGTGAATGTGTCGGCCAATAACTATTGCATTTGAAATAAGTCCTACAAATATCACTACTGACCGATATATCATAACGCGTCTGTCTTTAATAGCATTATATAGTATTACTCTTCTTTGTTCTTCGTTCATTTTTGCTCTTCCTTAACTTTTCTTTCTGCTACAACAAACTGAACACCTTTCGGCAATGTTGCCCTTTCAATCGGAACACCCATAACTCGGTCAAAATCAAGGTAAGGAACATCGTCGCTTACAAGTATAAAATTGACTTCGTGTTTCTGTTTGTGCAACTTTTCCATTTCGCGTAAAATACGCATAAATAGCATTCCTTTATTCTTTCTCCGTTCTTTGAGATAGTCAACATTTACATATATCGCAGGAATTATCACGAATATTGTTCCTACTCCAAAAAACACGACCATACAAATTTCTGCTACTGTCATTTTCTATTCTCCTTATAGTTCAAGGCAATATTTTTAGCCTTAATTACCGCTGTGATATCATCTTGTGTCCTAACATTGCCGTTTAGCCGCCATCCTTCTCCGTAAGCTTCTGAAAGTTTGCAACCATACATTTCAATATACACGGTCAATGCCGTCACCAACAAGACAAGTTGCTTTTTCATTATCTCCAAATCGCTTTCTTGTTCGTTTAATTTTTCTTCTGCTTTACACCAATTGTGGAAATACATAGTTGAACAATCATTTGCTGTTTTATATTTTTGTTTCCACTGTTCTATTTCGGCGTTTTCTTTTTCAATTTGTTGTTTTCTTAAAAAGTTTTTTAACATTTTTTGTTCTCCTGTTCATTAAGAAAGCAAGGTGGAACAGAACCTGCTCTGTATACGACGATTTTGATTTTAAGGTCATGGTCGTTAATGAACATCGCCAAATCGTCAATGTCAATACTGCCATCTTCTACAAGCAATATTTTGTAGTCTTCTGGTTCTTTGCGTTTTGTAAATAACTTTTTCATTCCTTTACCTCCGATTGTTTGCATATTTTAAGTCTTTTGCAATGATAGTTTTCTTCTTCCAGTGCATATTTGAATAACATACAATAAGATGTTACTCCGTCATCTACACACATAGGGCAGACATCAGCATACTTGTCACAATATTTGTCAGGTACTTCGATAAGAACTACGTCGTCAACTTTTATTTTTGGCATTTCTTCAACTCCTCTATCATTTCGTCGATGTCGTTTTTGTACACCGCCACCGTATGACCGTCAAACTTACACTTTTCTTTCAACTCGTTCAGCACGTCGATTTTGGCTTGCTGTTCCCACGTGTCTCTTGCGTCCGCTATTTCCTTTGTATTGTCGATAAGGTCATATACTTTTGACGAAACCACTTTTGTTAATTCTTCATTCTCGGCTTTCAAAGCATCAATCTCTTTCTCTTGCTCTATTATAAGGTTGAGTGCGTCTTTGCAAAGCGTATCGTTGCATCCGGGACAGGTAAGGTACGAGCAATTTCTACAAGCAGTTTTGAAATCTCTGTTGCAACAACATTCTAATCCTTTTTTAATCTCGTCTTTTGTCATTCTTCTACCTCCACCAACGTGTCTTTGTCAAGGCATATAAGAGGACGAACCCCGCCGACGTGGATGTACGCATAGATGTAGTTCAGCGAACCGACTGAGTCCACAGTGCGAACAAAACAATCACGTGTTGTCGTAGACGTAATCGTCCAATACCATTTGTTTGTTTCAGGAATGTACTTTCTGTACTTTCTGTATTCGTCACAAGTTAGCATTGATACACTATCAGTACAATGTCCATAGTGCGTAAGTCCGTCGTCTGCTGTTAAGTCGCGGTCAAACAACATAAGTTTGTCGATGTCTGGGACACGACTCGACGCTTTTACGGCAATATCGCCTCTTAATTGTGATTTGCTCCAATCGTTTGTTTTGTCGTCAAACTCACTGTTGAACCACGCGTCTTTTGCGAGGCATAAGCAACCTGCAGAGATATCGTCGAGTTTGATATACTCTTTCTTGCCCCATTTGAACGTGGCTCCTTGTCCAATATCGGCGACAGGTATCTTGTTGTCAAAAGCTATAAGCTCCGACTTTGACAAGTCTGATGCAATGATGCCGACTTCCACTTCGGAAAGTGCAATCGCATTCTCGTTACATGACTTGTTTATGATTATTTCGATTTGTTCTTGTTTAGTCATTTATTTAATTCCTCCAAAAGTTTTTCTATGTCATCAACAAATACATATCTATGCCATTTGCCATCTGGGAAAAAGTTATCACAACGACTGTATTGCTTCAACCTATTCAAGGTATCCTTTACGTGCGCAGCAATTTCCTTGTCACTCGCCATTTGATATTTTGCAAGGGTTTCAGCATATCGGTTGCGTTCTGCTTCAAGTTCTTTGACTTCTGCTTTAAGTTCGTCTATCTGTATGCAGTCGGATTTTAAGCGTTCCAGGGAGCGAATATAGTCTGCAGTAAGTTGTCTGTTTACTTCTTTTAATCTTTCGTTTTCTTCTTCAAGTCTTGTCGTTCCCATCATCGTCCTCATACCAATCGTGCGAATCGCTGTATTTACAACCACATTCCGGGCAAACATATTCGCCATACTTGGGGCTGTAGTCCATATATGCTCCACACTTAGGACAAACACCGTCGTCTTCTATGTCTTGCAATATGCTATCTTTGCAGTTTGCTCTCATCTCTTTAAGTTTTGCAAGAGTTCGTTTAGCATAAGTTTCAGGTCCTAACTCTTTAATCTCTGCAATAGCACCATTGAGTGCATCAAGGTATTCTTGTTTATCCTCGTGACTCCAATGGTCATAAAATACATTTGTTAATTCAGTATCTGCTACCATTTTTGTCCTCCTTAAAATTTCGTCGGTACTACTGTTAGAATAGTTATCCATAGGTCGATATATTGCTTGCTCAACTTGCCGTCCTCATTTTGAAAATCTTGCGACGCTGTTATAACATATCCGCACTGTTCCGCGTCGTCGCCGCTTTCGTTGTCGATATACATTGCCTCTTTGTTCTTTATCGCGTTTTTGGTTATTGTTGTATAATCATCACGTTCAACCAATTTTACATATTTATCGAGGGCTTCTGCAGTGCTGTCGGCGGTAATAATCTTTTCCCTTATTATTCCCGGGTCAATCCACCATTTGTCCCTGTTGTAATCTTTCATTGTCGCGCTTGTCTTAAAAATAAATATCATTTTTTACTCCTTTCCAGCAGGTGGCAGTTTTTAATATCCTTCTTTTGTAATGCGTTTCTCACATCGTTCCATCAACCATTCTTTACCACAGAAGTTAATGTCACGTATTTCCATTTGGTATTGTTTACCGAAACCACAAAAGCCTTCACCATATACAGCTGTCGTTGCCATTTCGTAAAGGTTTTTTACAAGCCTATCGTGGTCTTTTAACAATGCTTCTGCGCTTTTGTATTCTTCACTATCTTCCGAATAGTCAAGCAATGTGTTTTCAAGTCCACCGAGCAAATCGTTTGCAGCCCAATAGATATTGTAAAATGCCTTCTTTTGTCTTGCGTTCATCTCCGATACTTTCATTGTAAACTCCTTTTCGTTTTCTGTTTTTGCTATACCGAACACAACTTTGCCATTCTTCCTTGCAAAATAGTCGGCATCACTTAGTTTCCTGAAGTTGAAACAAATATTACCTATAAGTACTTTATACATAACTACTCATCATCGTGTTCGTCACGAGATTTGTCCTCCTTCTCTTTTTTTCTATCTGCCAAATAGTCAAGAGTCATTGGAATAGCCATACTTAAAAATGCTGCCAATACCGCAACTATAGCTGCCCACCACATTAAAAGTCTCCTTCTACTGTTAGCCAAGGTTTGCAAGCGGTAAGATACTCGCAAGATTTGCAAGAATATGAGTCGTATTTCCTCAGGAATGGCATATTATGTTCAACCATAAAGTCTATCATTTTTGCTGCATTCATCAGGTCATTAAGTACTCCTGTGTATACCTCGCTGTCTAAATATTGTATTGACAGGTAGGCAGCTTTATTTAATGCAAGGTTATTCCATATGTCGTGGTAATAACCGCCTTCTTTGCAATTGTAATAGTTATCGTCTCCGTGGATTGCCTTAACGCATTGTTCATAAAACTCTTGTGACACGTTTTGTGATTTCGAGCGAGATAATGTTCCATTACTTAGCAAGGTAGGTTTATCGAATGCCTTTTTAGGAATGTCGATATAGCCATATCTTATGTTATGCAAGGGAATGTCATAGTTAATATGTACAAGGAATGCATACAAAGGCAATTGACTGTTCATATCGAAGTCGTCTTGTGTCTTTTTACTCGAACTGAATTTGTAGTCAAGTATAATCGCGTTTGTTTTAGTGTATATAAGACAATCTATGACACCTACCACCGCTTGTTCTATGTCGGTATATCCGAGTTTTTTAAGTTGCTCAACAGTAAGTTGAAGTTTAACCTCTCGTTCTATAGCCACGTTACCTGTTTGTGTGTCCATAAGTTCTTTCGTGAGTTCTCTCTCATATGTTGCCGTTTGTTTTATGACCGGAACGAAATAGTTTTGCCAACTTTCTATTCCAAATTCTTCTTTAAGTTCAGGATAAAGTACTTCGGAAGGGATTACCTGTTCATAATCACCTGGTTGAATTACTCCATCGTCGTATTCGTCTCTCAACTTACCTGCTTTGTATAAGCAATCGTGTGCCATAATACCGAATGTAAGGTGAGGTGAAATCGGTTTGCAAGGAGGAGTATGCAAGATATAATTGTGTTCGTATTTTGCCATACAATTTGCGAAACTATTGAGTGATGAGTTGCTATGAGCCATATGTTGTACCTCCGGTTAAATTACTTTGTTTGATAAAATGACGACCAACTCAAGCCCATTTCCTTGAATTTTTCTTTAAGTCTGTACATTTTCCGTTGTGACCAAGATGTCGTGTGTTTGTTTCCATAGTCCCTCATAAGCTGTTCAAACTGTCGTTCGCCTATGAGTTCTATGCATATGTCTTTTACTTGTCCGAATACATCTTTTATGAAGTCCTCGTCTTGCTTTGCCTCTTCTTCCTCTTCTATGGAAATGTCAGGCAACATATCTGCAAGAGTTAACGAGTTGTCTTCACCTTGATGTACCACAGTGTCTATGCTTACTATCTCCGGCTTGTTTCGTTCGCTGCGTAGATAGCAAAGTATGTCGTTGTTATAGCATCGTTCTATGAGTGATGGATGCAAATAATAGCCCTTGTGATACAAGTTTAACATAGTCAGTCTGCATATCTGTTTAGCATCGTCTAACTCCAACTGAGACCACCTTTGTACTTGTTTCAAGGCGCATTTAGATATAAACGGCTCGAACAACTGAAGTTGCATCTCGATGGGTGGTTGTTTGTAACCTATTACGTTTGCTATCTTTTGTTCTCCACTTTCCTTGATGACCTTAAATATGTCGTTGACCACGTCATCGGCTTGTAGAGTATTATATCTATCCTTCTGACTGATGGTATATTCTATCTGCCAGTAGGCCAGTTTGTCTTGTTTGTATCGTTCATACACGAGGTATGAGTATATAGTTTTAAGTTCGTCGAGGACGGTATGCAGTTGCCGCAAGATGTCCTCATCTGTACAGGTTGCACTTATCTTTTGGATTAGTTTGTCAGTTATGTTCTCTGTCATCGCTAAGGTACTCCTCCAGTCTGTTAAGTAGCTCGTCTATGACAATGAGTTCTCGTTCGACCTTCTTGTCATCTTTTTTAACTATGCCCACACGTTTCAGTGAGCTTCTTGCTGTGTCTATGTGTTTGATTAGCCGTTTGAGTTCTTTGTCCTCGTAGCGGTTGACCGGTTTCCAACCAAGGTCATCATAGACAGCGAAGTCAACGAACCAGTACAATATCCGACGTATGGATAGCTTCGGACTGTTGACTGGATAGCACTGCAGCATGTCTATGTAGTCAGGCTGGTTGATAGTTATGTTATATCGTCCGGCTCCCTCACGGTTTTTGCACGGAGGTCTGTCTATTAGCTCGATGTTTCCATCAGCACCTTCTTGCAAGATACGGTTAACCACCTCCGACAGGTCACCGAATAAGCACAATGTGTCGACCACATATTTGTGTAGATATACACTCTGTATCATTGTGAGTTCCTCCTATAGCACTCAGGACCGAGGCCTCTCTGTATACTCTCTGGAGTAGTGAGCTTCCTGCCACAGCGACCACATCTTCCCTCGTGGTACACATGCAGGTTGTTAGGTATGTTGTACAGGTTATCAAAGAAGAAGCTTATTGCTCTGAGTGATGCCGGCCAGGCCATCTGCATCTTGTCTTTCCAAGCTTTAGCAGGATGGAAGTAACAAGTATCACTGTAGTAGCAACCGATGTACTGGTAGTCGTCCTCATTGTCCGGACCACTGAGCAGGTGAATGAAGTACAAGTTTTCCTGATTTTTAGATTGTTTCACCTTGTAAGTAAAATGTACCCCTGTGTTGCCAGACTGCAAGGTGACTGTAGCGTTGCCTGCAAGAGTGTAGTCGACGATGGCGTCTGATTTAAGCTCATTCATTTCACGCCTCCCTTCTCACAGATGCGTCTCAGTTGTTCCAACTCTTCTTTGTCGGCCTCAATCTGTTCACGCAGTTTCTCTCGTTGTGTTTGGTCAACCCAGTGACCGTCCTTGTTCTTTTCCCAGTACTCAACAATCTTGTCGTTGTCAGTTATCTTGTAGACCTTTAAGCTGGGGTATGTGGTGATAAGTTCCTCGAGGTCAGGATGCTTTTGCAATAGTTCTTTCATAGCAGGTACTCCTTGTAATATGTATATATTTATATCGATAAGTTTTATATAGGCCCAGCTACAAGAGGCCAGGCCTGTATAAAATATTGGAGGACGGTTAGTTGTTCTGGGAAGCAAGCAAGGCATCGAGCGCAGCTTGTGCTTTAGCCAGTCTGCCTTCAGCCATCTTCTTCTTTTGTTCTACCGTCATAGGGGCACGTTTTGCTCTGGGAGCCTTAGGTGCATTTGCTTTAGCTTCTTCTGCAAGAGCGAGAAGCTCGTTGTAACGTTCGTAGTCCTCAGGAAGGATAAAGTCAATAAAAGATTTGCTCATTATTATTACTCCTTGTATTTATTGCGTAGCTGGATATGGAGCTCTCAGCTGTTGCAAGATTAGATGTTGCCTTCTGCTGCTTCAGCTTCAAGTTTTGCAAGAGCGGCCTGAGCCTTAGCGAGTTTTGCCTGTGCTTTCTCGAGTTCCGTCATAGGTTTGGTCTTGGCGGCTTCACGAGCTGCGATAGCACGTTCTACAATAGCCCTGTACTCGGCTTGCAGGTCTTCCGAGAGATACGAGATAAGTTTCTCGTTGGGAAGTTTACTGCCGATGGAACCGACGTGACGGGTGGGTTTATAGCAGAGTTCTACGAAACCTTTCTCGGAAATCTCCGCGTCTGCCTTCTTGCGGTTGAACCACTGGCGGTTGGATTTGTTTTTGGTAAGGACGATAGTCTTGTCGTCTGCATCACAGAATTTGCAAACAGGACCGACTGTGCCGTCGAAGTCTACGACATGGAAGTTGCCATCGTCGTCTTTGATAATTTTCGCATAAGCTTCGCCTTCAACGAGAGTTTCTGCTACGTTTTCTTCAATGTGTTCTTTCATTGTTTTGATAGTCTCCTTGTTATAATAATTTGGTTTATCTAATGACTGCTCCATCAGTCGTCAGTTCGTTTATTGGTTATATTATATCTGTCTCTTATACACATCTCCGAGCCCACGAGACCGTAC
>ERZ1027032.864-NODE-864-length-10616-cov-5.472493_pt1 | contig 10616 bp, 10 predicted proteins | sample MGYA00519445_ERZ1027032 | MGnify/ENA primary metagenome ERZ1027032 (study PRJEB26926, sample SAMN06164888) | human gut metagenome | biome: ENVO:00009003; feature: ENVO:2100002; material: ENVO:00002003 | host: Homo sapiens | place: USA | collected 2012 ... | reverse complement strand
CCCGCCTACAAGACTAAAAGCGGGCAGGTTCCTCCACCGACTGGAAGAATCCGCCCGCAAACGCATGCTTACACCGCGCACACGTACTTACCTCGTGTACATACGTGGCAGCGAATCGGCCATGCGTATGAAGCTGTTGCGCGCGAAAGCGTTGAAATCGCGCGCATACGGCGATTCCGGCAGCGGAGTGCCATATGCGCCCGTGCCAGCAGCGCCCGAATCATTGCCCCAGACCGCCGGATATGCGCCGGTCACGGCATGCACGTCGGAATCCGCATCGGGGGTAATCACCTTGCTGGTTTCGTTTTGATGACCGAACATGGAGAATTTTCCGGTCGCCGCACGCAACGCTTCGAACAGCGCCCGCGATTGCCGATTCAGATTCCCATCAACCGATTGCGCAAGATTTTCCGCCACGATTCACACTCCCTTGTATTTGCCGTATTCGCCTAGTCTTGCATTGCCCCAACCGCTCTCGCATTGCCTTACTGCGGTTTCCACGCTATCTTCCGCGCCATCGAAACACACTTTCGTACCGTCAACATGCGCGATTCGTGTTCAGCGGCCCCACTATTTGATTTGTTGACCTCACGATTCCGTTTTTCGCCGCCTTTTTTCAAATCGTGAGGTCACCAAATCAAAATCATGAGGTCATCCCCCCCCCCAAAAAAAAAACCAAAATCGTGAGGTCACAACGCCAAATCACAATGAGCGATACGCGATATACCGGATATATCGCACACTCTAAAGCCAAACAGCCAAACGCCAAACACCCCCAAACCAAAATCACCCACCGCAGTTGGCACTTTGCGTCCGTTTGTGCAGATTTGCCAACCGTCGGGCATTACTAGGCGCCGCATTAGAGGGCCACTGGTAGGCTGACATTGGTTCCGCAAGGCCAACCCACACAAGGCAGCCTGAACCACTTAATTTTGGACGTTTAGATGTAAGGTACTCACAGAGAGCATTTCATGGGAATTATCAACTTCTTCATTAATCTGCTCAAGGATCCACGCACGGCGATCGCCAGCTGGATCTCCATGGGCGTCGCCCCCACGCTTGGTTTCATCTTCCTGATTGTGTTCGTCGAAACCGGCGTCGTGTTCTTCCCGTTCCTGCCGGGCGACTCCCTGCTGTTCGCCGCCGGCTTCTTCGCCGCGCCCGACGCCCAGACCGGCGTTTCCGCACTACCGCTGTTCGCGCTGCTGCCTGTGGTCTGGTGCGCTCCGATCATCGGCGACCAGTGCAACTACTGGATCGGCCACTTCTTCGGCCGTCGCATCATCGAATCCGGCAGAGTCAAGGCTATGACCCCCGAACGCCTCGCCAAAACCGAAGGCATGATCGAAAAGTGGGGCCCGCTCGCCGTGTTCCTCGGCCGTTTCTTCCCGTTCATCCGCACGTTCATGCCGTTCATTTCCGGCATTTCCGGCATGCGTTGGAGCCGTTTCACCCCGTTCTCCGTGCTCGGCGGCCTGTGCTGGTCCACCCTGTTCACGCTGCTCGGCTACTTCTTCGGCGGCATTCCGGCCGTGCAGAAGCATTTCGAGCTGGTCATCATTGCGATTCTCGTGCTGTCGCTGATTCCTACCTTCGTCGGCTTGCTCAAAGCAAAGTTCGGCAAAAAGAAGGCTGATACCGCGACCGCGGAAGCCTGATCTTACGTTTTCTCCTTTTCTTGCGATTGCGGTGTCTTTCGATTTTTCGGAAGGCACCGTTTTCGTATGCTTTCGCATGCTTTTCCTGCAAGGGATATTCCGCAACACGCGAATCTCGCAGATTGCATTCGTACAGACTTCGTACTAGAATCGCGAGAGTTGTCTTGCTTAGCGTGTTGCTAGACATGACTTGGGGCCGTAGCTCAGTTGGTAGAGCGCTTCGTTCGCATCGAAGAGGTCGCGGTTTCGACTACCGTCGGCTCCACTAAGCCCGCTGCATTCATTCCACCGCAGCGGGCTTTTTCTTTTCCTAGCCACCAGACAAATCTGCCATACGTAAGCGAGATGGGGCGAAAAATCAGGCCTGGGATACGCGCTGACGCACGAAAGCGTCGAGCGAGGCCGCGTCAATGCCCTCGTAGCCCTTGATCGAGGCGAACTGCGGGCCGTTGGAATTGTCGATCTGCATGAACCCGGTCTGGCCGATCGTCGTCGCGCCGGAGGCGACGGCCGAACGCAGGCCCGACATGGAATCCTCAATCGCAATGCAGTACTTCATATCTTCCGGAGCGATGCCCAAGCGACGACCCGCCTCCAAATACGGGGCCGGAGACGGCTTCTTCTCAACATCATCATCGCCGCACACGTAGCCCGCAAACGCGCCAGCCGGCGCTTGGGCAACCAGATTCTCCGCAAGATGACGCGGCGACGTGGTGACCAGCATCGAAGGAACGCCAGCGTCACGCAGCGCGACAAGCACGTCTTCCACGCCTTCGATCCACGGAATGCGCTCGAATTCCTTTTGGGCGACGTAATCGATCATGCCCTGGCCGATCTCTTCAATCGACAGCTGGCAACCATGCTCCACCATGCGACGGGCCACATCCGGAACCGGCGTGCCCGAACCCTGCCAGGCGAGCTCCTCATCCCAATATCCGCCATGCGCGGCTGCGATTTTCATCTCGCCCTCATGCCAATACGGTTCGGAATCGATCAGCGTGCCGTCCATATCCCAAAACACGGCCTTGATCATCAGGTTCGTCTCGGTCATGATGTTCCTTCCCTACGACCGTCGGACGCGGAGCACCGGATTTCCGGGCAGCGCCGTCCATCGCGACTTCCACTGCCATTTCAGCAGAGCGGCAAGACGGCAGCATTCGCGAGTTGCGGCAAAACGGCAGACAACAAACAGGCATACAAGCGAGGCAAACGAAAAGCGCCCGGACGGTCCTCCATCCGAGCGCTTCCCATATCGACGCAATACTTCGCGCCTACGTATTCGCAAAATCATCCGATTTTTTTCACGAATTATCGGCAACCCCCATCGCTATAATCCATGAAATTCGAAAATTTCACTTGTATCGGGAGATTTGAAATTCACTCTCCCTGATTTTCACTGTTTTCCACAGCGGTTTCAGCGGCCTTTTCCGCATTTTCCGCCTTCCAGCGAGCGATGCAACGTTCCACGCGCTTGTATCCGATGATCTTCGGATCAAGCCCGGCCTCGCGGAAAATCGCGGCAGGCGAGCCACCTTCGGCATACCTGCGCATGCAATCATCGCGAAACTCCTTGGAGTAACAAATACGATACTGGGTGACCGATTCCACGGCATCCAGAGACCCGAGATACTTGCGGGTCTTAGCTGTGAACGCAACTCTTGGCACTGTACGCTCCTAACCTTTCCTGTTCTCGCCGCATATCTTACCCCCTCCTCCATGATTATTCATGGGCAAAGAGAACCATCTTTCACCGAAGCACCTTGACGACCGGAAGAATGACAGTTAGAACGCGGATACTCAACATTATTTCCCACAACGACGACATCGTCGCAGGAAGCAATGCATTTGGTAAAACTATATAACAAAACAGGCACATCTGTTGCAAGATATGCCTGTTTTTGAATTTTTTTTTCAATGTTTTCTGAAAATCAGTCAATCCCCCAAAGCACGATAGACCTAGAAATCGGCTGAGAAACGGGTTTACCCCTCTCAATCCCCTCGTTTTCGCCTGCGACACCCCCACCGCGCGTGTCATACGCATCAGCCGCGACACGCGCGGCCTCCACGGACTCGCGCGACGGCAGCTGACGGGCGTCGACCTGAATCTGCCGACGCCACATGCGAGCGCGGCGGGAACGTTCGATTTCCACAATGTCACCGTCCGCATCGGCCGCGAACACGCTGGAACCGGCCGGCCGGCGCAATCGCTCGACTTGCCGGCGCAGCTCGCGGTTCTCCTCTTCCAAGGAAAGGATCCGCGCGATGCCAGCCAGGTTGATGCCTTCTTCCTGACTCAGCTGCTGCGCTTTCGCAAGGCGCGAGATGTCTCGCAGCGAATACCGGCGAGCGCCACCGTCCGTGCGTTGCGGCACCACCAGCCCCAAACGATCGTATTGGCGGAGCGTCTGCGGATGCACGTTGGCGAGTTCGCCGGCGCGACCGACCGTGAACATCGGCAGTTCGATGTCGAAACCAACTTCATCCGCCCCGTCCAGATCGGCCCTGCCGGCCACGATCGCCATTGCGCACATGTCGTACAGCATTTTGGCCTGCCGCGCCGCACGGGCTTGGGAGGTCCGGGATGCGCGTGCCATGGCAATCAGCGCTCCTTGGCAAGTTCGTCAGCGAAATCGCCGCACTCCTTGTCGAATTCCTTCGCCGCATGCTTGACTTTCAGGCTCGGCTTGTCGGGAATGCGGATTTGCACACGCCCGATCAGATCGCCGTCGCCCTGCCTGTTGGCCACGCCCCTGCCGGAGATGCGCACTTCGGTGCCGCTGGACGAGCCTGCCGGCACTTTGAAGGTGACTTCGTTGCCGTCGATATCCTGTGCGGTCACTTTCGCGCCCGCCACAGCCTGACCGACGGTGATTGGCAGATCCATGATGATGTCACGCTTGCGCAGGCTGAATTTCGGATCTTCGGCAACGTTGATCTGCAGGTACAGATCGCCGTTTTTTCCGCCGTTACGACCCGGCTTGCCCTTGCCTGGAATACGGATTTTCTGCCCGTCACGCACGCCCGCTGGAACATGCGTCTTGAACTTTTTTCCGTCGGCAGACAGTGAAACCGTTGCCCCCTTGACCGACTGGCGGAAAGTCAGATTGATCTTGGAATTGCGGTCTTCGCCATCTTCCGGCTGCGCAGCCTGCTCGTAGCTGCCCCCGTAGGGGTTGCCAGCCCCGGCAGGGCCACCAGCGCCGCCACCGAACATCGAGAAAATATCGTTGATATTCGGATTGCCGCCACCGGTCTGGAAGCGGATGCGCGAGCCATTGCCGCCCGTGCCATACGCTCCAGCGCCAGCGCCACCGCCGAACATCGAGCCGAAAATGTCGGAGAATGCCCCCGCGTCGAATCCGCCCGCACCGGAGCCGCCGGCGAAGCGCGCGCCGCCCATGCCGAACTGACGGATGGCGTCGTACTTCTGGCGGTTGTCTTTGTTGCTGAGCACGTCGTAAGCTTCGGAAATGTCTTTGAACTTCTCCTCGGCCTCCTTGGTCTTGTTCAGATCAGGATGGTACTTACGCGCCAGCTTGCGGTACGCTTTGGTAATCTCATCGTCCGTGGCGTCTTTGGAGACACCGAGGACCTTGTAGAAATCCTTGCTCAGCCATTCATTCTCAGCCATGATGTGCCTCCTTTCACGAGGTTGCTGATGTCAAATGCCTGTTGTTGTTGAAATCGCTGTCACTGCGCTAGCTCTGTGGGGATGCCACGACCACGCGAGCCGCGCGAATCACGCGATCGCCGATGCGATAGCCGGCTTCCACCACGGTGTCGACGGTTTCCTTCTCGGCCTGCGGATCAGGCTTGTGCAGGATCGCGTCATGCCTGGTCGGGTCGAAATCCTCACCTTTTTCGCCAAACTTCTCGACGCCGAACTTTTCGAACGCCTTGTCGATTTTGGCGGAAACGGCTTTGAAGGACTCGTCCATTTCGCTGTGTTCACGAATGCGATCAATGTCATCAAGTGCCGGCAGCAGCGCGGTCAGCACGTCGATGATGCCATGCTGGCGGAAGCGTTCCTGTTCCTTCTGTGAACGATTGCGGAAGTTGATGAATTCCGCACGTTCGCGCTGGAGTGCTTCAAGATATTCCGCCGCTTCCTTCTTGGCCTGGCCAAGCGGAGTCAGCGTATCTTCACCATCTTGCGTTGCACTATCCGCAGCATCGCCGTTTTCTTGCGATTCGGAAGATGCTGCGTTCGCGGCCGTTGCCGCAGTTTCAGAAGCTGCGGAATCGGCAGATGCAGTTGCTGCAGAATCGCCATTATTCTGCGACTCCTGCGATGCACCGGCTGCAGGGGCGGCCTGCCCGGACAGGTTGTCCATGTCGGGCAGGTCGTTCAGATATTCGTCCTTGTTGAAGTCGGACATGATTACTTGTTGTCCTTGTCGTCATCGTCCACGACTTCGGCGTCAACCACGTCGTCGTCAGCGGGAGCGGAACCGGCAGCACCTGCGGCACCAGCGGCGCCTGCAGCGTCGGCGGCACCCTGCTGTGCGTAGAGGGCCTGACCGATCTTCTGCGCGGAGGTCATCAGCTCGCTCTGGGTGGACTTGATCTTCTCAATGTCCTCACCCTTCAGGGCTTCCTTGAGCTCGTTGACCTTGTCGGTGACTTCCTTGGCCACATCGTCGGAGAGCTTGTCTTTATTGTCGTTGACGAGCTTCTCGGTCTGATAGGCGAAGGATTCAGCCTGATTGCGGGTTTCGGCGTCTTCCTTGCGCTTCTTGTCTTCGGCTTCGTGAGCTTCGGCTTCCTTGACCATGCGGTCGATCTCGTCCTTGCCCAGACCGGAACCGCCGGTGATGGTCATGGACTGTTCCTTGCCAGTGCCCTTGTCCTTAGCGGACACGTGCACGATACCGTTGGCGTCGATGTCGAAGGTGACTTCGATCTGCGGAACGCCACGCGGAGCCGGAGCGATGCCGGTCAGTTCGAAGGTGCCCAGCGGCTTGTTGTCGCGAGCGAACTCACGCTCGCCCTGGTAAACCTGAATGAGCACGGACGGCTGGTTGTCTTCAGCAGTGGAGAAGACTTCGGAACGCTTGGTCGGAATGGCGGTGTTACGGTCGATGAGCTTGGTCATGATGCCACCCTTGGTTTCGATGCCGAGGGACAGCGGGGTCACATCGATGAGCAGCACGTCCTTGCGGTCGCCCTTGATGACGCCGGACTGCACGGCTGCGCCGACTGCCACGACTTCATCCGGGTTCACGGACTGGTTGGCTTCCTTACCGCCGGTGAGCTCCTTGACGAGCTCCTTGACGGCCGGCATGCGGGTGGAACCGCCGACGAGCACCACGTGGTCGATGTCGGAAACACCGATGCCAGCGTCGTGCAGCACGTTGTTGAACGGAGTGCGGCAGCGGCCCAGCAGGTCGGAGGTCATACTCTCGAAGTGGGCGCGGGTCAGGGTTTCGTCCAGGTGCACCGGAGTGCCGTCAGGGGTCATGGCCAGGTACTGCATGGAGATGGAGGTGCTCGAAGAGGAGCTCAGCTCCTTCTTGGCCTGTTCTGCAGCTTCCTTCAGGCGCTGCAGGGCAATCTTGTCCTTGCTCAGGTCGATGCCGTACTTATTCTTGACTTCGCCGACGAGCCAGTCGATGATCTTCTGATCCCAATCGTCGCCGCCCAAGTGGTTGTCGCCGTTGGTGGCCTGCACCTGAATGGTGGAGAAGCCGTCGTCATCCTTGCCGATCTCCAGCAGGGACACATCGAAGGTGCCACCACCGAGGTCGAAGACCAGAATGGTTTCATCTTCCTTACCCTTTTCGAGGCCATAAGCCAGTGCAGCCGCGGTCGGCTCGTTGATGATACGCAGCACGTTCAGGCCTGCGATGGTGCCGGCGTCCTTAGTGGCCTGACGCTGAGCGTCGTTGAAGTATGCCGGGCAGGTGATCACAGCGTCGGTGACCGGCTCGCCGAGATAGGCTTCGGCATCGCGCTTCAGCTTCATCAGCACCTGTGCGGAAATCTCCTGCGGAGTCCACTTCTTGCCGTCGATTTCAACGGTCCAGTCGGTGCCCATGTGGCGCTTGACGGAGCTGATGGTGCGGTCGACGTTGGTCACAGCCTGACGCTTGGCAACTTCGCCAACGAGGATTTCACCGGACTTGCTGAACGCCACGACGGACGGCGTGGTGCGAGCGCCTTCAGCGTTCACGATAACGGTGGGCTGGCCACCTTCAAGAGTTGCGATGCAGGAATTGGTAGTACCCAGATCGATGCCAACTGCGCGTCCCATAACTTGTCTCCTTTGTAGATAGGTTCGCTATGCGTTTTCTGTTCTGTTCGTTCTTTCGCCCGAGTTTCGGTTTTCCGTCTCTCGAACTTTCCAAAACTTGAGCCTACACCACTCAACTTTGAATCGCAAGCGATTATTCCCAAATCTACAAAAAAGTTGAGCTCCCTTCGCTCAACTTTTTATCAGACACAATCTCAAGACACGATTTCAAGGCGCGATCACCATCGAACATCAATCAAATCGCAATCTCAACAAAACCTGCCATCTCACCATCGGCAGGGCGCGAACGCAATCCGTCAACGTTTCAACTGCCTTTCGTTGACGAATCGCCATTAACTGCAATCAACCGGCCAAATCAGGCCGCACCGGAACCCGCGTTCGGATTAGCCAGATTGGCGGCGACCGGCGCGAGAAGCACACGACCCGTACCGCGATACACGTTGACCAAGCCCTCACCGCTCGCAGCCGAACCGATCAGCGTCTTCGTGGAACGCTCGACCGTGAACTGCAGGCCGTTCGTCCACGCGATCGCAAAATTGCCGTCCACCTTCAGCTCGTCGTTCTCCAAATCGACGGTCACGATTTCGGAAGCGGGCACCGGCGACTCCAACGCAACCGTTCCCTGGCCCATCAGCGACAGGTTGAACAGGCCCTCGCCGCCGGCCACCATCGCGCTCGGACGCGAAACCATAACCGCATGCTGCTGAATCGTGGTTTCGCAAGCGTAGAACAGGCCGTCGTTCACGGTGATGGCGCCGCCCATCTGGCTCGGATCGAGCAGCAGCACATGACGGTAGGTCGGTTCGAGCACAACCACGCCATTGCCCACGTATTCCGGCTTGACCGCGGACTCGTTGGTGACCGCGCCACGCGCCAGCTTGCCGATGAAATCGCCAACGCCCTTCACACCGGTCGTCACTTCGACATGGCCGACGGTCCACTGCATGGCGCCCGCCTGCACAACCGCGCCGGTCTTGCCATTGAGATTGCAGACCAGTTGACGGCGGCGCACGTTCATTTCGGACGCATAGTAGGCGTCCATGGCGCTGCCGTACGTCACGGAAAAATCGCGCTTCCACTCCATGACCTGGAAAATGCCCTGCTGCGCGACAATTGCGGCATCGTCATTATCCGTCAGATTGTAAATACGCACGAATGCTCCTTCGCTGGTAATACTTTGTTGATAATACTTTGGATGTCGAGAGATAATCTCCCGGTTTGCGAGATAGACATCTCGAAGGATATTGTCTCACAACGCTTGCTGCGTTGAACGACCCATCTCATTTTGGATTTGCGGCCCGCCCTGTCTGCATTGACCTCACGATTTCGATTTGGCGACCTCACGATTCGGAAAAAGGCTTAAAAAATGAAATCGTGAGGTCAGACCACAAATCGTGAAGTCACCAAACCTGAATCGTGCGATGAAGCAAAAGATCCGGACCACACTGCAATGCGTGCGATCCGGATCTTATTTGCGCTCTTCAGATCTCTTCAGATTTTCAGCGGCTGATCTTGGCGGTCTTGACGATCATCGCGATTGCGGCCGGATCGTTCTCGACGGTCTGGTAGCCCATTTCCTTGGCCTGCTCCCACACGGTCTTGCCAGCGCATTCGCCGCCCTGCACGGTCTGGCGGAAGTACTTGGAACCACCGCCGATGGTCACGTCAGCGCGGGTATCGAGCAGCCGCTCGGAAATGGAACCGATGCCGCCGTTTTCCTTGAGCTGGTTGGCAAGGCAGCGCTTGAGCGCGTCGTTGGAGCTGCCGTCGGTCTTGCCTTGCGGACCGTAGCAGCCACGCTCGGTGGAGTGCGATTCGAGCACGGCCGGGGTGGTGTACTGGCCGGTGCCGGCATTGGTGTCGCCGAGCTCTGCCGGCTGGCCGACTGCGTCAAGGCCTTCGAAGTGGCCGTTTGCACCCCCGAGATAATCGCGGGCGACGGTGATTTCGGAATCGCCCATGCCGTCACCGATGAACAGGATGACGTTCTTGGCGGTGCCGTTGCCGATGGCCGCAATGCGCTGTGCGCCGCCGTGCTGAGCCAGTTCCGCAACGGACTTGCCGTTCAGATTGTAAGTGGAAGTTTCGTTGGCGAGCGCCGGTGCCGCAAGCGCGCCGAGCGTTGCAACGGAAGCGATTGCTGCAATCGCTCCTTTGAGAGCCTTTCGATTGCTCATCTTTTTTCTTCTTTCTTCAGCCTGTGCTGTATTGCAATTCCCACGCCAGGTTTCGCAAACCAACTTCCGAGGCGTTTTGGACGAACAAAACGTGAACTCTCGTCTTCACAAAGTGAACACTTATCTCAAATCCTCTTTCCGTCAACCATCATTCCCAATACCCCCTAAATACTGAATTATGACTCATGCTTTTGTCGCATGAAGGGCAAACGGTCAGGCAGGGGCGCGGCGCGTCAGGAAGAGGCGCGGGCGGAACGAGTGGCCTTGACGGCTACGAAGAGGCTGCGAATCAGGAGCACGCACAGGTAGCAGGCGAACAGAATCGATCCGACGCGGGGCGAGACCGCGCCCGCTATCCACGTACCGAATGGCGCGGTAACGGCAGCCACCAAGCCAATAATCAGCGCGGCCTTCACATGCACCAGCCTTCGTTTCAGGTTTGCCACGCTCGTCGTGATCGAGTTCGGAAACATGGCCAGCAGCGACGTGCCTCGCGCAATCAGATCGGAAGCGCCGAACAGCATCGAT
>ERZ1027032.859-NODE-859-length-10638-cov-6.726448_pt1 | contig 10638 bp, 10 predicted proteins | sample MGYA00519445_ERZ1027032 | MGnify/ENA primary metagenome ERZ1027032 (study PRJEB26926, sample SAMN06164888) | human gut metagenome | biome: ENVO:00009003; feature: ENVO:2100002; material: ENVO:00002003 | host: Homo sapiens | place: USA | collected 2012 ... | reverse complement strand
TCAGATGTGTATAAGAGACAGCGACTATTTCGGTCTGGAAGGTCGATTTGGGGGAGAGCGTGAATTCGACGGCGGGATTGACTACGCCCACGAGCGCATAGAGTCCGTTGAGTTTGACGTAAGTTTGGGCGGAAATTTTCGATGCGCAGCCTGTTGCGAGCAGGCATGCGAGCGATATTTTAAGAATGAGTTTCATAGTTGTCTTGCCGCGAAGGTATTAAAAAAAGGCGGAATTTCAGACGATTCCGGTAAAAAATAGCCCGATCGGGCGGGATTTGTCCGTTGTGGACGATTTTTGTGCAGGCGGAGCCGGTGTGTGCCGGGTTACAAGGACTTCTTCAGATAGACCATATCTACCAGTTGTCTGCCGTCCTCGATGATGGGGTGGTCGTAATGATCGGTGAAGAAGCCGGGGATCAAGTGCGAGCGAACGTATCCGCATCGTTCGTAAAAACGGAGTGTGCGGGGAACATCCCCGGTGCCGACGAGAAGCGTCCGGTAACGATCCCGGTAGTGCGCTTCCAGAAATTCGAGCATTTGTCGTCCGTATCCTTTCCGTTGATACTGGAGGTGTACAGCCAGATTCTTGATCTCTCCGATTCCGTCGGCTTCGTCCGTGACGACGCATTCGGCGACGACCTGTCCGTCGTCACGGGCTACGAACATTTCGCCCCGTTCCAGGTAACGGTCGATCATGGACTCCTGTTCGTCGGCCAGCAGGAGCAGATCGAGGAAGCGTTTTTTGCGTGTGATGATTTTTTCGAATCGCAGAGGCATGACGGGCGTGTTTTCTTGAGTGGGTGGTGTACCTGATATAAAATCCCCCTCTGATGAAAGATACACCCCGGCGTTTATGCGTCGGGGTGTTCGGTTTTCCGGAGATGGCGTATCTATACGGTCATGATCTCTTTTTCCTTGTTGTCGAGTATCGCATCCAGCGATTTGGTGAACTTGTCGAGCAGCTTCTGCGCCTGGGTTTCACCGTCTTTCGCCTCGTCTTCGGACATGCCTTCCTTCTGGGCCTTCTTGAAGGCTTCGACAGCGTCCCGGCGTGCGTTGCGCAAGCTGATGCGGGCGGTTTCCGCCTCCTGGCGTACCTGCTTGACCAGCTCTTTGCGCCGCTCTTCCGTCAGGGGCGGAATCGACAGTCGGATCTGCTCCCCGTTGTTCGAGGGGGTCAGCCCGATGTTGGAGTCGATGATCGCCTTTTCGATCGCGCGGATCAGGTTTTTGTCCCAGGGCTGGATCAGAATGGTCTTGGCATCGGGTACCGTGACGCTCGCCACGCCTGAAATCGGGGTTTGAGATCCGTAATAATCTACGAAAACTCCGTTCAGCACGGTCGGGGTCGCCTTGCCTGCCCGGATGTTGAGCAGCTCTTCTTCGAGGTGCTCGATCGTTTTCTGCATGCGGTCGGAAGCTTCGGAAAGAATGGTTTTGGTATCCATATGTCGTATTTGTTTAGTTGGCGGAGTTGAGTTGTCGCTCGATCAGCAGAATGAGTTCGTCGAATTCGGGGGCCTCGTAACCGATGGTCGCGGAAATAACTTTGCCGTCTTTGCCGATCAGGAAATTACGCGGAATGTAGTTGGAGGCGTAAAGTCTGTAAATTTTCTGTTCGGGATCGAGTCCCATCGGGAACGTATAACCCATCTTTTCCCGGAAAGCGGCGACCGTTTCGCGGGTTTCGCCGCGCGATACGGGCAGGAAAACGAAGTCTTCGTTCCCCTTGAAGCGATCGATGATGTCCTTCTGCACGCGGCTCAATTCCTCGCGGCAGGGACCGCACCAGGTCGCCCAGAAATTCAGAAGCACCACTTTGCCGCGCAGACTGCCCAAGGTGAAGGTCGTACCGTCGAACATTTCCACCCGGAAATCGGGTGCCTGTGTCCCGGCTTTAACAAGGGTCGTAGCCTCGATGTCGTCGGGCGTATCGTTCGTATTCTTGGTCTGTTCGGTTTTCGGAGCGTCCGTTGCGGGGGCTGCAGGCTGCGACCCGTCGGGCAGCAGCCACATCAGGGCGATGACGACCGCGAGCAGGACGATCATCAGTATAAGACGTTTGTTATTGGGTTTTTTACGTTCGGTCATAGCGATATAATAGGTTTTCAGAGTTTGACCAGTGTGCCGATCTTCTCTCCGGCGAGCACCTTTTCCAGGTTGCCCGGAGTGTCCATGTCGAAGACGATGACCCGGAGGCCATTTTCGCGGCAAAGCGTGAAGGCGGTCATATCCATAACCTTCAGGTTGCGACGATAAACTTCATCGAAGGTGATTTCGTCGAACTTCTCTGCGGCGGGGTCTTTCTCCGGATCGGCCGTATAGACGCCGTCTACGCGCGTACCCTTGAGCATGACGTCGGCTTCGATCTCGATGCCGCGCAGCGCCGATGCAGAGTCGGTCGAGAAATAGGGGTTCGACGTGCCGCCGCCGATGATGACTACGTATCCGGCTTCGAGGTAGTCGAGCGCCTTGGCTTTCGAGTAATACTCTCCGATGGGTTCCATCCGGATCGAGGTGAGGACTTTCGCTTTCACGCCGTTGTCCTCGAGGGCCGACTGCAGGGCCAGCGAGTTGATAATCGTGGCCAGCATCCCCATCTGGTCGCCTTTCACGCGGTCGAACCCCTTGCGGGCGCCCTGAAGTCCCCGGAAGATGTTGCCGCCGCCGATGACGATGCCTACCTGAACTCCCGTTCCGACGACGGCTTTGATTTGCTCCGCATAGCTGTGGAGCACGTCGGTCGAAAGACCGTATTTTTGAGTCCCTTGCAGGGATTCGCCGCTGAGTTTCAGGAGTATTCTGTAGTATTTCATAAGCGGAGCGGAATTTGATAATGCGAAGATAGGAAAAATTTCGAAAAAATGTCGTTTTTTAATGCTATCTTTGCCTATCCATGATGCATTCGGAATATAAATGGCTCGATCGGATTGATTCGCCCGATGACTTGAAGAAGTTGTCGGGCTCTGACTTGCGTCAGTATTGCGACGAACTGCGTCAGTACATCATCGAACAATGTTCGTCCAATCCGGGACACCTGGCTTCGAGCCTGGGGGCGGTGGAGCTTGCCGTCGCTCTGCACTACGTATTCAATACTCCTGACGATAAAATCGTGTGGGACGTGGGGCATCAGACCTATGCCCATAAAATCATTACCGGGCGCCGCGAGGCGTTTCGGACCAATCGCAAGCTGGGCGGTATCAGCGGCTTCCCGCGTATGTCCGAGAGTCCTTACGACGCTTTCGGCGGCGGACATGCCTCCGTGTCGATTTCGGCGGCGTTCGGTATGGCCAAAGCTGCGGAACTCAAGGGCGAGCAGCGGCAGGTGGTGGCCGTGATCGGCGACGGTTCGATGACGGGCGGTCTGGCGTTCGAGGGGCTGAACAACGCCGGTGCGAGCAAGCAGACCAACCTGCTGGTCATTCTCAACGATAACAACATGGCCATCGACCAGGCTACCGGGGCCTTGAAGAACTACCTGGTCAAGATTTCGACGTCGAGGCGCTACAACGCTATCAAACGCCGTTTGTGGCGGATTTTGTCCCATACGCCGGCTGTTTTGCGGTTTTGTCAGAAAGCGGGCAATGCTGTCAAGCAAGGGCTGTTGAAGAACAGCAATCTGTTCGAAAGTCTGAATTTCCGCTATTTCGGTCCGATCGACGGACATAATCTGCCGGAACTGGTGCGGGTGCTGGCGGCCTTGCGGCGCATCGAGGGTCCCAAGCTGCTGCATGTGATGACCGTAAAAGGAAAGGGCTATAAGCCTGCCGAGTGCAATAAGCCGGTATGGCACGCTCCGGGCAAATTCAACCCGGAAACGGGCGAGCGGATCGTCAGCAAGACCGAAGTGGCCCGATACCAGGATGTTTTCGGCCAGACGCTGCTCGAACTGGCCCGTGCCGACGAGCGGATCGTGGGGATAACGCCCGCCATGCCGTCGGGCAGTTCGATGAATATTCTGATGAAAGAGATGCCGGAGCGTTGTTTCGACGTAGGTATCGCCGAAGGACATGCCGTGACTTTCTCCGCCGGACTGGCGGCTGCGGGCATGGTGCCTTTCTGCAACATCTATTCGAGTTTCATGCAGCGGGCTTATGACAATGTGATTCACGACGTGGCGATTCAGCGTCTTCCGGTGGTCATGTGCCTTGACCGGGGCGGTCTGGTGGGTGAGGACGGAGCGACGCATCACGGCGCTTTCGATCTGGCCTATTTCGGTACGGTTCCCAATCTGACGGTGGCTGCGCCGATGAACGAGCTGGAGCTTCGGAACATGATGTTTACGGCGCTCGAGGCCGGTCGGCCCTTCGCCATCCGCTATCCGCGCGGTAACGGAGCGGGCGTCGCCTGGCGCGATGAGCCGTTCGCTGCGATGGAAATCGGGCGGGGGCGTTGCCTGAAGGAAGGGGAGCGGATTGCGGTCCTTACGATCGGTACGGTCGGCAATTTTGCTTCCGAGGCCATTGCGCGTATGGAGGCGGACGGGATTCGGGTGGCCCATTACGACCTGCGTTTCGCCAAGCCGCTCGACCAGGAGCTGCTGCACGAGGTCGGACGTAAGTTCCGTTGTGTGGTGACCGTCGAGGACGGAGCCTTGCGCGGCGGCGTGGGAGAAGCTGTCGTCGCGTTCTTCTGCGAGCACGGCTATCTGCCGAAGGTCGTGAGCCTGGGCATTCCGGATCGTTTTGTCGAACATGGAACGCCCGCGCAACTGTATGCCCAGTGCGGTTATGATGCCGAGGGAATTTACCGCACGCTGAAAAGTTTGCAGGAATCTTTGCAATAGACGTAATCCGGTATAAGAATATGCGATACACCCTCGTTATGACCAGGGTGAAAATCGAATATATGCTGTTTGCGGCGATGTTGCTTGTGGCGGGCGCCGCGTATGGTCGGGGACCGGTCGTTGCCGCTGTCGGCAGTGGACCGTGGGCGAATCCCGATTTGTATGTCGGCGAGTGGTACGAGATCGCTCGTTTCGATCATCCGTTTCAGGAGGGGACGGTCGGATCCCGGGTGGTTTACCGATTATTGTCGGAAAGTAAAATGCGAATCGTCTATCGGGGCAAGGACGGCAGAACGGGCCGGGACCGGATTTCGAGTGCAAAAGGTCGGTTGTCTGCCGATTACGAATGCCTGCGGGTTTCGTCTTTTTGGTTTTTTTATAGCGACTATACGATGCCGGCATGCGATTCCGCTGCCGAGCGGCAGTGGGTCGTCGTAAGCGGCCGATCGGCCAAATATTTATGGATTCTCGCTCGCCGACCTCGATTATCTACGCAGGTGCTGGTCCGGATTCTGGACCAGGTCGAAAAACAGGGATTCGATACCGATAAGCTTCATTTCGTCGATCAGCGGTGAAATGTCGGCCAGGTGGAAAAACAACCGCGAATATTCGTTTCGGATATTCGCGGTTGCTTTGTATTTGGCGGAGGTTCGGATTTTCCGGGCGCGAGTTTCCTATTCGATTTCCCGCCGGTTCATCAGTGCGTGAGTAATCGTCAGTTCATCTACGTATTCCAGTTCGTCGCCGAAGCCGATCCCCCGGGCGATCGACGTGACTTTCACCTGCGGGTACTGGCGCAGCCGGTTGAGCAGATAGAACAGGGTTGTTTCGCCTTCGACCGAGGTCGAGATGGCGAGGATCACTTCCCGGATCGTTCCCTGGGCGATCCGCTCGATCAGCAGGTCGATCTTCAGGTCCGAAGGGGCGATGCCCTGCATCGGAGAGATTACACCGCCCAATACGTGATAGAGTCCGCGGTACTGGCGGGTATTTTCGATCGAGAGTACGTCGGCGACCTGTTCTACGACACAGACGGTCGTATGGTCGCGCTCCCGGTCGGCGCAGATCGGACAGATTTCTTCATCCGAGAGGTTGTTGCACAATTTGCAGTATTTGATGTCGCGGCGGAATCGGTCGATGCTGCGTGTCATGTCGCTTACCGAATCGGGTTCCATGCGCAGCAGGTGGATCGCCAGGCGCAACGCCGTGCGGCGTCCGATGCCTGGGAGTTTCGACAGTTCTCCGGTCACGTCTTGAAGCAGTCTGGACACGTTCTTGGAAATTTTTGGATTCGCAGGGGCGGATCCGGTTTTAGATGGTTTCGAACGTCGAGCACTCCATCCAGCCCTTTTTGCCGTCGGCGATGGTGATTTCGCACCAGCCGTTCAGACGGTCCGAAATTTCTACTTTGGTGCCTTCGTGCAGAATGAAGAGATCGGTCGAGTTCTGATCGGGAGAGCTTTTGACGGCGACGGCATCCCGCAGTACGACGGCCGATGTGCGGTCGATCGCCTCCCGGCGGTCGATGGCTGCGAAGCAGAGGGTCAGTACCAGCAGCAGAAAGGCTGTCGCGGTGCCGTAGAATCCTATCTTGCGTCGTACCAGACGACGGGAGAGCAGGTAGAAAAGCGCCGAGCCGAGCATTGCCGCCAGGAAGACCAGCGAGAGGACGGCCCATGTCGTGCTGCTCAAAAGGTTGCGCAGATTCGACAACCAGGTTTTGACGAAAAATTCGGGGACGGCGTCGATGTGGTCTTTGGTCATTTTCTCAGCGACTTGCAGGTTGTAGCGTATGTCTTCGTTCCCGGGATTGAGCCTCAGCGCCCGGTTGTAGTTGAGGATCGCCCGACCGATTTCCTGCTCCTTGAAATAGGCGTTTGCCAGGTTATAGTAGAGTTTGCCCGATTGCCTGCCGCTCGACAGAATCGTTTCGTAAAGCGAAATTGCCGTAGGAAAGTCGTTGTTGATGTAAGCCGTGTTGGCCTGATCCCACAACTTGTCGGGATCGGATGCGTAAGCTGCCGAGGCGGTTTGCTCCGATTGCGGGTGTTGAGCCAGCGAATCGGTTCGGGCGGCAGTCTGCCCCGAAACTGCCGCGCTCAACAGCGTGGCGAGGAGAAAGAGAATATATCGTTTCATGGCTTTTAGCGTTTGATGATCGATTCGATGCGGGAAATCAGTTCGAGGCCGTCCCGATATACGTCGCTCATACGGGCCGAAGCCACCGGCGAATATTGGGCTTCGTCGCAGCGGGTGATGAGTTCCGAGAAGAGCTGGGTGTCTTCCGGCGCAGCCCCGCGCTTGTGGAGCTCCTCGCGGACATTTTCCTTGGTGAGATTGGCTACCGGGATATTGAATTTATCGCTCATATACCCCCATAAAGCCTTCAGCATCTCTTCGTAGAAGGCGTGCTGGTTGTGCTCTTCCATATAGTTCTTGGCTATCCTGAAACGCTGAATGGCCACTTTGTTGGCTCGCCGGCCCCGGATCAGAGCCGCATTCTGGCTGTCGCGGATCTGCTTGCGCAGCGCGATGTAAGTTCCGGCGAAAATGACGAGAATCGCAGCCAGCAGTCCGATATAGAGTCCGCTCAGGAAGAATGGCTCGCGCATCGGCTGGAGGCGTGCCTTGCCCAGGCGGATGAAACGGATGTCCTGTCCCAGCATCTGAACGTCCTCCTTGGAGAGTCCTTTGACCATGTAGCTCTCTCCGCCGTTGGCATCCGGTGTGATTTGCAGCGGGAAGCTTTGCGAGGAGAGGGTCACATATTCCCGGCGGTCGGGATTGAAGTAGGTGAAAAGGATCGAATCGATACGGTACGTCCCTTCGGCGCGCGCGATGAACGGATATTCGAATTGCCGGTAGCCGGAGGTTCCCGCAGTCGCCGTTTGGATGGATTCGGTGGTTTTGACGTTGTATTGCTCGAACGAGGCGGGCAGCGTCAGTTTCGGAGCCTGGATGAAAGGCAGATTGCCCTGTCCCGTGATTTTCACCGTGAAGGTCCCGGCCGAGTTGGCCGCCAGTTGGTCTGCGGAGAGCGACGCGTCCATGGAGAATTTGCCGACGGCGCCCGTAAAGCTGGCCGGAGCGCCCGCAGGGAGCTCTTTGACCGTGATGTTCACGCGGGGCGTCTGCAACTTGCGCCGCAAATTATAGACTTCGTGCCCGCCGCCAAAGAACGGATCGATATTGCGGCGGCTCTGTACGATAACTTGTGCAATGGCGGTGATCGTTGCGGGTTCGATCACGAGCGTACCCGCCTGCTGCGGGTAGAGCAGACACTCTTTTACGACTGTCGATTCATAGACCTTGCCGTTCAGGGTTTCACGCTGCCACATGGCGTTCGAAACGTCGATGTCCTGCGTCCAGAAGCCGTTGAAGGAGGGGAATTTAATGTCTTCGTAGCCCACGATCGCCACCCGGCGGTAGAGCTTGAAGGTCGCCAGCAGGGGTTCGCCTTTGAAGACCGACTGTTTCGATATGTGGACGCGCAGCAACAGATCGTCTTTGGCAATCTGTCCCTGGGCTTCCTCCTCGATACTTTCATCCGAAGAGTCTGAATTTCCCTGCGGAGCCCGGGCGCTGCCTGCCGACGGTTTGTCGGAGATCTCGATCGGCAGAGGCTGGGTCTTGTATCTTTTTTTATCGACCTTGATCGAGGCTGGACCGATCGTGATGTTGCCCGCGTCCTGGGCCAGCAATACGTAGGTGATCGTATAATTGACGTTTTTGGTCATCGCGCCGTTGATGATCTGGATCGAGTGTCCCTGGGAGATCGCCGGGCCGGCCAGTACGTCGAACGCCCCGAAATCCGGCGCTTCGAACGAATCGTCGTCGGGCGTGGCGTTGAGCGAGAACTCCACCCGGAAACTTTCGCCTGCCGTGACGACCATCGGGGCGTTGGCGCTGAAAGTAACCTCGTCGGCTCTTGCTGCGGAGCCGACGAAGATTACGAAACATAATGCGAGGGTTATTTTACAGAAAAAACCTTTCATTGACTGTCTGTTTCCTTGGTTGCCCCTATAACGGCCGGGGCGGAGCGTTTAGTGTTTGAGCTGCGCGAAAAAATCGTTGCCTTTGTCGTCCACGAGGATGAAGGCCGGGAAGTTTTCGACGTAGATCTTGCGGACGGCTTCCATACCCAGTTCCGGGAAATCGACCACTTCGACCGATTTGATCGAATCTTTGGCCAGCACAGCCGCCGGACCGCCGATCGAACCGAGGTAGAATCCGCCGTGTTTTCGGCAAGCGTCCGTCACCTGTTGCGAGCGGTTGCCCTTGGCCAGCATGATCAGCGAGCCGCCGTGCTCCTGGAACAGATCCACGTAAGGATCCATACGGCCTGCCGTCGTGGGTCCGAAGCTGCCCGAAGGCATTCCTTTCGGCGTCTTGGCCGGACCGGCGTAATAGATCGGGTGTTTCTTGAAATATTCGGGCATCGGCTTGCCCTCATCGAGCATCTGTTTGATGCGGGCGTGGGCGATGTCGCGGGCCACGATGAGCGTGCCGCGCAGGTTCAGGCGCGTTTTGATCGGATATTTGGAGAGGATTTCGCGCACCTTGTCCATGCCTTGATCCAGGTCGATGTCCACGGCGGGCGACATGGCGGGGGCCTCTTTGGGCAGGAAGCGGGCCGGGTTCTTCTCGAGCTGTTCGAGGAAGATGCCCTCTTCGGTAATTTTGGCTTTGATGTTGCGGTCGGCCGAGCAGCTTACGCCGATGCCGACGGGGCACGACGCCGCGTGGCGCGGAGCGCGGATCACCCGCACGTCGTGTACGAGGTATTTGCCGCCGAACTGGGCGCCGATACCGCTCTCCCGGCAGATCTGGAGGATTTTCTGTTCCCACTCCAGGTCGCGGAAGCAGCGTCCTCCTTCGTTACCCGAGGTGGGCAGCTGGTCGAGGTAACCTGCCGAAGCCTTCTTGACGGTCGCCAGACACATTTCGGCCGACGTGCCGCCGATGCAGACGGCCAGGTGGTAGGGCGGGCAGGCTGAGGTGCCGAGATCCATGAGTTTCGAGCGGAAAAATTCCAGAAGCGATTTCTCGTTCAGCAGCGCTTTGGTCTGCTGGTAGAGGAAGGTTTTGTTGGCGGAGCCGCCGCCTTTGGTGATGAACAGGAATTTGTATTCGTTGCCTTTGTCGGCGTAGAGATCGATCTGTGCGGGCAGGTTCGTGCCCGAGTTCTTCTCCTCGGTCATCGTGAAGGGCACCACCTGCGAATAGCGCAGGTTGCGCTCCTTGTAGGCTTCGTAGGCGCCCCGGGCGATACATTCGGCGTCGTCCGCTCCCGTAAAGACATTCTCGCCCTTCTTGCCGATGCAGATGGCCGTGCCGGTGTCCTGGCAGGTCGGCAGTTCGCCTTCGGCGGCGACCGTCTGGTTGAGCAGCATGGTGTAGGCCACGAATTTATCGTTGTCGGAAGCTTCCGGATCCTCCAGAATGTGGCGGAGTTGCTCCAGATGGGCCGGGCGCAGGTAGAACGATACGTCGGTATAGGCTTCGCGGGCCAGCAGTTCGATACCTTTGGGATCGACCTTGAGAATGCGGCGTCCGTCGCATTCGACGATCTTGACATACTCTTTGGTCAGCAGACGATATTGCGTCTTGTCACATTCGATCGGGAATGGTTCTTGATAGATGAATTCCGACATGGTGTTGAGGTCTTTATTGTAGCGTTAGAAAAATTGCCAATTATTCGCAAATTTACTAAAATAAAATCAGAATATTCCGTTTGAGCGCTATTTTTTCTCCCGCCTGATTTTTATTCGGGAAAGAGCCTGTTATTAAGGAAATAATGCTTAATTTTGTAAAGATAGGAACGCATAAATTCTTAAATTATTATATAATTA
>ERZ1027032.848-NODE-848-length-10684-cov-4.410763_pt1 | contig 10684 bp, 10 predicted proteins | sample MGYA00519445_ERZ1027032 | MGnify/ENA primary metagenome ERZ1027032 (study PRJEB26926, sample SAMN06164888) | human gut metagenome | biome: ENVO:00009003; feature: ENVO:2100002; material: ENVO:00002003 | host: Homo sapiens | place: USA | collected 2012 ... | reverse complement strand
GCAACTCCTTCTCTGCCAGCACTTCCTCCGAATAGATGCGTTAACCATGTTCCGATCATTACTAATGGAATTAGTAGTAATGGGATAGCATCTGTTTTTTGCTGGCCAACTTCGAAAATGAGTTTCATTCCTTTTAGACTTAGTTTACTGAATACGTAATACATTGCTGTGATCACCAGCCCAGCAATTGGCAGGAATGGCAGTAAATATTGATAATGTATGGTCCTGAACTCTGAGATTGCGATCAGCACTCTTCCAAACAAGGCATCGATCGCACCTACAATAATTCCTACAACGATTGCCATGATGATATATTTTAGCAGTTGTATAATATAGTCTTTCTTTTGCATTTTCCTAAAATCCTTTCTTTTTTATATAATCCAAACATCAAAAAAGCTGATAACCCCTGTGTTCATTACACAGAAGTCATCAGCTTAATAAGCGGTTTCGAATCTCTTCGAGGGAGAACTTCATTCCCTTTCTCTTTTGTTAAGATAGCATATTTTTTATTTTGTGTCAATTTTGTAATTTATTCTAATATTTCTTTTACTTCTGATTCTTCAGTATTGTATTTTTCTGCTTCATCCGCTTAATCACTTTAAGCCGTGTAAATTCCTCCCTCTCCTTCTCTTCCAACTCATTCGAAATCTTATAAACCAACCCGGTATAAGTCGGAATCGTAATATTCTTCAACGCATTTGCCCTCTTCTGCGTTTTCTTAATACTAGTTGCTAAACGATACGCCGCGTTTTCAACCATTGACAATTTAATTGTCAGATCCTTCACCTGCCGAAACGCTTCCCTGGCAACATCAATTGATTCAAATGTCCCATCCATCGCATATGTCAACTGATTCTCATGTGCATCATATTTCACATGTGGAATCTCTGTTCCCATGATACTTCTTGTCTGAATCCGTATCGAGTCCTCGATCGGAACTGTATAGGCAAGTTCTTCTACCTTACTGATCCCATGCTGGATATTCGCCCTCTGAAGGCATGCATACGCTCTTGTAAATGTTGTATCAATCTCTTCCTGAATATCTTTCGCCTCATCGATCAGATCCATCAGCTCACGAATCAGGATATTTCTTTTTTTATCCATCAGATCGTAACCCTGTTTTGCCAACGTAAGAGAGTTCTTGGCTGCGATCAGATTTCCTTTGGTCGGGAATTCTCGTGGGTCCATAATCTCACCACCTTTAGCTTTCCTGCTCTTTTGGCAGGTATTTATCGATGATCTTCGTGTCGATTCGATCCAATTCTTCTCTTGGCAGGATCTTTAATAATTCCCATCCAAGATCCAATGTTTCGATCATGGAACGGTTTTCTTCCGGCCCCTGACCGATATATCGTTCCTCAAATGCCTTTCCAAATTCCAGATATTTTTTATCAATTGGGGATAACTCATCTTCTCCGATAACAGATGCTAAGTTTCTTGCTTCTCCTACTTTCGCATAAGCGGAAAATAACTGGTTTGCAAGATCCTGATGATCTTCTCTTGTGTATCCTTCTCCGATTCCATCTTTCATCAGACGAGAAAGCGATGGCAAAACACTGATTGGTGGATAAATGGACTGTCCGTTTAAATTACGATCCAGTACGATCTGCCCTTCTGTAATATAACCAGTTAAGTCAGGAATTGGATGAGTGATATCATCATTTGGCATAGTTAAGATTGGTAACTGTGTGACCGAACCTTCTGCTCCTTCGATGATTCCTGCACGTTCGTATAATGTTGCAAGTTCACTGTACAAATATCCTGGATATCCTTTTCTGGATGGAATTTCTCCTTTCGATGAAGATACCTCACGCATCGCTTCCGCAAACGATGTCATATCTGTCAGGATAACTAAGATATGCATATTACAGTCAAATGCAAGATATTCTGCTGCAGTTAAGGCTACTTTTGGTGTGATCAATCGTTCTACAACTGGGTCATTTGCAAGATTTAAGAACATACATACATGATCTGCAACACCACTTTCCTCAAATGTCTTCTGAAAGAAATCCGCAACATCATGTTTGACACCCATTGCTCCAAAGACTACCGCAAATGGCTCATCTGAACCATCACCAAGAGATGCCTGTTTTACGATCTGGGCTGCCAGCTGATCGTGTGGAAGTCCGTTTCCTGAGAAGATGGGAAGTTTCTGTCCACGGATCAGTGTTGTTAATCCGTCAATTGCTGAAATACCTGTACGGATATAGTTTCTTGGATATTTTCTGCGGACCGGATTTAATGGAAGGCCGTTGACATCTCGTTTGACATCGGTGATCAGTGGTCCTAATCCATCGATTGGTTTTCCGATTCCGTTAAATGTTCTCCCTAGCATATCTGGTGCAAGAGAGACTTCCATCGGGTGTCCAGTTAATTTTGTTCTTGTATTATCAAGGGACATATTTTCCGTTCCCTCAAATACCTGAATCACTGCTTTATCTTCGTATAATTCAATGATCCTTCCGATTTTTTTCGTTTTTCCATCAACCGTAAATTCGACGATCTCATCAAAAAATGCGTCCTGTACTCCTTCCAGAATGACAAGCGGACCATTGATGCTGCTTAGTCCTAAATATTCAATTCCCATAAAATGACCGCCTCCTTATGCATTCTTTTCCAGTACTGCGTCATAGAAATCATCAATCTGTTTACGGTAGAGATCCAGTAATTGCAGATTGTCATTCGGAACATCGTATTTGATCGCAATGACTTTCTCAAAGATCCCTTCTGCTTTTAGCACGCTCATTGGCATTCCTCTCGCTACAAGTTCCCTGCTCTTTTGATACAGATATAAAATAACTTCCATCATTTTAAATTGCTTCTCCATGGACACGCAAGTGTCATCTTTATGGAAAGCATTTTGCTGCAGAAATCCTAATCGGATCACCCTTGCGATCTCTAACGTTAATTTCTGATCATCTGGAAGAACATCCCCACCGATCAGTTTTACGATCTCCATCAAACTACTTTCCTGATTTAAGATCGCCATCAGACGATTTCGATAGTCTACAAAATTGGGGGATACATGATCTCTGTACCAGCCGCCGAGATCTGTCAGATATTCACTGTAACTCGTTAACCAGTGAATCGCTGGAAAATGTCTTGCGTAAGCCAAGGATTTATCAAGTCCCCAGAAGCAACGGACAAATCGTTTGGTATTCTGTGTAACTGGCTCTGAGAAATCTCCTCCCTGTGGAGATACTGCACCGATGATCGTTACAGAACCATCCGTTCCATTTAGGTTGTGCATCATTCCAGCTCTTTCATAAAAGGCAGATAATCTAGAAGCTAAATATGCCGGAAATCCTTCTTCTGCTGGCATCTCTTCCAGACGACCGGACAATTCTCTTAACGCTTCTGCCCATCTTGAAGTAGAATCCGCCATGATCGCGACATCGTATCCCATATCACGGTAATATTCTGCCAACGTAAGTCCTGTATAAATAGATGCTTCACGTGCTGCTACCGGCATATTGGATGTGTTGGCGATCAGTGTTGTTCGGTCCATCAATGGATTACCACTCTTTGGATCAACTAATTCTGAAAATTCTTCCAATACCTGTGTCATCTCATTTCCACGTTCCCCGCATCCGATATAAATGATAATATCCGCATCGGACCATTTCGCAATCTGATGCTGTGTCATTGTCTTTCCAGTACCAAAACCACCTGGAATTGCCGCAGTTCCACCTTTAGCAATCGGAAACATTGTATCCAGTATTCTCTGGCCTGTTACCAGTGGCACACATGCCGGAATCCTGTCGTGAACAGGTCTTGGAACCCTGATTGGCCATCTCTGGATCATTGTTAACTGTTTTTCCGTTCCATCGTCCAATCTTAACGTGATCATATGATCCTTGATCGCATGTTCTCCATCAGATGCCACAAAAGTAACCGTTCCTGTAAGATCTGGCGGCACCATGCATTTGTGTACGATGGCTCTTGTTTCCTGCACTTTGGCATAGATATCACCGCCATGAAGAATATCTCCTTCATTGACAACTAATTTTGTGTCCCATAGTTTCTCCATATCAAGTGAATCTACGCTGATACCTCTTGTGATAAATGCACCTGCATTTTCTGCGATCCTCTCTAAGGGACGTTCAATTCCATCAAAAATGTTATCAAGGATTCCGGGAGCTAATGTGACGGATACTGCCTCCCCGCTTGCTTCCACGATCTCGCCCGGTTTTAATCCTGATGTTTCTTCATATACCTGAATCGTCGTACGGTCTTTATCCAGAGAAATGACTTCTCCAACTAATTTTTCTTTGCCGACATAAACCATTTCTGACATCTTAAATCCAGTATTTCCAGCCAGATAAATGACAGGTCCGTTAATTCCATAAATTGTTCCAGTCTTACTCACCTGTCACACCCCCTTTAAAGGTAAATTCTTCGTATTCTTTCTCCAAAGCACCTGAAAATGAATGATCGATCAAGATATTTCTTCCCGGAATAATCGAACGGATTCCTCCAAGAAAATCTTCTTCGCTGACTGTTACTGTCATTCCAGTTCGTTTTTCGAGGAATTCTTTTTTGTCCTCATCCGAACTGTTAATATAGATTGTCAATGGATTCCCATCTGCGAATCTCGCCGCTTTTGCAATATAAGATACAAGTAATTCTTTATACGCTTCGGTTTTCATGTATTCTTCTGCCATTTCCCGGACTTCCTCAAACAATTTATTTTTTAATTCATTCTGCACTCTGCTTAATTGTCTTCGAAGTTTTAGCTGCCCTTTGGATGTTACTGTATTTAACTGCTGCCTTGCCGATGCTGTTTCGGTCTTGATTCTCGTATCTGCCTGCATCACAGCTTCTTGTTTATGTGTTTTGAACACACCTTCCAATGCCTTCTGATGCTGATCTATGATTTCATTCCCTCTGGCTCTTGCTTCTTCCATGGCAGCTTCTCTGATATGTGAAATCTTTTCTTCTACTGTCAATGTTGTCACCTTCCTTCTACAGCCGGCTTACAATTTCAATCCGATCGCCTCATTGACATAAGACGTGATAAAATCTTTCTTCCGTCCAGTTCCGTGCCTGTCAGGAATCTCGATCAGGAGCGGCATTTTCCGCTCCAACTTGATCTCATCGATCAATTCTGGAAATTCTCTTCCAAATTTCTCTGTCAGAAGCACGATCCCAATCTCTGGATCACTCATAGCCTTCTCGATCGCTTCTTTTAGTTCATCCCTTTTATGAACTACGATCCCGTCAACCCCAGCTAACCGCATTCCTGTCAATGTATCTACATTATCACTGATCAAATACATTTTCATAACTATCACTTCCTGATCTATCCAAGTTTACCAATGATCATAAATGAAATGATCAATCCATACAGACACACACCTTCTGCCAAACCTACGAAGATCAGTGATTTACCTAAGGCACTTGGGTCTTCACTGATCGCACCTAAGGCTGCACTTGCGGCACTCGCTACGGCGATACCACCACCAACACAAGAAAGTCCTGTTGATAATGCTGCTGCCAGATATCCAAGTCCTGTTGCCATTCCTGCATCAGAACCTGCTTGTGCTGCCTGTACCGGATCTGTGACAAACATCATCACTCCGGCGATCACAATGATCCCGAAGAAGAAAAAAGCATTAAATGCAATACTTCGTTTATAACGTTTCTTTGTTCTCTCTCCATGAAGAAAATAACCAAATGGAATAAATATACTTAAGATTAATGCTGCGATGATCGCTAATTTGATTGCTAATGTCATAACCGATACCTCCTAATTTTCCTTGCCTGCATGATTGTCATACGGATGGAATTCTCTTCCTGATCCCGTATAGAAACGACTGAACATTTCATAATATTCCAGACGCAATACCTGAATTCCAACAACCAGACCTTCTAGTCCACACACGATAATATTTCCAAGAACAATGATGATCCAGTTTGGATTTCCTGCTCCATCTGTGATTCCTCCAAGCATCAGAACAACTTCCATCATAGCCGCATGGCTCACTGCAAATGCTCCGATACGCACAAATGAGATCGTGTTGGAGAAGAAACTTAACATCGTCTCAAACAATTCAAAAAATCCCTGTACCAGAAACATTCCAACGCCGCCTTCTGCTTTTGGTTTCTTCCCTTCCACGAGCTGTCCTAATGGTTCTTTTAATAAGAACATGATCACTGGAATTCCAAGGAAAATGATCATCATGATATTTCCTGGTGTTTTATGACCTGTCATATAAAGCACGATCGTTAAGACAAGGAATCCATAAAATACAAGTCCTGCAACTCCATTTGGGCTGAAGAATAAATTTTCTTTATCCCCACGTTTCTTTGCATTGATGATCTGAAACACCATCGCAAGCAGGATCAGTGCCATACCAAATGCAACTGCCACGATAAATACAGTATTTAACTGCCCAACAAACGGTAATTTCATCATCGCATGCATTGGCGATAACCACATTGGTTTAATGATCGTTCCTTCAAATCCAAAGAAGCTTCCAAACATAAAGCCAAAGAATGTAGAAAAAATTCCGGCAACAGAAATGATTCCTGCTAGATTCCATTTCTTGATCTTATATAGTAATCCCCCGCCGATAAACAAACACAATCCCTGACCAACATCCCCAAACATCGCTCCAAAGATAAAGGTATAAGTCAGTGCCACGAAAATGGTTGGATCCATCTCATCATGGGATGGCAGTCCATACATTCTGATAAACATTTCAAATGGTTTGAAGAATTTGGGATTCTGTAATTTCGTTGGTGGATCACCGAAGAATTTTTCTCTTCCTTCTTCAACAATGATCGTGATTCTATCATCATCTTTTGTCTCCTCAATAAATGCCTGTGTATCTTTTTCACTCATCCATCCACAGAGAATGTAGTAATCTTCCTGTTCTTCATTTTCCATACAGGCTGCCATTTTACGCACATCGAAGTTATTGGATAATTCTTCTAACTTATATCTCGCTCCTCGAATCTTCTTTGCCTTGACTGATAAGAAATCTTTCATCTGTTTCTGGACATTTTCGATTTCTTTTTCAATCTCATCGATCTGATTTCTTAAATTTCTGCAAATCTCTGCCGGCATTCCTTCGTAATCGTCTGGAAGTGCGATATTTTCAAAATGCAAAGATTTAAAGGTAGAATCAATCTTTCCCATCTCCTTATGTGCCGCAAAATAACATCCATACACATAATTTTCATTTCGGATTCCTTCTAAAAAAATTGCATTGAGATCATCGAATAAATATTTTTCAAGTTTCTGATAATACTCTACGTTTACTCGTCCGAATCTGACTTTCATATATTGATAGCCATAAACTTCTTTTAAATTTAACTCTAAAGGCTGAAACGGTTCAAGTTCATGAAGTTTTTCTAATAATTCTTCTTTCTGCTTCTTTAACCGGTCTTCCCTTGCCTTAAGGTCCAGATAATCATGATTGAGATCCCTGATCATTGTCAGGATCTCATCTGCCGTAAGAGATGTATCCATCTCTCCTTTTGGCTGTGCAAGCATCAATACATACTGTTCCGCTTTAGAAAGCGGTTCTTTGTAAGGATTCACATCCATAAACGGCATGAGGTTATCTGTCGTTTTCAATTCTGTGATCGCATTTTCCAGCTGCATTTCGTATTTGGAAAGGTAAGATGCACTTACCCTGTCAATATCAGTTCTCGGTCCGGAAATGCTTAAGAATTTCATCTTTACGATCATGATGCATTACCTCCTTGACGTCGTTGCTTTTGCACCAGATACTGTAATGTCTCCCGTTGTGATAATCCATAGCGAATACATTCCAGTGCCGTGGTGATCTTATAAATCTCTTCCTCCTTTAAAAATAAATATTGTTGTATACTTGCCAGAGAATACGGATGGTTTCTGTAAGCGATCGTTAAGATATGTTCCACACATTCATTCACAATACTCTCAATCTGCACCTGTTCTCCGAACTCATATTTCTTTCCGTAATAAGTTTCATTTAATCTTCTTTTGAATTCTTCCACTGATGGCGCTTCGACCAGATCTTTAAATTCCTGATTCGAAAGTTTATGTTGAATCGGAATTAACAATGTGTAAATATCTGGTGCGAGCATATGGTAATATTTCTTTGCTCGGTAAATCCATTGAAGATTTAATAGATCGATCTTTGCTCCTAATTCTTTAGTCAGCATTTCCTTATCTTTTTTATCCCAATTTCCCTTGCGTTCTTTCCACATCATAGAAAAATAATATAAATCCAATGCCAGTTCATAATCCGCTAATGTCGATGCCCCTGACTGTCGGATTCTTGACAGTGGTGCGTAATATTCTGTATTCTTCAGGTAATCTACCAGATGATCAATATTCTTTGCCGTCACTAGCTGATCAATCCGTATCTTTGAATATTTATCAAAAAATGGCTTTTTGTAATTCAGATCAAATGGTACATTACTGTGATTAAATACAATTCTTAAGCAATATCGAACCAAATCTACTTCATACCGCTTCATAAAGATCTTTAAAAAATCTTTTTGTTGCATATCTGCGAAACGATAAAGTCTTGTGTAATCATCATATAATGACTGGATCAGGACTTTTTCGATATTACCTCTGTGATACAGTGATTCATCCATCTGTGTGATAAATTTTCCGTACGATTTTGTCTGTTTCAGATATTCAATGATATCTGTCACTGTATCCATAGAAGCCAGCTGTTCATAATCCTGTGGTTTTAAAAGCTTTGCACGCATTGCTGCGACTTTCGTCACAATTCCGCTGTAGCGCATCACATTTCTCAATGCTATCGCCTCCTATACTTTGATCACCCGCTCTAATATCTGTTTTGCATATTCGCTGTGATGTTCTTTGAAGTCTTGTTTTAAAGATTCTATTTCATTGTTATTCTGTTCTTCTTGTTTCTTTAGAAGTTTTTCCATGTTTGTTGCAAGATCCGACTGAATCTTTAATATCTTTTCGTTCGTCTCCTTTTCCATATCTGCATCAAATGCATCCCTCTTTTTCTGCATCTGCATTTCCATCTGATGCTTTTGTTCCTGCGCATTATCTACGATCGCACGCGCTGTCTTTTCGATCTCTGAAAGTTTCTCTGCTATTCTTTCCATCAGTAAAACCTCCTTTCATACCAACCATTGTAGTCCTTTCTATTTATTTTTGCTAGTATTTTATCTGTTTTTTTGCGTGTATTTAGCAATTATTCACAATGTTTTGACAGTTTTCATGCAATGTTTTACAATCTGTTGTATTATTATTTAAAATGATCGACTTTCCCACAATAATTCGCGATCGTCTTGATCAACACCTCAGATTCCAACGGTTTCGCCAAATGCTCATTCATTCCCGCTTCTAAAACTCTCCTACGATCTTCCGTAAATGCATTCGCTGTCATCGCAATGATCGGAATATCTCTGGCATTTTCTTTATTGCTCCATCTTATATATCTCGCTGCTTCTAATCCGTCCATCACCGGCATCATCACATCCATTAAGATAATATCAATTTCTCCTAGTTTCGATTCTTTGAAAATTTCCAATGCTTCTTTTCCATTAAATGCCTTAATTACATTCGCCCCGGCACTCTCCAGAACAAATTCTGCAATTTCCATATTCAATTCATTATCTTCGGCAAGCAATACATTGACACCCTTGATCGATGCTTTTTTTATCTCTTTTGTCTTAAGTTCTTCGTGCTTTATATTATGATCGATCTGAAATGGAAGCTCAATATAAAACGTCGTTCCCACACCTTGCTCACTCTCAAATGAGATTGTTCCTCCCATTTTCTCTACAAGACTTTTTGTGATCGACATCCCAAGTCCTGTTCCACCATAAACCGTTCGTGCCCCTGCTTTTTCCTGTGCAAATGGCTCATAGATCGTCTTTTGGAATGATTCACTCATTCCAATTCCAGTGTCTTCACATTTAAATCGAATAATAATAGTATTGTAATTTTTCTGAATTTCATTAAATTCTATGCAGATCTTTCCATTATTTTTGTTATATTTGATCGCATTTGTTAAAATATTCATCACAACTCTTTTTACATGCACTGGACTTCCGATCAAATCTTCATGAATCACATTATATTTATGTACAACTATATTAATTCCTCTCTCTCTAGCCTGTTTTTCAATAACCATTCGAATTTCCGATTCCAATTTTCCCATATCCAAAACTTCATTGATCAATTCTAGTAAGAAGCCTGATGCTTCCCATATTTTTTTGCGGCATTCTGATTGTTTTTCTATATCACTTTTATAATAATCTCCAACTTCTACCATTCCCCTGATTCCATTGATCGGTGTCCGGATATCATGGCTCATTCTTTGCAGAAATTCTGTTTTGGCAATATTGGCTTTCTTTGTTTCTGAATGCGTTCATATTGTTGATTGGATCTTGCTTTGATCGTCATTAAGATTGCCACAAAAATTCCATATAAAATAACCGCTATTCCAATGTTACTCGTCAATGTTTTTACAAGATTCCTGTACCTTTGTATCAATTAATTTTTCATCATTTGATGCTATAATATCATTTCCATTTGTGATTACGATCGTTCCATCATTTTCCCGCTTATATCCAGCAAGCACGTTTTGGATTGTAAGATTATTGTTTTTCGCATATTCGGTTTTTACATACTGATATCCTATAACCGCTGTCTCTTATACACATCTGACGCTGCCGACGACTTAATAGGTGTAGA
>ERZ1027032.830-NODE-830-length-10808-cov-4.373291_pt1 | contig 10808 bp, 18 predicted proteins | sample MGYA00519445_ERZ1027032 | MGnify/ENA primary metagenome ERZ1027032 (study PRJEB26926, sample SAMN06164888) | human gut metagenome | biome: ENVO:00009003; feature: ENVO:2100002; material: ENVO:00002003 | host: Homo sapiens | place: USA | collected 2012 ... | reverse complement strand
GTCGTCGGCAGCGTCAGATGTGTATAAGAGACAGGTTCATTATCCAACCTACTCCCTTACTGTTGCTTGCATGAATAAGCACCCTTTGGCCGATGTATTTCTGAGGACACTTCCAAGTCCGGTTCTCGATGTCTTTGATACCGTGAGCGATTAAGCTTGCCCACGGTTGTTTGATGGATATTGCTTTCATACTTTTGCTTTTTATAATAATACTATTTATATTTGCGCCAGCATCTGTGACTGAAAATGGCAAGGTTTTAATATTCAGGTTCGAGTCCTGTCAGATGTTAGGTAATATTGCCGCATAACCTTAAAATATGAATCAAAATGATTTCATTTATATTCTTTAATTTAATCTTAGCAATATGCATTAATATTTTTTCTGCATGGTTATATGATTCTATCAAAGAAAAGCGTTATCAAAATGCAATATTACTGATTATTATAGAGGACTGCAATTCGCAGTCCTCTTTTTTATACTCACCTTATCCCAGCAGCCACCACATGACTGCCAGGAACAGGTAATACAATTTCGTTTTCATTGATTATTTCTCCTTCTTTCAACTAATAATTCTAACCGTTTCTCACACTCCGCACATTCGAATTTCTTGCGCTCCAGTTTCTCCCGGAACTTAACCAGTTCTTCGTCCGTATTCTCATCAAAGAACATGTTGTTCTGACGGTTGTGCTCGATGTACTCATTCATCTTGCGTTCTGCTTTTGTTATCTGTGCTTTGGCCGAAATCAGCTTAGACAGGCAAGAACTCACTTCAAGCGACTCTCCTGAACGCTTGTCGTAGAAGTACAGGCTTGTAGATACAATCTGTTTGGGGTATTGGCACTGTAATTTCGCCATCCTCCATCTGATTACCCATTGGTACCGGAAATACATCTCACGGGGAAGATTGTAGTGATATAAGCTTACTTGTTTTTCTGCATATCCGTAGTAAATAGTTACTTCAACCCATTGCTCAATCTTCAGTTCCCTTTCTGCTTTGGCCAAATCCTTAGCCATCTGGAACCAGTCGCCCATACTTTCTTGCTTTCCCATATCATATCGTTGTTACACAATCAAAGTCTTTCCCATACATGATATAGGCTCCACGTTTCCGGAGTTCGGCCACAAGCTGCTCGTTGGTATATCTGGCCAGCCGTCCATGAAGCCTGTCCTGCTTTCTTCTTTCAGACGTGTGTCTGCTCTCACATAACCGGCACCTGCTGGTGTAATGGGTGCCGGATTTCGTTTCATAGGCACGGAACTTTTTTTCCGGAAGGTTCCGGCCACACTCGATACAAACCTTCATGCTGCAGCCCTCCTTATCAGTCCCATATTACGGTTTACCAGTTCGATAATCTTATCATGGTAATCACTCGTTTTATTGCAAGCTGCACGGCTTTGGATTATCTTGAAAGTTTTCAAGTTTACTTCTATTGTTTCTAATCGTTTCCCATTCTTCTGTGCTGTGAGAATAAGGCAATCTTTGCGCCTGTAATATTCATTTTGATATACACAATGGTGCATTGCCTTTCCTTCCAGGTAGAACTGGGTAACACTTTCCAACGGACGGATTACGATACCCTTATCCTTGATTTCCATTCCCAGAAACGGCTGGATTCTTTTGATGAATGACAGAATATCCTGTTTCATTCTGAACATGCATTCAATCCTTTCCTTTCGTTTCTGTTCAGCCCGAATCTTCGCTTCTATCTTTCTCTTCTTCTCAACCAGCTTGTCATGCTCTTTCTTCAGGTTCTTAGGGCATACATAGTGAGCGTTATGTGTATCAAGGTGGAAATAGTCAAGCAAACAAAGATAATCATCATACATGGAACCATCCTTGATGATGTATCCGTTACGGTTGCAGATATTCACTGCCCACGGATGAGAAAGTCCACCCCGGCGCATGTAGAACTCCAGCATACCATACTGACGCGTCTTGATAAGCATTTCAGCATATCTGTTTTCACCTAACAAGGCACGTATCAACACTGCCGGAGTAACACCATGAAACGAAGTGCGAAGGCCATTTCTGCGAAGAATCGGAAGCACCTTTACTTTCGGATACACATAACCGTCTATGTCATATGAATGTGGATAGTATATATTTCCGCTCTGCTTGAGACTCATGTCTGTAGTATGAATCCAACCTCTACACCCCATATTCATAGCTTTGGCGATAACAATCTCTTTGTTGTCAGAAGTTATCCACTGTTGGCATACCTCATCGATGAAATAATGTGTGTCACGTTCTTTCCTTGCATACCTGGCTGTGTAGAAGTGACGGAGCACCTGAAAATCTCCCGATGTAGTAACGACTGTCAGATAGCTTACTGCATTATCCTTGGTCTTACGGTTTACCTTCACTTCCAATCTTTCACCGCAGTAAGGACACGTGATGTACCCTTCCTTCTGGCCAGTTACATCAACCCACATCTTTCCACATTCACTGCACCACATTTCATCCTTACAGCGGTAAGCATTATGCGGAAAACAATGCTTCTTTCCCCATCTTATCTGTGCTTCTGTTATTTCTGGCAGCTTACTGCTCAATTCAGCCACCAGCCTTTCACGTTTTGTCCTTGGTCTCATAGTTCTCCGAATAATGAAAGTTGCAGACTGTTATCATCACCTCTCTTACGTTTCGGCTGCGGCTTTAATTGTGGTTTTGGTTGCTCTACTTTCGCAGGGTCAGAAGCCGGAGACACTACTTCCACACGTTCCTGCACCTTGTCCACTTTGATGTCATCCTCATCGTAGTAATGGACTGCCCATCCGTATACGGTTGCTTCATCTACACCGACTGCGTTTCCTCCTTTTGCCAGCTTCCTGGCTTTCGAGTAGATATACTTGATACATTCCTCGATACTCTTGTTCGCTTTCCTGTAAGTCTCGGCAAAGAGAGAATCAGTCTTTGCACGATTCTCCAAATACGCCTGGATTGTTGTTTCAAAATTTGAACTTGACATAATAGTATTTCTTTAGTTCCACCTTTGAGGTCGATTGTTGATTCTCTCCAAGTAAGCGGCTATCTTCTTCTCCGCATCCTCACCGTTGCGGACGAAAATTCTCGTCCGTGTCTTGTCGCCTGGGATAGCTACATACTTTCCATGTTTCTCCAATTCCCGATGCTGGGCGATTTTCAGTTCGGTTCCAGAAGGGTTCTTCTCCAAATCCACTTTACGTGGAAGCATTGGGTCATTTTCCGTTATCATTTTGCAAGATATTTGTTGATTATGTTACTCACTACAAGTCCGGCTTCATCACACATCCCGGCAAAGTTGTCAGACAGTGAAGTGTTTTTCTCTTCATCCGGTATTCGTACTATGCTTCTCAGTTCTTTAAGTACGCGCTTTACCTGAGCATCTATTCCGTTTGATTCAAGTTCTGACTGGAACTCCAGTGCCGCACCTTCAAGCAAATCGGAGTAGATGAACAGCTTGTGCATCTTGCGAAGCATTTCTACCTTGAACTCCGGGGTATAGTCCTGAAGAAGTTCTCCCAAAGAATGCGGTTCCAGCTCTCTTTCAAGGGAGTCAATCTTGTTCTTGATTTTCTGTGCTTTGGCAAAGTTCATGGATGAAATCAAAGCTATATACTTCTTTCTCAGCTCATTGAGCTTTCTTTCTGATTCTTGTCTTGTCATTTCTCTACTTTTCTGATGATTAAATACTTTGGCTCACCCTTGCGGAGATTGCTTAATGTCTCCTCGTCAACCTCTGCTTCTGTGAGTCCGTTCACGTTCATGTATTGTGGGAGACGGTATTTCTCACGTAACCTCCTGATCAGGTTCCAGTCACGAGTTACCCAGTTGATTGTGATTTTCATATCATTTTCTCAGACTTTCACCGCTGAAGAGGACGGTTTTCGTTATCGCCCTCAGCCGGTCAATGGTTCTTTCCCCATATTTCTCTCTCAGCTCGTCTATCGTGAGATTGGTGGTCAGGATAAGAAGCTTTCCTTTCTTCTCGGCTTCGTCTGCCAGCTCAGCGAATGCAAGCCTTTTTTCGCCGTATTTGACGCTAAGATTCTCTGTTCCTATATCGTCAACGTAGATGATGTGTTTTTGCTTCACAGCGTCCAAATCAGCGTTCATCTGCTGTGCATCGTAGCAGCTTACCACCTTGCGGCAGTAATGGTTAAGAACCAAAGGGAGAATCTTTCCGCAAATAAGGGTCTTTCCGCGTCCGCAGTTGCCGAAACACAGAAGTCCGCGACCTTCATTGCCGGCCAGCCAGCCTGCCACTTCTTCGTACTCAGGAAGCCATCTGGCATTTTCTTCAGTGAAGTACCTGATACCGGCCCAGAGAACTTTTTTGGCATCCGGAACGGTTACCTGTACGACGTTAGGAATAGGAGAGAAGCCCGTATCTTTGAGCCGTTCGATTGTCTGTTGAAAATTTATCTGTTCCATGTTTACCAGCCTTTCTTGTATTTTTCCGGTGAATTATCCTTCAGAACTATGCCTACATCTGTTTTTGAAGGCACTTTCTCACGACTGGCCCAGGTCGCCAGCCGTCTTGGAAGCTCCCAGGTCTTTTCCAGTTCATAGCGCATCTTGGTTTCTGACTTGTTAAGCTCGCTCCAGTAATCGAAGAAAGCCCGAATCATTTCTTTCGGGTACTGGCCTACATAAGGGACTAACGACTGGTAGAAGGATTCTTTCCGGGAGAGAGTAGCGGCTTTAGCCGCGTCTTTCTTTGCTACTACGTTAGTAGTAGTTTCTTTAATAATATTCTTCTCCTTTATTTGCTTTGTGTCACCCGTGTGTCGCTTTTCTGGCTCTTTTGCATGGTGTGTCACCTGCTGTGTCGACACTTGTGTCATTAGCTGTGTCACTTGTATCCGTAAATTATTGATTTCCTGAATGATATTTGTGTCACTCATTGTGTCATTGCTTGTGTCACTTACTGTGTCAGACTCTGAGCCATTATACTCATTGTACTTTACCAGGGTTATTACATTCATTCCTTGTTCCTTGGAAAGAGTTATCATGTTCTCTCTTCTCAGAAAGGCAAGAAATGTCCGTACTTTCCTCTCAGACCATTTCCAACGCTTTGATAAGAATCTTATGGATGCAGGATATTGTCCTCTTGTATAAGAGACTTCTCGACCTCCGATACTCTCCATACGGGGCGTTGCCTCAAATCGTGCTGACTGAATCAAGTCAAGCCACGCTTCGCAACTGCTAAAAGTCCGGGCTTCATTCCACATATCATTCGAGAAGAACTTGCGGCTTAGTTTGATATATCCTTCCATAATCTTAGAATCTTACGTTAGTCAACTGTCTGCTATTGGAGTACACGGCCCATTTACCGTTTCCGCTATCCACCAGACGTAAATCCTTGACTTCGCCAAATCGTTTCAGATTCCCGCAAAGGTCAACGATCCAGCCGGATTCCTTGTTAGGATGCGGACGGATGGCACGGCCGACTATCTGATACCAAAGAGCCAGCGACATTGTTGGACGGGCCATGACAATCGTATCCAGTTCAGGATAGTCAAATCCGGTAGTAAGTACACCTACGTTGGCCACCACCGGAATTTCTCCAGCCTTGAACGCTTCAAGGATATGTTCGCGTTCTTTTTTCGGTGTTTCTCCTGAAACGATGGCTGTTCCGGGAATGGACCAGGTAAGACGTTCTGCTTCTTTCAAGAAACGAGTGAAAACCAATATACCTTTTCGTTTTACACCGCTCTTGGGATTCATAAGCCTTTGGACGATACTTACCAGAAACCCGTAGAAGTCGATACGCTCATACTCTTTTACTACAGACTTGTCCGTGTAGTCGGCTCCGGTAGTGTTCACCTTCAGATTAAGTTCGTTCCATCCCAAAGGATTCATCGGATAATAGTTCAGCTTTGAAAGATACCCCATATCCAATAAAGTAGAGATTTGAACCTGATAGATTACCTCAGAGAACACGCACGGGCGTGTACGTGTGATGAACTTCAACATGCTACCGAAATCCCTGCTTGATGAAAGCCGGTAAGGCGTAGCCGTCAATCCAAGGACTTTACATTTCAGCATCGAAAGAAATCTCTTGTACATTCCGTCTTTCGGGTTAACCAGATGGCACTCGTCGATGATGATATTCTGAAAATGCTGGAAGAGTTCCGGATGGTTGACTACGCTTCCGATAGTGGCGAAAGTTATTCTTGAAATCTCCTTTCGTCCGAATGAGGCAGAGTAGATGGAACAATCCAGAACACCATACGAACAGAGCTTCAGATAGTTCTGTTCGAGTATCTCCTTACTTGGCTGGAATACCAGCGTGTGCCCTTCAAGGCGGCTGGCGATGTCGGCTATCACAAGACTCTTGCCGGCTCCGGTAGGCAGTACCATGATGGCATTGTTCTTCTTGGCCCTGTTAGCAAAGAAGCTGACCGCTGCATTACTGGCCTTCTGCTGGTAATCCCGTAAAACATAACTCATAATCCTTTCTCCTTACTCAGTTTGTCTCCCAAAGCCTTGTAATACTTGGTGAGTTCTATTAATTCAAAATCAGTCCATTTCTTCGCCTGGCTTGCTCTCCATGCCAGCTTGTCGAATCGTAGCTGGCCGATTTTAGCTTTCAGGTTCTTTTCATATTGTATCAGATGGTCGGCACTGAATCGGTTGCACGCCCGGCACTCGGCATGGGCGTTATCCTCGTCAAAGCGTGTGGCCATGTGGCGGCGCGAATGGAAGTGTCCGCAATCTGCCTGTTCGTATGGCTTTATCTGGCCGCATGAGATACAGCGGAAATACCCGTTCGGCATACAATCACGAAGCCGGATATAGCGGCTGAAAACTTTGTCGAGTTTGGCCACTAAATCCGGCTTCTTCTTAATCTTGATACCTGCCTTGTCAAATAACGGCAAAGGCTTTTCTTTCTTCTTTTTAGGTTTCTTGATGTAATACGGCATAATACATAATTTTAGTTTGTGATACCGGCAGGATTCGAACCTGCAAGGACTTACAAAGGCTTTAACATGGCCACTCTCAACCTTATGCCATCTCATTTTGAGACGCGTCTACCAGTTCCGCCACGGTACCAGATGCCCGTCTTTCCGGGCTGTCAATTATACTTCGATGATTACGATGTCAGGTGCAACACCTTTGATTGCTTCAATTTGTTCGTCAATCACCTTATTCTTGTATTCTTCAATGGCCTCATTCGCACCGGCAGAAACCAAAGAAAGGGAAACTTCCCGCCCATCCACATCGGCGTAGATTTCAACTTCGATTTCTTCACAGGCAAAACCTTTGAAAAGAGGGATATTCAGTTTGAACGATTTTGGCAGATTGGAATCAACCACTTGAGAATAGTTATCCGTCTTGTTCCCGTTTTCCTCTTTGCTACGTTCTATATCCTGATTCACTTTCGCCTTGAAGTTCTTCAAAGTGGAAACCAGCATCATGTTCTCAGACTTATCCTTGAAGAAGGCACGGTGCATCTTGAAGAACTGGGACAATTTGATAGGTTCCCATTTCCTTTCCGCATTGATACCGAACTCCTGCATTTCCTTTGAAGCCTGTAAAACTCCACTAATTACTGTCTGGTAATAATTGGTTTCATCAATAGTCAAAGCCAGACACATCTTATCACGGTTCACAATGATATTGGCCGATTTCTGATTAATCAGTTCGACACGCTTTTCCAGCCATCTGAAGGGTGCTTCTATCGTTCCATTGATAACTACTCTCTCCGGTTCTTTCGGGTCAAGGGCTACGGATGCTTTACCTTCTCTCAATACTACTTCGATGGGGGTACCATTGTACTCTTTCGGTACTACCAAATTGATTTTGTTTTCACTCATGATTCTGTTCCAGTTTTACGGTTAATACTAAATACTGTCTTCTGCATTTCTTGTGGCATGATTGGGCGGCTATAAACCAGTTCACCTAACTTGTTGTAGAATCCTACCATCTTTTCTTTATGGTATAGGAATTTTGCACATTCTTCATTCTCGACGAACTCCGAACCTCTTTTGATGTGGTCCAAAAGTTCCTGTTTTTCTTCATTCAAAGGCTTTAGGCGTTCTTTGAAACTCTCCATAGCCTCTTTCTTCTCCATCTCGACATCGTTGATGGTGATTGATACCTCGGCCAAAGTCTCTTTCTTCTGAGCCAGTTCTTCAGGGGTGAATCGGTGAGTATATCCGATTTTCTCTACCGCATCGGCGTTGTCCTGAAGGAACTGCCATCGCTCCTGTTCAGGGATGTCTTGTCCTAAAAATTTGTCCATAGTCAAATAAACTCTTTATTACGTTCGATTTCTTGTTGTGCAAAAATTAGCATCTGCTGTTCGTTGGCCGAAGGCAGATAGATGCCGGCCACAGATGCACTCCAGTTACGAAAACGGTCAATGCTCAAAGTCATTTCACCTGTTGTCAGTTCTGCAGAACTTCGCAGATAGGTTACTTCCTTTCCTTTCTTGTTGACCGTCTTTCTCTCAAACAAATCACGGTTGCAAATCCTTTTATAGAAGTCTATCTTTGCTTCGTCAAGGCTGCAACCGTACTCACTACCGAAATACCCTAAAAGCAGATGCAAATAGCTGTTCTGGGATAGCGTGCGGTTAGGAAGCTTCTTTCTCACTTCCACAACTGCATGCTCCTGGAACAGTTTGTTTACATAAGCCTTGAACTTGGGTATATCGTATTCATTCTTCAGATTGAATATGCTCATAGGCTAGAACGGTAAGTCGTCTTTGGGATTTCCGTTCGCATCTACATCAGGTGGAAATGCCTGTGCCATGGGTGGCGTTTGTGACGGTGCCGGTTGCTGTGCTGGCATGGGTGCTGGCTGGTGCATTGGCTGACGGCCTTCCAGTTTATAGCAGCGGATGGACACCATGCGTTTTAGTTGTCCGTCCTGATTTGTCCATTCCCGACCTTGCAGGGCAAAGGAAACCGTTATTACATCACCGGTTCTGAACTGGTCAAGTTCGGCACATTTGTCACCACTTACTTCAAGTGGCAGGACGTTCTCGTACTGGCTTCGTTCACCTGTATAGGGGTCATAGGTTGTGGCATCAAGAATAAATTCACGTTTCACAAACGGGTTGCCACCGCTTTTGGATGGGATTTCTTGGGGCTGGCCAATATAGACCAGCCGTCCAGTTATTTGATTAGGCATCTTCTGCAAAAATTTTCTTATCGGTTATCAAATCTCTGTTGTCATTCAAGAACCGGATAAAGTCCTCACAATGATTTATAAGGATAGGTATATCCCGTGCCGGTACGAAAGTGTAGCTTTCAGTATAGGTTGATTTGAAGTCCGTAACATTATACTCAAATGACCTTACATCACTTCCGTTCTGCATCAGACAGTATGGATAAACCATGTGCTGCCAGTGGTCTTTGAACTTACCTACATAGTAACTTCCGGTAGTTTTTATGTCATGTACTGACATCGGCATCAGTTCATCTATATAACCATATAGAAGAACTCCTCCGAAGCATGTTGGCAAAACTGCTTTAACCCGTTGCTGGGTCAAGGCCCCTTTGTAATAGTCTGCAAACTCACGGCAGATTGAGATAGGGAAATCGAACTGACGGTATTTATAGGTGGCTCTCAGCCCGACCAATGTCTGTTTGCCATCCTGCATGTCTGACAATAGTCTTTCCACCTGTACCTTGTCTGATTTCCTGTTTTCAACCATACAGTCGACTACCTCATTGAAAGCCGTTCCCTTGTCGGCCGCTTCACTATCGAACGGGACACGGTTTATAGTGTCAATCAGGCTCTGAAACTGCTGCTGTCTGAACTCTTCGGGGGTATGTGGGGGATTCTCACTGAATCCCCAATACCTTTCCCAGATGGCATCACTTTTCAGATAGCTTGTAAAGGCATCCAAAAGTGTAGCATAGAACTTGAATTTAGGCTGCTTTGTCTGCATAAGTCTTTGTCTCTTTATCGAATACCAGCCCGAGAGCTTTTACTTTTGCTGAAAACAGATTTCTGGCCATATTCAAGGAACTGCCTACATGCTCAAACTCATTAATTCTTGACGCAAACTCATTTGCAGAACTGGCATCAGTAATAAGTTCGATGTTCTCTTTGATTTCAGCTATGACCTTATCATACTTTGCAGCTTCTTCTTTCTTTACCTGCAACATGCTCAGGTAGGGCATGATTACCTTTGCAGTGATAAAGTCATTCTTGGCTGTGGGATTTCCATTCTTGTCAAGAATTGTAGGCACTTGCATTAGTCCCGGCAAATTGCAGGTGTTTTTCCCGTCATTTCTTGATGTGGGGTCAAATGTGATTGTACGCTTCTGCACACCGTTCTCATTGCGCATTTCCAGATAGCCCAGCAAATCAAGTTCCGTAACAATAGAGTTGTACGATTTTTCTCTTAAAGCAGGTATGAACACGGTGTCGTCACCTTCTTTCCGAGTGTCACGGTGGGCCACAAACACTACGTTCTTGTTAAGTGATGAAAGGGTTCGTGTCATCCATGAGAACTCAGCGTTGATACCTCCCCAATCCTTGATTTGCGGCTGTCGTGTACCGCATTTGTAAGAAATGATGAAATCCATCATCTTTCCGATGGTGTCCACAACTATTGTCTGATAGGCCGAAAGGTCTTCCTGCAACACCTGTTGTACATCCTGCCATGAACTTACCTGTACGATGTCTATACCGTCCAGATGTGCCATATTTACACGTTTCACGCCATTGTCAAAGTCGAGCAGCAACGGTTTCGGTGCGCTCAATGCTACTGTTGTCTTACCCATACCTGCCTGACCGTAAATCATCATCTTAACGGTGGAAGGAATTACTAATTCATTGGATTTCTTAATCAAACTCATAACGCAA
>ERZ1027032.819-NODE-819-length-10899-cov-10.482387_pt1 | contig 10899 bp, 15 predicted proteins | sample MGYA00519445_ERZ1027032 | MGnify/ENA primary metagenome ERZ1027032 (study PRJEB26926, sample SAMN06164888) | human gut metagenome | biome: ENVO:00009003; feature: ENVO:2100002; material: ENVO:00002003 | host: Homo sapiens | place: USA | collected 2012 ... | reverse complement strand
CGAGATCTAGTACGGTCTCGTGGGCTCGGAGATGTGTATAAGAGACAGCAATATCCTCTATGCAAAATTTCAATCCAATATATAATATTCACTATTTATTACAAATATCTTTTCTACTTTAAAGCACGTCTATTCGCTCACGTTTTTTCATATAATGTTACACCCTTCATATATTGTGTTATGTTATTTTTCAATAATTATAACCAATCCCAGAAGTCCCGATTTTTTATTCATTGAGAACAGGATGAATTTATCATGGTACAAATCCATTGCATAAGTTTGTGTAACTTTTTATTGTTTCCAAGAGTATTTTAAACTATAATGTAACCGAAGTCCAAAATCAGATAAAACAACAGATATATTAGGATTTAAAGAAATCGGTGGTATCGGGCAACTGATTTACCACCCTTTCCGATTCAAGAAATATGAACTTGATATTGATAAAAGCGATGATTATTGTGCAACACCATTTTGCCGCCCCGGATATGAACCCATCTTTCCTAAAGAAGATTTTCTTTCCGGACAGGGACTGCTTACCAGCCTTTGCAATCTGGCAATGCAGATAAACAGCTTTGATAATAAAATTCCATATACACAGCTCATCATGGAATGGTGTACAAATAATATGCATCCATATAATATTGATTTCATTTATTCTGAATTGAATGAATCGTTTGATATAAATAGCTTCGATGCAGAAATGGTAGAAAAAGACGGAACATTCGAGATTAACAACTTCTTAGATGACCTCGGGAAATTATATAATGCAGTCATGTTTTATGTTGCTCTCGAAGGTGTCTGTATTGCCGATGACGAAGCTGCATATGATTTATCCAAAGAAGGAAAATAATTTGAGGGCTACTCTTTCTTTGATAAATATAAGCATCCTATCGTTGCAATACCGGATGACTTAGATTATGGGGAGGCAAAAGGAAATCTCATAGAAGAAATGCGAATTGATAATGAGTACATTAAAAATCATCCGGCAGAAAAACCTCCAACCGGAGAATTTGCTACTACACCATATGATGATTACGATGAATTGCGGAATGCGCTTATTGACATCATTCCGGAATTTACCATGAAATTAAAGGTAGATCCCCGCACTAACCGATTAGAATTTTCTACCGATATTAATTCTGTATTTGATATTGCATGGCTAACACTTGCAAGAATGCTTTCCGAAGACCCTGCACCAGAAGATAAAGGCAAATCGGATAATCGTCCAGAAGGCATTATGATTCGTTGTCGGAGCTGTGGTAAATTCATAATCCGAAAAAGTAACCGACAGGAATTTTGTGATGCCGAAGAATGCCAGAAGGTTCGAAATGCCCGAAAGCAAAAAGCCTATCGTGAGCGAAAAGCCATTGAAAAGGCTCAAAAAATCAAGAAAAAAGCACATTAATTTATATGATTTGGCGGAAAGGCAAATAGATTATTGTATCTAATGTCAGCCAGCTACATGCAATTATGTGCTATGATATTATATAAAATATGTTACAAGACACCGGAATCCCCCCTATGCAATTTCGCGAAAAAACGTGTTTGAGGGGGCATCGGTCTTTCAGATGAAAAATTACAGAGATAATACTCCCCCTAGGAATGATTTAGGTAAATTCAATAATAAAATAAAGGACGTGTTTTAATGCGAACAATGTTATTAAGTTTTAGTCCCAAATGGTACGATGATTTGTCAAGTGGAAAGAAAATATTCGAACACAGAAAAAGATTTTATAACGACTCTGTCTGTGCTTATATATACCTAGGACTTCCATATAGGCAAATTGTAGCCAAAACCATCCTAGGACCAAAACAAAATATTTCTGATTGGTTAATCGAATATAGCAATGACTATGAAGCTGTAAAACGAATACAAGACTATCTAACCCGAAGTAAAGTAGCAATGCCAATTTATAGTTTTCAAGCAATAGAACCAATTGATGCCAGAATAATGGAAAAAGAGATACCTGGTTTTCGTGTTCCAATTTCATATATGTTTTTGGATGATAAACCAGAACTTCTCAATTACATTACAGAAAGAGAGAAATATATAGGAAAGGAAATAACTCATACTTTTGAAGGTATTAGTTCAAAAGATATTTGTATTTGTTAGGTAATCAAAATATGATAGATAAAATATTTGTACCACCAATAAAGATTCAGGGAATCAAAACAAAACTCGTAGAAACAATTTCTGATAATATCTATTTAACCAAGGATTCCATATGGTACGAACCATTCATGGGATCTGGTGTTGTAGGATTAAATCTCGCACCACATAAAGCAGTATTTTCAGACACGAATCCATATACTATTGCTTTATATAATGCCATTAAAGAGAAAAAAATTGATTCAAAAATTGTTCGTGATTTTTTAGAATATGAAGGCGCATTACTTTCAGAAAAAGATGACGAACACTATTACTTTATCCGTGACAGATTTAATGAGCATCACGACCCACTAGATTTTCTATTTCTGAACAGAAGTTGTTTTAACGGAATGATAAGATTCAACCGTTATTATAAATTTAATGTTCCATATGGACATAAACCAGAACGTTTTGCCAAGGCTTATGTAACAAAAATTTGCAATCAAGTAAAACATTTGGAATCTATTTTCCCTGAAACTGATTGGACTTTTGAGTGCTGTTCTTTTGAAGAAACTATATCCAAAGCAACACCATCTGACTTTATTTACTGCGACCCTCCATATATTGGACGTCATGTTGATTACTATGATAGTTGGGATGAAGAACTTGAGCAAAAACTTCACGACGCACTATTCCAATCTGATGCACGCTTTATGTTATCTACCTGGGATGAGAATAAATACAGAAAAAATGAATATATAGACTCTATATGGTCAGGCTGCTATAAAATTAATAAAGAGCATTTTTATCATATTGGTGCAAAGGAATCTAATCGAAATTCTATGATGGAAGCCTTATTAACAAATTACAATCCTGATGACATACCAACTCAACCACTAAAAGAAAATCAACAATTGTCATTATTCTAAAATGCAACGACTGGCATATCTAAATAATATGCCAGTCATTGCATTATCTAATCACATCAATTACTTCTATGTTATTATCATTACAAAATACAATATATTCGCTCACGGTCGGTTCTTTAGATACTACACATATTTCTTTATCATCAAATTTGGCCCATAATCCTTTTTCACCACCCTTAGGTCCTTTTGCATGTAATACTTTAAGTGCCATTATTAGCAAATCTTCTTTACTCGGACAATTTTTCCTTCGCCATTCTTCAAAGAGACCTTTTTGTTCATCAAAATCGATACTCAACTCACTATTGTCTTTCGCCCATATAAAATACTCTTCAACAGTTTTATACGTTGTTTTCTTCTTGTAATTACGCCAATAGTCGTCACAAATACATTTATTCAATGCAGAAAAAGGACCTTTACCATTTATGAATTCATCAATACTTTTTGAAGTAATTGAACCAATATTAGTTGTATTACCACTTTTTTCAGTAAGCCCAGTTATCTTATATTTTTCTTGAACCCACACTCGAACATTACCATACGGACATTTCATTTCGCTAAGTGTATCAGCAGAATACGGAATAACTTGTCCATCCTCTGATGACTTCAAACGGTCATACACAAATCCTATTACATAATGTAACTTATAGTCATCATATGTTCCACTGATATTCTTTTTCCCATCCTGAAGAAACGATTTATAAGATCCCAGTGTGTACCAAATATCCTTTTTAAGATTCTTCTTCTCAGAATCTTCCACGTCCAAATATGTTGTTTTAATATCAATAGCTATTCTCTTTCCATCCGGGCACTCATAGTAGAAGTCAGGATACTCAGTTTGAGTACCTGGCTTTCTTAACAAATATCCTTCATGTTCATCTGCAATTTCTTGTAATAAACTATTTGTCTTTAACTCAAATATCCTCCCAATCAGCTTACTGTCTGTTCCCAATGTGATTATATTATCATCCGAGTCAATTATTCCTTTAACATACCAATTGGGAGTCTTTTCTTCTAACTTCTTTAGGAACAGCTTGACAAAATCAAATTCCTCCATATTATCTATCCCCCTTTAGTTTTCTTGCATATTTCAGAATTCTATCAAGCGTTGTCTTATAATCATATGTATGAAGAAGTTCTATTTCTGTAGGCTCTTGTTTCGGAAACCATTCGGCAAATTCGGTCAACGATGTATATGCCTTATCAGTGCTTCTATACTTAGGATAATATTTCCAATATATATCGAATGCATCCACTCCTAATTCAGAGAATGGTCCCTCTCCCCCCTTTAGCTCTGAGTAGTTTTTTGTTAAAAATGAACCAATGTTTTCAGTATTTCCTGAACCTGGTTTATCACCTGCAATTTTATACTTTTCTTGAATGAAATATTTTACATCATAAAATGGAAACACTATCTTTTCTCTTTCAGAATAATCAAACACCTGACTTTCCTGTGCTTGCCCATTTCTTTTATAAATAAAGCCAATCACATAATGTTTTACATAGTCTGTATATTTATATTCAATATTCTTAGTATTATTTCTCATATATGAGCCATAAGAACCCAATGTGAATTTAATAGTAGATTGATCAGAATCAATATAAGTTGTCTTAATATCAATTGCTATTTTGTCCTTTGATGATTTGCTACTCATCATAATAAAATCAGGATAGACTGTTTGTGATTCAGGTGTTGTCAATATCATCCCGTGTCTTTCTGCAATCTTTTCCAATACTGGTTGAGCAAACATTTCAAAAATACGTCCTATGATTTTTGAATCAGTTCCAAGAGTATGTATTTTATTATCCGAATCCAATATACCAAATGCTTCGAATTTAACTTTTTTCATATCTTCATAAAATTCATCAATTATGTAATCGTTCATTTGTAACCCTCCACCTTTTTTTCATATCTTTTTAAATCATTTTGATATTACTTTCATATCAAATTAATTTCGTTTAAGTATCGAACAAATATAAAAATTATTCATTTTGACATATTTTTTCTACCACAACAAAAAGAGCCGAAACAGGCAAATCAAACCCCTTCGCTATTTTGCATATATTTTGAAGCGAAATATTTCTTTTTCCAGCCTCGACTGAAGCATAATATGTTCTATCCATACCAATGGATAACGCAAATTTCTCTTGGCTAAGACCTGTTTCTTCTCTTAATTTTTTCAATGCAATTCCAAATTCTTTTTGCATATCGCCAAATACCTCCATAAAATATTATATTTCGACTATGTTTTTGAGACAACGGATTATGAGTCACACTACAAAGCACAAAAAAGCCACAATCCCGATAGTCTCCTACCAACGATTGTGGCTTTTATCATTCATATACAGCCTCTAAGTAGTCCCTTACTACTAAGGATTTCTCCCAATTTCTTTGACTATTCTGGCGAATCCCCTATGAGCATTAGTAGTCGAAACCGTAGTAATTCCAAGGCTTTCTGCCATATTCTGCCCTGTGTTGCCCCAGTCTACGAAGATATGCATTATCATAAAACTGGAGTGCCATGGCAGATGAATAGTACTTTTATCATTATTTTATTTCTCCTTGCTTTGCCCCGGAATGCCCTACCTCGACTATCGTCTCTGTCGCGGCAGTCGCAAAATGCCCGATTATGCAAGCATATCGGGACACTTCGCTCGTTGCTTCGCGTATTTTGCAAGGGTTTAGGGGGATTTTATGATTTGCTCTGAAATGTGTGATTGTGGCAAATCAGAGCAAAATGGAGCAAGTTGTTACTACCTGTTAGTAGTAAAATTGGTAGTAAAATGGAAAGGTTTACTACTAAGGATTTTGAATAAATTCTTTTGTTTCTTTTTCTACATCCTGCCATATATTAGAAGGCATCTCAGCAAAGTTATAATAAGTTCCAAAAGAACCATATGACGAATCTGCATTTTCTGGTTTTACAATTCCTCCCAAGCATCTTGAATCATTAAAATCTACTGCAAGTCTGTACATCGTCCTAATTGCTAACATATATTCATCAACATTTTTCATAGAATTATCAGCAAAAAATGCTTTTGCACTACGCTTTGCCCTTTCAATATCTTTAAATTGAAAATATCCTTGGACATCACAAGTACCAGGCACCCTATACTTCGGTGCATTCAACGAAATATCAGCAAATTTTTCACACACATTATAAAAATCCATGTATTTTTCTTTTAATACATTGAAAATCTCCATATCCTTTAGTCTTTCATTTTCAATCAATGAATAATAAAATTGTTCTTTTGAATTGCTTATTCTTCTTCCCATTATGCGTCAACTCCTTTTCTTCCTGCTTGCTACAGACAAAAAATATTCTGCTTCTCCCTCATTAAAAGTCTGTTCCTCTTCATCTTTCAATGACTTTTGAGCCTCTTTGTATCCTTTTTTATCTGTTCCCGGATATTTTTTATTTATCTCTGACCATATGCACTGAATTTCGTCTCTTCTTGACCTTATATCACTCAAAGGCAAATCACAAAAATCTGTTATCAAAGACGAATATGCTTCTCGAACATCCCACAATTCATCTGCTGCATCCTTATGTTTTTTTATTCGATCATCCAAGTTACTATCTTTCATATATAAATTAAATCCTAATGACAATGCTGATGTAATCCCACCTATCCACGCTAACAGATACTGATTTGTTATAACAGTCGCCAAAAATCCTACCGTTGAAACTGCCGTAAGTATTATCTGACTAATCTTAACTCCTTTATTTATACGCTCTAATCTATTCTGTATTTTATGGTGAGTTGTGTATGTATAAACAACCTTCCCATGCAAATCTATTATCTGATTCAATAATAATTCCTGATTTTCCTCCATAGCACTTTCTACCTTTCTGCACTATACCATATATCTAAGCACTTTTCCCAATACATCCCAGCCTTTTGATGCATCCACCTTCATATTGCTTCCGGGTGCTTGTATCTGCGGTGTAATATATCCATTCAAAGAAATTTCATTATAATATTTCAACATTGCTTCCTCGAAAGTTTCTCTACATCCAGACGGTTGCTCTCCATCACGTAAAAAATACCATCCCTTAATAGCATTGTACATAAAAGAATCAATCAATATTCCTGACAAATGATAACTTTGGAAATTGTTGTCTCTAATATAACGAATATGTTTACACGCATCATACAGAAGTCCATTTGATTGTTCATTTTTTTCTTTTATCGCATCCTGCTCTGCTTTGGGATTGGTTGACATCCAATTTCCTCCCATATGGCTATCCGGATATTTATATGTTCCATCCCATCCCCAAATAGTATTATTTTTAAAAGCTGGTAATATTTCAAATTTCATACCATCCGAAAACTTTATAACAACAACTTGTCCATCTCCCCTAATATCTGTTCTAGGATATGTGTCCAATATTGCATTTTTAACAGACTGTAAAAGTCTTGATGGTCCATTTCCATATATATTCGAAAAGTGATTATATTCGGCATCTGGTAATTCAATTAACACATCCAAATCACTTGTATTGATTGCTGTTCCTCTTCCATATGATCCGACATAAAAACTATGTGCCGTATCACTTATACTATTCCAAAATATCTGATTCACCGCTTTTGTAATTCTTTTATATCGCACTGATATCAATGATCGTGTATCTAAATCAATCACATGCTCATTTTTAGTAACTCTATAGCTCATATAATTTCACCCTTTCTGAATATAATTTCAATATTGTCTGTCTCAATTATTATATCGTCTTTTTCACTTCTTTTCCACATAAAAAAAACGCCCTAGCCTAAGCCAGAGCGTTACCTATCTTCTATATTAAATTACCTTGAACATCTTCTGTGACATCGGTTTCTCTTTCTTCTGCTCAACCTCCGCCTGTGCCTTCCTAAACTATTCCATCCATTTCAATTTTTTCCCATCTTCCTGTTGCAATTTTATAAGAAATAACTTTGCATCGGATGTTTTCACACTTCGTATCGTCTTTTTGCCAAATGCTTCCTTTGCAAGTAATCTCTGTACTGTAACGTATCCCTGTTTCGTGCTTTGCCTTACTCCGGTCTTTGTTTTCAAATATAGATCTACTAGTTCACAGACAGTCATCTGTCCGTCCACGATATTTACAAGCATATCCAAATCTGGTTTTTCCAACTCTCGAAGGGAAAGGCATAGTTTCTTGCCTTTTGGAAGTTGGTACGTAGGTTCCAGTTTCCAACTATAGACAAAATGTGGTTTTCCATCAATATAGTACTTATACTGATATTTTCCGTCTGCTCTTACACTTTCTCCCGGTCTTAATACTCTGCGTTTGGAATCCTGCCTTGTCTGTCCTCTTCCTGACTTTGCCATTATACCCGCCTTCTGAATATTAATTAGTACCTTTTTCTTTTGTACATATCAAAATAGTACTACAAATGAGTTCCAATATATTTCTCCCTATATTTTAGTAAAAATTAAATAAAATACTGTATGTTAATTCACGAATGTGGTAAAATACCTATCGCAAGGAAGATTGGAGATTATTACTATGACAATGGAAGAAAAAATAGCAAGAATTAATGAATTATATCATAAATCCAAAGAAACAGGGCTTACTGAAGAAGAAAAAGAAGAACAAGGAAGATTAAGATGGGATTATATTAACAGCATTAAGGCAGGAATCGGAGCACACCTTGACAATATGTCAATTAAGTATCCTGACGGAACCATTAAAAAGGTTAAGAAGACAAATATTATCCAAGATAAATAAGTATATGGTTGCTAAAAAAATCAGGTTTTGCAATGGCTGAAGCTGATTGCGATTTGTATATTATTTCCCCGGAATTTTCTTTGAATCCGGCTCAGCAGCAATTAAGAAAAGCGATTGAAGTAAATACCTAACATTTGATAAATTACCTGTCAACGCTAAGATTTCTTTCGAATGTTCTAAGTAGACCAGCAATATCTTTTTCATCAAATTCTGCTTTTAAATTTTTAGGACTCATAAAATTCATGACTGTTTTTCTTGTCTCAAGTAAATCGTCCCAAACACTTGTATACTGATATACTGAATCATATCCGTGTAAAGGAGTTTTTTCAATATCGTAATTGCCGTCTTCAGTTAATACAAATTTAAAACCTCTGTTACTATCCATTTCAAGTCCTGTCATTGCAGTAAAGTGTTCATCCATCTCTTTGATTTCCGGATTTGGGGTATCTCCTTTTTCTAAGTTTTTTTTCTCAACTTCAAGCTTTGAATTATATAATTGCTCAGCCATTTCATCAAACCATATTTTAGACTCATCTAAGTTCGGAGTTAATGTTGATTTGTCAAAATCCGGGGCGAGCTTAATTAAAATCATACTCATGTAATATGGAATTCAATTCGGAGTTCAGCTTATCAATAATATGCTTTAATGTATCCTTTGGATTTTTATCAAATTCTTCTGTGTAAGATATTGCAGAAATACCTTTATCAAAAATATTTTTAGGAATGTCTTTCAGATATTCAATCCTTGGTGAAAGATATCCCCATATAGCTTTAAGCTGCTTTTCTTTTTTCCTTTGACATTTTTTTAATTTTCTTTCTATATGTAAACAACAAACTCTAATCGAAAAATGCACTATTTCTGGATGGGTCTTCAAGGTTGCAGGACAAGCGGGTCTGGGATTCTATACCCATATGAGAAATATCCGCCGTTTAGGTAGAGATTTGCGGCAAGCGGCACCGAGAACCTGATGAATTCCAAGAGCAGGATGAAAGCCGGACACAACAAGGCTTCCAATTACGCCCTGAGTATATCAAGAGTGTGTGCCGAAGCTCCAAGGATATCCTGACGTTCGCATATTGAAAGATGATATTTTATAAACATTTCAAATTCTTCCTCCGTCAGTCTGTTAAGCTCCTGTCGCATGAAATCGGCTGCGCCGTCAGGGGTAATTATCTGTATTCTTTCAAGACCCGCAGCTTCATTAAGACTATTAATAGCCTCAAGCCTCATATAATCATATAAATCTTTTTCTTCTGAAAGTATCTGGAAATCCTCTGTCAGTTTTCCCTCTTTAATGCTTTCAATGATATGCTGCTTCTTAAAACCGTATGTTATTACACCATATTCATTCATTATGTATGCCACAAGGATGGTTCCACCTTTTTTACATACTCTTTTTGCTTCATTAAGAGCTTTTAACTTATCTTCAAAAGTAAAAAGATGGTACATCGGTCCGAATAAAAGAACCACATCATAGTAATTTTCAGGATATTTCTTGAGATTAAGTGCATTGCCCTGTTTAGCGATTACATTACTGTTTTTTGCTTTTAAAAGACCAAGATTATGTCTCACAAGCTCTATCGCTGTCACTGTATATCCTTCCTCTGAAAGCGGTACTGAATACCTGCCTGTACCCGCACCTATATCCAGGATATTGATGTCTGCCGGATTATCACATTCAGGTATATATTTATGTATATACTTCATGGAAGTTATATATTCTACCCTGCCGTGACGGGAATCCAATCTTTTCTCTTCGTTGAATTTATTGTAGTGGGCTTCTATTTCATTCATGTTTTTCTCTCCTGTTATTTTGAAAATATTTTCTGAGAAGCAAGGCAGTTACAACGCCTGTTACAAATTCTGCAACTGGGAATGCAAGCCATACTCCCGTTATACCAAATATTGATGAAAGAACCAATGAGCTTATCACATTCATGACAAATCCTCTCATTATGGATATTAAAAAAGTCCTGCCAGCCTGTTCCGTGGCCCCGAAAAATGCCGCGCATACAATATTTAATGAGGCAAAAATAAATCCGATAAAATATATTCTCATTCCCGGATAAGCAAGACTTGCAAGTTCAACAGAATGTTCACTGTTGAAAAGAGCCACACAGTAATCCCTGTCTCTTATACACATCTGAC
>ERZ1027032.818-NODE-818-length-10913-cov-5.837723_pt1 | contig 10913 bp, 17 predicted proteins | sample MGYA00519445_ERZ1027032 | MGnify/ENA primary metagenome ERZ1027032 (study PRJEB26926, sample SAMN06164888) | human gut metagenome | biome: ENVO:00009003; feature: ENVO:2100002; material: ENVO:00002003 | host: Homo sapiens | place: USA | collected 2012 ... | reverse complement strand
CTACACCTATTAAGTCGTCGGCAGCGTCAGATGTGTATAAGAGACAGCCTTATATATGTACTACTTCTTAGAAATGTTGTCTTAGAACGCAGTGTTTTCCGGCTCGTCGCCGTAGTCGAGAAGGCTCATCTGTCCCTCCAGTTTTCCCTCGCCGCAGAGCTGCCGCACCCACCGCTCCGTCACGCCGTACTTGCGGGCGAGCTCGGGGTGGTTGTAGCCGTTGAACTCCGCTTTGATGTGAGCGTCGCGGACAGGGCGAAGGACACTCTCCGGCTTCTGGAGGTAGATGGTCGAGCCGCCGACGACCGAGCACAGCTTGTAGTAGTTCTCGACGCCGATCGTCTCCGCGATGATGCGGTTGTCGCCGTCAGGAACCATGTCGATCGTCAGCTCCTTTACGAGGTCTTCCATGTCCCGCCCTCCGTGTCCTTACTCGCTTGCTTTCGTGAAGAGCTTCCCCAAGATGCCGAACAGCTCGCCGACCGTCACCTGCTCGCCGAACTTCTGCCGCCAGAACTCGGGGGAGTTGATGACGCCAGCCTCCGTGAGCGTTTCAAGCCCCTCCAACTGATACGCCGGGAACTCCGGCTCCTGCTCCTCCGGCTCGCTCGGCGCGGACGGCCGGGGCACCTCGAACGCCATGATCTGCCCCAGCAAGGCGACGATCTTGCCGCCGTAGCCCTTGCCCGGTACGGCCCAGCCCTTGCCGTTGGGGTTGTCGCTTGCGCCCAGCCATTCCACATACTGCGCCGAGCCCCGTGTCACGAGGGAGAAGCGCGGGTCGACGCACCCGTTCACGAGCGCCTCCTCGGAGGCGTATGCCTTCAGGTGCTGGATCTGCGCCCGGACGCCCGTGCGCGGGTCGGGGAAGGTCGCCGCCTGTCCTTTGGCGTTGCCGTTCAGCGCCCCGATGCCTGCGTAGTTGTTCTGCGTGGGGAGCACGATGCCGCCGTACTTGAAAAAGCCCGTCTCGTGGAGGCTCTGCGCAAAGGCGACGTCGCCGCGCACGCCCTCGGCCTCGCCCTCTTCGAGGAAGAACTGCGCCAGCTGCTCCAGCGAGCATGCCGGGAGCTGCGGCTCCGCGTTCTTGGATCGGGCGAACAGCGCCATCTGCTGCGCGCTCGCCTTGGCCTTGCCCATGATCTCCGTCTTGCCCGCCTCCGTGGTGGTCGCGCCGCCGTTCAGCTCCGTGAGCTTTGCGGCGACCTTCTGCTTGAACTGCGCCCAATGAGGCAGGATGTACAGCGGGCAGTTCTTCCTCGCTCCCTGCACGATGGAGTCCGGGTGGCCCATCCAGTGGTTGTGCGTGTACAGCTCGTTCACGCTCAAGCCGTGCTTCTTCAGCAGCAGTGCCGCCAGCAGCACACCGTTCTCCTCTGCCTTGCGGTCTTCCTTGCTGCCCGAGCCGTCCATGATGATCTCAATGGAGAGCGTCGTCTCGTTGCCGCCCGTGGCCTTCCGGCCATCGCCCGCGTGCCAGCCCACCTCGTCCTCTCTCAGGTTCTGCCATGCGTTGATGTCGTCGACGTAGTAGTGGACGCGGGCGTCGTTCATGTTGGCGTTTGGCCACGTCGCGCGGGTGTACTGCTCGGCGTCCTCCTCCACATTCTTCAGGTCGTTGGTGTTGTGGATGGTCACGCCCTTGACCTTGCCCGTGCCGCCCGAGAGCAGACGGTCGGCCTTGTACTGTGCGCCCTTCTTGTACGCGCCGGAGTCCTTGGGCCAGACCGCGCCCCACGGGATGATCTTCTCGTTGATGACGAGGCCATGCTCCGTCCTCGTCGCGTCTGGTGTCAATTTTGCCATGATGTGAATCCTCCTATAAATTCATGACCGGGTTGTAGACCTTCTCGACATACTCCCCGATGCTGTATTGCTCGCGCCCCTCTGTTTTGAGTTGCTGCATGAACCGATCGGTCTCCACCGCCAGCTTCATCAGCTTCAGGATGCCAACCTGCTCCGATGTCACTTCGTGCAGCTCCGGCCCCACCGTTGCCATGATCGCCTTGCGGAGGTAGAAATCTGCGGTGTAGACATCCATCTCGCTGAAATCCTCCCACACCTCCCGGGCGAACTTCTTGCGGTTGAGCCGGGGCTTATCAGGTGGGAGAACGCCGTCCGCTTGGAGCTGCTTCTTGATCGCCGCACGCTCGGCCTTCTCCCGCTGCGTGAGGCGTTTCTTCCCCTTTGGCATTACATATCACCTCCCGCTGCTTCCGTGCCGTCTCCGCCCTCCTGCGGGCCGTAGCCGAGCCTTGCGCGGTAGACATTCACCGCCCGCATGACCTGTGCGGTGGCTGCGTCGCTCGCCAGCTTCTCGCCAAGGCGCTGCCGATCCTGCGCCGTACCCTCCGTGGAGGTTGCGCGAGGGATCTCCGCCATGTCCTCTGCGTGTAGCTCTGTCAGGCGGCGGGCAACATTGGGAGGGAGTTGTTCATAGTAGACCCGCAGGAACACAAGCCCCGTGTCCCTGCAGATGTCCATGCCGCTGCGGATGCTGTCCTGCATCCGCGCTATGCGTTCCAGCGCCGCGAGGATCGCTCGTTCCTCTATCACAGCTCCGCCTCCTTCCGGCGCTGCCGTGCGAGGATTGCCTTGAGTCCTTCGATGACCTTCTCGCATTGCGCCATGTTCAGCCATTCGATGCGGTCGACATGGGCCACGCGCTTGACAAAGCCTTGAATGCGGCGCGGGTCGTCATTCCAGCCCAGCGCCTCGCACAGCGCGTAGATCTTCCGGCGCTGCGCGGTGGTGCGGATGTCGCCGCCCGTGTCCGTGCGCTTGTCCCGCACACTCCGACTCACACTGTCCTTCATGTTCTGCAGCACGCGGGCAACAGTGTTGACCTCGCCCTGCGTCAGCATCTTCATGGACTCCTTGCCTGTCTCGCGGTAGACAACCGCGTGCAGGTCTTCGTCCGTGAGGTGCAGCTCCGGCGACTTCGCGATCGCCCACAGCGTGCGGATGGAGGGCTGTTTGCGCCCAGTCCTTGCTGCTGTCATTCCGTGAGCCCCCTTCCTCAGTTGCCCGCCTTGATCTGCTCCAGCTTGGCGATGTTCACCTCATAGCCGAACACGTCGCTCTGTTTCCACGTTGCGCCCACGGCGTTCACCGTGTCCTCACCGTACTTCTTCAGAGCCTCCTTGCTGACCTTCTCTTCCACCACGATGCAGTCCGTCATCTGGCGGGACTTGAGACGGCGGATGATCTCCTCCAGCTTCTCCTTCGCCCGGGGCAGCGAGACGGATGTGGAGAGCCGGAAGCCTACCTCGCCGAACGTCAGCACCACCGACTTCGTCTTGCCCATCTCGTCCCTGTGGTCGGTGACGAAGCTCTTGATCTCGCGCTCCAGCTTGGCCACATTGTCGTTGAGCGGCTTGCTCTGCTCCTCGGCGACCTTCTGCGCCCCTAAGATTTGCTTCTGCATATCGCTCTGGATCTCGCCCAGCGCGATCTGCGCCTCGGCGATCTGACGGAGGGCGTCGTTCACGTCCTCCCATGAATGGAGGCTCGGGGCCTCGACTACTCGTTTCCTTGCCATGTTTGCGGCTCCTTTCAATTTGTTAATGTTGCGGGCTTTGCGCCCGGTAGTCTCGCTTGGTGCGCTTGCCGCGCTCCGGGGTCTCGGCGAACAGGGTCACAAGACCCATCGGCAGCGTCAGGAGGATCGCCGTCGCGTCCCGATCCTCCGGCGTCCCGCCGTAGGCCGCCATCAGGAGCAGCACGCCGGAGAGCAGGATGAGGATCGCTCCGCTGATGCGTTCTATTCTCATATTTGCTGTCCCTCCTCAAAGCATCATCATGGACGACGCCTGTGCTATGGTCTTCACCGTCACCGTCTCCTCGCCCGTCTCCTTGAGGATGCGTCGGACGTTAGAGAGCGTGCGGTCGAGCAATCGGAAGCACCCGGTCTGCATATTGCACGCCCGCGCTTTCAACTCCACCAGCGCCTCCGGCTCGATCTGGAAGTCCGTGAGATAGCCCTCCACCTCCGAGGGGGAGAGGCCCCGCAGCGAGGCGTAGAAGTCCACCCGGTTCGCCATACGCACGAGGTAGGTCTTGATCTGTGCCTCCAGTTTCGGCTCGCCCGCGATCACAAGACCCACGTCGCTCTGATCGAACACCGCCCGCAGGATCTCCATTTTCTTCTGTGTGTACTTGCTCACCAGCTTGTCCGCCTCGTCGATGATCAGCAGGTATCCCTTGTTCGTGTTGAAGAACTCCCGGATGCCGTTCACCCTGCGCCAGATCGTGCCGTAGCCGTTTGGGAGCCCGATGCTCCGTTCAATCGCCTCCACAATGTCGCGGCTGCTCATGGTGTCGTCGCACTCGATGTAGGCCACGCGGGAGAGCTTCGCGTACTGCCGCAGGGCGTAGGTCTTGCCGTAGCCGCTGCGGGCGACTACGATGCCGAGGCCAATGTACTCCTGACAGCTCTGGCATACACCGAGCACGGCCTTCGCGTCCCGGCTCTCAAAGAATACGGGTGTCTGCCACGTCTTGCCCTCTGACTCCGCCAACGGCGTCGTCAGGTCGACCGCCTCGCCCGTCTGCCGGGTGAGGAAGTCCGTCAGCTTGCTCTCAAGGTCGTTCGGGTTGCTGTCATACTTGCCCGTGAGATACCGGGAGACGGTGGTGCGGCTGTAGCCGATGTCCTTGGCGACCGCCGCGATGCTTGAGTGCTGCGTCTGGATGTAGTTGTTCACGCGCTGTGCGAGGGGGCTGATGTTGGTGTAGATTGCAGTGCGCTCTGCTGCTGTAACTTTCATAATCTACCTCCGTTATTATTCGTTCATCGCTCTCAAAAGGGAGAGCGCCTTGTCGCCTTTGGCGTTGAGGAAGGTGTCGTCCGTGACCTTCTTCCGGCTCGCCTTGCTTGCCTGTTCCGATCGGAACATTCTGTCCTTGGGCAGGGAGACCAGCTTCTGGCTCGGCGTGGCCTTGATGGTCAGGTCGATCATGCCCACTGCATCCGAGGGCCTTGCGCCGTCCTCGAGCCGCAGCTCGTAGGGGCGGACTCGCTCCTCCAGATACTCCCTGACCTCTCGCTCGTTTCGTTTCTGATCTCGCAGATGCTTCTCCAGTGCCGCCTGAGAACAATGCGGGCCGAAGGCGAGCAGCTCGGCGGACACCGCCTCACAGATCTTCTTGCCGTCCATGTCGTACACATAGAGCTTGGTGACATCGTCGATGTCCCACTTGATGTTGACTTTCTGATTGACGTAGTAGGCGAGCTCCGTGTCCGTGTAGAGTGTGCCGAACTTGTTGATGCCTTGGTTTGTAACGCGGGCGGTCGCTGCCTTCATCAGCAGCATCGCCGCGTACTCTCGGGGTGGAGCTGCCTTTTCATAGCGCGGGCCGTTCTCGAACATCTCGATCGGCGTAACCCATTTCTCGCCCGCGTCGCTCAGGCCGCGATGCTTGCGGGTGTGATACTTGGTGTTCTTCCACTCCGTCCAGACTTCGAAGAACTCCTCCATCGTCAGCAGCTCCCCGCGCTCCAGCATCTGGTCGATGTCCTTCTGCCGCTTGGCGTAGGTCTTGGAGCCTGTCAGCGTGCCCGTGTAGCTCTCAAACCACTTGGAGAATTTCGAGCAGACCGTGGAGAAGAAGCGTTCGATCGGTTTGTCCCAAGGCTGATACGGCAGCGAGCGTCCGACCTCTTGGATGCCGATGCTCTGATAGAAGCCGACCGTTTCCGAGTCAAACGCGAAGTCAAGGTCGATTTTGCGGTGCTTGCGGTTCTGTCCGGTCATGGCCTTGGCAGTATAATCCTTGCCGTTGTCGACGTGCAGGATGTGGGGAACGCCGCCCGGATTGCTGTAGATCATTTTGACCAGCGACTCCTTCAGCGTCTGCGAATTGGCGTTGACGCACGCTACATCGCCGATGATAGCGCGGGAGCGCATATCCAGCCACGCAACCAGCTTCGGGCGCACGGCCTTGATCTTGCCGTTTGGGGCCGTCCACTGCACCCAAAAGTCGAAGGTGTGCTCGTCGCCAACAACATACTCCATGACTTGAAGGCTCGTCGCGTCGCGCTTGCCCTTCATCATCCGCTTGTTCTTCCACTCCCGCGTCCCATTGGCGGCGAGGAACCGGGCAGACTCCGCACCCCGCTGTCCCATGAGGAACTTGATATACCGGGCCACCGTCTTGATGGAGGGATACTCCTCCCACTCCCGCCGCTCCGCCTCCAGCTCAAACCGTTCATAGAGCATCTCGATCGTGCCGAGGTTCGCCGCGAACCGCTTGTCGAACCAGATGTTCTCAATGATCGCCTTCTGCTCGTCCGTCAAGCTCGGGAACGTACCCGTCTCCTTTGGCTTCCGGCACAGCGCCAGCGCCCGGAAGTAGTCCCGGCTCTTGCCGTCTTCCTTCTCCAGCTTCAGCGCCCATGCGTTCGCCTCCAGCACGTTCTTCATGTAGCGGTACAGACTCTGCGGGCTGATCCCCAGCCCCAGCGCGTACCGTTCGGCGTAGCCCGTGCGGTCAGGGCCGTCATAGTCGATGAAGTCTTGCACCCGTGCCGCCAGCTCTACCGCCTCATAGAAGCGCTTCTTGTTCGCCTCCGTGTACTGGTTCAGGTCGGCGGTGACGTACCACGGCACGGCCTCCTGTGCTCTCTTGTCTATGATGACCTCACTCCCTTCCACCTTCTGCGCGGCTCGCCATGCCTTCCGCGCCTTTGCCGAGAGGGAGCTTGTCGAGATCAACACCTGATCCTTGCCGCCGCCCTCCCGGGCCTGTGACTTTACGTTATGCTGTTCGGGGCTTCTTTGAACGCGCTTCTTCATGGTCTCGTAAGTGATACCTTCAAAAGCCGCTGCCTCCTCCAGCGTGATGAATACGTCCGGCACTCCGTTCCCTCCCTTCCGTGCGTCATGCCGCGATCGCCCGCTCCGCCTTCTTCGGGTCGAGCGCGAGGGCGGCGATGATCGCCGGGAGGTACTTCTCACCCGAGCGTGTCCCGTTCAGGATGTAGCTCATGTACTGCGGGCTTGTGCCTACCGTGGCCGCCAGCTCCGCCCGGCTCATATCCCGGTCAGCCAGCGCCTTCACCACCATCTTCCCGAACGGCGTCAGCCGTTTCTTCGGGCCTCTCATCGCTTGCCCTCCTTTCTCATCGTTCTTAGACTTACTTCCGAATGACCGCCCAGCCCAGCGAGACTGCCACGCCTATAAACGCGGTGACGCTCACGGCGGGGACGGGGCAGCGCATCAGCAGCAGCGCCGCCGCGAAGCCGAGGGTCGCCAGAGCGATCAATCCGGCTCCGACGTAGATGTCCACCATCCTGTCGACCGCCTTGGTGATCTTGACCCGCGCGGGTCTCATGCGTTTCAGAGCCTCGCGCTTGGTTTCGTTCTCAAGTAATTTGAGAATGAGGTCGTAAGTCCGCACGCTCTGCGCCGCTTCAAAGAATTGCTGCTCCATCCCCGGCAGCGCCCGGAATGGGTCGCGGGGGTTGCCCGCCTCCCGCAGCCGCGCTGCCGCGTTCCGCCGTGCGATGACGGTCGCGCCGATCGCGGTCTTGAGGTCTTCTGTGCTGAACATTCTGCTGCTCCTTTCCTTTGCCCTCCTGCTCGTGTATAATTGAGCTGGGCCACTGCCCGGGGAGGGGGTGTTGTCTATGGCTGATGCTACCCTTGATGTCGTCGAGCGTGTACTCGACGAAGTCGACAAGAGCCGCGATGTTGACTGGACTATTCTCGGCGAGCGTCTTCGCTCTGCCATTCTCGACTCTGGCGAGCACGTTGACGCTGGTTTCACCGAAGCTCAGAAAGCGGCGATTGTTGCCGTCTGCCGGGAAACTTATTATGCGACGTCAGTAGTCGCAAGGGCCTACGCCTTCAAGGCCGTCGAGGCTCTTCTGGATCGGATCGGCGAGTGAGCGCTTCTGCTGCGTACTCCATGCGCCCCTCCCTGATCCTCTCCGCCGCCTCTCGGATTGCTTTCACTGGAGGATGGTAGTAGGCGGGAGCATCATCCGGAGCCGTCCGCTTGTCGGGCGGCTCTTTCTCTTTGATCGGCTCGCCTGTCAGCCACGTCAGCCAACATTCCCGGCAGCTCACGCCGTCGCAGTGGGCGGGGATAGTTGGCGGACAGGGCGCGGAGATGATATCCGCGATCTCGCCCGCCGTGGCCTCCGGGGCCTTGAGCAGTTCAAGTCCTGTCATGCTGCGCCTCCCGGTACCTCTTCACCGCGTGGTTCATGGTGTAGAGGCGGTTCAACTCCCGGAGCAGCCGATCATACTCCCGCTGCATCGTCTCCCTCGCGTGGCCCGTCAGCTTGCCCATCTGCCCGTCGACGTCGACCGCCATGCGGAACACGTTGCGGTAGATCGTGCAGTCGTTCTCCGGGCACTCGCCGAGAAGCGCCGTCCCGAGCTGGTGGAGCTCCTCCAGCCGATGCGCCGGGATGCGCTCTGTCTCGTGCTGGAAGCCGTTGAACAGCTCGCCGCCGTCCTTGGTGTGTTCGTCCACCTCCCGCGGCAGATGCCGCAGCCGGGAGAGGTCTTCAAAGCTCACGCCCTCCAGCACCGTCTCCCACGCTGCGCCCGCCTCGGCGATCTGCGCCGCATAGTGCTCGCACTCGTTCTCCTGCAGGATCTGTCCGTCCCGCAGCGCCGCAAGGTAGGCCAGCGCCTCATGTCCGCCAAGCAGGGCGGTCAGGGTGTCCTCAGCGTGCCTCACGCCCTCGATGTGCTCCCGCAGCGCTCGCTCGCTCCGCTCCCGGATGCGTAGGTCTTGTGCCTCCGCGTCCTCGTAGAGCTGTCCCAGCGGGCACTTCGCGCAAATGGCGTCCAGCTCATCCTGCGTGTGTCCGGCCCGGTTCTTGCACCGTTCGTCGCACACGAACGCCAGCAGCTCTTCGGGGTTGCGCGGCATGGGGCCGTCCAGCCGTCCCGCGCCGAAGGTGTCCGGGTCGGTGATGACCTCGCTCTCCGGCAGGAAGCCGATCTGATGCAGCGCCATCTTGAAGCCGTAAAGCTCGTGCGCGGCGGTGCGCGGGTCGGTGTCGGGGTAGTGCTTGCTCTTGACCTGCGTGGCAAGGCGGCGCGTCCAGCCCTCGATCAGGGCGGCGGGCTCCACCGTCTCCTCGGTATAGCTCTCATTCGTTTCCACGGCGGCGGTGTAGGTGGGCGGCTCGTCCGTGATGTCCTCCTCGGACTCCAGCCCCCGTGCCAGCTCCACGGCCACCTCCAGCGTGTCCGCGTCGTCGTACTCCATCGCGCCCCGGTCGATGTCCAGATTGCCCGTGTAGACCTCCGCGTCGATCACGCCGTACTCTCCGAGGGCCGTGCCCTCGTACTCGCGCTTCTCGCGGTCGTTGAACTTGACCACGAGGAAGCCGTTGATCTTCTTGATCTTTCTCATGCTGCCGTCATTCCTTTCTGCCCTGCCATCTTCAGACCGGGTGGGGCAGTTCCCGGTGACGCCCTTCCGGGCGTTTCGGCTTAGTGGTGGGTCGCTTCAAAGTTCTCAATCGCCCAGCGGTTGCCCGTGGCGTACACGGCCCGCCGCGTCCGCTCCTGTGGCGTTTCCCGCCTCGGCATGGCCGCCAGTGCCTCCATCATGCCGCACCTCGGGCAGATGTCCGTCTGGTTGTCCGCTCGCGACAGCGCGGGCGGCTCGTCGTATGCTCGCCCACACAGCGGGCAGATGTGCGGTTGCTCCTTCATGCTGCTGCTCCTTCCTGCAAAGCTCATCCGGCCAGTGGCGGGATGACGCGGATCGTGTCGTGGTACTTGTTCAGAATGATTAGCTCGCCGTTTGCTTTCTGCTTCACGACCAGCCAGTTCTCCGGGGCGAGGCCCGCTTGCCCGAGCCGGATCTTCTGCTTGCGGGTGGGCTTCTTGCCGCGTCTCATGATCTGCCTCCTTTCCTTTTCTCGGCGTTTGTGGTAGAGCAAAAGCGAACGGCGGTCGGCGGAATTAAATCTAAGAGTCGCTTAGGTGTTGGTGGGCTTTAGCAGTCCGTCAGGGTGTCGCCCTTGACCTCGTAACGATTGGGGCCGATGATGACGAAGGCCAGCATATTGGTCGTGCCGTCATGGTTGACCTGATTGATCGCCTCGTCCAGCTTGCCGTTGGTGACGTGGACTTTCTCCATGCTGCCGGTGCCGGTGTCCAACAGGCCGAAGCCGTTGGCCTCCTCCGGGGTATCTCCGACAGTGGTGAGGGCCATCTCGTCGGGGGTGATCTCGTTGCGGCCCGGTTCCAAGTTGAAACCCGCCTCCGCCTCCTTCAAGGCGTCGTTCGTCTCTTCCAGTGTGGCCTCGCCAGTGGTGTACTTGAACAGGATGTCTGCGATGTCGTTCTTCATGTTGTCGTTCTCCTTCTGAAAAACGCCTCCGCCGCTCGCTTTTACTCTACCGTTCGCCGATTTGCTATTTCCTTTTCGGTCGGGGTGTGCTATGATTTATTTTGCTTTATACTTAAATCAGATTACACCCCTATTATAGTAGCCTATTCACTAATTGTCAAGCCCAAATTAGCATGTCCACTATATTTTAAGGAGACTATTCACTATGACTATTTACGACCGAGTTCTCGCATTGATAAAAGAGCAAAACCTTACAGTCAAGCAAGTTGAGAGGGAATGTGATCTTGCCAATGCGACTATCCGCAGATGGGCAACTCAAACCCCGAATGTCGAAAGCGTCCGAAGAGTAGCGCATAGGCTAAGTGTGACGCTGGATTACTTGGTGGAGGGAGGTAGCTCAAACACAACCCCCGGCGCGTGCGATGGTGTCGGATTGTCTGAGATGGAGAGCGACTTGATCGCCATGTTCCGCTTATTGCCGATAGATGCTCAAAAGGAAGTTTTTGACTTGGTTCACTACAAGTACAGCCGGATCAGCACCTGTCTCTTATACACATCTGACGCTGCCGACGACTTAATAGGTGTA